>Ga0307513_10002989_pt1 | contig 23047 bp, 21 predicted proteins | sample 15_EM_MG_FD_202174 | JGI IMG/M metagenome (GOLD analysis project Ga0307513, IMG submission 202174) | Populus trichocarpa ectomycorrhiza microbial communities from riparian zone in the Pacific Northwest, United States - 15_EM | ecosystem: Host-associated > Plants > Roots > Unclassified | place...
AGGTTCGTACGCAGGTCGCGTTCCTCGAAGCGGATGCCGACCAGGATGTAGCCGGTGCCGGCGAGCGCGAACACGAGGTGGCCGACGGTCATGTGCGGCGTGGCCCAGAACGCGATCAGCAGGCCGGTCATCATCGGGTGCCGGACCCAGGCGTAGAACCAGCGGGCGGTGAACTCCGGCGGCCCGGCGGTGCCGAGCGACCGGGCCTGGCGCAGTCCGAGGAAGTCCAGGTGGTCGACCATGAAGGTGGCGGAGAGCGCGATCGCCCAGCCGAGCACGTAAAGCACCCGGATGGTCCCGGCGGGCGCCCCGGCCACCTGCCAGACGGTGCCGGGCACGGCCTGCCACCCGACGTAGAGCAGCACCAGCAGGCCGCTGGCAACCAGTACGTATGTGCTGCGCTCCACCGAGTGCGGCAGGATCCGGGCGGCCCACCTCTTGAACCCGGCGCGGGCCATCACCGAGTGCTGCACTGCGAAGAGGGTGAGCAGGCCGAGGTCGACGGCCAGCGACGTCGGCCACGAGCCGCCCGGCCGGCTGTCGATCGTGCTCGGTGCCCACAGGTCGGCCAGGAACCCGACCGCCCAGAGCGTGGCCAGCACGAACGTCGCGTACGCGAGGACGGCGTACAGGAAGGGAAGCTTTAGTTTTCGCACGGCCTGAGCATGACCGCCGGCCGTGCCCACCCGCAGCGGTGGAAATACCGCAACTTAGCGGCCGGTCGCGACGTGCCATGCGGCGATCTGGGCCCGGGAGCGGAAGCCCATCCGGTCCCGGATGCGTTCGACATGCGACTCGGCCGACCGCTCGGTGATGCCGAGCCGGGCGGCGATCTCCCGGTTCGGCAGGCCGTCGGCGATGAGCGCGGCCACCTCGCGCTGCCGGGGCGTGAGCGTCGGCAGCGCGGACCGGCGCGGCACGGCCAGCCCCAGGAACCGGCGGATCGCATGGGTGAGCGCGTCGACGTCGCCGATGTACGGCAGGTGCGATCGGCCGGGCAGCATCTCGAGCCGCGCACCCGGGATCCCGGCGGCCAGCGCCGCACCCTGGGCCGGCGGCGCGGCCCGGTCCCGGTCGCGGTGCACCACCAGGGTCGCCGCGCCGATGCGCGGCAACGCGTCGGTGATGTCGGCGGCGTAGCTCGTGGCGAGCATCGCGCGCGCGGTCTCGGCCGACGACGCCGCGCGTTGGTAGCCGACCAGTGCGGCCCGGGTCGGTGTGTCGGCGTCCGGCGCGAAGATGTCCGCGAGCAGGTCGTTGGCCAGGCCCCAGTGCTGGGTGAGCAGACCGAGTACGTGCCGCTGGACCGGCGGCGTGGCCACCTCGGCGCCCCGGACCCAGCCGCCGTAGAGCACGAGCCGCTCGACCTCGCCGGGGTGCTCGGCCGCCCAACCGGCGGCGACCACCGCGCCGAACGACGTGCCGATCATGTCGTACCGCTCGGCGCCGACCGCGCGCAGGACCGCGGCCAGCGTCTCCTGCTCGAGCGCCATGGACCAGGTGCGGCCGGTCGGCTCGGACAGGCCGCAGCCGGGCTTGTCGTAGCGGACCAGGGTCCGGCCGCCGGCCAGCGCCTCCAGAAAGCCGCGTTCGGCGGGGATCGCCCAGCTCAACTCGAGGTGGCTGAGCCAGCCCGGCACCAGGACCAGCAACGGACCGGAGCCGGCCAGCGAGTAGGCGATCCCGGTACCGTCGTCGAGCGCCGTCATCGCGATCCGCTGCTGCACACCACCATTCTCGCGCCCGGACTCTCCACGCGGTCCGCAGGACCAGGCGTCGGTAGCGCACAGTATTCTCACCTCGACGCGAATGTTCGGCTGAGGAGCGGCAGACATGGAGGACGTTCCGGCCGATCAGGTGCGGCTACTGACGAAGGTCGCCCGGATGTATCACGAGCGGGGCCTGCGCCAGCCGCAGATCGCCGAGCAGTTGCACATCTCCCAGCCGCGGGTGTCCCGCCTGCTGAAGCGCGCCACCGACCTGGGCATCGTGCGGACCACCGTGGTCAGCCCGCGCGGCGTGCACAGCGAGCTCGAGGAGCGGATCGAGCAGGCGTACGGGCTGACCGAGGTGGTCGTGGCGGACACCGACGAGCTGGCGGACGAGTATCAGATCCAGCGCGCGCTCGGCTCGGCCGCCGCGGTCTATCTGGAGACCACGCTGATCGGGCGCGAGCGGATCGGCGTCTCGTCGTGGAGCTCGACGCTGCTGGCCGCGGTCGAGGCGATGCGCCCGCGCCCGACCCAGGTGGCCGAGCAGGTCGTGCAGATGCTCGGCGGCGTCGGCAACATCACCGCGCAGACCCAGGCCACCCGGATCACCGGCGGCCTGGCCCGGGTCACCGGGGCGACCGCGGTCTTCCTGCCGGCACCCGGGCTGCTCGCGTCGGGTGACATGCGGGAGATGTTCCTGACCGATCCGAACATCGGGCCGGTGCTGCGGGCGTGTGACGAGCTGACCATGGCTCTGGTCGGCATCGGCAGCCTCGAGCCGTCGCCGCTGCTGCGCGAGAGCGGCAACGCGTTCGCCGAGAACGAGCTGCCGGCGCTGACCCGCGAGGGCGCCGTGGGCGACGTCTGCCTGCGGTTCTTCGACGAGAACGGCGAGCACGTCGGGTCCGGGCTGGACGAGCGGGTGCTGGGCATCTCGGTGGCCGCGTTGCGCGCCGTCCCGCGCCGGATCGGCATCGCCGGGGGCGCCCGCAAGTACACGGCGATCCACGCCGCCCTGCGCGGCGGCTGGGTGAACGTCCTGATCACCGATCTGCAGATCGCGCAGCGCCTCGTCGGCTGACGGCCGCCTGCACGCAATCGCACCAGCATTGACACACTCAGCGACCCCGCCTAGCGTATGTCTAGTCGAACCTGAATATATAACGTGCGGACGTCGGCCATGGGAGTCGAGGAATAATCATGCTCACCGCAGACGGCATGCAGGCAGGCCGCTATCTCGAGTTGCGCCGGCGGATGGCCGGCAGTGACATCGACGAGCAGGCGGCGACGCTCCGGCAATTCGGCCAGGACGTCCGGCGGGAGGATCTGGCCATGATCCAGCGGGCCGGCCTCGGCCACATCGGCAGCGACTTCTCGGTGACCGACATTCTCGTCACGTTGTACGGCGCGGTGCTCGCCATCGACCCCCGGCAGCCGCTGGCCGCCGACCGGGACCGGCTGATCCTCAGCAAGGGGCATTCGGCCGGCGCGCTCTACGTCGTACTCGCGGAATGTGGGTTTTTCCCGAAGTCGGAGCTGGCCACCTTTGCCGGGCCGATGTCGGCGCTCAACGGCCACCCGAACCGCACCAAGGTGCCCGGCGTGGAGACGAACACCGGCCCGCTGGGACACGGTTTCCCGGTGGCGGTCGGCGCCGCGCTCGCGGCCAAGCTGCGCGGCTCGCGTTCGCGGACCTTCGTCGTGCTCGGCGACGGCGAGTTGCAGGAGGGCAGCAACTGGGAGGCGGCCATGACGGCCAGCCACTACGGGCTCGCCAACCTCACCGCGGTGGTCGATCGCAACGGTCTGCAGCAGGGCGCCCGCACCGAGGAGACCAAGCGACTGGAGCCGCTGGCCGACAAGTGGGTGAGCTTCGGCTGGGACGTCCGCGAGGTGGACGGCCACGACCACGCCGCGCTGCTCACCTCGTTCCGGCCGGCCACGACCGGGCGGCCGGTCTGCGTCATCGCGCACACCACGAAAGGCAAAGGCGTGTCATTCATGCAGGACCGCGTCGAATGGCACCACAAGGTGCCCAGCGACCAGCAGGCCGCGGCGGCCGTCGAGGAGCTGACCCGGTGACCGGGGCGATCCTCGACCAGACGCGCTACGACTGCCGGCAGGCGTTCGCGGCGGAGCTCATCGACCTGGCGCGCGCGGACGAGCGGATCGTGGCGGTGTGCAACGACTCGGTCGGCTCCAGCAACCTGGTCGCGTTCCGCCAGGAGTTCCCGGACCGCCTGATCAACGTGGGCATCGCCGAGCAGGACCTGGTCGGGGTCGGTGCGGGCCTGGCCAACGGCGGCCTCATCCCGGTGGTCAGCGCGGCCGCGCCGTTCCTCACCGGCCGGGCGCTGGAGCAGATCAAGGCGGATGTCGCCTACAGCAACGTCCATGTCGTCCTGTGCGGACAGAGCCCGGGCATGGCGTACGGCGAGCTGGGCCCGACCCACCACTCGATCGAGGACCTGTCCTGGATGCGCGCGATCGCCGGGCTGCCGGTGATCGTGCCGGCCGACCCGGCCGAGACGAGGGCTGCCCTGCGCTGGGCGATCGGGCACGACGGGCCGAGCTACCTGCGGATCGGCCGGTTCGCCGTGCCGGCGGTCAACCCGGCCGGCGGCACGTTCGAGCCCGGGCGTTCGGTGCAGCTGACCGACGGCGACGACCTCGCCGTCGTCGCGGCCGGGACGATGGTGTCCCGTGCGCTCAGCGCCGCGGCTCAGCTGCGCGACGTGGGCATCGCGCTGCGGGTCATCAACATGGCCTCGATCGAGCCGCTGGACACCGAGGCCGTGCTGCGCGCCGCCCGGGAGACCCGGGGCGTGATCACCGCGGAGGAGGCGACGGTCACCGGCGGGCTCGGCGCCGCGGTCGCCGCCCTGCTGGCGCAGAACCACCCGGCGCCGATGCGGATTCTCGGCGTGCCGCACGCGTTCGCGCCGACCGGCGACACCGCTTTCCTGCTCGAGCACTTCGGCCTGACCGCCGAGGGCATCGTCACCGCCGCGCGGGAGCTGATCGGTGATGGCCTCCGCTGAGCTGATCCTCGCGGTCGACCAGGGCACCAGCGGCACCAAGGCGATCCTGGTCGGCGCCGGGGGCGAGGTGCTGGCGCGGGGCGCCCGGCCGGTGGGCCGGACGCACCCGCACCCGGGCTGGGTCGAGCAGTCCGCCGGCGAGGTGTGGGCCAGCGTCACCGGCGCCGTCGACGACTGCCTGGCCGGGCGTGATCCGGCCGCGGTCGCCGCCGTCGGGGTCAGCAACCAGCGCGAGTCGATGCTGCTCTGGGACCGTGCCAGCGGAGCGCCGGTCTCGCCGATCCTCAGCTGGCAGGATCAGCGCACCGCCGCCCGGTGCGCCGAGCTGACCGCGCGGGGCTACGCCGAGGTCGTCCGCGAGCGCAGCGGGCTGCCGCTGGACCCGATGTTCTCGGCCACCAAGGGCGAATGGTTGCTCGACCACGCGGACCCGGACCGCAAGCGCGCCCGCGCCGGCGAGATCTGCCTCGGCACCATCGACTCGTGGCTGCTCAGCCGGTTCGGCGGCGAGCATCTGATCGAGCTGGGCAACGCGTCCCGGACCCAGCTGCTGAACCTCGATTCGCAATCCTGGGATCCGGATCTGCTCGCCCTGTTCGACATCCCGGTGAGCGTGCTGCCGCGGGTGACGCCGTCGACCGGCCCGTTCCCGGCGACCCGGGGGCTCGGCGCGGTGCCGGACGGGGTGCCGGTCACCGCGGTCCTGGCCGACTCGCACGCCGCCCTGTTCGCCCACGGCGTGACCACCACCCGGCAGGTCAAGGCGACGTACGGGACGGGCTCCTCGGTGATGGGGCTGGCCCCGCCGGACAGCGAGGACGGCTACGCCCTCTGCCGGACGATCGCCTGGGCCACCGACACGGTGCAGTACGCGGTCGAGGGCAACATCCGCTCCAGCGGCAGCACGTTGAGCTGGCTCGCCGAGCTGACCGGCCGGAGCACCGCCGAGCTGGCCCGGCTGGCGGCCGGCGCCCGCAGCGACGGGGTGCACCTGGTGCCCGCGTTCACCGGGCTCGGCGCGCCCTGGTGGGACGCCGCGGCTCGCGCGTCGCTGACCGGCCTGACGTTCGGCACCACCCCCGCCCAGCTGGCCCGGGCCGCGCTGGAGTCGGTGGCGTTCCAGATCGAGGACGTGCTGGCCGCCGTGGCGGAGGTGGCCGGCGAGGTGGACACCGTGCTGGCCGACGGCGGCGGCTCGGCCAACGCCACGCTGATGCAACTCCAGGCCGACCTGAGTGGACGCACGATCCGCCGTTCGAACGTGCCGGAGCTCTCCGCCCTCGGCGCGGCGCTGCTGGCCGGCGGGCAGTCCGGCCGCCCCGACCGGGCGGCCGAGGAGTTCACCCCGGGCACCACCCCGCAGCAGCGCCGCGACCGCCTCGCCGGCTGGCACGCCGCGGTGCACGCCACCCGGACCATCGAGAACCCGCACAGGAGGTAGGACCAATGCCTGACGAGCCCCGGTACGGCGCTGGACTATGGCATTTCGGACAGTTCCGCGACCGGTACGCCACCGACGGATACGGTCCGCCGGTCAGCACGCTGGAAGCCATCGACCGGGCCGGCGAGGTGGGCGAACTCTCCGTTGTGGACCTCAACTACCCGTTCAACCCGGCCGACACCGACCTCGGCGCGCTCGAGGAGCGGCTGCGCGCCAACGGGCTGCAGGCGATCGCGCTGACGCCGGAGATCTACACCCGTACGTTCTGCCGGGGCGGCTTCACCAACCCGGACCCGGCCATCCGGCGCGCCGCGATCGAGCTGGTCAGCGACGCGGCCGAGCTGTCCCGGCGGCTCGGCTGCGAGTACGTCAAACTGTGGCCGGGGCAGGACGGCTGGGACTACCCGTTCCAGGCGGACTACCGCCAGATCTGGAAGATGTCCGTGGACGCCGTCCGCGAGCTGGCCCAGCGGCACCCGGACCTGCGGTTCGCGATCGAGTACAAGCCGCGCGAGCCGCGCAACCGGATGACCTTCTCCTCGGCGGCCCGGACGCTGCTGGCGATCGAGGAGATGGACGTGCCGAACGTCGGCATCCTGCTCGACTTCGGCCACTCGCTCTACGGCCTGGAGTCGCCGGCCGACGCCGCCGGGATGATCCTGGCCCGGGACAAGCTGTACGCGATCGACGTGAACGACAATTTCCGCGGCTGGGACGACGACATGGTGGTCGGCTCGATCCACCTGGTCGAGACGTTCGAGTTCTTCTACACGCTGCAGCAGGCCGGCTGGAACGGGGTGTGGCAGCTGGACCAGTTCCCGTTCCGGGAGGACCACGTCGAGGCGGCCCGGGTGGGCATCGAGGTGATGCGCACGATCTGGCGGGCCCTGCAGCTCCTGGACGTGAAGGCGCTGACCGAGGCGCAGTCCCGCCAGGATGCCCTGGCCGCGCAGCGGATCGCGCGGACCGCCCTGTTGAACGCCGAGCGCGAGGGGATCTGGTGACGCCGGGTGCCTGGCAGGAGACCGAGATCGTCCTGCAGGCCACGGAGGCGGTCGCGGATCCGTACACCGGCGTCGAGGTGTGTGCGGATTTCGTCCACGACGACGGGCTGACGCTGCGCCGGCCGGGTTTCTTCGACGGCGACCGGACCTGGCGGATCCGGTTCGCCTCGCCGGTCGAGCACGGCACCTGGCGCTGGTCGACCACATCGGACACTGCCGGTCTGGACGGGGTCACCGGCACGCTGGAGGTCGCGCCGGGTGACTCGGCGAATCCGTTCCACCGGCACGGTTTCTGGCGGATGTCGCCCGGCGGGCGCAGCCTCGTGCACGCGGACGGGACCCCGGCGATCCTGGTCGCGGACACGGCCTGGGGGCTGCCCTGGCGGGCCTCCGCGGACGACGTTCGGGCGTACGCCGAAGACCGGCAGGCCAAGGGTTTCAACGCGGTGCTGCTGATGTCGGTGCAGCCGGACATGCGGGCCGCCGGGCCCCGGGACCGCGGCGCGGACGAGGGCTTCGACGTCGGCTTCGAGGATCTGCCGGCCGGGCACCTCAACGAGCTGAACCCGGCGTACTTCCGGTATCTGGACCGGCTGCTGGCGATCCTGGTCGAGCACGGCATCGTGCCGGTGCTGCAGCCGGTGTTCCAGGGCTTCGGCTGGAAGGGGCTGGGGGTCGCGGGCACCGTCGTGCCGCCCGAGGAATACGCGCGCTACTGCCGCTATCTGGTCGCCCGCTACGGCGCCCGCCCGGCGATCTATCTGGTCGGCGCCGACGGCTCCGGCCACGAGCCGCAGATCGAGCACGGTGGCCGGGAGGTGCACGCCTGGGACGCGTACGGCCAGCCGACCGGGATCCACTATCGACCGCACGCGCACGCCAACGCCCATCAGGACGCGGACTGGCTCGACTTCCAGTGGTGCCAGACCGGCCACGGCGGCGAGCACGTCCCGGAACGCGTCGCGGACATGTGGCGGGACACGCCGGTCAAGGCGGTGGCCAACGGCGAGCCGACGTACGAGCGGACCCAGGGCGACGGCACCGCGGCCGGCTGGTGGCAGGGCCACGAGGCGTGGAGCAACCTGTGCGCCGGAGCCACCATGGGCGTGGTCTACGGCGCCGCGAACATCTGGCAATGGGTGCACCGCGACGGCGAGCCCGGGCACGCGCCGTACTTCCTGGCCCCGGCGGGCGGCTGGCGGGAAGCGCTGGACTGCGCGGGCTCGGTCTACGTCGGCCTGGTCGGCAAGATCCTGTCCGGCCTGCCGACCACGGACATGGCCCCGGACTGGGAGACGTTCCTCAGCCCCCGGGGCCTGCGCACACCGGGCCGGCTGCAGATCGTCTACCAGGAGTACGGTGGCGCCCTGCCGATGATGCGGGACCGGCGGACGCCGCGGAGCTACCGGATCGTCGACCCGCGGACCGGAAAGATCACCGCCACCGGCCGGCTCGAGCCGGATCAGCACCTCGGCGCCGACCCGGCCGGGGAGCCGCGACTGGTGATCTTTCACGACGAGAGCTGACCGGCCGCCGGGTCAGTCCCGGTAGACCGGGGTGGGCGGGGCGGGCGCCGGGCCGAGCCGGGACAGCCAGCGCTGGTAGCTGCGGGCCCAGGTGCCGTCGGTCCGGACCCGTTCCAGCACCCCGTTGACGAAACGCACCAGCTCGGGCGAGTCGCGGGAGATGCCGACGCCGGCCGGCTCGTCGGAGACCGGGGAGCCGACGATCTCCGTCGTCGGGTCCTGCGCTGCCAGGCCGGCCAGCAGCACGTCGATGGTCGAGACGGCGTCCACCTGACCCTGTTGCAGCAGCACCAGGCAGTCCAGCGTGCTGTCCGTGCTGACCGGGATCGGGTGCGACGGCTGCGCGGCGATCGTCCGGATGCTCGTGCTGCCCCGGGTGGCGCAGACCTTGCGGCCGCCGAGATCGGCGAACTCCCGGATCCCGGAGCCGCCGCGGACCAGCAGGCGCTGGCGCGAGGCCAGGTACTCGGTGGAGAACGACACCTGCTGCCAGCGTTCGCAGGTCATCGTCATGGTCCGGATCACCATGTCCACCTCGCCGCGCTGGATGACCGGGATGCGGTCGGCCGTGGTGATCGCCCGGAGCTCGACCGCCTTCGGGTCGCCGAACAACGCCCGGGCCATCTCCCGGGCGATGTCGATCTCGAAGCCGACCAGATCCCCGGTGTCGGGGTCGCGGAAGCTGAACAGATAGGCGTTCTGGTCGATGCCGACGATCAGCCGGCCGCGTTGCGCGATCCGGGCCATCGCCGTTTCGGCCGGCATGTGGCCGGGCTTGGGCAGCGTGCCGGTGGGGCGCAGGCTGGCCCGCGGCGTGCACTTCGGCGCGGGCCCCGCGCTGGGCACCTCGGCCGGGTCCTGCACGTTGAGCGGTCGCGGCACGACCGCGCTCGCATCGGCCGTCGGCGCGCGCGGGGTGGCTGCGGGGCCGCCGCACCCGGCGCCCGTGGACAGCAGGAGCAGCGCGGCGAGGGCCGCCGGGATTCGCGCGTTCCGTCTCACCGGTATTCTCCGATCCGTGGCCGGAAGCCCAGGACTGCCGCGGTGACCAGGCCCGCGGTGATCAGCACCAGCCCCACCCCGAGACCGCCGAGCGCGTTGCCGGCGTGCCCGGCCTGCCGGCTCACCCGCTGGTTGGTGATGGCGAGGGCATCGGTCATCGCGGCGTCGAGCCGGCCGAACACAGTGGACAGGCTCTCCGGCCCGGTGTCGGTGGCCATCGTGACCGCCTTCTGGTAGTCACCGCCGTCGTCCAGCTTGCGGACCTGACCGTGCAGGTCGGACCAGCGGCGGGCGTGGCCGCGGGCCGCCTCGATGACCGCGCGGTCCGCCGCGGTGGGCGCCTGCGACAGCGCCCGGCCGAGCAGCCCGCCGGTCCCGTCCGGGCCGATCAGGTCGGTGAGGACCGCGCCGAAGTCCTGCTCGAACACGGCGCCGTTGCCCCGGGCGATGAGCGTCAACGCCTCGTCCGCGCGGGCCTGCAGGGCGGCGCGGCGCGCGTCGGCGAGCAGCGAGACGAGCGCCGAGCCGTCCCGGTGGCCGGTCTCCACCTGGCCGGCGGCGATGTTGAGGGCCATGGTCGACCAGGCCAGCGAGAGCAGGGCGACCAGGCTGGCCGCGATCAACCCGACGTTGAACACCCGATTGGTCCGCCGGGCCACCAGCACCTGCGCCGCCAGCAGCGAGCCGACGATCACGAGGCCGAGCAGCAGCACGACCCAGGGGAAGCCGCCCGCCTCCCGCTGCGCGGCGATCAGCCGGCGCTGCGCGGACTCGAACAGCTCCTGCGCCGCCGGCAGCAGGGTCTGGCGCATCAAGGCGGAGGCCTCCCGCAGGTACGCCCCGCCGAGCGGCACACCGAGGCGATTGTACGAACGCGCCGTCTCGACCAGTCCGGTGTAGACCGGCAGCTGATCGGCGAGCCGGCCGAGGCGGGCCGCGTCCTCGTCGCCGGCGTCCCGCAACGCGACTGTCAGCGCCGCGGTGGCACGAGCTATGTCGTCGAGATAGCGCTGCCGCAACTCGGCGGGCTCGGCACCGTTGGTCAGGAAGGCGTTCGCGGCCGTCGCGTCGGCGTCGGACAAGGACCGGTACAGATCCTGGGCGTCCACGCTGAGCGGCCCGCTGACGCCGGCGATGTCCGACAGCAGAGCCGACCGATGTCGCACGGTGCCCAGGCCGGCGATCCCGGCGCCGAGGCCGAGCAGCACCAGACCGGCCGTCACCAACAGATAGAGCTCCGGCGTGGTGATCCGGCGCACGCCCACCCCCTCAAAGAGATCCACATCGGACAGTTGTCGAAATCAGTGGCCGGCTCCGGCCGTGCCGCGGACCGCCCAGGCCCGGGCGGTGAGGGGGATGGAGCCGTTCGCTTCGGTGGGCAGGCTGAGCCGCAGCCGCTCGCGCAGGGCGCGGCGGTGCTCCTCGGGCAACGACATAGCGTACGCCGGCGCCGGCCCCTGCCCGCCGAGAAACGGCTCCCAGTAGTCGTCGAAATCGGCGAACACGGTCGGTATCTCGATCGCCCGCACCGCCACCGCCGCCAGGCCCGCCTCCGTCCACAGGTGACGCAGCGGCTCCGGGCGGCACAGGGTGAACCGGCGGCCCTCGTCAAAGCCGGGCACCGCGGGGTCGAGGGCGGTGGCGGCGGCCCAGAAGCAGCGCATCATCGCCATGCCCTCCGCGTAGTCCCAGACGTAGGCGGCGGCCACGCCACCCGTGGCCGTCACCCGGGCGAACTCCGCGACGGCGCGGCCCGGATCGGGGACGAAGTTGAGCGCCAGAGCGCTGACCACGGCGTCGAACCGGCGGCCGGGCAACGGCAGCGCCCGGGCGTCGCCGAGCAGGAACGCCGAGCGCGAGTCGGTGATCCGCGTGCGGGCCACGGCCAGGAAGCCGGCGGACGGATCCACGCCGACGACCCCGGCGGGCTCCGCGCGGGCCAGCACCGTCGCGGTCAACGCCCCGGTGCCGCAGCCGACATCCAGCCAGCGCGCTCCGGCGGGCAGATCCAGCCAGCGCAGGAAGGGCTCGGCGACGCGGCGACTCCACCGGCCGACGTACCCCTCGTACGGATCACCGCGCGACCAGACATCAAGCGCCACGGTGCCGAGGGTACGACGCCGACGCTCGTCGGTTTGCTCCGCTAATGCCGGAAATATGCGTGAAATGCGGGGAGTGGCCCTTACCATCCCCACGACCGGATCTTCATTTCAGGCCGGTAACGGGGTGTTGAAACTGATCACATTGGGGAGTTAGTCTGCCCGCATACCGGAAACCGAATCCACGATGCGGGCGGCCAGCCCTTTCAGGAGCCCAGGTTGAACAGACGGCAGATAAGCGCAGCCGCCGGCGTGAGCGCACTGCTCGCGGTCGTCGGCCTCACCGGATGCGGGGGCTCGTCGACCGGTTCCGGCTCGTCCGACGAGATCACCATCGGGGCGTCCATCCCACTCACCGGCGCCCTCGCGAGCTTCGGCTCGTTCCAGAAATGGGGCTACCAGCACGCGGTGGACAAGTTCAACGCCGCCGGCGGGATCAGCATCGACGGCAAGAAGCGCAAGGTGAAGCTGATCATCCTGGACGACGAGACCGACCCGAACACCACCGTCGCCAACATGACCAAGCTGATCACGGCCAACCACGTGGACGCCGTCCTCGGCTCGTGCACCGACTCGCTGGTCGAGCCGGGCGCGCTGATCGCGGACCGCAACGGCGTGCCGATGGTGACCCCGTGCGCCGCGACCAACACCTTCGCCGCGACGAAGAAATGGACCTGGGCCTGGGACCTGTTCTTCAACTCCGGCGAACTGACCGAGACCCCGTTCAACACGGTGGACGAGCTCAAGCTGGCCACCAATAAGAAGGTCGCGATCATCCACTCGAACGGCCGCAACGAGACCGTCATCGGTGACGAGGAGTGGCCGAAGTGGGCCGCGAAGCACGGCTGGACCGTCACCTTCAAGTCGTCGCTGCCGCCGGACACCACCCAGTTCACCTCGGCGATCGAGCAGGCCAAGGCCACTGGGGCCGACATGCTGCTGACCGTCTTCCCGCCGCCGTCCGCGATCGCGCTGCGCAAGCAGCTCGCCGCGGCGTCGTACAACCCCAAGATCCTGGTGATGGAGGAGGGCGGCGAGCCCGAGGCCTTCGCCCAGGCGCTGGGCAAGCTCGCGGACGGCGTGATGGTGGGCGGGTACTGGGATCCGTCGTTCCCGTACCCGGACGCCTCGAGTTTGCGCGACCAGTTCGAGAAGGAGACCGGCCAGACGTTCTCGCAGCACATCGCGGACACCGACGCCGCCGCCGAGGTGCTGCTCGACGCGATCACCCGCGCCGGGTCGCTGGACAAGAGCAAAATCAACGCCGAGATCGCGAAGACCGACAAGACGTACGTCGTCGGGCCGATCAAGTTCGCCGCCGACCACACCTGCACCATCCCGATGGTCCAGGAGCAGTGGCAGGGCGGAAAGAACGTGATCATCGCCCCGAAGGACCGCGCCACCGCGAGCGTGCTCTTCCCGCTCCCGTGAGTAGTTGAGCCCACCAGCCTGAAGGAGAACGGCAGATGTCAGGTCGCTTTGCAGGCAAGATCGTCCTCGTCACGGGGGCCGCAGCCGGCGTCGGCAGGGCGACCGCCCTGCGGCTGGCGGGCGAGGGCGCCCGGCTCGCGCTCACCGACATCCGGGCCGACCCGCTGCACGAGGTGGCGCTCGAGGCGCGGGCCGCGGGCGCGGAGGTCACCGAGGTGGCCGGCGACGTCACCGACCCGGCCACCACCCGGGCGCTGGTCGCCTCGGCGGAGGCGGCGTTCGGCCGGGTCGACGCCCTGGTCAACAACGTCGGCATCCTGGTGCTCCGCTCGCTGCTGGACACCACGGCCGAGGATTTCGACGCGCTGATGCGGATCAACTGCTACTCCCACCTGCTGGCCATCCAGGCCGTGGTGCCGGCCCTGCGGCGCGTCGGCGGCGGCGCGATCGTCAACGTGGCCTCGGTCGGCGCCCTGGTCGCGTTGCCGAACGTCAGCGCGTACTGCCCGTCCAAGTCGGCCGTGCTGGGCCTCACCCGGGCGGCCGCCGCCGAGTTCGGGCCCGAGATCCGGGTCAACGCGGTCTGCCCGGGCGGGGTGGAGACCGAGATGTCCCGGCTGCACCTGCTCAGCTTCGACGATCAGGAGGCCGCCAGCCGCAAGCTGACCGGGCGGCAGATGATCCCGCGGTATGCCCAGCCGGCCGAGATCGCCGCCGTCATCGCGTTCCTGGCCAGCGACGACGCCTCCTTCGTCACCGGCGCCACGGTCGCCGCGGACGGCGGGCACTCGGCATGGTGACCATCCCCAGCTTGCACGTCTTCAGCAACGCGTTGGTCTCCGGCCTGCTGCTGGGTGGCCTGTTCGCGGTCACCGCGCTCGGCCTGTCGCTGGTCTTCGGGGTCACCCGCCTGATCAACCTCGCGCACGGCGAGGTGCTCGTGCTCGGCGCCTACGTGTCGCTGGCGCTGGTCCGCGCGCTCGGCCTCGACCCGCTGCTGTCCATCCTGATCGTGGCGCCGGTCGTCTTCGCCGTCGCGGTGCCGATCTTCTGGCTGCTGCTCGCCCCGGTGATGGGCCGCGGCCCCGAGCCGGCGATGCTGACCACCTTCGGCCTCTCGGTGATCGCCCAGAGCCTGTTCATCATGGTCTTCTCGGGCGACAGCCAGACGCTCGCCGCCTCCTATTCCGCCAGCTCGGTGCGGGTCGCCGGGCTGCACCTGCCGATCATGTACCTGGTCTCGTTCGCCTTCGGGCTCGGGCTGTGCGTGCTGCTCGACCAGGTGATCCGGCGGACAAACTTCGGCCGCGAGGTGCGGGCCAGCTCCGAGGACGGCGAGGCGGCCGCCGCGCTGGGCGTCAATGTACGCCGGGTGCACCTGCTCGTCTTCGGCATCGCCGCGGCGTGCACCGCGATCGGCGGGGTGCTCGTCGGCGCCACCTTCGCCTTCACGCCGACGTCCGGGCTCACCTATCTGCTCAGCGGGTTCGCGGTGGTCGTGCTCGGCGGGCTGGGCTCCGTACGCGGCACCTTCCTCGGCGCGCTGGGGCTCGGCCTGGTGGAGAGCGTCGGCGGCTCGGTCTTCGGTGACGGCTACCGCGACCTCGTCGGCTTCATCGTCTTCCTGATCGTCCTGTCGCTGCGCCCGCAGGGCCTGTTCGGGCGGAGGCTCGCGTGAGAACGCGCATCGCACTCGGCGTCACGGCCGTCGCCGTGCTCGTGCTCGGCACCGCGGGGCAGTGGGGCTCGGACTACCTGCTGCTGATCGGTTTCGAGGTCTTCCAACTCGCCGCGCTGGCCCAGGCCTGGTCGCTGCTGGCCGGCTACGGCGGCGTGGTCTCCCTCGCGGTCAGCGCGTTCGTCGGCGCCGGCAGCTACGCGACCGCGAAGACCAGCGAGGCACTGGGCTTCGGGCCGGCCACCTCGCTGATCGCGGCCGCCGTGGTGGCCGCCCTGCTGGCGCTCGCCGTCGCGGTGCCGATGTTCCGCTTCCGGGGCCTCTACTTCACCGTCGCCTCGCTGGTGCTCGCGCAGGCGCTGAGCATCTTCATGTCGAACAGCTCGCTGTTCGGCGGCAACCAGGGCGTGCTGCTGGCCGGCACGGCGCCCACCGCCGCCGGCATCTACCTGCTGTCGTTCGGGATCGCGCTGGCCGCCACGATCGTCACGTTCTGGGCCGGCCGGACCAAGCTCGGGCTCGGGCTGCGGGCGATCCGGGACGACGAGGACGTGGCCGGCCGGATGGGCGTGCCCGGCTTCCGGGTGAAGCTCGCCGGGTTCGTCGCCGGTGCTGTGATCATGGGTCTCGTCGGCGGCGTGCAGGCCGTCCGGATCGGCTACGTCGAGCCCGGCGCGGCGTTCAACTTCAACTGGACGATCGAGACGGTCAACGCGGCGATCGTGGGTGGCGCCGGCACCGTCCTCGGCCCGCTGGTCGGCGCCGGCATCTCCGTCTTCCTGAGCCAGTCGCTGGGCGGCTACGCCGAACTGCACCTGGTCATCACCGGCCTGGTGCTGATCCTGGTGATCCGGCTCGCGCCGGCGGGCGTCACCGGCCTGGCCGTCCGCTGCTACGCCGGGCTGCGCGCCCGCCGCCCGGCCGCCGCCGACAAACCGGTGCCGGTCGCCGCCGCCGCGGAACCGCCCGCCGAGCGGCTGACCGCCGGGGAGCCGCTGCTGGCCGTGCGGGACGTCGCCAAACGCTACGGCGGAGTCCCGGCGGTGGACGGGGTCAGCCTGGCGGTCCGCTCCGGCGAGGTGCTCGGCATCGTCGGGCCCAACGGGGCGGGCAAGAGCACCCTGATCGGCCTGCTCTCCGGCGCGCTGCTCGGCGAGGGCACCGTGGTCTACCTGGGCGAGGACGTCACCAAGGTAGGCGCCGGCCAGTGGGCCCGGCGCGGGATCGGCCGCACCCACCAGGTACCGCGCCCGTTCGAGGGGCTGACCGTACTGGAGAACCTGCTCGTCGCCCGGCGCTTCGGGCACGGCTCGGGGCAGGCCGAGGCGGTGCCGGAGTGCCGGGCCATCCTGGACCGGTGTGGCCTGGCCGCGGTGGCCCGTACGCCGGCCTCGGAACTTGGGTTGTTGCGGCTGAAGCGGCTGGAGCTGGCCCGGGCGCTGGCCCTGCGGCCCCGGGTGCTGCTGCTGGACGAGATCGGCGCCGGGCTGGTGGAGACCGAGCTCAACGAGCTGATCGAGCTGATCACCCAGCTGCGGGCCGAGGTCGAGGCGATCGTCGTGGTCGAGCACGTGATGGACCTGATCCGGCGGTGCTGCGACCGGCTGGTGGTGGTCGACCGTGGCCGGCTGCTGCTGGAGGGCACCCCGGACGTCACGCTCGCCGACCCGAGAGTGGCGGCCGTCTACCTCGGCACCGCCACCCCGGACGGCCCACCCGGGTTCTCCGCGCCGTCCGAAGGACCAGGCGCCGGTAGCGGCACAGCGCCGTCCGTAGGACCAGGCGCCGGAAGCGGCAGAGCTCTGCTGGAGCTGCGCGGCGTCTCCGCGCGGTACGGGCACCACCGCGCGATCGACGGGGTCGACCTCACCGTCGGCCGGGGCGAGATCGTCGCACTGCTCGGCGCGAACGGCGCCGGGAAGACCACCGTGGCCCGCACGATCAGCGGCAGCCTCGGGATCTCCGGCGGCGAGATCTGGTTCGACGGCAAGCGGGTGGACGGCCGGGCGCCGCACGAGCTGGTCCGGCTGGGCATCGCGCACTGCATGGAGGGGCGGCGGATCTTCGCCGACCTGAGCGTGGCGGAGAACCTGCTGCTCGGCGGCCGGAGCGCCGCGAAGCCCGAACGGCTGCGCCGGCTGGCGAAGGTCTACGCCCTCTTTCCCGACCTGCTCGAGCGCGCCACCAACTCGGGTGCCGGGCTCTCCGGCGGGCAGCAGCAGATGCTCGCGATCGGCCGGGCGCTGATGTCCGCGCCGGAGCTGGTGGTCTTCGACGAGATTTCGCTGGGCCTGGCGCCGATCACTGTGGACCGGCTGTACAACGCCCTGCAGGAGATCAACGCCGACGGCGTCTCGATGATCGTGATCGAGCAGAACGTGGAGCGCGGGCTCGCCCTCGCCGACCGGGTGGCGGTGCTGGAGAAGGGCGCGGTGGCGCTGGCCGGGCGGCCGGCCGCGATCCGCGCCGACGAGAAACTGCGTTCCCTGTACGTCGGGCAGGCCGCGGCATGACCCCGGACGAGGCCGCCGAGGTGGTCACCGCGGCGCAGTGGGCGGACCGGGTCGAGCAGCCGGGCCCGGGCGACGTGCGGGTGAGCGCCGTCGATCGGCTGGCGGGCATCACCCCGGCCATGTTCGCCTGGTGGTTCGCGGCCATGGACGCCGAGACGTACCGGTGGTTCCATCCGCACGACCACCACGACTTCGCCTGGACGCGTGGCAAGCAACCCGGCGGGTACGTCGGCGCGACCCACCGGACCCACCACCGGTACGGCGGGACGGGTCCGCTGCTGCGTACCGAGATCACCTTTCTGCGGCCCGGGTCGGTGTTTCCCCCGGCGGCGCTGCGGGCCCTCGGCCAGGGTCACGCCCTGGCGGCGCGGGTGCACCCGCTCGACGACCGGGACCGGCCGGCCGCGGCGCCAAGCGGGCATTTCGTGCACGTCGTGCTGCCCCGGCCGGGCGGCAGCGAGCTGCGCGGCAAGTGGTGGCTGCGGGTCGACGAGGACACCGATCTGGAGCTGGTGACGGCCGGCCGGCTGCGGCACGTACACGAGGAGTTCGGTTTTCTCCAGACGTTCCTGCCCGGGCTGTACGACCGTCGAGCACACTAGGAGACATCGTGGAGGTACGCAGGATCGCCGACGCCCCGCGCTACGAGGCGCCCGGGCATTTCGACATGGCGGCGCTGCGCTTGCAGGGTCGCGACGTCGGGTCGGCGGCGGATTTCTGGGTCGGGCTGTCACACTTCCTGCCCGGCGGCGGCGCCGAGCGGTCCGCCTCGGCGCTCGACCGGGTGTACGTCGTCCTCGAGGGCGAGGTCGCGATCGCGGCCGGGGACGGCGCCGAGGCCACCCTGACCCGGTTGGACTCGTGTTTCGTGCCCGGCGGCGAGACCCGCACGGTGCGCAACCGGAGCAACCTGCCGTGTTCCATGCTGGTCGTGATGCCGTACCCGAAGGAGCCCGCATGAGGCTCTGCACGTTCCGCCGGGGCGCCGACCCGCGGCCGGTGCCGGGCCTGCTGGACGGCGACGAGATCCGCCGGCTGGCCGCCCCTAGCCTGCTCGACTTCCTGGCCGGCGGGCTCGTCGCGCCGGCGGCGGAGAGCTATCGCCGCGGCGAGGTGACGCTGCTCGCGCCGATCCCCGAACCGCCGTCGATCCGGGACTTCTTCGCCTTCGAGCAGCACGTCGCCACGACCCGGGCCCGGCGCGGGCAGCCGGTCCCGCCGTTCTGGTACGAGGCGCCGGTCTTCTACTTCACCAACCCGGCGGCCGTCTGCGGGCCCGACGTGCCGGTGCCGTACCCGGCCGGGACCTCGATGCTCGATTTCGAACTGGAGGTGGCCGCCGTGATCGGCGCCGATCAGCGGATCGCCGGCTTCACCGTGCTCAACGACTGGTCGGCCCGGGACCTGCAGCGGGCCGAGACCAGCGTCGGCCTCGGCCCGGCCAAGGGCAAGGACTTCGCCACCTCGATGGGGCCGGTGCTGGTCACCGTGGACGAGTTCGACGGCCGCTCGGGGGCGATGACCGCGACGGTGAACGGTGCCGAGCTGTCCTACGGCGACCTGACCGCCATGCACTACAGCTGGGAGGCACTGCGGCGGCGGGCGGTCGAGAACACCCGGCTGAGACCGGGCGACGTGCTCGGCTCCGGAACCGTCGGCACCGGCTGCATCCTGGAGCAGGAGACGCAGAACTGGCTGCGGCCGGGGGACGTGGTGGAGCTGACCGTGTCGGGGATCGGCACGCTGCGCAACACGGTCGGCCCGCCGCGTACGCCGGAAGGGGTCCTATGATTCCGCGAATGTCCACAGCAGCGTCGCCGGTCAGGAGGTCCGAGGATGCCCCCGATGGAACGTGATTCCGGCGGCGTGCAAGTCATCGCCCGGGTGGGTCAGCTCCTGCGCGCGCTCGAGGGCGAGCCCTGGGGTCTCACGCTCACCCAGCTGGCGTCCCAGCTCAGCCTGCCGCGCTCGACGGTGCACCGGTTGGTCGGGGCGCTCGTGGCCGAGCAGTTGCTGGTCAGCGCCCCGGCCGCCGGGCGGGTGCGGATCGGCCCGGAGTTCATCCGGATCGCCACCAGCAGCCGGCTGGAGCTGCGGCAACAGGTCGACCCGTTGATGAAGCAGATCTTCGACGTCACCGGCGAGACGGTCGACCTCAGCGTGCTGGAGGGCGATCAGGTCCGGGTCCTCTACCTGATCCCGACCCAGCACCAGCTGCGGGCGATCGCCGACGTGGGCGCGGCCTTCCCGCTGCACTGCAGCTCCAAGGGGAAGGCGTTGCTGGCCGCGATGGACGACGAGGAGATCGACGCGGTACTGCCCAAGTCGCTCAAGCGTTACAACGAGCGGACGATCACCACCCGGGCAGCTCTGCTGGCCGAGCTGCGGGAGATCCGCGAGACCGGGATCGCGTACGACCTTCAGGAGCACGTTCCGGGCATCTGCGCGGCCGCGATCGCCGCTCAGGACCCGTTCGGGGCGCCGTTCGCGATCTCCATCCCGATCCCGTCCCAGCGGTTCGTCACGGCGAAAGCAACGATCTCCAAGGCCCTGCTCGAAGTACGGGCGGAGCTGCACGCCGTCTTCGGCTGACGCGGCTTCGCGGTCAACCGGTCGCTCGGCCGGTGCCTTCGGTGTGCCCGGAAACCGTTGCGCCACAACGGTTTCGCAAGGTGTTGACACCCTCGCTCGGGCTCCGTAGCGTCCGTCATACGGCTAGTCGATCCGCATCGTGGAACACGTCTCAGTGAGGAGGTTGCGGTCATGTCCCAGACACCGGTGGTCCGCGAGCCCGGCACCGGCCTGGCCTTCGTCGAGCTCAGCCACCCGTTCGGCCACTACACCCCGGTCTATCCGGGATACAAAGACATCGTCATCCGCCGGGTGGCGACGCATGCCATGCACGGGGTGCTGACCAGCCACCTGGTCACCGTGATGCACAACGGCACGCACGTGAACGCGCCGATCCACCTGGCCCAGCGGGGCCTCGGCGTCGGGCAGCTGCCGCTGGAGACGTTCTTCGGCAACGGTGTGGTGCTCTCGATCCCCAAGGGGGAGTGGGAATACGTCGAGCCGGCCGACCTGGCGGCGGCGACACCGGCCGTCTTTCCAGGCGACATCGTGATCGTCAACACCGGCTGGCACCACCGCTACTCCGACAGCATGGAGTACTTCGCGCATGCCCCCGGCCTCAGCGCGGCCGCGGCCCAATGGCTGATCGACCGCGGCGTACGCATGGTGGGGGTCGACACCGCCACGGTCGACCACCCGCTGGCGACCTCGCTCGCGCAGCGGCACCGGGTGTTCCCGCCGATCGTCGTGGAGCTGCCGCGCCGCTACCGCAAGCGCACCGGGCGCGAGGTCGCCGACGACTTCCCGCAGTGGAATCCGGCCGGCCGGCTGCTCGCCCGGGCCGGCCTCCCGGTGATCGAGAACGTCGGCCGCAACGTCGACCTCGTCACCGGGATGAGATGCACCTTCCACGCCCTGCCGTGGAACTGGGCCCAGGGCGACGCCTGCGTGATCCGGCTGGTCGCGATCCTCGACCCGAGTGGCGAGTACCGCCTGGAAAGGGGCCTGTGATGAGCCTGCGGATGTACAACCTGAGCCACGAGCTCGGCCACAACATGGTGCAGTGGCCGTCGCCGTTCAGCCCGCCCCTGGTGACGAACCGGCTGCAATATCACTCGATGCACGACAACTACGTGGTCGAGTACGACGGGATCCTGCACCGCGGCACGCACATGGACTCGCCGATCCACGTCGAGGCGGACACCCCCTGGCTGGAGGACTTCGAGGTCTACAAGTTCTTCGGCACCGGCGTCGCGGTCTCCATCCCCAAGGGCAAGTGGGAGGTGATCACGGCCGAGGACCTGGCGAACGCCACCCCGCGGATCGAGCCCGGCGACATCGTGATGATCAATACCGGCGCGCACCGGCTGTTCGGCGACAACGACGACTACTTCGCGTACTCGCCCGGGCTTTACATCGACGGTGCGCAATGGCTTGTCGACCGCGGGGTGAAGCTGGTGGGGGTCGACGTCCAGGCACTGGACCACCCGCTCGGCACCCGGATCGCCGAGCACGGGCCGGGGCCGATCATGCCGCACCTGATCGACGAATACCGCGAGTACACCGGCCGGGAGGTCGCGGACGACTTCCCGCAGTGGGAGCCGGCGCACCGGATCCTGCTGCTGGCCGGCATTCCGGGGATCGAGAACATCGGCGGGGAGCTCGACGCGGTCACCGGCAAGCGCTGCACGTTCCTGGCCTTCCCGGCACCGCTCACGCAGGGCGACGGCAGCCCGGTCCGGGTGGTCGCGGTGATCGACCCGGACCAGGAGTTCCGCATCCCGACCGGAAACCCGGTGGCCTCGTGAGCGTGCCGGCGATCTTCGCGAACCCGCTGGCGCTCTTCGACGTCTCCGGCGACGCCATCCTGATCACCGGCGCGTCCGGGGCGCTGGGCCGGGCGGTCGCGCTCGCCCTGGGTGCGCTGGGCGCGCGGCTGATGCTGGTCTCCGGCTCGCAGCGGGCGCTGGGCGACGTGCTGGCCGAGGTCCACGAGCTGGGCGGGACGGCGGAATCGGTGGTGGGCCGGCCGGACTCGCTCGACGACACCGAGGCGATGATCGCCGCGACCGTCGCCGCGTACGGTAAATGCGATTCGGTCTTCGTCGGCTCCGGCTACAACAAGCCGGCGCCGATCGAGGACATGCCGCTGGCCGACTGGCAGGCGGTGATGGACGCCAACGTGCGCGGGCCCTGGCTGCTGGCCAAGGCGTTCGGCGACCACGTGGCCACCCGGGACGGCGGTGGGCGGATGGTGCTGGTCTCCTCGGTCCGCGGCCGGCACGGCAGCCCGGCCGGCTACACCGCCTACTGCACCTCGAAGGGGGCGACCGACGCGCTGACCAGGACGCTGGCCACCGAGTGGGGGCCGCGCGGGATCAACGTCAACGCGATCGCCCCGGCGGTGTTCCGGTCCACGCTGACCGACTGGATCTTCGCCGACACCGAGGCCGGCCGGGCCTCCCGCGAACGGAACTACGCCCGGATCCCCAAGAAGCGGCTCGGCGAGCCGGAGGACTTCGTCGGCATCGCGCTCTACCTGCTGTCGCCCGCGTCCGACTTCGTCACCGGCCAGATCGTCTACGTGGACGGGGGTTACACGGCATCATGACCGACGAGCTACCGCAGCGGCTGGCCGTCGTCGGCGGCGGGCGGATGGGCGCGGCGATCGCCCAGGTCTTCGCGGCCGCCGGGACGACGGTGACGGTCTTCGACCCGAGCGCCGAGAGCCGCGACGCCGTGCCCGCCCGGGTGGCCGCGGCCTGCCGATTGCTGGGCATCGACGCGTCGCCGGTCGTGGGCCGCGTCGGCACGGCGGACGGCGTCGCGGCGGCCTGCGCGGGCGCGGAGTTGGTGATCGAGGCGGGCCCGGAGAACCTCGCGGTCAAGCGGGAGATCTTCGCCGAGCTGGACGCCGTGAACCCGCCCGGGGTCACGCTAACCACGAACACCTCGGCGATCCCGATCGGGCGGATCGCCGCGGGGCTCACCCACCCGCAACGCGTTCTGGGCACGCACTTCTGGAATCC
>Ga0307513_10002990_pt1 | contig 23046 bp, 18 predicted proteins | sample 15_EM_MG_FD_202174 | JGI IMG/M metagenome (GOLD analysis project Ga0307513, IMG submission 202174) | Populus trichocarpa ectomycorrhiza microbial communities from riparian zone in the Pacific Northwest, United States - 15_EM | ecosystem: Host-associated > Plants > Roots > Unclassified | place...
CGTCCAGCTGCAGGTGCGGGGATGCGCGAGCCAGGACCCGGGCTTCGACCCGTTGGGCACATTCGACTATCACCGCGAGCAGTGGTGGTACTACGTCTACTGAGGTTACCTGCGGCGTAGCGGCGTGGATGCGTCGATAGCCGCCCACCCCGTGGCCGGGGGCCGCCGGTGGGGCCTTTGGGCCCAGTTGCGGGTCCAGACGCAGCAAGGGTGCAGAACGCCTGGGCGAGCACGACGAGGGTGACGTGGCGGTGCCAGCCGACGTAGGAGCGGCCTTCGAAGTGGTCCAGGCACAGGACGGTCTTCAGTTCGCGGTAGTCGTGTTCGATCCGCCAGCGGATCTTGCCGAGCCGGACGATGGTCTTCACGGCCGTGTCGGCGGTCATGTTCGACAGCCAGTATTTGTGACGGGTTCGGGTTCGCCGGGGTCTTCTTCGTGCCGCGCCGCCAGGTGATCTGGCGGCGCGCCACGGCCGGCAGTCAGGGCCAGCTCGCGCGGGCTGACCGGCCTGTCCGGGTAGCCGGGTGTGGGTGGGCGACCCGGCCCTGATATGACGGCGTGACCGGGACGGCGTCAGACCCGGAACACGGGTCATCCGACGAGCCGTGCCGCCTTCTCGTCCGCGTGGAGCGGCAGTTGGGCCGCCATCCGCTCGATCTCGACCAGCCGCGCGAATAGCCCGAGCTCGCGGCGTCGGGTGGAACGGGGTGGAACGCCGCTGCTGGTTGAGGATCAAGGTTTGGAGGTGTTGATGATGGTTCGGAAATTCATCACTCATACGGTGGCGCTCGCTCAGGGACAACCTTCTGTACGTCTTCAAGACCCGCCTCCGGCCGGCATCGGCTTGCCGCCTTCGACTCCCGCCGTGCCGGCGTCAGCGGCGGTGCGGGCATCAATCTCGTAGTCGCGTCGCACCGCCCACCGGAAGGAACGTAGGCACGTGAAGAGAACGCTCCGCTGGACGTCTGCCCAACGCCACACCGTGGCTGTGGCCACGGCGATCCTGCTGCTCGGACCGGGTTTGATCGGCACCGTCGGCACCGCAAACGGCGCACTCCCGCCCGGCCCGTCGGTATCAGGCAAGGCCGGCCTGCCGGCCGGTTCGGTGACCCTGATCACCGGTGACCGCGTCGACCTGCGCGGTGACGGATCGGCGCCACTGATCACCCGGGGCCCCGGCCGGACCGGGATACCGTTCCGGATCGGCCGGAGCAAGGGTCACGTCACGGTCGTTCCCGGTGATGCCGCTTCCCTGGTCGCAGCGGGGCGGCTGGACGCGCGCCTGTTCGACGTGACTGCCCTGCTGGCCGACGGCTACGGTGACGCCCGGCGTCCGGACCTGTCCTTGATCGTTCAGTACGTATCCGGCGCAGATTCCTCGAAGGTCGCCATCGCCGGGAAGATCGGGCGGCGCCTGGCCAGCGTGAACGGCGCGGCCGTGACCGTGGCCAAGACGGGTGCGTCGCAGTGGTGGGGGGCGGCCACCCGGTCAGACCATGGCGGTCGTTCGCTTGCGTCGCCGTACAGCAAGATCTGGCTGAACGGGAAACGGCGGGTGACGTTGGACCGCAGCGCGGCCCAGATCGGCGCACCGACCGCCTGGCGGGCAGGGCTCACCGGGAGCCAGGTCCGGGTGGCGGTCATCGACAGCGGCATCGACACCAGTCATCCCGACCTGGCCGGAAAGGTCGACGCCGCTGCGAACTTCGTCTCCGGTGAACCGCCGGGCGACCTCTACGGCCACGGCACACACGTCGCCTCGATCATCGCGGGAAGCGCCGCTGCGTCGGACGGGAAGTACCGGGGCATCGCGCCGGACGCGCGCCTGCTTGACGCCAAGGTCTGCGGCGAGGACGGATCCTGCGCAGACGACGCCATCCTCGCCGGCATGGAATGGGCCGCGGTGACGCAGCACGCCGCCGTGGTGAACATGAGCCTCGCCGGACCTGATACGCCCGGCCTCGACCCGCTTGAGCAGGCGGTCAACACCCTGTCGGCACAGACCGGGACGCTGTTCGTGATCGCGGCCGGCAACTCCGGCCCCGGTCCCGGCACCTTGGAGTCTCCGGGCACCGCGGACGAGGCCCTCACCGTGGGCGCGGTCGACCGGCAGGACGCCGTCGCCGACTTCTCCAGCCGCGGTCCCCGGATGGACGATAGTGGCCTGAAGCCCGACCTCACCGGGCCCGGCCTGGACATCGTCGCGGCCCGCGCTGCCGGCACCGAACTCGGCGAGGTGGTCGACGATCGGTACGTAGCGCTCTCCGGTACCTCGATGGCGACCCCGCACGTGGCTGGCGCCGCGGCGATCCTGCTCCAGCTGCACCCGGACTGGACCAACGAGCAGGTCAAGGCGACCCTGATCGGCTCGGTCAAGGCGGTCGACGCGAGCGTGTTCGACCAGGGCGCCGGGCGGGTCGACGTCGCCAAGGCGATCAGCCAGACCGTGGCCGCCGCACCGGCGAGCCTGAATTTCGGCCTCGCCTCCTGGCCGGACGATGACGATGCGCTGCTGACCAAAACCGTTACTTACCACAACACCGGGTCGGCCCAGGTCGCCCTCGACCTGGCCCTGAACGTGACGGGCCCGGCCGGATCGCCGGTACCGGCGGCGCTGTTCTCGATGAGTGCGACCCACGTGGTGCTGCCCGCCGGCGGAACCGCACAGGTGACCTTGACTGCTGACACCCGCTCGGCCCAGGTTCCGGTCGGGCGCTATGCCGGACGGCTCGTCGCCACCGCTGCGGGCGTCACCGTGATCACGCCGATCGGGGTGGAGAAGGAGAGTGAGCATTACACCGTCACGATCAACCACGTCGGGCGCGACGGGAACACGTCCGGTTCCTTCACCACCTTCCTGGACCTAGTCGGCGCCTGCGCACCGGAGAGCTCGCAGAACGCGTGCGGCGGGGTCGTCTTCGGGTCGGACGCGACCACCACGCTCCGGTTGCCGCCCGGGCAGTACGTTCTCGCCGACTTCAGCAGCAGCGTCGCCGGCAACGACGAGACGATGATGATGCTACCGGCCTTCGAGTTGACGAAGGACACGATGGTGACGCTCGACGCGCGCCGAGCGAAGCCGGTGGAGCTGACCGCACCGAGGACGTCAGCCAAGGTGATGAACTGGACGCTCAACGTCAACCGGGACATGCACCGCGACGGCCTGATCTTCGGCTACTTCGCATCCGGCGACGGCACGGAGCCTCTCTATACCGCCGATCTTGGCGCCGCACCGATCGGGAAGGACGACCTGGTCAGTTTCATCCAGGGGCGCCTGGCCGAACCGGGGCCGGTCGGCGACTTCGCGAACAGCCCGTATGAGTTCCAGGAGGCGCAGAGCGCGTTCGGCAGGTTCTTCACCGGGGTACGACTGCGCCCGACCCAGGCGGACTTCGCGACGGTGCAGGCACGGTATGCCGCAGTGACCGACCAGCCGCGCGACGTCAAGACGATGCCGGCCGGCAAGCCGTCCACCGGCCGCCCGGACATGCTCACGTTCGGCAGCGATTTCGGCGCGCCCACACTGCTGGCGACGGCACCGTTCCAACGGCAAGAATTCTACCTGGCCAAAGGCCTGACCTGGAACAATTCCGTCACCCAGGGATCGCGGCAGACCGGACAGCTCGATTTCTTCCTCGGCGAGACCGAGTGGCACGCGTACGAGCCCGGCCGGACGTACCAGCCGCCGCGCTGGAGCCAGGGCGTTTTCGGGCCGCATTTCAGCGACCGGCCATTCCAGGGCGATCAGCTCGCCAACGGACTCGCCCGGCGGGGTGACCAGCTGCTCGGCGGGATCCCGACGTTCGTGGACTCCGGCGCGAAGCACGTCGGCGTGGCCAAGGCGAACACCGGCTCGGGTCGGTTGTTCGGCGACGGCAAGCTCCGTCAGGAGTGGCCACGGTTCAACATCATCTCGGCCGACCTACCGGCACAGGAGGCAACCTACTGGTTGGAGGCCAACGAGACCGCGTCGGTGTCGCAGATCTCGACCAAGGTCACTGCCGCCTGGACGTTCCGGTCCGGGCACGTGGAGGGCACCGGGTACAGCCTGCTGCCGCTGCTGGGCGTTCGATACGACCCGATGCTGGACGAGCACAACCATGCTCGGGCAGGCGCCGGGTTCCCGCTGCCGATCCATCTGAACCGGCAGCCCGGAGCCGGCACCGCCACCGTCACCGAGGTCGTGCTGGAGACGTCCAGCGACGACGGTGCCAGCTGGCAGTACGTGCCGGTCGTCCGGGCTGGAGCGATGTGGCGGGCCACGGTCAACAACCCGGCTCGCGGTGCGGTGTCGTTGCGGGTCCACGCCAAGGACTCCGACGGCAATGCGTTGGAGCAGACCACGATCCGCGCCTATCTCGTAAACCCATGAGGCGTCAGCCTATTTCACATCGCTCCACGCTGAACAAGCCTCCGGCGATACTGGCAAAGGCTGGCGACGTTCGATCGACTCGCCGTGCGGCTGTTGCTACTTGCGTTGCGGGGAGCTTTCAATCCTCGCAGCCGTTCGCTCAGCCGGGCGCCGGGCGGGTGCGGTGTCACCCCTTCTTCATCATGAACAGGAGCGTTCAGCATGTCTTCGATTATCGGGCGGCGTGAATCGGCGGCGACCGTGCTTGTGGCTGCCGCTGCTGTTCTGCTCGGCAGCATGACAGCGCTGTTCTGCTCGGCAGCATGACAGCGGCTCGCTCACGTGGCCTCCGAGACTTCGCCGGTCGCGGCCCGGGGTGGCACAGGATGGCACGCCGTATCCGGTACAAGCGTGGGGCCCGGTCGGCGCCCGTGGATGAGATCGCAAACCAGGAGGATTCACATGCCTTTTCGTTGGCAGGCCCAGGCCAGAAGAGCAGTCGCGGTCGGGCTGGGCATCACGGCGCTGATGGCAGGTGCGGTCACGGGCGTCGGAGCGCACCTGCGCGATGGAGCCACCCATCCGACCACAGCGGTAGCGGTCGGCAGCGGAACTTGCCAAGAGTTCATGTGCGGCACCAACCACAACCAGGTACTGGTTTGAGCCGCATCCCCTGTGCGGAACAATCGCGAGTAGCGGTCCTGGACAACTGCGGGGTAGGGATATGACCTCAGGGACGTTGGCTGAAGGTTTCAGGTCGTCGTCCGTGATCGCCTGTGCTGCAAGGAATTCGATGCCTTCATCTGGTGCGGACAGATCCGTTTGGTGCCGGTTGTCAAGCTTCTCGACGGCTCAGCGAGGTTCCGCACGAGTGCCAGCGATCCGCGACCTAGGTCGCCTCCGGCGCTCCGGTGCGGTGACCGGGATGCGCTCGGATGCAGGCCGTCTCGCAGCGTGGGTGTCCCGCGATGTCACACGATGGAACGTCGGAGAGGCTGACAGACGCAACAGGCCGGATCTGCCGGTCCGGCGAAAGGCAGGTACAGCATGGAGGCAAGACACAAGCCCATCGAGGCAGGGCGGCTCCCCGGTCGGTTCAGGGTCTGACGGACGGCGACTGCCAGACCCACGATTGTGGCCTCCACTACAATCAGGTGCTGATCTGAGCCAATGGTCGACCAGTGTGTCTTCGACTATCGGGCGGCCTATTCCGGCCCTAGGAAGTCTTTTACGATGGCCAGCGTGAGGAGCCGGGGGACGGACGCGCCGACGGATCCGATGCCGGACCCGCCCGCCGTGAGCGCGCGAGCGGTGATGCCGCTCTGGGGCTGGCTGGCGATCCTGGCCGTCACCACCTTCGGCGGCATCCTCCGGTTCTGGCACCTCGACCGCCCCCACACCCTGGTATTCGACGAGACTTACTACGTCAAACAGGGCTGGTCCATGTTCCAAGCCGGCTATGAACTCAAATGGGCCGGCGGAAGAAAGGTCGTCGATCCCAAATGGGTCGCCGGCGACACGCACATCTTCACCACCGACCCCGAGTTCGTCGTCCACCCCCCGGTCGGTAAATGGATGATCGGCGCCGGCGAATGGATCTTCGGGCCCACCAGCAGCTTCGGCTGGCGCTTCTCCGCCGCCCTGATCGGCACCCTGTCCATCCTCATGCTCGCCCTGATCGCCCGCCGCCTCTTCCACTCCCCCCTCCTCGCCGTCACCGCCGCTCTGCTGCTGGCCGTCGACGGCGAGCACTACGTCCACTCCCGTACCGGCCTGCTCGACATCTTCGTGATGTTCTGGGCTCTGTTCGCCTTCGGCTGCCTGCTCATCGACCGTGACACCGCCCGTCACCGGCTCGCCGTCCGGATCGCTGACCGTCAGGCGCGGGACAGAGCCCTGGGCCTGTTCGGACCCGGCCTGGGGCTGCGCTGGTGGCGGGTGGCGGCCGCGGTCTGCCTGGGGTTGTGCATCGGGACCAAGTGGTCGGGGCTCTACTTCGCCGTCGTCTTCGGCGTGATGGCGATCTGCTGGGATGTCTCGGCCCGGCGTGCCGCCGGCCTTCGTCACTGGCTCAGCGGCGGGCTGCTGCGCGACGGGCTGCTGGCGGTCGTGGTGATGGCGCCGGTCGCCTTGGCTGTGTATCTGGCGTCCTGGACGAGCCTGTAGCGAAATCGCGGTCAGTACGCAATGGATCAAGGAAAAGCCTGAGCTGTACGGCCTTTTGGCCCATTCAATGGGTCATATCCTCGCCCAAATCGCAGGTTGATCTTGATCCAGACCATTTCGCTACAGGCTCGGACGGGGTGGTTTCTCTCCGACAACGCCTATGACCGGCGCTGGGCTGCGGAAAACCCGTCGGCCCATTTCGGCTGGATTCCCGACTCGGTGCGCGGACTGTGGTTTTATCACACCCAGATGTACGACTCAGCCATCAGCATTGTCACCCGGCATTCGTTCGAGTCGAACCCGTGGTCGTGGATCGTGATGGGCCGTCCGACGCTGCTGTTCTTCGAGAGCCCGACCTCCGGGCAGAAGGGCTGCACGGTCGCTCAGTGCTCGCAGGCGATCATCGCGCTCGGGAATCCGGTGATCTGGTGGGGCGCGACCCTGGCGATCGGGATACTGCTGTTCCAGTGGGCACTGCGCCGGGACTGGCGAGCCGGCGCCGTCCTGGCCGGCCTTGCCGCCGGCTACCTGCCCTGGTTCCTCTACCAGCAGCGGACGATCTTCAACTTCTACACGGTCGCTTTCACGCCATGGGTGGTCCTCGCCCTGACCTACGTACTCGGCATGATGCTCGGCCCAGCCAGGCAGAGCGAGCAACTACGCAAACGCGGTGCCCTGGCGGCCGGCATGGTGGTCGTGCTCGCCGTCATCACATTCTGGTACTTCCTACCGGTCTACAACGCCCAGGTCATCCCACAACCCTCCTGGAGCGACCGCGTGTGGCTACCCAGCTGGACCTGAGCCCGTCTCATCCCTCCATCGGTTCAGCGGGGATGCTCGCGCGCGATTGGGCCGCCACTCAGACACGCAGAATGCAGGATCATCGCGTCGATCTTCACGGCGTGAGCCCGGCCCGGATCGCGAGGATCGCGGCCTGCACCCGGTCCCGGCTCGCGGTCTTGGTAAAGACGTTGCTCACGTGGGTTTTCACCGAGCTCATCGACAGGTGTAGCCGGCCGGCGATCTCGGCGTTGGTGAGCCCGGCGCCGACCAGGGCGAGCACCTCGAGCTCTCGCTCGGTCAGCTGGAATGGTGTCAGGTCGGTCGCGGTCGCCGGACCGGTCGAGCGCACCCGGTTCAGTACCGCGGAAGTGACCGACGGCGAGAGGATGGAGTCGCCGGATGCCACGGTACGGACCGCCGAGACCAGCTCCTGGGCCGAGCAGCGCTTGAGTAGGAAGCCGCGTGCGCCCGCCGCGACCGCATCGAGCACGTAGTCGTCGTCATCGAAGGTGGTGACCACGATGACGGCGGGCGCGTGGGGCAGTGCGGCCAGCGCTCGGGTGGCTGCTAGGCCGTCGAGGACCGGCATCCGGATGTCCACGAGGGCGACGTCGATTCGCGGGTCGACTCGGACCGCGTCGAGGAACGCCTGGCCGTCGGCCGCCTCGGCCGCCACGTCGAGGTCGGGCTGGGACCTTAGGATCAGCCCGAAGCCCTCGCGGACCAGCTGCTGGTCGTCGACGACCGCGACCCGGATCACGAGGCCCTCGGTCCGACGGGGAGCGTCACGTCCAGGATCGTCCCGCCGCCGGGGCGGCGCACCAGCTGGGCCCGGCCTCCGCGCGCGGCCACCCGCTCCTCGATGCCCACCAGTCCCGAGCCTCGGTCCCGCTCGAGGGGCGGGCCGACGCCGTCGTCGCTGACCCGGACGCGGACGACGTCGTCGCGACGGGTCAGCTCAACCCACGCGTGCCGTGCCCGGGCGTGGCGAGCGACGTTGGTCAGCCCCTCCTGCGCGACGCGGTAGACGGTGAGCACGTCGAGCTCGTTGAGGTGCAGGTCGTCTGCGACGTCGACGGTGACCCTGACGCTGGCCGCGCGCAGCGGCTGGGCCAGCAGCTCGTCGATGTCGAGCAGCCGCGGTGGTGCGCTCACGGTGAGAGGCGCCTGCGGGTCGCGCAGGTGTACGACCAGTGAGTCGAGTTCCTGCAGCGCGGTCCGACCCAGGTCGCCGATGGTCTGTAGCGCCTTCTGCGGGTTGCCGAGCTGGCCGGCCTCGGACTGCACGACCATCGCCGTCACGTGGTGGCCGACCACGTCGTGCAGCTCGCGGGCCACGCTGGTCCGCTGCTCCAGCCACCTCGCCTGACCGCGGAGCCGCTCGGCTTCTCCCTCGAGCTGCTCGGTGCGGGTGCGTGTGCGCAGCAGGAGTCCGAGCAGCCCGCCTGCGCAGGTCCACACGAACGGCGCGACTGTGCCGTCGACGTGGAAGACCAGCGAGAGCGAAGCGCCGGCCAGACCGCCGGCCCAGCCGCGCCAGGGCACGTCGTCGGTGTCGGCGAGCACCGAGACAAAGACCAGTACCCCGACCGCGGGTCCGACCGGAGGCAGCCCCGGCGTCCAGATCGCGACCAATCCGGCGCCGAGCGCTGCTGTGTCCCTGGCCCGGCGCGGCTGCAGCCAGGCCAGGAGGCCGGTCAGCAGCACCGCCGCGATCGGGAACAGGTTGACCGCGTCGTCCCGGAGGGCCGGGGCCGCGGCGCCGACCGAGAACAGCCCCGCAATCAGGGCCACGACATACGCCCAGACTCTGATCCGCTTCTCCTGCCAGCGCGCCACGCCATCAGTCTGGAGCCAGTACGCCGCGAAGTCGCTCGGCGACGCCCAGATCGGTACCGGGGTACCGGTCGGTCCGGCACCGCAGCCCGATCCGCGAACGCCCGGTCCGCGACAGGGTCGAGCCATGACCACTCTCGCCCCGCCGCCCACCCACCTCGGCCGAGACCTCGACCGGTCCCGACTCGGGTCCGTCCGCACCGTGCCGAACGTCATCACGCTGGTCCGCACGGTCACGGCCGTGACGATCGGCCTGGTCGGTGTGGCCGCCCACCACCCCGCTCTGCTGGTGGTGGCGTACGCCGTTTACTGGGTCGGCGACATCCTCGACGGCTGGTCGGCGCGGACACTGGGTCAGGAGACGCGGCTGGGCGCCGTCTTCGACATCGTGAGCGACCGGGCCTGCACGTCCGTGCTGTGCGTCGGGCTGCTTGCGCACCTGTCCGCCGTACTGCCGCTGGCGGTGGTGTTCCTGCTGTCGTTCATGGTGCTGGACACGATGCTGTCGCTGTCGTTCCTGTGCTGGCCGCTCGTCAGCCCCAACGACTTCCACCGGGTCGACCACCGGGTCTGGCTGCTCAACTGGTCGCCGGCGGCCAAGGCCGCCAACACCGCCGGCGTCGTGGCGGCCATCGCCCTCGGCGCGTACGCCGTCGGTCTCGCCGTGGCCCTCGTCGTCGTCGGCGTCAAGATGTGGTCCGCCGCCCGCGTCCTGCGACTGGTCGAGGAGCAGGGCCGGTGAGCTGGCTCAGCTCGATTCTGCTCGCCGTCGCCACCGGCACGGGGTCGGCGCTCCTGCCGATCGTCAACGCCGAGGTATACGCGCTCGGCGAGGCCGGCCGGTCGCAGCCCGGTCTCGCCGTGGCGCTCGTCGTCTGCCTGGCCGTGGGCCAGACCCTCGGCAAGTTGCTGCTCTTCGAGACCGCCCGCCGCGGTGGTGGCCGCCTCGGGTCCTGGGTGGCACGCCGAGAGACCAAGCGCGGTGAGCGGCGGTCGGGCCGCTGGTCCCAGCGGATCAAGAAGGCGCTCCGCTCGCGTCGTACCGGCAACTCACTCGTGCTGCTCTCCGCCAGCCTCGGCCTGCCGCCGCTGGCGGCGGTCAGCCTCGCTGCCGGTGCGTCCGGCCAACGTCGGTGGGAGTTCGCCTTGCTGTGCCTGCTCGGCCGCACGGCCCGGTTCGCGGTGCTCGCCCTGCCCGCGGCGTACATGCTGTCCTGAGGCGAACAGGGCTGCAGTCAGCCAACCCGACCACAAGGTGAGCAGGGCGCTCTTGTGGTCGTTGAGTGGTACACGACAGCGCTTGCCCACGAAGATCGAGTGGCCAGCGCTCGGAACAAGGCTGCGGCCCGGCTTCAGCAACCCAGGGCCTCGCACCGCGCTTACCGCGGGGTGGCGGCCTCGTCCGCGAGAGGCAGACCCGACGGCGTCTCGGCCGCGTCGTCGTGGTGCAGCATCACACGGTTGCGTCCAGCGCGTTTAGCCCGGTAAAGGGCCTCGTCCGCCCGGGCGACCAGGTGCTCGGGCGCCTCGTCGCCGGTCCACGCGGCGATGCCTGCGGAGAATGTCTGGTCGAGCGGGGTGACCGCCTGGATGCGTTCCAGCACGCTGGCCACGTCGCCGATCGTCCGGCCGGTGACACAGATGCCGAACTCCTCGCCGCCATAACGCGCCAGCAGGTCCTCGGTGCGCAGCTGGGCCCGCCACGCGGCGGCGGCCTCCTTGAGTAGGCGGTCGCCGGCCTGATGGCCGTACTGGTCATTGAACCGCTTGAAATGGTCCAGATCGAGGATCGCGACGACCACCTCGGAACCGCTGCGGCGGGCATTGGCCAGGTGCCGGGCCAGGGTCAGATCCCAGGCGCGCCGGTTCGGCACGCCGGTGAGCGCGTCGTTGTGAGCCAGCGCGTCGAGCTGGGTGGCCTGGTCCTGCACCTGCGCCACCAGCACGGACATGCGGCCCACCACGAGCAGGAACAAGACGATCGCGCCGGTGCTTGCCGCCTGCCAGTCGATGTTCCTCGGGTCGGTCAGGCCCTGCTGGATGAGGATCGCGGGCGCCAGCAGCGAGGTGGCCGCGAGCAGCCCCAGCCGCCTTCCGGTCACCCGCCGGACCCGGTCAGGCGCGGTTTCCGACAGTGAGCGCATGGACGGGTGGAGCGCGGAGGCGCCGAATGCCACGTAGGAGAGCAGGAAGCCGGCAGCCACGAGACGGCCCCCGCTTTCGATGCCGGCCACGTCGAGATACGCGTTGGCGGCGTCAGAGACCAGCAAGAGCACAAAGGCCGCCATCAGGAACCGGTAGCTGAGCGTGCGGGCGCCCGGAGTGGTGAACAGGCAGGCGACCATAGCGATGAGCAGCACGTCGCCGGCCGGGTAGGCGACCAGCAGCAGCTTCTCCGAGCCAGTCAGGCCGGCGTCGGTCACCAGCGGGCGCATGATGAAAGCCCAGGCGAGCAGGCTCAGCCCGGTCGAGATGATGCTGGCGTCGAGCAGGCCCGCTCGGTCGCGCTGGGACGCGCGGCCGCGGATCAGCACGAACACAGCCGCCGCGAAGATCGGGTAGGCCGACAGGTAGAAGGGCTCGTCGTTGATCGCGTGCTCAAGCACGTACTTGTTCAACCCGCTGGCCATATCGCCGAGTGAAAACATCGCCTGCCCGGCGGCCAGCAGGTACCACAGAATCGGCTTCGACGGCCGATAGATCCGTATCCCGACGAGGATGGCGACGACCGATGCCATCCCGACGATGTCGAAGAGCACGTTACTGGGCCAGATGGTGGATGGGATGAAGAAGTAGCGCACGCTGACAGCCAGCCCGCCGAACAGCGTCCAGAACAACCACGCCCGGCCGAGGCGGTTCGAATCCATACCCTTACCATCGGTCGGCCCATAGCCACTCTGAGCGAGTAGCCGGAAACGGTTCAGGTCAGAGCAGGTTTGGCGCCCCCTGGGGAGATGAGGGCCTCGGCTGCTGAATGGCCGCGGTGGTGCAACCCGTTCATTGGTACCGCATCCCACTCTTTGCAGACGTGGCGCAATTGGGGCGAAACGAAGTCGGTCCCTTGTTTACAGGCTGGGCTGTTGCGTCGTCGAATGAGTGAGGCGGATGAGGCCGGCTCGGAGGCGTTGTTCGCCGAGTTCTGGCAGGAGTGCGGCTACGTGTTCGGCGGCCAGGCCGGCGAGGAGGGCATGGGCGGTGTATTCGGGGTCGGGGGTAGCGGTGAGCAGGATCGCTGTGTGGCGGTGCCAGAACCGGTAGGCCCCGATCCGGTAGCGGGCGCCGGGTGCCGCGGTCTCCGACATCCGGATCAGAGCAAGGTGTTCCAGCAGGTAGTCGAGGTAGGCGTCGACAAAGGCGACAAGGCGTTCGTCGCTCGGCGCGCCGGGGCCCAAGGGTGGTGGTCCGCGCAGGATTGCCTCCTGCAGCACCCGCTCCCGGGTGTCCAGCAGCGCTGCGGCCAGACCGGACTTGTCGCCGAAACGGCGGAACAGTGTGCCCTTACCGACGCCAGCGGCGTTGGCCACCTGGTCCATGGACACCGCTTCGACGCCGTGCTCGGCGAAGAGCCGGGCGGCGGCCTCGAGCACGGCAACGCGGTTGCGTGCTGCGTCCTTTCGCTCCTTGGGCGGCGGAGTCCGCAGCAGCTCCAAGGGCATTGCAGAATCGGACTGCAGTCCGGTACGGTTCTGAGACACATCCGGACTATAGTCCGATTCTCCTGGAGGTAGTGACATGACCGCACTCATCACCCGCGACGAACTGAAAGCAGCGCTCGACACGGGCGCCGTGACCGTCCTCGACGCGCTGGGCGGTGAGTACTACGCCAAGCAGCACCTCCCCGGCGCTCTTGCCCTGGTCCTTGCCGACGTCGGCGCCCAGGCGCCCATCCTTCTTCCCGACCGCGACGCCGCAATCGTCACCTACTGTTCCAATCCGGCGTGCCCCAACAGTGGACAGGTCGCTGACCGGCTGACCAGCCTCGGCTACACCGACGTCCGCAAGTACCGCGAGGGCATCCAGGACTGGGTTGAGGCCGGTCTCCCCACCGAATCCGCCTGACCTGCAACCGCGGGGAGGGCAACGCGAGCAGCGCCTGCCCTCCCCGGCAGTCGCGCGCGGCTGCCTCGGCGCCGCGGCCCGCTTCCCAATAGCCGGTGCTGGCCACGCGCACCGGCCGCGTGACGCCGCCGCGAAAGACGCTCAACCGCGTCACGGTGGCCTTTACGTTGACGCCGAACTCTCGTCCGTCGTGCCCGAAACCCTATTTGCCGTCGTGTTCCCGTGCAGCGGCCAGCCCGGAACGGTGTGGCACGGGGATGGCACGTCATCCAGATATGTCCACGGATGGGCATCCCGGTGGCCCGTCCGGCCTGGTGGGCCCGGTGCTCGCGACCTGGAGGTAGAGATGCGAAAAGTGCTCGGCACACTCACGGTGCTGGCGTTGGCATCGTCGATGGCGGCGGCCGTCGCGCTCGCCGTGCCGTCCCCGGCCAACGCTCTGGGCGCGGCCCGATCGGCCGCGAGACCTGTTCCTGTGGACGACCTGCCCAACCCGCTTGAAACGAAGCGACGCAAGTTGCGTGAGCAAGCGGTCAGCGGCGTCGTCAACGGCCAGTTCGCCACCGAGGTCCGCAACGGCAGCGTCGTCGCGAAGGTCGGCCACACCAGTGGTGGCGGGCTCGCGAGCCGGATGCCGCGCGGCTCGCGGTCCAGGGACCAGTATGTCGAGCTGGCCCGTGACCGTACGGACCGAATCTTCGTGATCCTCGCCGAGTTCGGCGACCAGCGACACCCGAGCTACCCTGACCACGACACCAGCCCGTCGACACCCGGACCCGATCGGTTCGAAGGGCCGCTGCACAACCAGATCCCACGACCGGATCGGGCCGTCGACAACACCACCATCTGGCAGGCCGACTACAACCGTGCCCACTTCCAGAACATGTACTTCGGCCGGGGTGAGTCGCTGAGAACCTATTACGAGTCCCAGTCATCGGGACGTTACAGCGTGAACGGCACCGTCACCGATTGGGTGAGGGTGCCCTACAACGAGGCCCGATACGGTCGCTCGGATGGCTTCCCGTGCCCTGGTGCGATTTGCGAGAACACCTGGGAGCTGGTTCGCGATGCAGCCAACACCTGGGTCGCCGACCAACTCGCCGCGGGTCGCACGCCAGCAGACGTCGCCGCGGAAATGAAGAGTTTTGACCAATGGGATCGCTACGACTATGACGGTGACGGTGATTTCAACGAGTCAGATGGCTATATCGACCACTTCCAGGTCGTGCACTCCGGCCGCGACCAGGCTGACGGTGATTCCTTTTACGGCGAGGACGCCGTGTGGAGCCACCGTTGGTACGCCTACACCTCCGACATCGGGGTCACTGGCCCGGCGTCCAACCCGATCGGCGGCACCCAGATCGGTAACACGGGTATCTGGATCGGCGACTACACCATCCAGCCTGAGAACGGCGGCCGTAATGTGTTCTTCCATGAGTACGCTCATGACCTCGGCCTGCCCGACGACTACAACATCTTCTCCGGTATAGAAAACAACAACCAGTTCTGGACCCTCATGGGCCAGCCGCGCCTCAGCGCGCCGACCGATGGTGGTATCGGTGAACGTGCCGGCGACCTCGGCGCGTGGAACAAGCTGCAGTTGGGCTGGCTCGATTACGAGACGGTCCGCGCCGGCCAGAACCGGACGCTGACTCTCGGCCCGAGCGAGTACAACTCCGCGCGGCCACAGAGTGCCATCGTGGTTCTGCCGCAGAAGTCCGTCACCACCGATCTCGGGCCGCCTTTCGCCGGCAAGAAGCAGTTCTACTCCGGCAATGCCGACAACCTCGACGTGACCATGACGGCAACGGCTGACCTCACTGGGCGAAGCACGGCAGCGCTGAATCTCAAGGCCCGGTACGCGATCGAGGCTGGGGCCGACCACCTCTACATCGAAGCGTCCGCTGACGGTGCGACGTGGACACCGCTGGAAGGCACCGTGGACGGTGCTGCGTTTGGTCATGACGGCGCGGGCCGTCCCGCGATCGACGGCAGTACCCGTGGGGCGTGGGTCGATCTCACCGTGCAGTTGCCGGCCGCCTTCGTCGGCGGACACACGTCGGTGCGATTGCACTACGTCACCGACGGGGGTTTGGCTGAGGGCGGCTTCTTCGGCGACGACCTCACCATCGTCGCAGACGGCGTCCCTGCGTCCACCGACGGGGGAGAGGCAGCGTCCACCTGGCGGCTCGAAGGCTTTCGCGCTGTCGCCACCACCGAAACCGGGCTCTACGACAACTACTACATCGCCGCGCACCGGTCCCATGTGTCATACGACCGGTACCTGAAAACCGGGCCGTACTCCTTCGGCTACATCCTGCCCAACCTTGTCGACCATTACGCCTACCAGGAAGGGTTACTCGTCTCGTATTGGGACACGTCCTTTGCCGACAACGACACCGGCACCCATCCGGGCGGCGGCCGGAACCTGTACGTCGACGCACATCCACGCCCCTTCCTCAACGTGCGGGGCGCGCCCTGGGGCGCCGGGGTGCAGGTCTATGACGCGCCGTTCGGCCTCACGCGGACGGACTCGCTGTCGTTGCACGTCAACGGAGTCGTCAGCAACGTCGACGGCCAGGATGCGCAACCCTTGTTCGACGATACCCAGAAGTTCTTCTACGACGAGCTACCGAACCACGGCGTCAAGCTGCCGGCGACGGGCGCCAAAATCCGTGTCCTGCATGTCAATGCCGGATCCATGAGGATTCGGGTCGAGACATCGGGGACGTGATCCGGCTGTCGATGTCCGAGGTCGTCTGCACAGTGAGCAGGGTGTTTGTGGCCGATTGAAGATGAGTTCGGACTTTTGGCGTGTCTGTACTCGTCTGCACAGTCCGGAATCTGTTCCATGTTCCTATGCACGATGCGCAGCCGGACGGGGAGCAGGTGCTGGAGCGCGGTCTGCTGACCGTGCCGGACGAGGTGTGGCGGCTCGCTGTCCGGCGGGCTGAGGTGATCGGCCCGTTGGCGGCCGCGTCGAGCGTGGGCGCCGGGGCGGTGGAGGCGGCGGCAACTGAGCTGGGGGTGTCGCGTCGGCAGGTGTATCTGCTGCTGGCCCGGTGCCGTGCTGGTGAGGGTGTGGTCTCGGATCTGATCCCGGGTCGCTCCAGCGGCGGCCGCGGCCGGGAGAAGTTGCCGGACGACGTCGAGACGGCGATCCGCGAGGTGCTGCGGACGCAGTATCTGACCCGGCAGAAGAAGACGACCGCGGCGGTGCATCGGGAACTGGCTCGGGCGTGCCGCGCTCAGGGGCTGGCGGTGCCTTCACGCGGAACGTTGACCCGGCGGATTGCCCAGTTGGATCCGGTGAAGGCCCGGACCACACGGGAAGGCAAGGATGCGGCCCAGGCTCTGCGGTCGGCCGGCGGGACGGTCCCACCGATCACCCGGGTCTTGCAGCAGGTGCAGATCGATCACACCGTGGTCGACGTGATCGTGGTCGATGAGCAGCACCGCCGCCCGATCCGTCGCCCGTACGTGACGGCAGCGATCGAGGTGTTCAGCCGCACCCTGGCCGGCCTGGTCGTCACGCTCGAAGCACCCTCGGCGCTGTCGATGGGCCTGTGCCCGGGCCACATGGTCACGGACAAGCGCGCCTGGCTGGAGCGCCTCGAGGTCGAGGCCTCCTGGCCGATGAGCGGCAAGCCCGAGCAGCTGTACCTGGACAACGCCGCGGAGTTCAAGAGCGAGGCCTTGCGCCGCGGCTGCGAGCAGCACGGCATCAAGCTCGACTACCGCCCGCCCGGGAACCGCACTACGGCGGGATCGTCGAGCGGGTCATCGGAACGATGATGACGATGGTCCACGAGCTGCCCGGGACGACGTTCTCCAACCCGGCCCAGCGCGGCGCCTACGACTGCGACAAGCAGGCCGTGCTGACCCTGCGTGAGCTGCAGCGGTGGCTGGTGCTGGCGGTGGCCAGCTACCACGGGCAGGTCCACGGCACGACGTGGCAGACCCCGGCCGCCCGCTGGGCCGAGGTACTCCCGGGCCACGGCCGCGCTGGAGCAACTGGAGACCCTGTACCGGTGGCCGGGCAAGCAGCGGATGCCGAACCTGCTGCTGATCGGCCCGACGAACAACGGCAAGTCCATGATCATCGATAAGTTCCGTCGCACGCACCTACGGATCTCCCATCCGGAGCGGGAGCAGATCCCGGTGCTGACCATGCAGATGCCCTCAGAGCCGTCGGTGATCCGGTTCTACGTTGCGCTGCTGTCGGCGATGGGCGCACCCCTGCGCCCGCGTCAGCGCCTGGCCGAGCTGGAGCAGGTGGCCCTGACCTTACTGCGGGCGGTGGGAGTACGGGTCCTGGTGATCGACGAACTGCACAACGTCCTGGCCGGGCGTGGTGAGACCCGCCGGGAGTTCCTGAACCTGATCCGGTTCCTCGGCAACGAGTTACGCATCCCGCTGGTCGGTGTCCACTTCCTAGGAAGTGGAACACCGTCATGACGTGGCTCTAGGGGGATCCAGAGCGGCCGCGTTGAGTCACCCCGTACCCGACTTCGATTTTGATGGTTTGGCCGGTGCGTTCGGCTACGAGTTCCAGGTGGCCAGGTTGGGCCGGGTCGGTCGAGTGGAAGGCCGAGGCGTTCAGGCTTCTCTGCTCGGTGGAGCAGCGGGGGCGTCCTGCTCTTCGACAGGTCGAATGAGAGCCCAGTCGGGCAGTGAGAACGAGACCCCACCGGACTGTCAGCTGGATGCCGGAATCCCGGGGTCAGCTGTCGAGTGCGGTCTGGGCGTAGTGGTGCCAGCTCTCGGCGTGGGCGTGCGGGATGGCGACCCAGTCTTTGAAGGGGCGGTGCTTGCCGGAGGGGTCGAAGAGTTCGGCTCCGGGCAGGGCGAGTGCCGCGGTGTGGGCGGGGGTGCCGTCGCCGAGCCGGAAGGCGAGGAAGTCGCCTTTGAGGCAGGCGAAGGCCTTGCCTCGGGCTTTGAGGGCTCGTTTGCCGAACATCGCGCCGGTGATGGCACCGCGCGGGGCGAGGTCGGCGGCGATGGCGTCGAGGAGGGTGTCGGGGGTCATGGTGTGTCCTTGTGATGGAGGGCTGAGGTGGGTGCGTCGGTGGGCGAGGTAGTCGCGTTCGGTGTCGTTGCCGACCAGCGTGAGCGCGTCGTTGTAGGCGTCGATGGCTTCCTGCGTGCGGTCCAGGCGGCGTAGCAGGTCGGCTCGGGCCGCCGGCAACAGGTGGGATCCCGCGAGCTGACCGCTGTCCTGCAGTTGGTTGAGCAGTCGTAGTCCCGCGGCGGGCCCCTCGGCCATGGCGACGGCGATCGCGCGGTTCAGCTCGACTATCGGCGATGGTGCGACGCGGGCCAGAAGAGCGTAGAGGGCGGTGATCTGGGGCCAGTCGGTGCTCGGGCTGTGAGGGGCGTCCGCGTGGACGGCGGCGATCGCGGCTTGGAGGGCGTAGCGACCTGGCGGTCGTGTCTGGAGCGCGGTGAGTACCAACTGCCGTCCCTCGGCGATCAGAGCCTGGTCCCAGCGGGTGCGGTCCTGACCCTCAAGGGTGACGAGCCGGCCATCAGCATCGAGGCGGGCCAGGCGTCGGGCGTCGCTCAGCAGGAGCAGCGCCAGCAGAGCGGTGGTCTCAGCCTCTTCGGGCAGGAGTCGGTGCAGGACACGGGTCAGGCGGATCGCTTCCTGGCAGAGTTCGGGCCTGATCTGCGCCGGGCCATTGGTGGCTGCGTAGCCCTCGGTGAACAGCAGATAGAGCACCGCGAGCACGGCCGGCAGCCGTTCGGGCAGTTCGGCGCGGGCGGGGACGCGGTAGGCGATGGAAGCGTCGCGGATCTTGCGCTTGGCACGCACGACCCGCTGGGCGATCGTCGCCTCGGTGCTCAGGAACAGTCGGGCGACTTCTGTCGTGCTCAGGCCGATCAGGCAGCGCAACGTGAGAGCGACCTGAGCGGGCTGGGCCAGGGCGGGGTGACAGCACGTGAAGAACAGTCGCAGCCGCTCGTCCGGGAAGTCGTCATGGTCTGGTTCGGGTGGTGCAAGCATGTGGGCCATCTCGGTCTCCGCATGCAGGCGGATGAGTTTGCCGCTCAGGGTCTTCTCCCGGCGGATCCGGTCGATCGCCACGTTGCGGGCGACCGTGGTCAGCCAAGCGGCCGGATGATCGGGAATTCCCGTTTCCGGCCAGCGCCGGACCGCCTTGAGCAGGCCTCGCCCACCAGCCGGGCTAGGACCCGGCCGTGCTCGGCGCGGAAGATCCGCCCGAGCTCGTCGCCGGGTCCGCTCAGGTCGCCATCACCGGACGCACCTCGACCGTGCCATGACTGGCTCCCGGACAACGGGTCGCCCACTCCAGTGCCTCGTCCAGATCCGCGCACTCCAGTACGAAGAACCCACCCAACTGCTCGCGAGCCTCCGCGAACGGCCCGTCGGTGAGCAGTCGTCCCCCATCGCGGACGACGAGCGTGGTCGCTGTCGCCGAGGGTTGCAGCTTCTGCCCACCTCGCATCACACCGGCCTGGACCACCGCAGCGGTGTACTCCTCGTACTCCTGGCCTAGCTTGGCCCAGTCCACCTCGCCGTCCTTCGACTCGTCCCGGTAGATCAGCAGCAAATATTCCATGATCAGATCCCTCGAAGAAACTCGGTGCTTTCGGACGGCCCGGTAGCCGCCTCGCCGAAGGAGACGAACCGCCCCAGCCGGGATCGACAACCCGGAGCGAGCAGCCGCTGTGACGCCCGCCACTTCGGCCCACACCCCAGACGACGACACCAGCCTGCCCGCTCTGCCCGCCTCGGCCGCTCTCGACTGGCCCATCGCTGCTCCGGCCCAGGTTCCCTTCGCTTGCCTGGCGGGCGACGGCACCGTGGTAACTACTCAAATACGACGCACGAAAGCAGCGCACGGTCACACCTGGTCAGCACCCCGCGCCGTTCCCGAATGCCATAGCCCCCGCATGTGCAGAGCACTGCGAACATCCGTGCAGGCGACTTCGGACATCGACAACAGTCCCGCGCGCCGCCGCTGACCGCCTACCTGGCAACGTCCGGCATGCTATGGTCACCGGTCCGCTCGATCTCGCCCCTGGTCCTCTCTGCTACCAGGCGATCTCGTAGATCGGGTTGCCGGTAGCGCAGTACGCCACGTGCTGTGTGTTCGGATTCGTGGTGGCGAACCCGACGGGCGTGCTGGTCGCCAACGGCGCCGCGGCGAGGGCGGTCAGGTCGGTGTGTGCTGGAGTGCCGCCGCCCGGTCGCCACCAGATGTCATGTAGCCGACCGCCTGCCGAGCGGAAGATGACGTGTTTGATGTTGGCGGTCGCGTCGTAGTAAGCGGTGAGGTTGCCGACCGCCGCTGGTGCGCCTGACTGTGCCGACAGGTCCCAGCCGACCACTGAGCTGGCGCCCTGCGCGTACAGCTCGTAGATGTGCCCATCGACGCCGACGTAGACGATCTGGTGCACATCGGAGGACGCGTGGTAGTAGGCGAACGGTTCGCTCCCGGCGTTCGGCATGCCGGCCACCGCGGAAAGATTGTCGTGCCCGACCGCACCGCTGTCCCAGTAGAGGCTGTGGATCCGATTGTCCGTGCCCCGGTAGAAGACGAAGTTGGTCCCCCGCGCCGCGTATGCCGAGGGATTGCCGACCGCGTTGGGCGCCGAGCCAACCGACGCGGTGATGTCCCCGCCGTACTGCACCCTGTTGAACCCGCTCGACCACAACTCGTGCAGGTGTCCGTTGCTGGTTCGGTAGATCACATGGTGGGTGTCATCGAAAGTCATGTGGTAGCCGACCGGGTCACCGGCGGCGGTCGGAGCGCCTGCGGTGCCGCTGAGGTTGTCGTGCCCCACGGCACCGGTTGTCCAGTAGAGGCTGTGCACGACGCCGCCCGCGCTCCGGTACAGCGCTATCGTTGTGTTCGTCGGTTGGTGCGCGTAGGCGAACGGGTCGCCGATGGCCGTCGGCGCCCCCGCGTTGCTGGTCAGATCGGTCCTACCGGTGCGGTCTGCGGAGTCCCGGTACAGCTCCCACAGCCGGCCGGAGGTGTCGCGGTAGATGAGGTTGTGCACACCCGGCCCGGGAGTGACCACCGCCGCCGGCCGGCCGGCGGCGGGCGGCGTGGCGTACTCCGCGGAGCGGTTGATGAGGTGCTGATCCGGGTCGATGATCCGCACGGTGTATCCGCCGGAGATCTCGGCGATGACGCGCACCTCGATACGCGTCGCCGACAAGAAGGCCTGGCCGGGCCGCAGGCCGTTGCGGGTGTGCAGCGGGAGATTCGGCAGGACGAGATTCGAACTAGGTTCCGTGTCCGGATTCTCGACCTGGTAGACGATCACACCCTGGCGCTCGGCGGGAATGCGGCCGTCGAACTGGTCCGTGCCGAGCCGCGCCTCGACGATGAAGTGCTTTGGGGCCGCGCCGAACTGGACCGCGGTGGTGCGGCCCGGCGGTGCCGGGTGGTTGAGTGCGAGCGCGTGCAGGTCGTACGTACGGAGGCGCCCGGTGTGCCGCACGATCCACGGGTCGTCGACCCAGCCGAGCACCCGCTTCGTGAACGTCGAGCAGTGAACGCCCCTGCTACTGGCCATGTTGTCGAACACGTCCAGGTGATTCGGGAAGACGTAAAGGTCCTTGTACCCGGTCATGGCGTGCAGCAGCTCCATCGCCCACACGCCGACGTGCTCGGAGAACGCCGCTCTGGACCAGAAGCCGGCCGGCTGCGCGCTCCCGGCGCCGGGTTCGCCGACACAGACCAGGAAGCCGCCGTCGAAGCCCTCTGCACGCAACGACGCTTCGTATTTGCTGGCGAGCGCGTTCACCGGGATGTCACCCGGAGGGAACACCTCCATGCCCCGGACGTGGCCCTCGATGCGAGCACGCCCGTACGAGTTGGCCCGGAAGAACGCCTGCAGTGACAGGTCCTGGCCGGAGGAGATGTCGAAGTTGATCCGTCTGTCGATCTCCTCCGCCCAGTCCGGCCGTACCGGGTCGATTCTGGTGGACGTCAGGAAGAACGCGATCTTCCTGGTACCGGTCCAGGACGTGCTCGCGGCGGCGAGAGCCGTCGCCGCTGCAGCGCTCGCCCCGGAGGGTGCGATGCCGAACGGTTTCGCGATCGTGGCTAGGGCTCCTAGACCACCGGCCGCGAGAACCCGCCGTCGATTGATTGGCATGCCGTCTCCCAAGAGACTCGATTCAGTCACCTGATATGGACGTTCCATCCACGTTCCATCTCGTGCCAGGACCGCACAGACGCGGATACCTCAGCCCAGTAGAAAGTCGGCCGCGTCGTTCTGCCATACCGCGCCCTGCCGTTCCCCGCGGTGAGCGAGGGCAGGCGGGCTCTAGCGTCGGCCGGTGCCGTGGTCACCCTCGACCAGCTCCGGCGGCAACTGTGAGCGGCACCGGCGACCAAGTCTCCGCCCATCATCGTGCTCACCAGTTCGATTCATGACAGCGACATTCAACAGAGCTGCGACTGTGACGCCAACAGTTATCCCGGTCCGCCTCTACGGAGACGACTAGTCGAAAGCCAGCACCCGCGCCTCGGGCCGACTTTCACCAGCCGGTGACGAACTCTGGGGCACGTTCTGCACCACCACGACCGGGTAGCGGTGCACCCCGGTAGCCCGCGGGGTGGGCCCCGCACGACGTCCAGTGCGGTGGTGCGGTGTCTTCGAATGATCTTGTCCGACTGACAACACGAGCGGTAGTCGTGAAACGGGTTGCGGTGGTGCGGCCATGTAGGGGGTGTCGGTCGGTAGTCAGCAACCTGAGGAGGATGTGTGGCTGATTTTCAGCCCCACCTGGGAGGGCGGCGATCCAGCCTGTCCACGGATCGGGTCGGGGGAGTGTTCGACGCTCACTACGTCAAGGTGTATCGGT
>Ga0307513_10002991_pt1 | contig 23045 bp, 16 predicted proteins | sample 15_EM_MG_FD_202174 | JGI IMG/M metagenome (GOLD analysis project Ga0307513, IMG submission 202174) | Populus trichocarpa ectomycorrhiza microbial communities from riparian zone in the Pacific Northwest, United States - 15_EM | ecosystem: Host-associated > Plants > Roots > Unclassified | place...
GGCAGCAGGCGGGTCGTGCGCATGGTCTGCGCGCGATTCTAGAAGCGGGTCACCACCCGTCCACCTTGACCCTTCGGCCTCCGAGTCGGTACATTACTGACCAGTCAGTCAGTAACTCATGAACCCTCTCATCCCCAAGCCCGCCCCCAAGCCCAAGCCCACGCCCGCCCGCCAGCGCCGCAAGGAGACCCGGCCGCAGGAACTGCTCGACGCCGCGCTGACGCTGTTCGTCGAGAAGGGTTTCGCGGCCACGCGCTCGGAAGAGGTCGCGCGCCGGGCCGGGGTTTCCAAGGGCACGCTGTACCTGTACTACCCCAGCAAGGAAGAGCTGTTCAAGGCGGTGGTGCGGCAGAACCTGTCGAGCCTGATCGCCGAAGGCATCGAACTGGCCGAGACCTTCGAAGGCTCGACCTCCGACCTGCTCGGCAAGCTGATGACGACCTGGTGGCACCGGGTCGGCAACTCGCCGGCGGCCGGCATCCACAAGGTCGTGCTGTCGGAGGTTCGCAATTTCCCCGAGCTGGCGCAGTTCTACACTGACGAAGTGATCGCCCCCGCCGACCGCCTGTTCTCCGGCACCGTCCAGCGCGGCATCGACCGCGGCGAGTTCCGGCCGATGCCGGTGCACGAGGTCGCCCACGCGCTGATCGCGCCGATGATCTTCCTGGCTCTGCACCACCACTCGTTCGGCGCCTGCCATGTCGAGGGCATCGAGCACGACCCCGAGGCGATGCTGCGCACGCAGCTCGACATCACGCTGCGCGGGCTCGAAGTGCGGACCCCGCCGACGCCCGTGTCGACGGCCGCGCCCCTAGAATCGCGCGCGCTCGCCAAACCCCAGAGCCCACCCCGATGAACACCGAACTCGCCCGCTTCAACATGATCGAGCAGCAGATCCGCCCGTGGGAGGTGCTCGACCAGAACGTGCTGTCGCTGCTGGCCACGCTCAAGCGCGAGGACTTCGTGCCGCCGGCGTATCGCGCGCTGGCTTTCGTCGACACCCAGGTGCCGCTGGCCGGGGGCGCCAGCATGCTGGAACCGAAGGTCGAGGCGCGGCTGCTGCAGGAGCTGCAGGTCCAGCGCCACGAAAAGGTGCTCGAAGTCGGCGCCGGCTCGGGCTTCATGGCCGCCTTGCTGGCGCACCGCGCGCAGCAGGTCTTCACGCTCGAATGCCGGCCGGCGCTGGTGCGGATGGCGCGCGACAACCTGCGCCGCAACGGCGTTCTGAACGCCAGCGTCGTCGAGGTCAGCGCCGAAGAAGGCGCGGCCGGGCTGGCGGCAGAAGCGCCGTTCGACGTGATCCTGCTGTCGGGCTCGGTGGCCGAGGTGCCGCACGCGTTGCTCGGCCAGTTGAAGGTCGGCGGCCGGCTGGCGGCGATCGTCGGCGAGCTGCCGATCATGCGGGCGCGGCTGTTCACGCGAGCGGCCGAGGCCGCCTGGTCCGACACCGACCTGTTCGACACCGTCGCGCCGCGCCTGGATGGCTTCGAAGAGCATCCGCGCTTCGAGTTCTGAGCGCACGATGATCGAGCCCATGGCGCAGTCTGTCGCCGCCATCGCGCAGGTCGTCGCATGCCGGCTGCGCCGGTCGGCGGCAGGCCCTATAACGGCGCGCGCGCCTTCGGCGCCTTCGACAACGAACCGAAACGAGAGGGAATCCCCATGCGCCTGATGCGTTTGCGCCTATCGATGGCCGCACTGGCGGCCAGCGCTGCGCTCGCCGCGCCGCTTGCCGCCCGCGCCCAGAGCCTGCAAGAGCTCTACCAGGCGGCCCACGCCTACGACGCCACCTACCTGGCGGCGAAGGCGCTGGCCGATTCGGCGCAGTACCGCGCAGAGCAGGTCGAAGCACTCGGGCGGCCGAGCGCCGCCTTGACCAGCAGCGCCACCCGCAGCCAGCTCGACCTGCCGGTAATCGGCTCGGGCGGCGCCAACGCGCTGAGCGCGACGCTGAGCGGCAAGTACCCGCTCTTCAACCGCGGCAACGCGGCGTCGATCGACCAGGCGCGCCGCTCGCTGCTCAGCGCACAGGCCGATCTCGACAGCGCCGAGCAGGACCTGATCGTGCGCGTATCGCAGGCCTATTTCGACGTGCTGGCGGCGCAGGACACCCTGGGCACCACGCGCACCAGCAAGGCCGCGATCACCGAGCAGCTGGCGTCGGCCAAGCGCAACTTCGAGGTCGGCACCGCGACCATCACCGACACCCGCGAAGCCCAGGCCCGCTACGACCTGGCCACCGCCGTCGAGCTGCAGGCCGACAACGACCTGCGCGCCAAACGCATCGCGCTCGACACGCTGGTCGGCCGCAGCAACATCGCCCCGAACCCCTTGGTGGTGCCGGTGGTGCTGCCGCCGCCGCTGCCCGACGACGCCAACGTCTGGGTCAACAACGCCGAAGGCGCGCACCCGGCGATCCGGCGGGCGAAGGTCGCGCTCGACGTGGCACAGCTCGAAATCGACAAGGCGCGGGCCGGCCAGTTGCCGACCGTCGACGCGGTCGGCTCGGCCGGCGCCGCGCGCAACACCGGCTTCGGCGTTTCGCTACCGGGCAACAGCAAGAGTGCATCGATCGGCGTCCAGCTCAACTGGCCGCTGTACACCGGCGGCTCGGTGCAGAACCGGATCAAGGAGACCCTGGTTCTCGAAGACAAGGCGCGCAGCGACCTCGAAGCCTCGCGCCGGGCGGTCTCGCAAGGCACGCGGGTCGCATTCTTCGGCGTCCAGTCGGGGCTGGCGCAGGTGAAGGCACTGGAGGCCGCCGAGGCGTCCAGCAAGCTGGCGCTCGAAGCCACCCAGCTCGGCTACCGGGTCGGCGTGCGGGTGAACCTGGACGTGCTCAACGCGCAGACCCAGCTCTTCACGACCCAGCGCGACCTGGCCAAGGCGCGCTACGACGTGCTGGTCGGCAGCCTCAAGCTGCGCCAGGCGGCCGGGCAGTTGAGCCCGGGCGATGTCGAAGCGCTGAACGCCTTGCTGGCCCGCTAGGACGCCAGCAGGCTGCCGGGCCCGGGGGGCGAGTCTATCCCTCGAGCCAGGCCCTGAATGCCGCCGCTCGCTCCTGGCTGACGACTACCGAGTTCGTCCCGCCCGGCCTCAGCTCCACCTTGAGCCGTCCCTTGCCGGTAGCTGCGAAGCGCGCGACCCCATTGACTGCGACGAGCACCTGCCGACTCGCCCGAAAGAAACGCGTCGGGTCGAGTGCTGCCTCCAGCTCGGCCAGCGGCGTCTCGAGCAGATAGCGCTCGCCGGCCCCGTCGACAGCGAAAACGAGCTTGTCCACCGACACGACGTAGGCGATCTCATCGACGGTCAGGGCATGGAACTGCGAGCCCTTGCGTCCCACCAGTCTCTGCCGCCAACGCGGTGTCGCAGCCCCAAGCTGCTGCAGGAGTGCCGCCACGTCGCCACCGAATGACTGGCGCAGGCGTTCGACCTTCTTCAGCGCCTGCGCCAGCGCCGCTTCGGCCACCGGCTTCAGCAGGTAATCCACCGCCAACGCGCGAAAGGCGTCGATGGCGAAGCGGTCGTATGCGGTGGTGAAGATGGATGGCAGCGCCAGCGTGCCATCGGCGAACAGCTCGAGGGAAAGACCGTCGGCGAGTTGGATGTCCAGCAACAGCAGGTCGGGCGGCGGATGGGCGCCCAGCCAGGCCTGCGTGCCGCGCACGCTGTCCGAGTGGCCGACCACGCTGACATGCGGCGCCACTCGTGCGAGCGCCAGCGTCAACCGCTCGCGCGCCGGCGGTTCGTCTTCGGCGATGAACGCACGCAGCGCGGCAGTCATGAAGCCATCACCAGCGGCACGTGAACTTCGAAGCGTCCGTCGCGTCGCGTCATCGTCAATGGCCGCCCGGTGAGGAGGCGGCAGCGCTCGTCGAGGTTGGACAGGCCGACACCGGCCGAAGGCAGCGCGCTGAGCCGGGGCCGCAGCGGGTTGCCGACGCTGATCACGCCATCGCCGAGTGCAAGCTGCACCGGCAACGGCTCGGCGGCGCTGGCCTGGTTGTGCTTGACGGCGTTCTCGAGCAGGCCTTGCAAGGCCAGTGGGGCGATCAGCCAGCGCGGGGCGGCGGCGGCCAGTGTTTCGGCGCCCAGCAGCGGCATCGCGTCGCCGAAGCGCAACTCGAGCAGGCGGTGATAGCGGCGCACGAAAGCCAGCTCGTCGGCCAGTGGCACCAGGTCGTGCTGGCGGCTGTCGAGCACATAGCGGTACACCTCGGCGAGGGTGTCGCAGAACTCGCGAGCTCGCTCGCCGTCCTGCGTGATCAGGTGGCCGAGCGTGTTGAGGCTGTTGAAGAGGAAGTGCGGGTCCATCTGGGCCTTCAGTGCACCCAGTTCGGCCTGCACCCGGGCGCGCTCCAGCCGCTCGACGTGCGTCAAGTCGGATTCGCGTTCGCGGATCAGGAAGACCGTCTCGTAGGCATGGGTCACGAACAGCACGCAGATCACGTTGGTCAGCACCACCAGCTGCAGCGCATTGGCATCCACCGGCAGTGCGGCAACGAAGAACCAGGCCAGCAAGCCGAGCGCGGTGATCGGTGCCGTGTACAGCACATTGGCCGCCACCACCAACACCAGCTTGCGCCAAGGGGAGTTGAACCAGTCGAAGTGCTCGCGCTGCTTGAACAGCAGCCAGCGGTTGCCCAGCCAGATGGCGGCGGCCAGCGCAATGAAGCCGATCGCGCCCGCCCAGTACATGCCGTGGCGGGGCGTCAGCGGGCCGTAGAGCCCGGTGAGCCAGGGAATGGACAGCCCGAAGGCGACGATGCCGAAGGCCATCACGGGCCGGTCGTCCAAACGCACCGACTGATGCGTTCGCCGGCCGTCGGCCCGGTGCTGCGCGTCCGGCGGGCGCGGCGAGTTCGGTGGCGAGATGTCGGCCCTGAGCACGCGTTCTTCCGGTTTCGGTGGACGACGGCTGGCGCTGCCGGCGTCGCACCGGCAGGCTGCGAAGCCTCAACACTAACGCGAGCCGAGCACCATGGAGTCTGTCCACTTCAATTTCGCCGCGATATTCGTGGCCGCCCTGCTGAGCTTTGCCATTGGCGGGCTGTGGTACTCGCCGCTGATGTTTGCCAGGGCCTGGATGAAGGAGGCCGGCCTGAACGAGCAGAGGACCCGGGATGCGCCGATGGGGCGGATCTTCGGCCTGGCCGGACTGGCCTCGCTGGTCATGGCCTGCAACCTGGCGGCCTTCATCGGGCCGAAGGCCAGTCTTGGCTTCGGCCTCTTTGCCGGTGCCGCGGCCGCGATCGGCTGGGTCGCCATGTCGTTGGGCGTGATCTACCTGTTCGAGCAGCGGTCATGGAAGCTCTGGCTCATCAACAGCGGCTACCAGGTCCTGGCCTACACGCTGATGGGTGGCGTGCTCGGCGTCTGGAAGTGAAGAGTCGCCATGAACGGAATGGCCGGCTCTCCTGCAAAAATGGCCGACTCAGGCGTCCACCGTCGCAGGGCCTGCGCGACGGCCGCGGATTGCCGTAGCACCGTTTAGCATGGAGAGACGATGGACAAGATTGTCGATGCCGCCTGTCGCGTGGCGCTCGGGCTCGCGCTGTTGTCGGGGGGCCTGGCGGCCGGCCCGGCCCGCGCGGCCACTCCGTTTCCGTCCGACGCCGCGGGCGCCGCCGATCACCCGATGCTCAAGCGCTTCACCGGCTCGGCGCTGATCGGCTACAAGTCGAGCGCCTGGGACCAGGCCATCCTGCCGGTGGGCATGGAACTGATGCACCAGCAGTCGACCGGCCGCGACCTCGTGAAGGACCGGCTCGAGGTCGAGGGCAAGGTGACCAGGCTCGTCTACCTCGGCCCGCCGGGCAAGACGCCGCTGGAGGTCTATCGCAACCACGAGCAGGCCCTGACGGCCGCCGGCTTCAAGAAGCGCTTCGCCTGCGAGCAAGACTGCGCCAAGCTCTACTTCGCCTGGGGCAAGACCGTCGACATCGCTGCCGGCATGACCTGGGCCAAGGGCGGCATCCCCGGCCAGGGCAACTCCAGCTACCCCCTCACCAGTGCGCTGAACTTCGATGGCCGGATGTGGACCGGCACGCTCAGCAAGGGCAGCCAGGACGTGCACGTGCTGCTCTACGCCTCGAGCGCCGCCGGCGACACCACGAACATGGCGGCCACCTACCTCGAGTTCGTCGAGCCCAAGGCGATGCCCGCCGGGCAGGTGACCGTCGACGCCAAGGCGATGCAGGGCAGCCTCGAGGCGGAGGGCAAGGTCGCGCTGTACGGCATCTACTTCGACACCGGCAAGGCCGAGGTCAAGCCCGAGTCGAAGGCCCAACTCGACGAGATGGCCAAGCTGCTGCAGGCCCAGCCGGCGCTGAAGGCCTACGTTGTCGGCCACACCGACAACCAGGGCAACCTGGACGCCAACCTGCAGTTGTCGCAGCAGCGCGCGCAGGCGGTGGTGGTGGCGCTGACCGGCAGCTACAAGATCGATGCCAAGCGCCTGCAGTCGCGCGGGGTGGCCAATCTCGCGCCGCTGGCCGGCAACGGCAACGATGCCGGCCGCGCACGCAACCGCCGCGTCGAGCTGGTGCTTCAGTAGCGTAGAGCGTGGTTGTCGCGAACCAGGCCCCGGGGCCGGCCTGGATCGGGGGCGCGGGCCCGGCCCAAAGCCCGACTCTCCCAGCAACGATTCTTTGCGGCGCCGGCATGTTCAACGCATGCCGGTTGCGCGACACTGCGCCATGGTCGCCAACGCGCGCACGCTGATCGCCGCCCACCGCTTCGGCCTCGCCGAGCCGGCGCTCGAAGGCATCGGCGCCGACCCCGCCGGCTGGCTGCTGGCGCAGATCGGCCCCGCCGATGCGCAGCGCGGCAGCGGCCTGCCGAGCGCGGCCGACGCCTTGCGCGCGCATGCCGAGTTCGTCCGCCTGCGGCGCACGGCCAAGCCCAGCGATGCGGGCACCGACACCCGCTCCGGCGAGCAGCAGTTCGCCGAGCACTTCCGGGCGCTGGTGCAGGCCGATACGCGCGCCCGCCTGGCCACCGCCGCGCTGACGACCCGGCCTTTCGCCGAGCGGCTGGCGTTCTTCTGGAGCAACCACTTCACGGTCTCGATGGCCAAGGCCAGCGCGCGCGGCCTGGTCGGCTCGTTCGAACGCGAAGCGATCCGGCCGAACATCGCAGGCTCGTTCGAGACGCTGCTGGCCGCGGCCGTCAAACATGCGGCGATGCTGCGTTATCTCGACAACGAACTGTCGGCCGGGCCCGAGTCGCGCTTCGTTCGCCAGCGCACGCAGCGCGCCCGCGCGAACGGTGAGCCGGGGCCGCGAATCACCGGCCTGAACGAGAACCTCGCGCGCGAAGTGCTGGAGCTGCACACGCTCGGCGCCGCCGGCGGCGGCGCGGCCTACGGCGGCTGGGGCGGCTACACGCAGGCCGACGTGACGGCCTTCGCCCGCGTGCTGACGGGCTGGCGCACGCCGGCCCGCGAATTGCTGGAAGGCGACCCCGCAACGCCGGCGGTGCGCTTCGATGCGAGCTGGCACGAGCCGGGCCCAAAGACCGTGCTCGGCCGCAGTTATGCCGAAGGCCCGGGCGCGCTCGACAGCCTGCTGCACGACCTCGCCCGGCACCCGTCGACCGCGCGTTTCGTCTCGGCCAAGCTGGCCCGCCACTTCGTCGCCGACGACCCGCCGCCGGCCTTGGTCGCCCGCCTGGAGGCGAGCTTTCGCAACAGCGGCGGCAACCTGGCGGCGCTGACCCGGACGCTGGTCGAATCGCCCGAGGCCTGGGAGGCCGACTGGCCGAAGCTGAAGACGCCGGAAGAGTTCGTCATCTCCAGCGCTCGGCTGCTGGGCCTGGGCGAGGCCGCCTTCGCGCGCGTCCCCGACGCCGGCATCGCAACCCTCGGCCAGCGCGTGCAGGCCGCACCATCGCCGGCCGGCTGGCCCGACCGCGCCGAAGACTGGCTCGGCCCCGACGCGGTCTGGAAAAGAGTCGAATGGGCGACCCGCATCGCCGACCGGGTCGGCCGCCAGACCGATGCCCGAGCGCTTGCCCAGGCCAGCCTCGGCCCGGCCTTCAGCGAGACCAGCGCGCGCCAGATCGAACGTGCCGCCGACGGCCCGCAGGCGCTGGCGCTGCTGCTGCTGGCGCCTGAATTCCAGCGCCGATAGGGAGCCAGATCATGCTGAAGCGCCGACATCTCCTGGGCAGCGCGCTGACCTCGTTGTCATTGCCATTGCCGCTGCTGAGCCTGGCCGCCAGCGCGGCAGCGGCTGAGCGCCGCTTCGTTTTCGTGATCCTGCGCGGCGGCATGGACGGCCTCAGCGCGGCGCCGGTGCCCGGCGACCCGGCGTTCGCCGAAGCGCGCGGGCCGCTGGCCGCGTTCGCGTCGCCGGTGCTGCCGCTCGAGGGCCTGTTCGCGCTGAACCCGCTGCTGCCGCAGATGCATGCGATGTACGGCCGCGGCGAGCTGCTCGTCGTCCACGCCACCGGCCTCACCTACCGCGAGCGCTCGCACTTCGACGCCCAGCAGATACTCGAATCCGGCGGCACGCGGCCGTACGAGCTGGCCACCGGCTGGCTCGGCCGCGCGCTGTCGCTGCCGGGCGGCCGCCCCGCGGTGGCGCTGCAGACCGCCGTGCCGCTGGTGCTGCGCGGCAGTGGGAATGGCAATGGCGGCAACGGCACGGTCGACACCTGGGCGCCGTCGGTCCTGCCCGAGCCCTCGCCCGACCTGGTGGCCCGGCTGCAGGCGATGTACCGCGACGACCCGGCCTTGTCGCAGGCGCTCGAACGCGCCCGCGGCCTGCGCGGCGACCCGGCGATGGCCGGCGCCGACGCCATGTCCACAGGCCCCGGCCGCGGCGCGGCGGTCGCGCTGATAAGGCAGGCCGCCGAATTCCTGCAGCGCGGCAAGCAGATCGCGGTGCTCGAAGTCGGCGGTTGGGATTCGCATGCCAACCAGGCCGCGCCGCAGGGCGCGCTGTCGAACAACCTGCGCACGCTCGACGCGATGCTGGCCGCCTTGCGCGACGGCCTGCTGCCGGCGGCCACCTGGAGCCGAACCGTCGTGCTGGTGGCCACCGAATTCGGCCGCGAAGTCGCGATCAACGGCACCCAGGGAACCGACCATGGCAGCGGCGGCGTCGCTTTCGTGGCCGGCGGCGCGGTCAACGGCGGCCGCGTCATCGCCGACTGGCCGGGCCTGGCCAAGCGCGAGCGCTTCGAAGGCCGCGATCTGCGCATAACCACCGACCTGCGCGCAGTGCAACGCACGATCCTGGGCGAACACCTGGGTGTGCCGCGGGCGGCGCTCGACACCGTCGCGCTGCCGGGCAGCGCGGGGCTGCCGCGGATCGACCTGCTGCGCGGCTGAGCGCGCTACCGCCCCTGCACCTTCAGCAGCGCCACCACCTCGCCCGCCATGCGCTCGGCCGCACCGCGGTGCTGGGCGGCGAAGTCGAAGGCCCGCTGAACCCATTCGTTGCGCGACGGGTCGGCCGCCAGCACCACCGCCATCTGCACCGCCTGCTCGATGTTCGCCGCCCGCACCGATGCGCGCGAAGCCAGCGACAGCTCGGCGGCCTGGGCGAAGTTGAAGGTGTGCGGCCCCATCACCAGCGGGCAGCCGCAGGCCGCGGCTTCGATCAGGTTGTGGCCGCCGAAGCGCGCGAAGCTGCCGCCGAGCAAGGCGACATCGGCCATCCCGTAGTACAGCGGCATCTCGCCGACCGAATCGCCGAGCCACAGGTCGGCCTCGGCGGCTTCGGCCGGCGGCTGCTCGCCCCATTGGCTGCGGCGAACGAAGCTCAAGCCGAAGTCGGGAACGATGTCGGCGATGAGCTCGAAGCGCTGCGGGTGGCGTGGCACCAGCACGAGCAGGGGGCGTGGCTGCGGCAGCCGCGCCCAGGCCGCCATCAGCGGCTCTTCCTCGCCTTCGCGCGTGCTCGTTGCCAGCACCACCGGCCGGTTCAGCGGCTGCCGCCATTGCAGCCCGCGGGCGATCAGCTTCGGGTTCGGCGAGACATCGAACTTCAGGTTGCCCATCACCAGCGCCCGGCTCGCGCCGGCCGCGCGCAGCCGGCGCGCGTCGGGCTCGGTCTGCGCCAGCACGCGGGTGAATGACCCGACCGCGGGGCCGATCAGCAGCTTCAGCCGCAGGCCCTTCTTCAAGCTGCCCTCGGACAAGCGGGCATTCGCCAGCACCATCGGCAGCTCGGCTTCGGCGGCGGCGAAGAGCAGGTTCGGCCAGACCTCCGTTTCCATCAGCACGCCCACCGCCGGCTGGTGCCGGCGCAGGAAGCGGCGCACCGCGCCGGGGGTGTCGTAGGGCAGCCAGGCCTGCAGGTCGCCGCGGCGCAGCAGCGCCTCGCCGGCTTCACGGCCGGTCGCCGTGCCATGGGTCAGCAGCAGCCGCAGCCCCGGCCGCTGGCGGCGCAGGGCGTCGATCAGCGCGGCGGCAGCGCGGGTCTCGCCGAGCGACACCGCATGGACCCAGACGCGGCCGGTGCCGGGCTCGCCATCGAAGCCGCCCAGCCGTTCGCGCCAGGCATGGCGGTACATCGGCTCGTGGCGGCCGCGCCACCACAGGCGCGCCAGATAAAGCGGGGTCGCCAGGCGCAGCAGGGTCGAATAGGCGGCGCGGGCCAGCGTGCCGCTAGCGGGCATTCATGCTCAGCAGCTCAATGCGCCGCTGCCGTCACCTGCGCATCAGGCTTCACGCTGCGCAACACCGCCATGAAGCTGTCTTCGATGCGGTGCAAGGCCTCTTGCGTGTGGCCTTCGAAGCGCAGCACCAGCACCGGCGTCGTGTTCGATCCGCGGATGAGGCCGAAGCCGTCCTTGAAGTCGACCCGCAGGCCGTCGATCGTGCCGACCTCGCCGCCTTCGAATTTCAGTCGACCATCGGCCACGCGCGCCAGCAGTTCGGCGACCACCGCGTGGTTCTCGCCTTCGGCGCAGGGCACGTTCAGCTCGGGGGTGCTGAAGCTGGTCGGCAGCGCGTCGAGCACCGCGCTCGGGTTGTTGCCGCGGCTCAGGATCTCGAGCAGGCGGCCGGCGGTGTACATCGCGTCGTCGAAGCCGTACCAGCGTTCGCCGAAGAACAGGTGGCCGCTCATCTCGCCGGCGAACGGCGCGCCGGTTTCCTTCAGCTTGGCCTTGATCAGCGAGTGCCCGGTCTTCCACAGCAGCGGCTTGCCACCGGCCTTGCGGATCGCCACCGGCACGCGCTGCGAGCACTTGACGTCGAAGATGATCGTCGCGCCCTTGTGGCGCGACAGGATGTCGCGCGCGAAGAACATGATCTGCCGGTCGGGGTAGATGATGTTGCCGCCCTTGGTGACGACACCCAGCCGGTCGCCGTCGCCGTCGAAGGCCAGGCCGAGCTCGGCGCCGGTGGCATGCACGACCTTGATCAGGTCGGCCAGGTTCTCCGGCTTGCTCGGGTCCGGATGGTGGTTCGGGAAGTCGCCGTCGACCTGGCTGTAGAGGTCGATCACGTCGCAGCCCAGTGCGCGCAGGATGGCCGGCGCGCTGGCCCCCGGAATGCCGTTGCCCGAGTCGACCACGATCTTCATGCGCCGCGCGAGCTTGCAGTCGCGCACGATGCGCTTGCTGTACTCGGCGATGATGTCGAGCGTCGCGCTGCGGCCGCGCTTCTTCGTGTAGTCCTCGGCCTCGATTCGCTGGCGCAGGCGCTGGATGTCGTCGCCATAGATCGCACGCCCGCCGAGCACCATCTTGAAGCCGTTGTAGTCCTTCGGGTTGTGGCTGCCGGTGACCTGGATGCCGCTGGTGCAGCCGTACTTGCCGCGCGTGGCGGCCACGTAGTACAGCATCGGCGTCGTCACCGCGCCGATGTCGACGACATCCAGGCCGGTCGACACCAGCCCGCGGATCAGCGCCTTCACGAGGCCCGGGCCCGACATCCGCCCATCGCGGCCGACCGCGACCGCGCGCTCGCCGGCGGCCACCGCTTCAGAGCCGAACGCGCGGCCGAGGTGTTCGGCAAAGGTCGTGTCTATCGTCTGCCCGACGATGCCGCGGATGTCGTAGGCCTTGAAGTTCGATGCGGTGACTTGCATGGGGCGCCCTGTCGATGAGTGGGCGCGATTGTAGGCAGCGCTGGCCGGTGGGCGATACCCGGCGGCGCGACCGACCGCGGCCGCCGCCGACGGCCGTGCCTACCCCAGCGAGCCCGCCAGTTCGCGCAAGGTCTGGCGCGGGTCGTCCTCGATCGGCGAGCCGTGCGAAACGAGGATGCACACCAGCGACTCGATCTCGGCCCATTGCAGCAGTTGCGCGCGCAAGGCGTTCTTGTCCTCGATCAGCACCATCTGCACGACCTTCGGGATGTGCGCTTCGCGGCCGGCAAAGCCGGCCAGCCGCAGCAGCCAGCCGCCGACGCCGGATTCGTCGCGGATGTTGCCGACGAGATCGTTGAGCACCAGCGTCGTGCCGCCTGACGAGCGAACCACCAGCGCCGCTTCGTTGCCGCGCGTTCCGGGAACGGTGACGAACAGCACGTTCGGGTCATCGAAGGCCGGTGCCGCCGTGTCAACCGGCACCGTCTCCTGGACCTTCGCCCGCGCGCCTTCGGGGGCGACGACCTGCATCAGCGGATAGCGGTCTTTCCAGATCTTCGCGTCGAGCCGATGGTGGCCGTTCGGAACGATCAGGAAGGCCGGCCGGCCATAGGCTTCGAGCGAGGCCATCTCGTCTTCGTCGAGCGCGATCGCGCTGAACACGACCAGCCGCGAATCCTGCAGCCGCACGACGGTCATGCGGCGCGGAAAATCGGTCAGCGGCATGTGGATCTCGCCGGTGACGGTGAGGATGTTGTCGTCGACCGCGGCGAGCCTGCCGTGCGGCAGGACTTTCCACTGTTGAAGCGGCTGGGTCATGAACGAGCCCTTTCGAATCGAGCTGTTGCGAGCCAGTGTATGCCTGCCGGCGCGAGCCGTGCCTTACATTCCAACGATCATCACGAGGGGATACGGTGGCAAAGATTCCTCCAGGCGTTGGTCCGCGGCACCCGCAGGTGGTGGTGCTCGTCGGCGCCACCGGCGACCTCGCCCGGCGCAAGCTGCTACCGGGCTTGTTCCACCTGTCGACGGCCGGGTTCATACCCGGCTGCCGGATCATCGGCGTCTCGCTCGATGAACTCGACGTCGACGGCTTTCGGATGGCCGCGCGCAGCGCGCTCGACGAGTTCGCCAGCCGCAAGGTCAGCGAGCCCGACTGGGAAGCCTTCTCGCAAAGCCTGGACTACGTGCCGCTGGCCGCGGGCGCCGGCGCGCTGAAGGCGGCGGTCGAACGCGCCGAGCAATCCTTCGCCGGCGAAAGCCGCCGCCTGCACTACCTGAGCGTGCCGCCGAGCGCGGCCTTGCCGGCGGTTCGATTGCTCGGCGAAGCCGGCCTCGTCGAGCGCTCGCGGATCGTCATGGAAAAGCCGTTCGGCACCGATCTGGCGAGCGCGCGCTTGCTGAACGCGAGGCTGCACGAGGTCTTCGCCGAAGACCAGATCTTCCGCATCGACCACTTCCTGGGCAAGGAGCCGGCGCAGAACATCCTCGCGTTCCGCTTCGCGAACGGCCTGTTCGAGCCGATCTGGAACCGCAACTTCATCGACCACGTGCAGATCGACGTGCCGGAAACATTGGGCCTGGGCAAACGCGCCGGCTTCTACGAACAAACCGGCGCCTACCGCGACATGGTGGTCACGCACCTGTTCCAGATCCTGGCCTTCATGGCGATGGAGCCGCCGACAGCGCTGGCGCCGGCGCCGATCAGCGAAGAGAAGAACAAGGTCTTCCGCAGCATGCTGCCGGTGCAGCCGAGCGACGTGGTGCGCGGGCAATACAGCGGCTATCGCAGCGAGGACGGCGTCGACCGTGAATCGGAGACCGAAACCTTCATCGCGCTGAAGTGCTTCATCGACAACTGGCGCTGGGCCGGCGTGCCGTTTTTCCTGCGCACCGGCAAGCGCCTGGCCGAGGGCCAGCGCATCATCTCGCTCGCCTTCCGCGAGCCGCCGAAGAGCATGTTCCCGGCCGGCTCGGGGGTCGGCGCGCAGGGCCCGGACCACCTGACCTTCGACCTCGCCGACGCGTCGAAGATGTCGCTGTCGTTCTACGGCAAGCGCCCCGGCCCGGGCATGCGGCTGGACAAGCACAGCCTGCAGTTCGCGATGCACGACACCGGCCTGATCGGCGAGGTGCTCGAAGCCTACGAGCGCCTGATCCTCGACGCGATGCGCGGCGACGGCACGCTGTTCACCACCGCCGAAGGCATCGAGCGGCTGTGGGAGGTGTCGACCCCACTGCTCGAAGCGGCGCCCCCGGTTCGCCTGTACCCGCCGGGCTCGTGGGGGCCGAAGTCGGTCCACCAACTCATTGCGCCGCACGCCTGGCGGCTGCCGTTCGAACGCGCCTGGCGGGATCCGAACAAGGTCGGCAGTTGACGGCCGGTTGGCCTTCCAAGGAAATCAGTGCCATCAATGAGAACCATGCGCCCGACGGCGCCGGCAGAAATGCGGGACGGCGCAGGCGATTTGCCTGCCAGCACATCACCTACGTGCAGTCCGCGTATTCGTGCCCGGCCGTTAGCGGCAATGTGACGCAAACCCATCTCAAGAATCAACAAGCAATCGCCGGATTGCAGTGGTCGCTGGCGCGATGGTTGCATTCGATCGGCGCAGCGCGCCACGATGTCTGGGCTGCGAGAGAGTCGCCACGCGACTTCTGCACCATGCCCTGCGCGACCAACGCGTGACTCAGCCACCCGCTGCGCGCGAACCCTCTTGCTAGCGCAAGGGCCTGGGCGATAGCTTCGGCGGCGCTGACCGCGAGGGGCGTCGGGATGGCCGAGTGCCAGCTCGATGCGCGTCGGCGTCGTACGGCGAGAACACGGCCGGAGCGCAGTGTGGGCCAGCTGTCGTGGATCACCACGGCAGCAAAATCGATGATTGCGTTCACCGCTGATGTATCCGTAAGATACAAGACAGTAACAGTACGCCCGCGGCCATGGATGCCGCAGCCAGGCGCAGCTACGCGGGAGGATCGGATGACAGTCGAAGGAACGGGCGGTGTTCAGCGCGTCTTGATCCTTGGCGGAGGTTGCGGCGCCCTGGCTGCCGCGTTCGCGTTAACAGATTGTCCCGAAGACCGCGCGCACTTCAAGGTGTCGGTCGTGCAGCCAGGCTGGCGCCTCGGCGGCAAGGGCGCGAGTGGCCGCAACGCCGCGATGGGCCAGCGTATCGAAGAGCACGGCCTCCACATCTGGAGCGGCTTCTACGAGAACGCGTTCTGGCTGATGCGGAAGTGCTACCGCGAGCTCGACCGCCCGGCCAGCGCGCCGTTGGCGACCGCGTTCGCGGCGTTCCGCCCGCGGCACTACACCGGCATGGCAGGCAAGTTCGGGCTCGACTGGGAGTTCTGGAAAGGCTACCTACCGCATGAGGCTGGCCTGCCCGGCGATTCGATCGACCCCGATCGCTACGGCGTTCTGGAGCACCCGCGCTCACCGTGGGAGCTCTTCTCGGCACTCGTTCCGTGGGCCATGCGCTATCTTGAGGCCACCACCGGCGCGACCGATGGCCAAAGCGCCGAGAAGATCGGCGCCGGCGACTGGTGGTTGTCGGCGATCTGGCGCGGCCGTGCCTCAAGGCGAGGCAAGCTACGTGGCCGCCTCTTCACGTCGGCCGACGGCGTGTTCCTGGCGCTGACGGCCTGGCGCATCAGCCTCGCATTCCAGAAGGCTGACCGCTACCAGCAGCGCAACCAGCGCACCGCCGGCACAGGGCCGCCGCCGTCGGCAAGCACGCCACGGGTCTACAAGGCGCTGGCACGGCGGTTGCGCTGCCTGCAGTGGTGGGCCCGCCGAAAGGGGGCGAGCCTGGAGCAGGCCGACCTCAACGAGCGCAGCCTGTTCGAACTGGCCGAGCTGTTCGTCACGCTGCTGGTCGGCATGCTCGACGACAACGTCATTGAGCGCGGCTTCGACGTTCTGGACGACAAGGACCTCGCCGAATGGCTGGTGCACCATGGCGCCACCCGGTCCGCCGTGCAAGGCCCGACGATGGTGGCGCTGTACTGCTACATCTTCGCCTATGAAGAAGGCGACCCCGACCGGCCGCGCGTGGCCGCTGGCGTCGCCGTACGCTTTGCGTTCCGCCTGATCCTGTGTTCGCGCGGTGGCGTCTTCTGGGAAATGATGGCCGGCATGGGCGACACCGTGTTTGCGCCGTTGTACGAGGTGCTGCGCCGGCGCGGGGTAGAGTTCCTGTTCTTCCACCGTGCCGCGGAGCTGCGCGCCAGCGGACCCGGCAAGGTCGATAAAGTAGTGCTTGAGCGGCAGGCGCGGACCTACGGCGACCAGCCGTACGAGCCGCTGATCACGGTCAACGGCCTGCCCTGCTGGCCCAGCGAACCCAAGATGGGCCTGCTCGATGCGTCGGACGAACAAAAGGCCGCATTGCTTGCAGGCCGGCGTGCGCTCGAAGCCGCCCAGGCCACGTGGCCGGGCAGTGAACGCATCGTGCTGGAAGCTGACCGGGATTTCGACCACGTCGTGCTGGCGGCGTCGGTGGGCCCGCTGACCGACATCGCGGCGTCCCTGCTGGAGCACAGCCCGCGGCTCGCACTCGCTTCGCAGAAGCTGAAGACCGTGGCCACCATCGGCATGCAGCTCTGGTTGACGGCACCGACTGCGCAGCTCGGCTGGCGCGTGCCGCCCCCCATACTGACCTCGTTCGAGAAGCCGCTGGACACCTGGGCCGACATGTCGCAGGTGCTGGCCACCGAGGCCTGGTCCGAAGTCGGCCCGCGCAGCGCCCAGTATTTCTGCGGCGCGCTGGGCGATGCCGGCGTCGCAGCCGCGGCCGCAGGCCAACTCGACGCCCACCAGCACGTGCAGGAGCTCGGTCGCACATGGCTGCACAGGGCCATTCACGAACTCTGGCCTGACGCTGTGCCAGCGCTCCGGCGCAACCCGTCGCTGCCCCACCCCTTTCGCGACGGCCTGCTGTTCGACCCCGACGACCGCGCACCGGCGTCGTTGGCATCCCAGTGGTTCACCGCCAACGTGGAGCCGTCGGAGCGCTACGTCCTTTCGCTGCCCGGTGGCACGGGCTACCGGCTCGACGGCGGCGATACCGGCTATCGCAACCTCGCCATTGCCGGCGACTGGCTGCGCACGGGGCTGAACTTCGGCTGCGTGGAATCCGCGGTCATCGGCGGCCTGCAGGCCGCCAGGGCCATCTGCGGACACCCCGCAGTGATCCACGGCGAACGCGACTTCCCATGAAAGGATCCCCATGATGAGCTTTCCCTTCATCCGGCGCGGCGGCTATGTGGATGTGCAGCAGCCCCCGTGGGAGTGCGACAGCGCCTGGGGCTTGAAGGCCGGGTTGCCGGCCGACCCGCTGGTGCTGCAGGCCTTGTGCGACCGCGTCCTGAACAGCTCCGGCGGCAAGCTGCACTACAGGCCGGCCGGCCCCGGCGTGCTGCTCTCGCTGCAGCGCATCGAAGGCTTCCACTCGACGGCCGCTCCGGCCGCCGAATGTATCCGCTACACCTATGGCGAAGCCGCCTTCTGGGTGCCCGTGGTCGACGACGAAGGCAAGCTAGCCATGCTGCTGCCCTACGTCTTCCACGACGCCACCGTGCCCGCCGCCATCGGGCGCGAGCTGTACGGCTTCTCGAAGGAGACAGCGAACATCGAGATCGCCGGTGACCGCTTCTCTGTGCAGGTGCTGGCGTCGCCACTGGGCGGTGGCCTGGCGGCGTGGAGCGAGTTGCTGCGTCTGGAACCCACTCCCACGCCGACGAAACAGCCGGATCTGGTCGGCAAAAACCTCTTCACGGCGGACGACCGCAATAAGGCGCTCGAAGCGCTCGTCGACGCCAAGGCTGCGTACGCGATGCTGTTGTCGCAGCAATTCGATTTCATCTTCCTGCGCCAGTTTGTCGCGCCCGAAGGCCAGGGATGCGACGTGCGGCATTTGCTCACCGTGCCGCTAACGGTGCGGGTCGCATCGGTGCCCTCGCTCACCGCGCATGCCAACAGCTACCGCCTGACGCTGTCGAGGCTGGCCAGCCACCCCGTGGCGCAGGACCTTGGCCTGCTGCTCGACGGCCAGAACGGTGCCGATCTCGGCATCGTCATGCCGACGGAGTTTTCATTCACGCTCGGCCTGGGCCGGCGGGTTGGGGGCTGAGAAGCCGTGACCGGAGCCAGCCTGCCCGTCGAGACCCCAGCACCGTGCCTCGCGTCGACCCTGCGCTGCTGAGGAGACTGCTGCCGGCCTATGTGCTGTGCAGCGCGGCTGCGGACGGCGCGCCATCGCCGCGATCCGCGTTGGCGGCGGTGCTGTTCGTTGACGTCAGCGGCTTCACCAGCGTGATGGAAAGGGAGGCGCAGCGCGGCCCCGCCGCGCTGGAGCGCTTGACCGATGCGCTGCACGCGCTGTTTTGCGCCATCGAGCGCCAGCTCATCGGCCGCGGCGGCGACATCCAGCAGTTCGCCGGCGACTCGATTCTGGCGCTCTGGTTTGCCGGCCACGATGCTGCGCTCGACGGTGCCTTGCTGCAGGCGCTCGCGGCCGCGCAGGCGATTCATGCCGCGCTCGACAGCGTCGAGGGCAACGCGGCCCTGGCGCTGCAGGTGCGCATCGGCGTCGCGGCCGGCGGTGTGGAGCTCGTCATTGGCGGCGGCGTGGGCGGCGCATGGCGTTCCTTCGCCGCCGGCGCGGCCATCACACAAGCCTGCGCGGCTGCCGCCTGCCGGCAATCTGGCACCACGCTGTGCGACTGGCAGTCGTGGCGCCGCGTGGCGGCAGCCGCCACCGGCAGCGACCGCGCAGACGGCTTCGTCGGCGTCGTCGCCGTGCCGCTGGTGGACGAGGTCGCAGACGCCACGCCGCAGACGCCGATGTCGCCGCTGTCGCCTGCCGCGCTGAAGGCGGCGCATGCGCTGGTGCCAGCATCGGTGCTGGGCACGCTCGACGGTCTGCATCCCGAACGAAGCGCCGAGCTGCGTCAGATCAGCTGCGTGTTCATCCACCTCGGGGACACCGGCGATGGCCGCGTTCCCTACTGTCACGCTGACGTACAGGCGGCGCTACAGACCGCGCAGCAAGGCATCCAGCAATACGGCGGACTGCTCGCGCGTGTCGGTGGCGACGACAAGGGCGTCAGTGCGCTCGCCGTCTGGGGCGTTGCCGGCCATCTGTACGAGGACGATGTGGGGCGTGCGCTGGCCGCGGCCACGCGCATTTCGGCGGCGCTGGTGGCGGGCGGCGGCGCAGGCCGCGCGGGGGTAGCCACCGGCCGCGCACTGGCCGGCCTGTCCGGAGGTCGGCAGCGCTGCGAATACACGGTCAATGGCCCAGCCGTCAATCTCGCGGCCAAGCTGATGCATTTCGCGACATCCGGTGTGATGTGCTGCGGCACAACACGACGCGCCGCCGGCGCGGCGGCCGAGATCGAAGCGCGGGTTGAGATTCAGCTCGACGGCGAGCCCGTTCCCGCATTCAGGCTGCGCGGCGGCGAGCATGCGCCGGGCCGTGCCGGGCGGCGACCGGAACCCGATCCGTCGCACTGCATCGTCGGCCGCGCAGCGGCCCGACAGCGCCTGGACCACGCGATGGCTGCGGTGCGCGATGGGCGGCCAGCCACGATCGTCATCGAAGGGCCGCCTGGCATTGGCAAGTCCACGCTGCTCGTCGATGCAGTGACGCGAGCGAGAAGCAAAGGCTGGACGGTGTTGTTCGGCGAGGCCGACGAAATCGAGGCTGACACCCCATACGCGCTGTGGCGGGCGCTGCTGCCGCAGGTGCTGGGGCTACCAACATCGGCCAGCGCCCCGTTGATGGCCCTGAGCTTGCGCGAGCGCGCGCCGGCACTGGGCGAGCTGGCTCACTGGCTACCAGTGCTGAATGATGTCACGGGAATCGACCTGCCCGAGACCGCCCCTGTGCGCGCCGCATCCGACGCGGCCCGCTCCGATGCCGTACGCAGGGTCCTCCGCCAATTGATGGCGCAGGGACAGCACGGCGTGCCGACGCTGCTCGTCATCGAGGACTTGCACTGGTCCGACTCGCTATCGTGGGCACTGGCAAAAAACCTTCGCGATACGCTGCCCGGCCTGAGCCTGCTGGTGTCGACGCGCCCGGGCCATCGCAGCCATTTCGACGCGCTGGACGGCAGGATCGAGCTCATCACGCTCGACGCGCTCGACGCTGCCGAAACGGAGGAATTGGTACGCCGGACGCTGACCGCGAGTTCGGTGGACGCGCGGCTCGCTGCATTGGTGCATCAAGCCTCGGGCGGCCACCCCTTGTTCGCACGCGAGCTGACGCGCAGTCTTCTGGACCAGGGACGCTTGCTGGTCCAGCAAGGCCTGGCGCGCCTGGCCCGGCCGTGGCGCACCGACGACGGCGCACCGGCGATGGCGCCGACCGTCGACGCGCTGATCCTCAAACGCATCGACGAGCTGCCGCCCGGCGAACGCCGGCTGCTGCGGTTTGCGAGCGTGCTCGGCCACGATATCCCGGCCGCGCTGCCCCCCGGTTTTCCAGCAGCCAGCGACGCCCCGGCCGGCTGCCAAGCCGAGCTGCCGGCCTCGCTGCGGCTGGGCTTGGCACGCCGTAGCGGGCCGCCAAGCGAGGGCCGGCTGAGCTACAGCCATGCACTGGTGCGCGACGTTGCCTACGCGTCGCTGCCGGCGCTGGAACGCGTACGGCTGCACCGCGCGACCGCGGTGTGGCTTGAGGCGGGCTGCGATGCCGGCACGTCAGCGGCGTCGATTGCCTACCACTGGCTGCGCGCCGACGACGCCGGAAACGCACTGCGCGCCACGCTCGCGGCCGGCACGGCAGCGCTGCGACGCGATGCGCACCAGGAGGCGGTCAAGTGGCTTGAGGAGGCCCTGGAACTGCTGACGCGCGGCGGCGCGGCCGCCGACTCGGCACTGCGCGCACGCTGCGAGCGCCTGCTCGGCCACGCGTACTCGAACTTCGGTGAAGTGGCTGCCGCCAGCCGCCACCTGACGAACAGCTTCGTGGCGCCCGCCGGGGCCTACCCGAACTCGACAGCTGCGCTGTGGCTGGGCATTGCACGCGAAGGCGCTCGCCTGCTGCTGAGCCGCCCGTGGCGCACGCAACGCGAGGCGCAGTTGACCCAGCCGCCGCAGCCGACCGGCGGCATCGTCGAGTCTGATGCCTTTGCCGTGATGCGTTTGTCTGAGATGGCGTATTTCAACTGGGACGGCGCTGCCTTCCTGTACGCGGGCCTGCGGGGCATCAACGATGCCCAGGCATCGGGCGATCCGGCGGACCTGGCGCTGTGGTACGTAGGCGCGGCCGGCATCGCCGGCGCGTTGCGCTTCGACGGCGCCGCGCGTCACTATGTCAGCGCGGGCTTCCGCATTGCGACCTCGCTGGGTGACTGCAATGTACTGGCGCGGGCCGCGACTTTTGCCGCCGTCAACGAAGCTGGCCAGGGGCGGTACGCGCGTGCGCTCGAACACTGCGAACGTGCGTTGCGGTTCAGCCGCCAGTGCAGCGACGCGCGGCGCATCGAAGATGCGCTTGTCTGCGCCGGCGTCATCAGCTACCAACTCGGCCGCTTCGATGACGCCGAGTCAGCCTTTCAGGAATGCTGCGCGCGCGGCCTTGAGCGCGGCGACACGCAGACGCTCGGCTGGGGCCATCTCGGCGTCGGCCAGGTGCGGCTCGCGAAACGCCAGCCGGAGGCAGCGCTGGCCGCTTTCGCGCAGGCGGCTGGGCGCATCTCCGACCGTGTATCGGTGATCAACCTTCAAGGCCATCTCGCGCTAGCGAAGGTCCTGCTGGGCGATGCGCAGGGCGCCCACGACGCAGCGCGCAGTTGCCTAGCGGCCAGCCGCGGCCAACCGACCTCGTTTGCAGTCTACGTCGGCCTCGGCGACGCGACGCGGGCGCTGCTCACGCTGCGTGCGCAGCACGGGTGCGGGGGCCGGCAGGCGGCCCACAGCTCGCTGCATGGCGATCTGCGGCAGGCCCTGAACACGATGGACCGTTTTGCCCGCGCGTTCCCCATCGCTGGGCCTCTGCGCGACATCTGCCGTGCCCACGACATGCAGGCCTGCGGCCGGCCGCGCGCGGCGCTCGCCAGGGTGCGGCGCGCCGCCGACACCGCAGCGAAGTTGCAGATGCCGGTTGAAGAACTCCACGCCTGGCGCACCATCGCTGACTGGTGCACGCACAAGCAGGCCGCTCGCGACAAGGTGCAGGTGCTCGAAAGCGAGCGCGGGCTGGTCGATGCAGTAGGGAGGCTCACCCCGTCGCGCAGCGAGATCGCTGGCGAGATCCCACCCGCTGCACCAGCGCTACCGCGCAAGGCATCCGCTTGAGGCCTGCACGAGCGCATCGACGCCGGCCATCGAGGGCTCCGTATTGCAAAGGAATCGGCATGCAAAGCACAGCCCGAACCGCTTCTGAGCGGCTTGCCCGAAGGACCGCTTGCATCCTGCTGGCGGCGCATGCCACGGCGAATGCGGCCGAAGGCAGGGCCGTTTGCCCAAGCTTGACCGTGGCTGCTGGCTGGATCCACTTGAACCCACGCAGCAGCAGCGGTCCGCTGGTATTGCGTGAAGCGAACGGCGTGCCGGTAAACATGCCGCAAGCGGGCACCGGCGTGCGCGCACTCAGTGCCGACACCGTGCTGCTAACCGCCGAGTGCGCCGCCAACGACAATTGGTCGCTGCAGTTCGTGTTCGGCGTACCGCCGAACAGCAAGCTGGCGGGCAGCGGCGCGCTCGACGGCGCCGGCGTCATCGGCGAAGGCAGGCAATACAGCCCCACCTGGCTGTTGAAGTACTGCTTCGGCGCGCCCGCGGACAGCGTGCGGCCCTTCGTCGGCCTAGGATTCAGCTACACCTTCTTCCGCCAGTCGCGCATCACCAACGGCGCCTTTCGCAGCGCCACTTATGGGCCGAACGCCACGACCGACGTGGCGGCCTCCTCGTCATGGAACCCGGCATACAACGCCGGCCTGAAATTCCGCATCAGCGACGCCTGGAGCGTCGATACCGGGCTC
>Ga0307513_10002992_pt1 | contig 23043 bp, 12 predicted proteins | sample 15_EM_MG_FD_202174 | JGI IMG/M metagenome (GOLD analysis project Ga0307513, IMG submission 202174) | Populus trichocarpa ectomycorrhiza microbial communities from riparian zone in the Pacific Northwest, United States - 15_EM | ecosystem: Host-associated > Plants > Roots > Unclassified | place...
CCAACCAGACATGAAAAAGAAAATAAGCTATATGCAAAAGAAATTAAAATAACATAATCCTTATAATAAAATAAAAATAGAAAAATTAATACAAAAAAAATAAAAAAATACCTCTTCTAATAGACAATTAAAAACAGACAAGTTACATGAGGAATTTTGCTTTTATTATAGTTGGACTGAAAACTAAACATTGTAATCCTTCCATCCATATATGTTGCACCCAATAATTTATCCAAACTAGATGGAACAACGTGTTTGAAGTTAGGTCATAAGTTAATGTATGATTTTTGTTTTTTATTTCCTTATGATTTGTAGACTTCTTATTTAACAAGGATTTATCTTCTACAAGGAAAGCATAGGTGACAACAATTATGATTATTCTGGCAAGGGTTTTCATGTGGTCAACTTGTGTTTCCTTTTGTTTAATGTATTTTCTTATTGGTTTCCTTATCATTTAAGGACACGATAGACATTTAGAAAGCCTTGCAATAAGGTCTAGAAGCTACTATACGAGAATTGTATTAATTTTCTAAATGATTTAGGATCCTTTTTTCTAATTTTATTTAGAACTCTTTTATTATTTTTTTCAGCATTATTTAGCATGTTCTTACCTATTTTTTAAAAAATATTATTTAACTTATATTGAGGTTTCAAAAATTAACAAGATATGGATTAATTATTCAAAAATAAAACTTGTGTGTAAGAGTATTCTTTTACCACTCCGACTTATCAAAAAATTAACCAAGCTTCATGACATCTTTCATACTTATCGTTCCCATGTTTTAATAGGTGTTGGGTAGAGTTTTGGTTTTTATAATCTTGGTATCTTGGTACATTTTATCATTGTGTTAAATTCAATCACAAACTTGAATTTAGCTTTCTTAGAAAATATCAATTTGATTGTTAGTTTCTGGATCTTTATACCCATAGGTTTTGTCGCACGTCACCGGTGCGGCATCTTTTTGGCGATTTTTTGTTTGTTTGTTTGCTTGATTGGATTCGTTGGAGTCGCCACCTAATATTTAATTGAGGGCTACTAGGAAACTCAGGTATACTGGTCTTGTCAGAGATTCACAGATACGGGACTGGTTGTGGTTAGGGAAGGTATTAGCACCCCTAACGCACCCTACCTAAGGAAAGCTACTTCATAGCTTTGATGTGTTAAAGAAGTTTTAAAAATTTTGTCTTTTCATCGGATATTAGAAATACGACTTACGTGTAAGTTCATAATTCTTGACCATGAGCAAATCAAAATATTAAATTCTTCTTTATTCCTTGCAATTTTATCATAAAAAAACATTCATAAAAAATTCAAAACAACACATTCACTTTCACTGTATATTTTTTCTTTTCCTTTTTTTACATCCACATTTGCACAATACAAATTATAAAAAAAATTCAAAACTAAACAACAAATATATTAAACAATTTTAAAATTACAAAAATAGCCCCAAAATAGAATCAGGAACAGTGCAGCCACGGGAACATTGCTGGAAAACCTTCTGGACCTGTATGAACAATGCTGGAACAGTGGCGACGCGTCTTCTTCACGCGTCGCCGCCACTGGCGGCGCGTGGGTTCACGCGCCGCTGCCGATGAAGGCAACAAAACAGTGGATCGGAAACCTCTTCTTCTTCTCTGTCTTCCTACGACGTCTATGAAGGTCACCGCCACCTGCAACAAGGAGAAAAACACACAATTAGTAGATTTTAGGCTTTTATTTCTTTGTTTTTCAGATCTGTTTTTTTTTCTCTTCTTCTCCATTTTGGATCTGCTTCTCTCTACAGATCGGTTCTTTTCTTTTTCTTTCCCATTCTTCTCTGTTTCAGGTGGCGGCAAGACCAAGGGGGCCGTCGGCTGCTAGGCTTTTGTCGGGTCTGGCCGGCGGAGATGGAGAAGAGATCTGTTGTCGCCCGCGGCCGCTGGAGCTGCTATAGAGATGGGAGAGGTTGCTGGCGGTGTTGAGGAGGAGATATCACCGGGGAAGGCCGGTCTATGGTTGTTTGGGTGAGAGAAGGAAACGGCTAGGATGGAGAGGAAATGATGTTGCGGCTGTGAGGGAGGAGTTGTGTTTGGGCTGATACCGAAGAGAGGGGGAGCCTTCGGCTGAAGGTTGAAGATGAGAGGAAAAGGGGGGGCGCCGCTCCTTTGGTTTTCTCTGGTTTTGGCCGGGGGAAGGGAGAGTAAGTGTTCTGTGGAAATTGGTTGGTTCGGGTGGCGGCTGGCTTTGAAAGTGATGGGTTTAGGGTTAGGGTTTTTCTTTTTGTGTTTTTTCTAATGTTTTAAAATTGCCCCCCTCTCTTGTGTGTGTTGTGGAGACCAATATTTATAGGTAAAAATATTGCTAGGTTTCCAACTTGGTCCCTCAACTTCTTTTTTTTGTAAATTTTGATTTTTCTTATTTTTTTTTGTATTTTTTGAACACGAGCAATATCAACATCGACTTAATGAGGAAAATCAATTATTTTAAAAATGACACGTTAAAAGTCGAACGCGTTCTAAAAACTCTTGAAAATTTAAATTCTTTTGAGACGATGCTAAAAACGACGCAAATATATTAAAAACGTATTTTTTTGGATTTTCGTTGTTTTTCTCTATTTTTTGGATTTTTCTGAAAATTTATCAAAACATGGGTAAAAAATTAGGTAGCAACAGATGCCCCCTCTTTACAATGCTTACGAAGCAAAACTCCTCAATGTTTTGCATAGCAAGCTTTGTAAAGAAAACTTGTCTTCTTATCATCCTAACTTGCTCAATATCCACTCATCTAAAGACCTTACTTCTTTTTCTGTTTCTTTTTCTTTTATTTCTCTTCTTTCTTTCTCTTTTTTTTTTTTCGTTAACCTGAGATCCCATCTAGAGACCTTTTTTAACCAAAACCAAAGAATGTGTGTAGCTCGGTCAACCTGAAATCCCATATAACGATTACTTTTAACCAAAGCTACTTGAGATCCCATCTGACGACCTCCTTTAACCCGAAACAAAGAATGTGTGTAGCTCGGTCAACCTGAAATCCCATCTGGCGATTCCCTTTAACCAAAGCTATCGGAGATCCCATCTGGCGACCTCCTTTAACCCTAAACAAAGAATGTGTGTAGCTCGGTCAACCTGAAATCCCATCCGGCGATTCCCTTTAACCATAGCTACCTGAGATCCCTTCTGGCGACCTCTTTTAACCAAAACCAATGTGTAACTCGGTCAACCTGAAATCTCATCCGGCAATTCCCTTTGACCAAAGCTACCTGAGATCCCTTCTGGCGACCTCTTTTAACCAAAGAAAATGTGTAACTCGATCAACCTGAAATCCCATCTAGCGATTCCCTTTAACCAAAGCCACCTGAGATCCCATCTGACGACCTCATTCAACTGGAACTAAAAAATATGTGCAGCTCGATCAACCTGAAATCCCATCTGGCGATTCCCTTTAACCAAAGCCACCTGAGATCCCATTTGGCGACCTCATTCAACTGGAACTAAAAAATGTGTGAAGCTCGATCAACCTGAAATCCATCTGGCGATTCCCTTTAACCAAAGCTACCTGAGATCCCATCTAGTGACCTCCTTTAACTAAAACCAAAAAAAATGTGTAAAAATTGGTCTCGTTGTAATGAGTGACCTACCCAGGTGAAAAGAATGTGAAAAACACTCTCTTTGTAATGGGTGGCCTACCCAGATGGAAAGAATATGAAGTGCGGTCTCATTGTAATGGGTGACCTACCCAGATGGAAAAAATATAAAGTGTGGTCTCATTGTAATGGGTGACCTACCCATATGAAAAGAATGTGAAGTGACAAGTGTGAAAAGAATAGGACTTACCTGGCGAAGTCCTAAAGGGATGATAGGAGAAGGGCTGGAAAACTTGGTGCTTCTTGATAATTCCTGATAGTAGGGTTTGAAAACTCAAGGCTTCCCGATTGCAAGGTTGATCTTTCCATTTCTTTGAGATTTTTCTAATGGTAGGGTTCATCTCATCTTCTTCTTATTCCATGATCAAAACCGATTCTTGGTTATCATCAACGCAATCCTTCTTTCTTTTTCCACAATCTTGCTGGACCTCATTGAGGATTTTTCCTATAACAATTCAAAAACAATTATGCAATGTTTTGAGGTTAGATGACATGTATGCATTCTTACCTGATTTGGAATATAGGTCCCCCTACTTTGATGTCCCATCATCATAAGGTGCCTTTGTTTGCATTCCAAAGCCTTCTTTGTCCTTCTAATTTACCAGCTTATCCGTATGCTAGCTCTCCACTCAACTGTAAGTGTCGTGCCTATCCTGGGCTATCCACGATGATTACTCCTCTCGTTGTTTATCAAGCATGAATGTGCCCCCAAGTGTGGTGTTGCTTGATTCATCATGAATGACCTTAACCGATCATTTATCTTCTGGATTATCTTGAGAATTGTTCTTTTATTGATTGTGCGCATCGTGCCAACAACCATCAAGATTGTCAATCAGTCATAAACTTGCCTCAAGCTGAAACAATACTCTTCAAGTATATGTTACCATCAACCTTTATGGAACTGCCAAGTCATCCAGACATGCATCTTATAGCTTGTAGTACAAGGTTCATTGTTTTAAGCTCAATGTTCTTCTCCAGGGATTCCCCTCAGCTCGTCTAATCAGATTGTGAAAGGAAGTGCATCGGCTCCATTGATGATGTTCAATTTATCACCAATATTCATGCAGTGAAGTGTGCCTTTGAGCTTCAAAACAGATGGTTCCACAGTCAGTCTTGGTGGTGTGCACTTTTTCCGACATTCATTCAAATGCAACTATGTGATAACATCTGTTATAGCCATGTTTCAAAGGATAACCCCAAGATGAAGATATGAAGATGTCCTTCAAGAGCAGCGTTGTTTTCAATTGCTGATGGAGTTCACTAGATCATGGAATATTTTTGAACAATATTGCCCACGGTGTGATCTGAATGTGTTCGTTCATTGATTATCTTTCTTTGAACCACATTGTCCTCCGTTCACTGATTTTTCATTTAATCATCTTTCTTTGCCCCCAAGCTGATTTGAATACTGCTTGTTTTTCTTCTTAAGGTCCATTGTATTGCCCCACGGTGTCTCAACTTTTCAAGGAATATTGAGAAGAGTTGATGTCATTTCATGTCAAGGATTCCGCAGACTTAATCAATGTTCTTCTTTGTTCGACAATCTTTCTTGTTCTGGAATCAAATCTCATACTTCACAGGTCATGTATATTCAAGTCTAATTGTTGAAATGAAATCAGAGAGATATCAGTTTTGGAAAAGATCTTTTGAAAATCAAGCTTTCTTAGTCAAAGACCCAACGCACGTCATTCAATGTAGTCCTTTGATTGTCTTGTATTTTGAAAACAAAAATCGACCCGTTGTAAGATTAAAATGTCATTTCCCATGGTTCTTTGTGTCCACTTTAAACTTTGATTTTGGGTATATCCTTTTGATGGTCTGTGATGAGGTGACATTTTTTTTTAATTTCAAAAACAAGATGCTCAGGCTTTATCAAGAAAGGTTGTTTCTTTTTTTAGCATTTATTTTATCAATATGCATAATAACCAGTAGCTTAATTCATGAAGTCACGACCCTTATAGAAAAGCTCTTCCAGTTTTGAGAGCGCCATTTATCGGTTCAGATTGCTTACTTGATCGAAAAGGGCTTTTAAAAGCACGTAATGCAGGCTATGGTTCATGACCATGAAAGAAAGGGAAATTCACAAGCTCAAAAAGGTGTTTGAGGGTTTCAAAGACTTAGGATCAACATCAACTATTCATCAATTCTCTTTCTTCTATTGTCTTTGTAGAGAAAATAACATATAACCTTGTTAACCTCAAAGATCAGAATTCTCTTAACATAGGTCATAAAGCAAATCCAACTTCTTCCTTGATGAATAATCAATCTAATCATTAGAGGCTTTATCATTGATACCAAAAGACAATGTTTGTAACTCGGTATTTTTTTTTCCTGGTATTGACTTTTGGCATATGCTATGTCTTTTCTTAATTGAAACCTCTTTTGCCCTTCCTAGGCTTGATAGGCGTTCTCCTTCCTTAATCTTTGACTTGCCTTTAATTGTTGGCAATTTCTACTCTTTTTTTTTATATAGCCTTCCTCAAAGTTTTCTCACATGCCCCCAGTCTATGGTTTCTTTCTTTTAGCCCTCTCTTAATTGTTGTACTTTTATTCTTAGCCTTCCCCCTTATCCATTGATTCTAACATTGTCTTCAAAATATCTCTTATTTGCCCCCAGTGTGGGGTGTAATCCTAGTCAGGGTTTCTTTTGAAAAGAAATATTCTATCAGGCTCAAATGGGGATTGCAAGAGATATATATCTTTAGAAAGTGAAGGGATGAACAAAGATGGTCTTTTCTCATTTCAAGCAAGGTCGGTTAGAACCGATAAATTTTGACCTCATCTAGTGTAATGATTTGGACTTGTAAGAATCATGATTCGCGAGTCCGTAACTACTGAATCCACTACATGTCATTATGCATACTGCTAAAATTTAGCTACATTGTGGGTGGTTCAATTTCATGTGTGAGCTCAAAATTTGTTTGGTCACCCCATACCATTTTAGCGAACATCGAGTCATTTCTGCAATCAAAATACTTTTAATCTTCAAGATTAATTAGCCTTAATTTTGCATGTTGGAGTTTGATCAAAATATTTTGTCAAAATACCCTTTGAAAAAAAACATCTTTTGATTTCAAAACAATAGGAAGACAGAGGAAAGACATGTTTCGTTCAAGGATGAGATATGACCCCAAAACAAAATGCAAAATGGCAAAAATCCACAACAAAATGATTGGCAATTCAGCACCATTCTTGGATCAGCTTTTCTGGCAATATTTGTGCTTGGCCAAGCATTTTCGATCTTTTGTCAATCTGAGGATGTTCTGGTGCCAATATGGTTGATGACATCATCTTTCCCAAACTTAACTCGCTTCTTGCTCACCATCATCCGGTCTCGATTCTTGAAAATTTTGCAAGTATTTAAATGAATGGCCCAAGACCCCACCATGATATTCACATCTCTTGTCTAGATTATACCACATAGAAACAGTGGTTATATAGGATTTAACGGAGTCGAGGCGACAAGTCTGGCGTCTAACAGATGCTAGTAGACAAAGTCGAGTGGCGCAGCACCATCACTACCGTCGCGTGGAATCATGTGTTGTCTCTACTAGAAGAGAAACTGATGAATCTGAAACTCTTATGTCTCCTCTTCGATTCCTCACTAGTGGTGCAGCAAACCAGCACCAATAGAGGGAGTTCTGCTCTATTGAAGTTTCAGTTTTCTTCATGGTTTTCAGTCTAGGCATGTCTTTTCTCTCTACTTCTGCGTTTTCATGCTAACACTGGTAGGAGAAAATTATAGATGATCTGAAACCATTGCATTCCTTCTTGAATTCCGTACTGGCAGATCCATAAACAGATTTCTGTAGAGAGAGCTCTGCTACATTGAAGTTCAAGGTATACTCAAGTTTTTTCAAATTAATATCTAGTGCTGCAGGACAGGAATGGAGTCCGGTGACTTCAAAGAAGGTCAGACACAAAAAGCCAGCAGCTATTGGGTGAGAGAAGGAAACGGCTGGGATGGAGAGGAAATGATGTTGCGGCTATGAGGGAGGAGTTGTGTTTGGGCTGATACCGAAGAGAGGGGGAGCCTCCAGCTGAAGGTTGAAGATGAGAGGAAAGGGGGGGGCGCTCCTTTGGTTTTCTCTGGTTTTGGCCCGGGGAAGGGAGAGTAAGTGTTCTGTGGAAATTGGTTGGTTCGGGTGGCGGCTGGCTTTGAAAGTGATGGGTTTAGGGTTAGGGTTTTTCTTCTTGTGTGTGTTGTGGAGACCAGTATTTATAGGTAAAAATATTGCTAGGTTTCCAACTTGGTCCCTTAACTTCTTCTTTTTATAAATTTTGATTTTTCTTAATTTTTTGTATTTTTTGAACACGAGCAATATCAACATTGACTCAATGAGAAAAATCAATTATTTTAAAAATGACACGTTAAAAGTCGAACGCATTCTAAAAACCCTTGAAAATTTAAATTCTTTTGAGACGATGCTAAAAACGACGCAAATATATTAAAAATGTATTTTTTTTGGAGTTTCGTTGTTTTTCTCTATTTTTTGGATTTTTCTGAAAATTTATCAAAACATGGGTCAAAAATTAAGTAGCAACAAGTTTCGCATTAGTTGGTATCAAATCATGGCTCTAAAATCATTTTATATCCATTTAGTTTTTAGTTTTTGTATTATTTCATCATTTTCATCATATAAAAACCTAGTTGCGACAAAAGTTGAAAAAATATAGATTATTTATGATGTAGTTGTTTACAATTTAAAAAAAGAAGAAGAAGGAAAAAGAAGATCAAAATCACAAAATCAAGTTAATGTGTTTTCCAAAAGCAAGCCAACATCAAAACAAGGTGATGATTTGAGGTCAAATCATTTTCAGGAGAGGGGGAATGAAATGAATCAACGAGCATCACCAAATGATCCATTAGAGATACCAATTAGGCCTATTACAAGGTCTAAAACTTAGAGGATCCAAGAGGAATTAATTGGGTTGATTCTAGATATTTAGGTTAACAAATTGTAAATATGCTTGACTAGATCTTTGTGCACTATTTGAGATATATCTGAAGCTACAGAAGAAATTTTGCTTCGATTCTAGTAGGGATGAAAACTAGACATTGTAATTTTTCTATCCATATATGATAGATCCATTAATTAATCTAGAAGAGATAGGACAACGTGTTTAAAGTCATGCCAAAAGTTATTCTATGGGGGTTTTGCAATTTGTTTCCTTATAATTTATGGACTTCTTATTTAGTAAGTATTTTATTTCTACAAGGAAAGCATATGTGACAACAATTATGATTATTCTAGCAAGGATTTCCATGATAGCAACTCATGTTTATGTTTATTTTATGGATTTTGCCATTGACAAGGTTTCCTTATCATTCAATGACATTAGAGGCAGCTTGAGGCTTATTTTTCCTAATGCACATGTTTATGCTAACAAGTATAACTTTCAATCCGACCATTAGATCTAGCTAAAAGTTTATCAAAACTTTTTAGAGATCTTGTTTTATATTGAATTATAATTTCACGTCAATCCTGCATTGGAAAAGCCTTGTGATAAGGTCCACAAACAACTCTATGGGAATTGTATTAATTTCCTAGTTGATTTATTATTCTTTTTCTATTTTATTTAGAACTCTTCATTATTTTTCCAATATTTTTTAGGATGTTCTTACCTATTATAAATAGAGTTATTTAGCTTGTATTTAGATTTTAAATTTGATAAGAGATTGATTGATTATTCAGAAATAAAACTTGTATGTGAGAGTTTGCTCTTACTCTTAGTTCCTCTTGAAACTACTATGACTTATCAAAGAATTAACTAAGTTTTGTGGCATAAACCATATTTCTTGTTCACATCTCTTAATAGGTATTGGGTAGGGGTTTGGATTTTATAGTCTTGGTGTCTCGGTACATGTTATTGTTATGTCAAGTTATATTATAAACTTAAATTTAACTTTTTTATAACGTGTCGATTGATTGTAGATTTTTGAATCTTTGAGGTTTGCATAAAAAAAGAAAGCTTAGAATGTCATATGCTTGCATGGAATACCCAGACATTAGGATGGATATGTAATCATTGATCCTGCAGGGAAACCATTCCTTTAGCACCCGTCCAGTGAGAGCAGCATTTAGAATACAAATAAGCTAGCTCTTCACCTAAGTAGATCGCCCTATCCATTAATGAGCTTCCTCCCAAGTGGACTTCCTATCTACTAAGTTAAGGGCCTTTTTCCAATAACAAACCTTGGGCCAAATCCAAATCTTGCGTAAATTCCCAAAGAGCCCATCATTGGCATACACCATAATAAATTGTTGCAACCTCTCAGAAGTCAATGTGGCACCTAGCTTTCTCGATAATAACCAAGTAAGTATAGGGCATACCTTGTTAGCATGATGCATATCTTGTGAGTACGATGCCAACCTTTCTCACTAACCATGTGCCAACCTTTCTCACCAATAGTTGTGACGCCTAACCTTCCTGTATTTCTACAACTTCAAGTTCTATGATGTGATTTTATGTAATGAGGGTGTATAAATAGCTCAAGTCACAAGTAATAAGATACATGACTGAACAAGGCAACACAAGTCCATACAAGATTACATAACTGTTAAAAAATAATATAAATTATATCTTGGAATCTTATCTGACAGTTTAAGTTATTAAGTTGAGATGGTTCTTTGACATGGTATCAGAGCCTTGATGACCAAGTGCTCATGAGTTCGAATCTCACCATCCCTATTTATTTGATAAAAATTAAGCACAAGGTAATGTGGGTCTATACAAGTTTCAAGCCCAAAGGGCTTTCACTTGAGGGGGTGTAATTAGAAAATAATATAAATTATATCTTGTGACCTCACCTAACAATTTAAGCTATTAGATTGAGATGATTCTTTGACAATAACAACACACACATGACCATCACATACACTCTCCTACATTCTTGTTCTTGTTATTATACTTTCCTTCCCTCTTACAATTTATTGACTTAAACATTGGAGGAACTCTTATCCCGATAGAAAACTTGTTTTTGTAAGAAAGTATGAAGCAGCCAAGCCTAGAAAACTCAGCCTAAAACAGAGTTGTGGGAGGCACAAATCCAATTTGAAATCTTTATGACTTCATCAAAAACAGATTCTTGATGAACAACAACATTTATGATCTAGAGATGAACAATTAAAAAAAATAATCAGCGGCCATTACTTTAATTGTAGATTGTTAAATAAAAAAGTACAGAGTTGAATTACACGTGCATGATATTAAGCAGCAAGGCACCCAGACAAACACTAAAAGACCTACATCGATCTCCTGAAGGAAAAGCAAAAACGAGATGTCCTCGATAATCATCACTCTTTAACAAACTCAATCTTAACGCCAGAGATGACAACAGGATCACTAACACTATTAGACCTGGGCACCAAAGCCACCACAATGCTATCATCACCATCACTTTCTAAGTCTTCCAACAATTCTGTAATCCCCAATATCAATCTTGTCTTGGACTTCTTCGCATGCTTATGAGAAACATTAACAAAGCTCCCAGCAAACTCTGTATTTTCTGGTTTAGAAGGCATCTCAACGTCATCATTTATGAACACGTCAAACTTCTCGAATTTGCCATTGTCGTATTCTATCCCTTCTATCACTAAAACTTCATCTTCCTCTTCTTTCTCTTTCCTGCTTCTTGATTTCTTTGGTCTTGAAACTACAGTGACTATGGTTTTGTCTAAGACTAAAGGGAATGCAGTGATCGGTGTTAATGCAGTTTTTGTTTCAGCTGCTTTCTTTCCCAACCTTCTCGGAATTGGTTTTGATTCTAGCCAAGGAATTTCAACATTTTGATAAGTATACCTTAGCCCTGTATTGTCAAGACAATCGCTAACCTTACAACGAACAAGCTCTGCATTCTCATTATAGAAAAGAAACTCTGAATTAAGCCAATCAGGATCACTGATATCCCTCCTAGTTCCTCCAGGTATAGTCTTCCATATCGTCCACATTCGGTCAACATTTGAGTGATGACAAAAAAATATTGGATCTCTCGCAGCTGAGTAAAAATTGCCCATGTCTTCGTTATTTTCTTGAGTTGGATCACCGGTCCATCTGTGAATATTATTGTGAGGGGTGGTCTCAATCGTCCCAGCTCCAGGACTAGTATCTTCACCAGCACGGTATGATTTTCCAAAAAAGAGTGTTGGTTTTGCTGCACCAGACACCATTTGCTTGTACATTACTGTAAGATTACTAGAGTATAATTGATTTGCGTTTGTGGGGTTGGGGTCTCCCGCTCCATAATCAAGATCTAGCAATATAGGAGGTTGGTGATTCTGGTCGCGGAACTGGTCATAGAGTGGAGATTTAGGGTCGGTAAAGATGTAAGGCATTTGCATACCACTGGGGGAATCCCAGTTCCAGAAAGGCAGAGCAAAAGTTGGGTCATTAATAAGTTTGCCCAAGATTCTTTCATAGAAGTAAAGATAGTATCTGTGCCAAGGAAAGAAGAACCAACAGGAATGAACATCAATTTCTAATTTTGGAAACCCCACTTGTTCGTAGGCACCATTGCAATAGGCACAATGTACGTTGGCTTGTTGGTAGAAGTTACGTGGATCATCTTCGGGGAGACTTTTCATTAAGGAAATGGCTTCAGCATATTTGGCGACGTAGTCTTCGTCAACTAAATGGGCCGCACGTCTAGTGCGTAGCGGGGAGAATGGAGAAGGAGGTCTGAAGTCTATGATCTTTTTGGGTAATGGAGTGCAACAGTTTGATGGATTTTCGGGGTTTGGTAAGTCCACCAACTCACATTTGGTCAAGTCTGGAGGGGTGATTGGCTTAGCAAAGGCAGTTCGGTCAGCAAGATTGGTAGCGCTATATAGGCCTCCTAGACCGATGAGGACGTCTCTTCTCGTGGGAGGGTTTTGTGTATCATCTGTGGCTTTGCATGAAACTCTAGGGACGTATGGGTGATTCAGCCTTTTGGTTTTGGTAACATGCTGTGGTTTTGGAAAGAAAGGACTGAAAGATAAGGTGGACATTACGGTGAGGCTGAAAGTAGGAGAGAAATGAGAGGCTGTAGTTCAGATTGGATGTTATATGGCCGATAAGAAATACTTGCTTGTAATATATATAGGCTTCATTTTGGTTGAAGGTACTGAAAAATATCATTTCATCGGTAGTGATTCGTTGACAAAACAATATTAACTGTAGTTGTTGGAGGATTTTTTGTTTGGTAATGTATTAGTTTTATTAAAATATTTTTTGTTTGAAAATATATTGAAATAATAATTTTTATTTAATTTTTTTTAATATAAACACAATAAAACGATCTGAAAATATAAAAAAAATTGAAACAAAAAAAATAAAAAATTTAATTTTTTCAAAAATACTTTTAAAATATAAAAACAAATAAAGTATTTATCTAAATAAGCAGTGCAAGGAGTATTTTAGATTCTTATGATGATAAGACCTAGAAGTTTGTTTTTTACTCGGACCAAATGAATTGAAAAACAATATAACTACAAATTAGTCTCCAAAAATATACTTATTAGCATATCAGCCTGTGATGTTCAAAATCTTATTTATTTTTGCCCTAACTTTCTTCGATTTAACAAATTCATCTTCTGCAATTTTATTTACTATGAAATTAAATATATAAAATTTTTATAGTTCACGTATATGAGATGAGGATAGATGATATTGTCAATGGTTATTGAGTGACAATCAAGTCTTAGTCAAAACAATACAGCCATTAACGATGACGAATGTTGTGCCATAATTAGAATTCCAAAACATATAACTACCAAGAAAAACCGTGTGAATAAGCAATACAAATTATACTAGGAATATGTATTTATTATAGAAAATTTGTATAGCACTATGATTTATAGTTAATGTAAAACTCAATTATTGTAACATTATAAATAGATTGCCCAACAAATAGAAAAGACAACTAGCGCTATATATACAATTTCTTTACAACATTATGTAATTTAAAGGCTGTGCACCTAAGGTGGAAAAGGCGACTAACATTACTTACCACAATAATATTTTAGTGGTCAACAAGACCATACAAGTCATGGTTGATTAGCTCAATCGAATCCACAATAAACTTCAGCAGATTCAATCAAGCACTCTGTTTGTCTAGATACCTAGGGTTAGTCCTAGGATATAGTCCATTAACAAGCATTCGTATAAAAATGTTTAGAAGTTCTAACTTAATGATCTTAGATATCATATGACCATACAATAGGAACCATAACAAGTTTATATCAATTGGTGCATGATTAGCCATAAGATACACTCTACCCCCACCAGTATACATGCAACATCAACCAATTATATAGCCCAACAACCTTATCTATAACTAATTAAACATATGCTTATGATGTTAAATTCCTCATTTACTATCTTCTAGTAAGGCAATCTCAATCCTCCAATATGTCATGAATCTGTTTTCAACTAGTAAGATGAGGACAAATCGATAAGGTTGAATTAGCCTAATACTCAAAGGAGATGAGGTTGAATGCTAAAGGAATTTACAAGTCTATATATAATCAACAATATCCTAAATGAATTGACATGCCACATCCAATTCCTAGAGGAATCAAGATTACTAACTTCAAATTGTTTTTTTAGAGAGGACAACTAGTCAATAAAGGATCACATCACCAAGTATACTAATTAATGCAATGATGGTGTTGTTAATTTGTTTGTTAAAATGAGTCTATTTGGTTTGTCTCTAACCAAGATTATCTTTCATTGATTTTAACATTACCACCTAACTCCATTAATAGCTGGGAAGAAATGAACACTTGTTTTCATAAGCATTTTTATTAGACTAAGCTAGAGGTAACACTAGCTGACTTGGTTAGGATAGTTCAAGACCAGAGGAGTTTATAGATAGTTATTCCTTTTATTTCATGACTTTGAAAACCAAGTGTATTGTAACTATAATAGGGTAGGAGTAAATTAAGTTGATTTTGAAAGGGATGCAGTGGAATATATATAAAAAAGTTTATAATGACCAAGTATTCAAATATCTATAACTTCATAGATAATGTTGTTATGCAAATAAGCATATAAGCATAAAAGAAGCCATTTAGAGAAATATACTCAGTTGGCTACTTAAACAACATCGCGAAGACCCTCTAAATGATTGATTTAAACTTTGATACGGAGTTTAAAGAAGTTCACTAACAACTGATATCAATTATAGAACTTAAAGATATAAAACCATTTAAGGTTTCTGTATTAAGAATACTTGTCATCATTGTGGCAATGATGAACATTAGAGGAGAAATTGTAAGGAGTATCTTGCAACTGTGAATGGTAAGAAACTTATTACATATATGGTCTTCACATTTCCAATAATATGTAGGAGCTAAAGAAAAGTAGTAGATTATATAAAGACGAAGTAGATCTACGAGTAAGAAATGGAGCAAGGGTTGTTGTATTAGTTGTACAAACTTATTATTTTACTTTGCTAAGTGGGCTAATACTAAAACTTGATAATTGTTATTTTGTTCCAATACTTTCTAGAAACATTATATTCATTTCTTACTTAGCTTTGAATGGATTTAAATTTATTATTATGAGAAAATATTAGTTTTTTTCATAATAATGGTGTTTTTTTTATGGATGTTGTGATTATACAAATGATTTGTATATACTTTATTTTAAAATACTCATCTTCAATATAACCTAGAAGAAGAATAGATTAGATAATCAATATCTTTCATATTTATAGTATTGTAGACTAGGTCATATTAATAAAACAAGAATCACTAAGTCACATAAAGAAAGATATTTTGATCATTTTGATTAAGAATCGTATGAAACTTGTTTATTAGGTAAGATAATCAAAACACCCATTACAGGAAAAAGTGAAACATATAAAGAATTGTTAGGTCTAATACACGCAAATGTGTGTAGATCAATGACGATTCATGTCATAGGTGGATATACTTATTTCATTACATTTACTGATGACCATTCTAGATATGGTTATGTGTATTTAATGAAACACAAGTCTACTTCAATTGAAAGGTTCAAATAATTCAAAAATAAAATTAAAAAAACAAACTGGAAAAAGTATCAAAATACTTTTGATTTGATCAAGGTGGTGAATATTTGATCCAATCTTTTAAGATTATTTAAAAGATAACAAGATTCTCTCATAATAAACATCTCTTAGAACACCACAACTTAATGGAGTTCCTGAAAAGAGAAATCATACACTGTTACATATGGTATAACCCATGATAAACTATGCAGACCTTTCACCTTCTTTCCAGGGCTATACCCTAGAAATTATTACTTATCTTTTAAATAGGATTCTAACAAAATTTATTGATAAGACGCCACATGAGATATGAAATTGTAAGAGACCAAACCTATCATATTTAAAGACTTGAGGATGTAAAGCTTAAATGAAGTGTATAGTATCTGAAAAAGTTAGGAGCTAAGTTATATAATTGTAAGTTTGTAGGATATCCAAAGAAAAAAACAATTGAATATTATTTCTATCATTCTATTAAGCAAAATGTGTTTATATTAAAATATATTACCTTTTTAGAGAAAAAATTGTTATTGAAAAGAGTGGTGAGAGGAAAATAGAACTTAATGAAGTTCAAGAACTACAAACTAACATCCAAATAGAACTAGAGCATGAGGCTATAACATCTGATGCTGAACCTTTATCTTTATAAAAGGTAGACTATTTGTCAAAGGTTACATGCAAAGATAAAGGGTCGAATTTAATGAAACCTCTCGCCAGTAGCTATGTTAAAATTCATACAGATTTTGCTTGTTATAATTGCATACAATGATTATAAGATATGGAAAATGGATATCAAAACTGCATTCCTGAATGAGAATCTTTATAAAGGTGTGTATATGACACAACCTGAAGGTTTTTAATCTAAAAAATTTACCAACAAAGTATGCAAGCTATAAAAATCTATTTATGGACTTAAAGAAGCTTCAAGGAGTTGGAATATCTGTTTTGATGAGTTAAACAAACAATTTGATTTCATTAAAAATATGGATGAACCTTGTGTTTATAAAAGGTTAGTGAGAGTTGAGTTGTTTTCTTAATATTATATGTAGATTACATATTATTGATAGGAAACGACATTCCTTTACTTTAGTCAGTAAATATTTGGTTGTCCAAGAATTTCTCCATGAAGAGTATGAGAGAAGAAACCTATATATTAGAAATAAAGATCTATAAAGATAGATCTAGAAGGTTGCATTGATTGTCCTAATCTACATACTTAGATAAAAATGCTAAAACAATTTAGCATGAAAGGATCCAACAGAGGATACTTACCTATTTCACAAAGAATATGTCTCTCCAAAGATATGTGTCCTAATATACAAATTGAGAGAGATAGGATGGAAAGGATTCCTTATGCTTTGATTATAGGATTAATTATGTATGCGATGTTATGTAGAAGAAATGATGTATCTTATACTTTGAGCATAACGAGTAAATACCAATGCAATCTAGGTGAGGGTCATTGGAAGATAGTTAAGAATATTTTTAAGTACTTAAAAGAATTAAGAATGTCTTTCTAGTTTATGGAGGACATGAAATGAAAGTTCATGATTATTCAGATTATAGTTTTCAATCAGATATTGATGATAGCAAGTCTTATTCAATATATAATTTTGCTCTAAATGGTAGTGTTGTGAGTTAGAAGAGTTTCAAACAAGATACCACATCAAATTCTACAATTGAAGCAAAATACATCTCTACATCTGAGGCGGCAAAAAAGGTTTTTTGGATAAAAAAATTCATCACTAAAGTAGGTGTGGTTTCTAACATTATTGATCTAGTAGCCTTGTATTATGATAATAATAGAGCCATTTCATAAGCAAATGAACTAAGATTTCATCAAAGATCCAAACATGTACTTAGACAATTCTATTTGATTAGAGAAATCATATAGAGGAAAGATGTAAAGATATAACGATTACCTGTTAAAGAGAATCTTACAAATCCTCTTACCAAGTTATTGTCCCAATAGATGCATGATCACCATATTGAGGGATATGGTATTAGATACATGAGCGATTGACTTTAGTACAAGTGGGAGATGTTAGTGAATATGCCCTGTAGCTAATCAGTTGGTTACATGTAAAACTGATTTTATTCATGTAAAATATATTTATTATTAATAAAGGCTTTTTTATATTTAATATTCAATTATTTTGATTGAGGAATCTAATGTTTGCTTAATAAATCTAGATAAAGATAAAGATGTGAAACAAAAGTGATTTGCAGTGAAATTATAAAGTTATTAGAATTATGAGATTACTATTGCATCAAAGCATTGATCCTAAATGTTCATGGTTAATGTTCTATTAAAACCTAATATTAATTAGAGTTGTTGAGACTAGTGCATATTATGTTCCTTTCTTTATGAAAGGAAGCAACTACTCTTATAAACTGAGATATAAGGGATACATGGAACTAATATGCAGGTACTTGTCAAATGACATGTACAATAAACTAATATGCAAGAGAATTTCATATAGAGATATCACTCATGTCTAGAAAAAGACTCACGTGATAGTTATATAAGTAATCTTAGGACTTGAGATCATTAAAATATTTTATATAGGGAGTGCTATGCTTTGATCCTGGCTACATGTTATCCTAATCAAGGATAAAAAATAGGCATACATTGGGTATAACATAAACTATATGAATGTATTTGAGTAATCAAGAGAGGATTCATCACCTTAGATGAATTAAAAAAAAATATTCTATCTATTCTAAATAATATTGATTGTGAAATCATAGGCAATAGTGGAATGAGATTTGAAAAGATTTTCAAATCTTATTCAAAGAATTAATAACTATAGTGTTGAGAACAAATATGATTTAACAAAGCAGAAACTAGTGATGAATGAATAATAATTACACTGAGAAACTGGTGACTGAAACATTAAGTCAAATCATTATGACTTTCTTAAAATTTTAGGGATCATGATAGATTGCTAGACATTGTACTTGATCTTCAAATATAAATTAGTCAATTGTTGAATTGATGATAAATTGAATTGTTTAATTTATTTAATCTCATTTTATTTAGGATTATGATTTATATTTTAACCAACTTATTAGAAAAACTAATGGGTCACACATATAAGAATCACTGGTGAGAAATTAAAATAGGATGATTTATAAACCCCTGCGTAAACATAGTGTAAACCCCCACTTAAACATAATACTAAAGATGATAAGACCTTGATGAGTAAGGGAAAACTCAAAATATAAAGAGATAGGTAAGTAACGGAAATAAAAATAAATAGGATAAAAAAACAGAGGGGATGACCTCCGTTAATAAATTTGAAGGTGATACTGAAGTTAAAATGAGGATTATGAGTTTTTGTATAAAATTTCATAACATTGACGAAACAAGTAGTGAGTTTTGATGGAAACAAGAATTAGAAAATTTAAAATTTATAAATGATGAAAAAATAATAATTGAAGAGGATCAAAAAATAAATTAGTAGGCTAAGTTAAGAGGTTCGGGTTAAAAAGAGGTGAATCTGTCATACTGGACCTTTGGTTACTGCTCGATCCTTGTCTTGATCTCCATAGATAATTGAACCATGATTCTAGTTAGGTTAGAAAGTAGAAATCTGTACCTTTTTAACAATAAATGGAAGGCTCGCTAATTCATTTGGATGAGAGAGAACGACATGTTTAAAGTCGGGCCTAGCATCAGATTCGGGTTGTATTGTCCGGGTTTATGCTATCGAGCATAACTCTCAATCCAACCATTGAATCAAGATAAAATTTTATGGGTAGCCTCCTGACATGTTGTTTCACCTTGGGTTAAACGTTTAGGACTGTTGGAGATTGGGAAGGTTTTATGAAATTTAAACAGCCAGGTAAAATACAGAAAAGTGACACATGGACTCATTAAAGGCATTATTATGAGTTAGCTCAAAAAAAAATTACCTCTGTTCCTTTATGAGCTGCTCACATGCAGCTAAGAAAGAAAAGAAAAGGAAGAGGAGGTCGACAACCCTTGCTTCTTTTCTTCATATTTTTCTTATCTTGAGGGATGCTTAGAGAAGATGAAGAGATAGGATCATAGGCATGAGAGACTAGTATGGAGGCTGAGAAATTTTGGGGGATGGGAAGAAAAAAGGAAAAGAGACAACTTAGTGATGAGAAGAGAATAGTCATGGGAATGAGAGGAAGAAGAATCAATTGTCAAGAAAACCTCAAAATTGAACTCAAATTTGTTGGGTAAGATGGTTCTTACCATTTAATTTATGTTATTAATAGTTTTTTTATGAAGGACATGAAAATCCCTCAAATTTTGATTCTAGGGTTCTTGAAGAGTTTTTTGAAAAATGGGGATTTTAAGGCAAATGAGTTAAGTTAACAATGTAAGAGTATAAACTAGAGGAATTTGAGGAAGAAAATTGAAATTAATCCAAGGGAAACTCATTACCTTAGGGCTGATCAAATTTCAGTAGAGAAGAGGAATAGGATTTTATTTAGAATTCATGACAAAATGTGTTTGTGTAAGGAATATAAATGGGAAAATATGATAAATTAAGTTTGATTTAATGAATGAGATGAAGGAACTGTTGTATTTGAAATGTATTAATTTATGAATACTAGTATGTAGATGAAAATTGTTGTGGGATGTTTATATGTAATTGTGTGGATTTAGATAATAATGATGGAAATTTGGATGAATTAAATGATTATGAAAAGAAAAATGATATAATTTTGAAGTTGTTAGGGCCGACCTATTGAGGAAATAAAAGGAGAAGAGTGAATTTAAAATAAAGGTTAGAAATGTTCATGTATTTTGAGATATGAGCTTGAATAAAATGTGTAAAGTACGTATTTTAATGATATTGTGTTAGTAAGTGAGGTATGACCGGCGAAAGAGAAGCAAACTTGAAACTGATGTAATTGGATCTAGATGTCGTAAATTGTACGTAATTAATGTGTGTGGTTGTTAATGAATTTGATGGTTTTACCAAAGTAAAATTTAGTTCTTAGTAAAGGATGTATTTAAGATTATTGGGATGTATGTTTATTTATGTTGTGACTTAGTTGAAAATATAATGATGAATTATTGGTTTAAACCTTGAAAAATGCAAGGAAAGAATTATGGGAGAAAAAAGGGAATGAAAGATTTTAATGAGTAATTCTGTTATTAAGTGTTTTTGTTTTATTGTGAGAAATTAATGTATGCCATTGGAAAAATGAGTTGTGAATGAGGTATGACTTAAAATAATAGGTGATATTAGAATTGTATAATACGTTGAAATGAGATATGTTATGGGTATGATCAAGTATGCTTGATTGAATAAAAATGAAGGTTAAATTTAAAAGTGTTGAAGTATACTTGAAGCAATAAATGAATGTATTTTGAAGAATTTAAAATATGTTTGTGAATGTGTAAAAAAAATGATAATAATAAATAAATATGTGTTGTTATCCATTTTTGGATCCCCTTATAAAAAAGGAGAAAATCAAAAAAATCAAAAAAATATATTCAGAAAAAAACAAAAAATAATAGTAGTGAGAAGAGGATACCAAAGGTTAGAGCAATTGAGGACTGAATTAAATAGTTCAGAAAGAATAAGGACAGTGTTGTAAATGGTGCTAAAATCTAGGGGTCCAATTACAATTTATCCAGGGGCTTGATTACAAAATTGCGAAACCCCGAGGACCAAATCAAAAATAGCCTTTTGAATTGGAAAACAGAGTCGTTTCCTGGACAGCTGTTCATTGCCTTCTTTCTCAGCAACTGTTTCAGCAGTAAAGGCAGTGGAGATGTAAAACACCGGTCAAAATATTATTATTTTTTTAAAAGGAGAAGAGAGAGCTAGGTAAATATAATAAAAATAAAGAGTAAGGAATTAACCAAGGGCTAAATTGAAAAAAAAATGAAAATGAATGAAGAGGGATTTTATAACATGAATTTAAGAAATTAAAGGACCTAAATAAAAAAAAGAAGGAAAAAAAAGAGTGAGAAGCCTCCCTCTTTTAAGGGAGGCCAACGGTTGGAAGGGAAGACCATTCCCCCCATCCTTTTCCCTCCTCTTAGAAAACCAACCAGCCTTGCATGCCATAATTTACCCTCCTTAAAGTGTGAAAAACAGAGAGAGATGAGAGTGGAAACATGCAAGGAGTAATTAAAGTGTTACCAAGAGAAAAAAAGGATATTGATTGAAGAGATAGAAGAAAATGGGAAGAGAAGGAAAGAAAAGAAAAAGAGGACGTGAAGAAGGATTCTGGAGGCCAAATAGCTAAATAGCATAACTAAAGTGTTTGAAGCACTTCCTAACTGAAATTGTAAGTAAAACCCTTAATTTTCAGATTTTATCTTTTAGGGTTCTTAAGCAAAAATTAGGGGGAAAGAGGAAAAACTCATAAATTTTGCACTTAGAAGATTAGTTGTTTAATAAAATGATATTATTATTCAAGATTGAAGAAGATATTAGGATGGGAGAGAGGCCCTTGGGTTCGGCCAAATGGAAGAAAAGAGTGGAAGAAGACTTTCTTTGCTTAATTAATTATTGATGAAGGGAGATATTGAACTGCAGCTGGACAACTCTGACATCCAAGTTGCAGCTGATTTTGAGAATAGAAACTAAAAGAATTTGAGATATTTTTCTTCACATGATTAAGTATAGGTATGGTAACTTTCCATTGCAACAAGATTTGGGTCATTTGGAGTTATGGAACTCCAAATGTGGGTGAAATACTAATGAGGGGTCAAGCTGTGCATTCCAAAACCGAAATTGTTGCCTGACTTGTGAGTGAATTTCGGACCAGTGGAGCATGAAATTTTGGATAAGTTTCTTGTTTAAAGTTGTGCATATGGGTGTTAACGATAATTAGAAATTGGCCTTACCTAATTCAAGTTCCTAAAACTCTAGTTACGAATAAAAAAACAGAAGATAGGTCCTGCTGTATTTTATGTGACAACTTTTAATGACTAAATTGAAGATGGAATTAAAAATAGATGGGAATGGAATTTTGAGTATAGCTCTTCATGGCATTAGTACTAGGGACATTAACTCTCATTTGAAGCAAACTTTGCATAAGTTGAACCTTTAAAACTCCAATTAAGCATAAAAATTCATAAAAGGGTCAGGCTGCCACCAAAAAGACAAATTTGTGAGAGTATAGAGAATGAGCAAAATTAGATGTATTAATGGGTAATCTAACCTCCCTTTCCTTAATTATCAAAAAGGGATATGTTAATGTGTGAGAAAATAGAATTTGCACCACATTCTCAATTAAGCAAGTTAAGTTTTAATTGGAACGACAAAACATTGTTTAGTCGTAAAAGCACATTGATGAATGAATGACAACCATTTGGGAGGAATCTTTAACCATGAATATTTCAAAAGAAATGGTCATGGGATTTTGAATGAGAAACACAAGAATGAACTAATATATTTTAAA
>Ga0307513_10002993_pt1 | contig 23041 bp, 20 predicted proteins | sample 15_EM_MG_FD_202174 | JGI IMG/M metagenome (GOLD analysis project Ga0307513, IMG submission 202174) | Populus trichocarpa ectomycorrhiza microbial communities from riparian zone in the Pacific Northwest, United States - 15_EM | ecosystem: Host-associated > Plants > Roots > Unclassified | place...
AAACAAACGATGAAGTCGGAACGCGGAACGATGAACAAAAGGCATCGTGCTCTCATTCATCATTCATCGTTCCGCGCTCCGACTTTAGTTAGTCGGCGCCGGGGTCGGCGACGGTTGTTTGCGTTCGAGCAACTGCATGGGGTTGGGTTGCGCCTGCTGGTCTTTGAAGATTTGGAAGCGCGACTTGACGGGGCGGCGCGGGAAGTTGTTGTTCGACATGTCCACGTCCGCCGTCTCAAGGCGCGGGTCGAGCGAGATCGCGCGAACCTCTTTATTCGTCATGATCAGCTTGGAGACTTCTGTGTTGTTGTAGCGCCAGATTTCGGCGGGGATGCGCATCATCTCGTGCGTGCCGTCCATGTATTCGATGTCGAAGATGACGGGGCTGACGAGGCCGCCGATGTTCTTCAAGTCAACGACGTAGAAGTTGAGTCCGGTCTGGAGCAGTTCGCGTTCGCGCGGCGTGAGCGTTTGCAGCAACTGCCGGTACTGCTCGCGGTCGCGTTCGGTGACGACGAGTTCGTCATAGGTGTTGTAGAAATCGCGCAACGACGGAAACTGGTCAACGCGCTTGGGCAAAGCTTTGTTACGCTCCTGCGAGAGCGTCTGCGGCTGCTCGCCGCGCTCTTTGAGGCGCGCGGCCTTGTCGAGTTCGGGGTTGCTCGTGAAGGGCTGGAAGAGGCGCACGCGCTCGATGGAGATGTCCACGTGATCGGTCGTGTAGAACCAGCCGTGCCAGAACCAGTCGAGGTCCACGCCGGAGGCGTCCTCCATCGTGCGGAAGAAATCGGCGGGCATCGGTCGCTTGAACTTCCAACGCTGCGAGTATTGTTTGAAGGCGAAGTCGAACAACTCACGACCGAGGACGGTTTCGCGCAGGACGTTCAAGGCGGTCGCGGGTTTGCCGTAGGCGTTGTTGCCGAACTGCAAGACCGATTCGGAGTTCGTCATGATCGGCACTTGCGCCTCGCTCGCCATGTACTCGCGTATGTTCTGCGGCTCGCCGCGCCACGAAGGATAGTTTTCCTCCCACTCCTGCTCGGCCAGATATTGCAGGAACGAGTTTAGTCCCTCGTCCATCCACGTCCACTGTCGTTCGTCCGAGTTGACGATCATCGGGAAATAGTTGTGGCCGACTTCGTGTATGACCACCGAGATCAAACCGTACTTCGTGCCCGCCGAGTAAGTCCCGTCTTCGAGCGGGCGCGGGCCGTTGAAGCAGATCATCGGGTATTCCATGCCGCCGACGGGGCCGTTGATGGACTGCGCGACGGGGTACGGGTAAGTGAACGAATAGCGCGAATAGACGTTCAAGGTGTGGATGATGGAATGCGTCGAATACTTCGACCAGAGCGGCTCGCCCTCCTTCGGGTAGAATGACATCGCCAGCACGCGATTGCCTTCGACGTTGTGCCCCTGCGCGTCCCACATGAACTTGCGCGACGAGGCGAAGGCGAAATCGCGCACGTTGTCGGCATGAAAGACCCACGTCTTCTTGCCCGCAGGCTTGTGCGACTCGTTGGCGATGGCTTCGGCGGGCGTGATGATGAAGATCGGCTCTTTGGCCGTCCGCGCCTGTTCGAGCCGCGCGCGCTGCGTCGTCGTCAACACGGCGTTCGGGTTTTGCAGCACGCCCGTCGAGGCGACGACGTGGTCGTCGGGCGCGGTGATCGAGACGCGGTAGTTGCCGAACTCCAATGTGAACTCGCCCGCGCCGAGAAACTGTTTATGCTGCCAGCCGGAAACGTCGTTGTAGGCGGCCATGCGCGGAAACCAGTGCGCGATCTCGTAGAGATAGTTGCCGTCTTTCGGGAAGAACTCGTAGCCGGTGCGCCCGCCGACTTTGCGCTGGTCGTTGATGTTGTAGTTCCAATCGACGGAGAAAGCGACGCTCGCTCCGGGGGCGAGCGGCTGTGGCAGGTCAACACGCATCATCGTCTTGACGATGGTGTGTTTGAGCGGCGCGCCCTTCGCGTCGCGCACGGCGGTGATGCGATAGCCGCCCTCGAAGCCCTGCGCGTGGAGGAAATTTTCGAGTTGATTAAAGGGGACGCGTTCGAAGTTGGGCGCGGTCTGCGTGAGTCGCGCGTCGGAGTCCTGCCGCCAGATGTTCTGGTCGAGTTGCAGCCAGAGATAAGCGAGCGTGTCGGGCGACTGGTTGTGATAGGTGATCGTCTCGGAAGCGGTGATGCGCCGGTTCACGTCGTCGAGTTCGACGTTGATTTGATAGTCGGCGCGCTGCTGCCAGTAGGAGCGACCGGGCGCACCGGAGGCCGCGCGTTGTTCGTTCGGGGTCGGCAAAATTTCCTCAAGCTGCCTGAATTTATCACTCGGACTCGTCTTCGACTGCGACCGCACGACGGCGGGCGCGAAAGCCAGACACAAGACGGCGAGCACCACGAAGCGCGTAATTTTCGTCAACATACTTGAGAGCATCCTTTTCACAAGAGAGACTTGAAACCTGTCGGCTACGGAAACGTGAGAATCGTCAACGGCGACGCGGGGAGAGGACGCAAAACCGCACTTTCAGCATCTTGACGAAGGGTGACGAACTCAGCCGATTGTATATATACGCGTCGTGAAGCGCAAAAGTTAAGAGGCGCGCACGCGCGTCGGAAACGCGTATTTTCCTTCCATAATTTCGGATTCAAACGCGCGCCCGTCACCTCTTTTTCTGCCGCTTCTCCGGTCGCGCGAGTCGCGCCTTCGAGGGTTGTTCAGTCCGGGCGCGACGCGGCGCGGGCGGGCGCGCGAAGTAGCCGTTGCGATAGGTGAGTTTCAACTTTTGCTTGCGCAGTTCGGGGTTGAGGAGATCGATCCTGAGTTGGCGAAACGTGTTGTCGCGCGCCTTGTTGGTGGGCGAATAGGAGATGAGATATTGCGCGCGCAGTTCCTGTTGAATCTGTGCGAAGGCGAGATTCAACTGCGCTTCGTCTTCGGGGAAGAAGGCGCGCCCGCCCGTCTCTTCGGACACCTTGCGCAACGCCTTGCGGTCGAGGCGGCAGTCCATGTCCGTGCCCGAACAGTCGGGTTTGACGCCGATGGCGTAGACGACCGTGTTCGCCTTGACCGCAGCGTCAACCGCGTCCTGTCGTTTCAAGCGACTATAGGTGTCGTCGCCGTCCGAGAGCAGGATGATGGCGCGGCGCGTCTGCGGCGAAGTGTTCGACATCACTTCGTTCGAGGTAGCCCAGATGGCATCCCACACCGAACTCCAACCGACGGGGCTGTCCCTCTCAACCGGCTCGACGGGCGCGGCTGCGTCCTCCGTCTCCGTGTCATCCGAACGCGGCCTCAAGTGCGGCGGAAGGATGATCTCCAACCCTTCGATGGCTTTCCGTAAGCTCACGTGATTTTTCGTCAAATCCTGATCGAGGGCGGCTTCACCCGTGAACGAGACGACGGCGGCCTCGTCTTTATCAGGGCGCATGGTCGAGGTCAGAAACTGCAACGCGGCTTTTTTCTCATAGGGCAAAGTGCTTATTTGCGACCCGCTCACATCGACGAGGATACCGATGGAGAGCGGCAGGTTTGTCTCGCGCTGGAAGAGAGAGATGGCCTGCGGCTCGTTGTTCTCGAAAATTTGCACGTCCTCCTGCCGGAGCGTCGTGACAAAGCGGCGATTCTTGTCCACGGCGTTGAAGAGCACGTTGACGACGTTCGTTTCGACTTGCTCAACCTCTTCGCTCTCGTTGTCCGTGGCGGCGGTCGGCGTCGCCGGTGTCGGCGTCTGAGTCGGCGTCGCCTGCGGTTGCTGTGGTGGCGGCGCGGGCGTCTCTTGCGCGTGCGCGCCCGGATCGAGAACAAGCGACGCGAGCAGTAGTAGCAGCAGCGTCGCGGACAGGGCGATGGCGATGGTCTTGGCGAAGAATCTCATGTAACGCTCAATCCTCTCCCTCTCGAAAACTTTCGCAGCACAGACGGACGCACCCGTCGTGCTCGTCCTGTGCTGCGACTTATGGAGGCGCAGCGCGCTTCCGGTGTGGGGATGAGTGTTTCGTATTTTAACCCGCGCACCCGCGCATAATGAATCGGCGACGAATAAAAAGCGACGCGGCCAGTTTCAACTGACCGCGCCGCCGTCCCCGTGCTCGTTATCCCTTGTTCGTTCCCCGTGCTGGCTACTGCTTATTGCTCTTGTCCACCACCGATTTCAGAGCCTGAAAAGTGGGCGGCCAGAGTCCGACGAAAATTCCCGCTTGCCTATTCCCGCTGAAAAACAGTGCGAGCGATGCGCCGATGGAGCCGATGGTTAAGATATGAAACAGGCTGATGCCCGTTGACTCGACGGTCGTGTTATCAATCGTCTTCAAGACCTCTTCGGCCTTGTCCGTCCGCGTGGGCTGTCCGCCCGTTCCAGTGCTGCCGCCGCCGAGAATATCCGTAGCCGTGGCCGTACCTAATCCTTGTGCTGACATTACTCTAATCCCCTTTCGCTATCTGTGTTGTCGTCAGTAACGCGCCCTTTGAGGGCGGCGATGCCGAAGAGCAGCGCGAGCGATGCCCCGGCGATCAAGAAGCCCGCGAGCGGGCGTCGCCGCGTCTCCGTCTGAGTCGCAGCCTGCGTCGAGGGCTGTCTCGCCGGTGTCTTTTCCGTGTCCTGCTTCGTCATTTCCCCTCTGCGCCGCCGAACGAACCGGACTATACAAACTCTTCGTCGCGCGGTTGTCTGCAAAATCGTGCAATTTTGTGCGAGAGGCGCTTTTACTTTGACTGTCCGTGACGAATATGAGATAGATTTGCACTTCAAAAATCGGCGGCAACATTACGGCGGGAGGCGCAAAGCAAACTTATGAGTTTGATTGAAACCATTCACGCGCGCGAGATTCTGGACTCGCGCGGCAACCCCACGGTTGAGGCGGAAGTGCTTTTGATCGGCGGCGAGACGGGGCGCGCCGCCGTCCCTTCGGGCGCATCCACGGGCGAGCACGAAGCCGTCGAACTGCGCGACGGCGATAAAAAACGCTACGGCGGCAAGGGCACGCGCAAAGCCGTGGAGAACATCAACGGGACGATTGCCGACGCGCTCGAAGGCTTCGACGCGCTCGATCAGACCGAAGTTGACGCCGCGCTCATCGCCCTCGACGGCACGCCGACGAAATCCAAACTCGGCGCGAACGCACTGCTCGCCGTCTCGCTCGCCACGGCGCGCGCCGCCGCCACCTATCTTGAGTTGCCGCTCTACCGCTACCTCGGCGGCGCGAACGCGCGCACGCTGCCCGTCCCCATGATGAACATCGTCAACGGCGGCGCGCACGCGGACAACAACGTGGACTTTCAGGAGTTCATGGTGATGCCCGTCGGCGCGGGGAGCTTCACGGAGGCTCTGCGTGTGGGCGCGGAAATTTTCCACTCTTTGAAAAGCGTCTTGAAGAAGCGCGGCTACGCGACGGGCGTCGGCGACGAGGGCGGCTTCGCGCCGAATTTGCGCTCGAACGAAGAGGCGATTGAGACGATCCTCGAAGCCGTCGCGGCTGCCGGTTACAAGACGGGCACGGAAGTGCTGCTCGCGCTCGACCCGGCGGCGAGCGAGTTTTACGACGGCAAGAATTACGTCTTCAAAAAATCCGACCGGCGGAAACTCACGAGCGACGAGATGGTGGCCTACTGGAAATCGTGGGTCGAGCAATACCCGATCATCTCCATCGAAGACGGCATGGCCGAGAACGACTGGGACGGCTGGAAGACCCTGACGGATGAGATGGGCGCGCGCGTGCAACTCGTCGGCGACGATCTGTTCGTGACGAACACGGACTTCCTGCGTCGCGGCATCGAGCGCGGCGTCGCCAACTCCATCCTGATCAAGGTCAACCAGATCGGCACGCTCACAGAGACGCTCGACTGTATCGAACTGGCGCGCACACACCGCCGCACCGCCATCATCTCGCACCGCTCGGGCGAGACGGAAGACACCTTCATCGCAGACCTCGCCGTCGCCACCAACGCCGGGCAGATCAAGACCGGCTCGCTCTCGCGCACCGACCGCATCGCCAAGTACAACCAACTCCTGCGCATCGAAGAAGACCTCCGCACCTCGGCGCGCTTCCCCGGCGCGGCGGCGTTTTACCAACTTGAGACGGCGCGCGCGACAACCGCGACCGGCGACAAGGCCGCGGGCAGTTCGGCGAAGAAAGCACGCGCCGCGAAGAAGTAGTAGTTGATTGAAGTTGTGCAAATTGCGGAAGCCGTCAAGCGCGCGTTCCGTTTGGCTGTGCATCAGAAGAGTTTTAATCCGGGGAGAATTGACAGTGACCGACAGACAAGGGCCGCTCGCGCTCATCGTTCTCGACGGCTTCGGCTACAGCCCCGCGCATGAGGGCAACGCCATCGCGCAAGCCTCGATGCCGTTCTACGACGAGATTCTGGAGAAGTACCCGCACACGCTCCTGCAAGCGTCGGGCGAATGCGTGGGCTTGCCCGCAGGCATCATGGGCAACTCCAACGTCGGCCACCTCTGTCTCGGCGCGGGGCGCGTCCTGCGCACTGACGTGGAGCGCATCAACTACGAGATCGCGTCGGGCGAGTTTCAGCGGAACGAAGTTCTCAACCACGCGATGGACAACGCCCTGCGAAATAATCGTGAGTTGCATTTGATGGGGCTGCTCTCCGACGGCCTCGTCCATTCGTCGCAGGAACATCTCTACGCGCTCCTGCGCATGGCGCACGACAAAGGCTTGCAGCGCGTCTACGTCCACTGCTTCCTCGACGGGCGCGACACGCCGCCGATGTCCGCCTACGGCTACGTCGAAGCGTTGCAGGTGCGTTGCGCGGAGATCGGCTGCGGGCGCATCGCGACGGTGTGCGGGCGCTACTACGCGATGGATCGAGATACGCGTTGGGAGCGCACGGAGCGCGCCTACCGGATGTTGACGAGCGCCGAAGGGCAGCGCGTGATCGATCCGGTCGCAGCGATCAAGGAATGTTACGAGCGCAGCCTGTCGGACGAGTTTATCGAGCCGATGATCGTGACGCGAGCACGCGAGACGGGCGAGCCGATGGCGACGATTCAGGACGGCGACTCCGTCATCTTCTTCAACTTCCGCGCCGACCGCGCGCGCCAAATCACGGCTGCGCTCACACAGGCGGGCTTCGACGGTTTCGACGTGTCCGGTCGTCCGGCGGTCGAGTACGTCTGCTTCTCGGAGTATGACAAGACGTTCAATCTCCCCGTGGCTTTCCCGAAGACGCAGCCTCACAACATTCTCGCCGACGTGTTTGCCGCCGTCGGCGTGCGCAACTACCGCATGGCCGAAACCGAGAAGTACGCGCACGTCACCTACTTTTTCAACGGCGGCACGGAGCGCGAGTACCCGCACGAACGTCGCCTGCTCATCCCCTCGCCCAAAGTGGCGACCTACGATCTCGCGCCCGAGATGTCGGCCTTCAAACTCACAGACAAAATCCTGCGCGCCATCGAAGAGAACGAAACGGATGTCTTCATCGTCAACTACGCCAACCCCGACATGGTCGGGCACACCGGCAATCTTGAGAAGACCGTCGAGGCCGTCCAGCACGTTGACACCTGCCTCGGCTGGATCATGCGAGCCATGCGCACGGCGCGCGGTCGCTGCCTGATCACCGCCGACCACGGCAACTGCGAACAGATGATCGACCCGACCACCGGGCAGCCACACACCGCGCACACCACCAATCTCGTCCCCTTCCATCTCATAGACGCAGCCTCCGTCGGCCTCAAACTCCGCGAAGGCGGCGCGCTCGAAGACGTTGCGCCGACCATGCTCGGCTTGCTCGGCCTCGACAAACCCGCCGAGATGAGCGGGCGCGACCTGCGCGAACTCTAAACAGGCATCACGCGAAACATCCGGCGCGCGAAAGTTTATGAGGAAGGTTTTAGTGATCGGCTGCGGCGGGGCGGGCAAAAGCACCTTCGCACGTCGTCTCGGACAACTCCTCGACATCGAAGTCGTCCATCTCGATTCGCTCTACTGGAAATCCGGGTGGGTCGAGACGCCGAAACCCGAGTGGGCGGAGACGGTCGCGGAGTTAGTGCGAAGCGACGCGTGGATCATGGACGGCAATTATGCGGGCACGTTCGACATCAGGGTCAAGGCTTGCGATACGGTGATCTTTCTGGACGTGCCGCGTCTCGTCTGCCTCTGGCGCGTCGTGAAGCGTTTGTTCATCTACCGCCACCGGACGAGGCCGGACATGGCCGCCGGTTGCAACGAAAAAATCGATCTGGAATTCATCCTCTGGGTGTGGAATTATCCGAAGACGCACCGCCCGAAAGTATTGGAGTTGATGCGAGAGAATGCCGGAAGCAAGCAGATGATCCGGCTGCGCTCGCCCGCCGGGGTCGAGAGATTTCTGGCCGCTCTCAGAGACGACCGACGAGCGGGTGCGTAGTCGTTATCATTCAGGCGATGGTAGACACCGCGCTACAGTGCTGCCAGCAAGAGCAAAGGAACGTGCAACCCTTCTGTATTAGCGGTGGCAGCGAGTCGTAAAATAGTTGAGCGAAGACTCGAAAGGGAGTGTGGCCGCGAGGCGCGTCTCGCGGCCACACTCCTTTTTAGCGTCTGTCTCTTGCACCTACAGGCGTCCAAGAAGCGGCGCGTCAACTTCAAATCGCTATACTCGAAAGTTATTGTTAGAATCAAGAATCAATGAGCATCGCGAAGGCGGCACAACAATATTTGAAGCGGTTGGAACACCGGCTACAGAGCGCGCGCGTGGCGGCGGGGCGAGATCGTTTTTCCAATTTCGGCGAGGAGCAGATTTTGCGGAAGTACGTCGCGGAACTGCTGCCCGCAGGCGCGAGCCGGACAGCCGTGGACATCGGCGCGGGCGACGGCGTGCGCGGCTCGAACACTTACGCGCTGTTCCGCGAAGGATGGCGCGGCGTCGGGTTCGAGGGCAGCAACCGCAAGGTGTGCAAACTGGCCGCCGCTTATAAACATTACCCGTCGGTGTCGGCGGCGAACTGCGTGGTCACGCCGTCGAACGTCGTCCCGCTGCTAAGGGCATACGACATCGAAAGGGAGTTCGGCGTGCTCAGTCTCGACATAGACAGTTACGACTACTGGGTGCTCGATGCCGTGCTCTCCGAGTTTCGCCCGCGCGTGGTGGTGACGGAGATCAACGAGAAGATACCGCCGCCGATCAAGTTCGTCGTCAACTACGACCCTGCGTTTCAGATGACGCACCACTTCTTCGGCTATAGCATCGCGAGTCTCGCGGAGTTGGCCGCGCGCCACGATTACGCCATCCTCGAAGTCGAGTACAACAACGCGTTTCTCGCCCCGCGCGAGTTGCCCGGCGTCCGCCCGCTCGACGCCGCCGAGGCTTACCGTCGCGGCTACCTCGAACGCCCCGACCGCCGCGAGAAGTTTCGCGCCAACGCCAACATGGAGATACTCCACACGCTCAGCCCCGCCGGGGCGGTGAAATTTCTAAACGAATTTTATGCGCAGCACCGTGGCAAGTATGAGTTGAGCACTGGCGAAGCGGCGATCGGCGACGACGACGCCGGACGTGAGTCGTCGCCGGAGACTTATTCGCGTTCGGACGACTCCAGGCAGGAGACGGCTCACGGTTAGTCGCCGGAGAGGACGAGGGGAGAGTTAAGACGGTGTGGTTAATCCAGTGGGCGAAGACGCGTTCGGAGCAGAACCCGTTCGGCGTGCCGATTCCTAATTTCGCGCAGGTCACGAAGACGATCTACAGGGGCGCGCTGCCCGACACGGAAGGCTATCGCGGCCTGATCGAGAAACTCGGTGTCGAGCGCGTGTGCAGCATCATCGAGCACGAGGTGCGCGCCGACAAAGAACGCGCGCTCGATGCGGGCATCAAAGAGTGGCGACACATCGCCTTCTCCGACCGCGACGCGCCCGCGCCCGCGCGCGTCCGCGAGTGGCTCGACTACATCCGCACCGCCGACACACACGGCGCGCTGTTCACACACTGTCGCGGCGGCAGGCATCGCACCGGCATGCTCATCGGGGTCTATCGCGTGACCGATTGCGGCTGGACGAAGGAGCAGGCGTTCGGCGAGATGCAAAAGTATGGCTGGTACAGCGCGCTCGGCCACCGCCCGCTCCGCGATTGGTTCTTCTACGAGTTCGACCCGAAGGATTATGACAAGACAAACGTCGAGGGTTGAAGAAACTGACAGTAGTCAGCAGTTAGTTGCATGTGGCAATCGCGCTAGTTACTAGAGCACATTTCAATTGGCAGGAGAACAGTAGGGGCAGGGCTAGTCCCTGCCCGGGTGGTGACGTAATCACACGGGCAGGGACAAGCCCTGCCCCTACAGTTATAGCGATTGTTCTACATCCATCTGAAATTTGCTCTAAAGATGGGTTTTGCAACTGACTACTGACTGACTACTGACGGCTTTTCAGCTTTCCACGTTATCCTCGCCGATTCGCTTGAGTGTGTCGAGGCGGGCGCGGATGGCGCGGGTGAAAGTGGCGGCCTCTTCGTCGGTCGCGCCGCTCGCGCGCAGGCCGTCGCGGAGTTGCGCGTCCGTGATGCGCCCGATGTAACGGTAGAGCCAGCGCACATCTTCGACGCCGATCTCGTCGCGCGCTTCCGCCGTCCGCTGGCCGATGTAGCTCCACTGTACGAGGCCACCCTCGACGCCGGTCACAAACCCCGGCGTCTGCGCCTCGTACCCGTCCGCGTCCCACTTGCTGCGAAACAGGTTGCTGCCCCACTTGCCCATCGAAGCGCCCCAATCAATGATCAGGTAGCGCGCTTCGACAAGTCCGCCTTCGAGCGCGTACTCGAAGACCGCCGTGTTCGAGCCGCGCGCCACGTCGCGCACGTCCTTGTTGTCCCAGTTCGACGTGAGCATCAACATGATCTTCAGCCCGTTGAGTTCGCGCGAGCCGACGAAAGGGTTGTCGTCCCACGCCCAACCGTGCTCGTCGAAGAGTTTCGTCACACCTTCTTCGTCGAGTTCAAAACGCGCGTCCGTAAACTTGCAATCCTCGCCCACGCATTCGCGCGCCCGCGTCAGTTCCGACGCGCCTTCGATGCGACCTGCGGGGATGAAGTAAGCGACCTCGACGTAGTAACCCGCCGCCCACGCCATGCGCGTGGCGAAGGTTTCGGAACGCACCTCGTCGCCCCACTTCACGCGCCACACGCGACCGCGCGCGTCGCGCACGGACATGCAAGGGTTCGACCCCGTAGAGTGTTCGGCGACGAACTGGAAGGGCGGAACGGGCGCGCCGTCCTGCCCGCCGGAGCCTGCGTGGAAGTCGAGTTGTTCGACCGCGCCGGGGTCGCGCCAGAGGCTTTTGCGGTGAGCGCGCTGCGGCGGTGGCCCCGCGCGCCTGAGCTTGTAGACGGATTTCGCGCGCCAGATTAAATAGACGCACGCGATAACGACGGCTGTGCCGCCGACGCCGATGTAGATGATCTTGATTAACGTGTCCATCGTCTCGCTGCCGTTTGATTCCTTAAAATCTACTATAGCATCTGCTAATCTGAGCGTGCAGGAGGGCGATGCCGAAGCGTCCACGACGGCGGAATGTAAACTGATGAACAAAGAATGGCCGGAGCGGTTGCCGGTGGTGCAGGTGCGCGTCGCGCGCCCAACGAGCCGCCTGCAAGAGTTGAAAAAATTCTACTGCGAAGGGATCGGACTCGAAGTGATAGGTTCGTTCGAGGGTCATGCAGGGTATTCCGGCATCATGCTCGGACTCCCCGGCAACGACTATCACCTTGAATTCACCGAACACGCAGCGGCGCGCGGCGTGGCTTACCCGCCGCCGGGTGCGGACAATCTGCTTGTTCTCTACATTCCCGACCGCGCGGCCATCGAGCGCATCGCAGCCCGACTCGCGGCTTTGGGATACGAGGCGGTCGCGCCGGAGAACTCTTACTGGAACGAGCGCGGCCTGACCATCCCCGACCCCGACGGCTGGCGCGTCGTCCTGATGAACACGGCGGGCATCTGAGAATGACTGTCAGGCCGGAATTTGCCGGCGTTGACTGACCGGGCATTCTCAAAAGTCGAACTTTGCCCAGCCCTGAAAGCATTATACGAATAGGCTGATGCGTCGAGTGGTCGGCGCGTCGGAGAGAAACGCTCAAGCTGTTATCATTAACTTTCGTGCGATGAACTTAGAGCCGCAGAACATTCTCGTCATAGACTTCGGCCAACTCGGCGACGTGGTGTTGAGCCTGCCCGCGCTGCACGCCATCCGCGCGAAGTTTCCGCGTGCGCGCATCACGGTCGGCGTGGGGAAGCCGGGAAAGCAGATCGTCGAGATGTCGAACGCGGCGGACGACACGCTCGTGGTTGATCGCGTGAGTTTGCGCGACGGGTCGAAGCCCATCTCCGTGTGGCGCATCGCGCGTCTCGTCAAAGAGGTGCGCGCGCGCCGCTTCGATTTCGTCATAGACTTGCACAGCTTGTCCGAGACGAACCTGCTCGGCTTTCTGTCGGGCGCACGCACGCGCCTCTACGGGCGTCGCCCCACGCGCTCGCTCGACTTCCTCTCAAACTTTCGCCCGCGTCCCGCCGTCGAAGATCGCGCGAAGCATGCCGTTGATCGTTATCTCGATGTCGTCGCGCCGCTCGGCGTGGGTGAAGTGGCGCGCGTGCCGCGTCTGCCGGTGCGCGCCGAAGACGTGCGCGTCGTGGACGAGTTGCTGCGCCGGGAACGCGCCGGGCAGGACGCGCCGCTCGTCGGGATGTTTCCCGGCGCGGGTCATCCGAGCCGGTGCTGGCCGCTCGCGCGGTTCGGCGAACTCGCCCTGCGCCTCGAAAACAACGACGGCGTACGCACCGTCGTCTTTGCCGGGCCGGAGGAACGCCCGCTCGTCAAAGCGATCCGCGCCGGGTTTCCGCGTTCCGCGATCATCTTCGACCGTCTCAGCGTCCCCCAACTCGCGGCGGCGGCGGCGCGCATGTCCGTCTTTGTCTCGAACGACACGGGGCCGATGCACGTCGCGGCGGCGGTCGGCACGCCCGTCGTCATCCTGATGAGCGAGCACCCCATGCTCGACGCCTACGTCCCGCCCGGCGAGCGTCACCGCGTGCTTCATAAACAGGCGATTACGGAGATCACAACCGGCGAAGCTTACACCGCGACGCGCTCCGCCCTCACCGCCGAACGCGCCACATCACTCTTCACGAGTTGACCGAGACTTGCGCCCGCACCCCTGTTTTCCTGCTAAATTCAGCATTTCCGCCGATTTGTGTCGCGACGAAGTTTAGCCTAGACAAAAATTGTTTAAACGTGTCATACTAATTTCGCTGCTGCCAAAGCAGCGGAAGCGGGCGACTCAGACAAAATACATGCCCCGCCGGACGAGCCGTCCAGCACGAACAACGGATAAAAGTTGAATAGCTTGCACACGCCCCGTGCGGCTGTCGTCGGTCGTCAGCGAGTGGTTTCCCCGCGCATTCGTCTGATTTCTCGCGAGCGAGACGGAAGGGATCGGTCAAACTCGCGAAAACCTGCCCGTTGAGAGTTTCCCCTCACCAGACACAACACTTTTTGGAGTCTATCGCCATGCGCAAAAGCACCCCCTTTCTGCTGTCCGCCCTGTTCCTCGCCGCTCTGAACGTCTCCGTCGCCAGCGTCCACGCGCGTCGTCTGCCCGCAGCCTTGCTGGCGTCGCCCGCCGTCTCTTCCGTGCCAGGCGATAGCGAAACCGACCGCACGCGCGACGGCTTACAAGGCCCCGTCCGGCGCGTCCGCACAGAGACATCGAAACTGATGAGCAAGGGCGGGAAACTGACCGAAGGCTCGCGCGTCGTGTTGGAGACGGCGACCTACGACATGAAGGGTACGAAGATTGACACCGCCTATTTCCTCGGCGCGGGCGGTTCGCTCACGGGCAAGGAAGTTTACAAGTACGACGACCGGGGCAACATCGTCGAGATGACCCTCTTCAACACGGACGGCTCGGTCTTGAGCAAAGAGAAATACGACTACGAGTTTGACGCGATGGGCAACTGGACGAAGATGACGACCTCCGTGGGCGTCATCGAAAACGGCCAGATGAGCTTTGAGCCGTCCGAAGTAACCTACCGCATTATCGCCTACTACATGGAAGACGCCACCGCTAAAAAACTACAGACGGCTGCGCTGTCGAACAACACGAACGCCGCCGCCAACGTCGCGCCCGCCAGCATGGCAACCAATAAACCGGTTGCCCCTGCTCCCGTCCCCGCGCAGCCCGTCCCTTCGGCGTCGCAGCCCAAGCTGACCGCCGCGCCCGCCAACTCGAACGCGGCGGCCTCAACGTCTAACGCGGCGGTCAAAAACGTCTCCGCTCCGGCAAACAACGCTTCAACTCCGGCAAGCAACACCTCGACTCCGGCAAACAACGCTTCAGCCGCACCCGTCAAGCGCGCGGCGGCCAACGCGCCCGCAGTGCCCGCGAGTTCCGGCGCACCCTCCGCCTCTTCGACGCTCGCGCTCGGCATGCCGAACATGACGGCTTCAAACAACGGCGGCGCGCCCGTCGTCAAGACGAATGACGAACTGCCCCCGCCGCCGCCCGTGAAGCCCGTCGTCAAAGCCTCTCTGCGCCCCGTCTCCGGCGGTGTCCTGAACGGTAAAGCGATAGAGATGCCGCGACCCGTCTACCCGGAGACGGCGCGCCGCGCGCAACTGACGGGCGTCGTCACGGTCGAAGTGGTGATCGACGTGTCGGGCAAAGTCATCGGCGCACGCGCCGTGAGCGGCCCGGAGATGCTGCGCGACGCCGCCGAACGCGCCGCGCGTCAGGCGAAGTTTACGCCCGCGTTGCTGTCCGGCCAGCCGGTGCGCGTCGCCGGAACCATCAGCTACAACTTCTCGCTCTGATCGAGTCCCCATTCCCCGACCACACCGAAGGATCAAAAACAGATGGCATTCACCGGACAACTCAACGACCTCGCCTTGAGCGAGTTGATCGAATTTTTCTGCAACCAGCGCAAGACCGGGCGTTTGAAAGTTGACTACGCGCTCGCGCCCGGCGTCTTCTTCATCAAAGACGGCGACCTCGTCGATGCCAAAGTCGGCGCGCTGAACGGCACGGACGCGGTCTTCTTCGCGCTGACGCTGCCGAGCGCGTCGTTCGACTTCAGCGCGGGGATGCAGTCGTCGCGTCGCACGATCACGGAATCGTGGGCGAGCGTCGTACTCGAAGGCTTGCGCCGCATAGACGAGGGCATCATGCCCGACGCCTCGAAAGCGTTCGCCAGCGAAGAGGAGATTGACGAAGCGACCATCGAATACCTGAACTGCATCGAGGTGGCGAAAGAGGAAGCGGCGAAAGACGCGTCGAAGGACGCGGCGGCCAATGCGGCGGCGAACGCAGCGGCGAACGCGGCTGACAACTCTTTCCCGCTGCCGCTCTCGCAAACTCTCGAAGCCGCGCACAACGGCGGCGGAAAGGGCAAGTTCATTATCGCCGGTGTCGCTGCCTCGCTCGTCCTAGTCTGCGTCGTCGCCGCCATCCCGCTCAGCAAACGTTTCACGCGTTCGTCTACCGCTGCCAACGCCGCTTCCGCGCCTGCCGCCTCGCAGCAAACGGCGACCGGAGCATCAGACGCTCAAGGCGGCGACGGCGCGAGCGCATCTCCCACGGCATCAACCGACCCGAACTCTACCAACGCCGCCACGACGCCCGAAGCCGCCGAAGAAGCCGCACGCGTCGCACGCCGCGAACGCGAGGCGCGTCTGGAACGCCAGCGCAAACTACAGGAAGCGAAGAGAGCCGACGCCGCGCAAGCCTCCACGGAAGCGACCGCGCCGGAAGCCGCCCCGAAACCCGCCAGCGGGCCGAAGAGCGTCCGCGTGAGCATCACTTACGACGAAGCGGGACGCGTCACGCAAACCTCGGTCGTCGGCTCAAGCCCCGGCGCGGAAGCCTACGCCTCGACCGCCGTCCGCGTCGCGCGCGGTCGCCGCTTCCCCGCAGGCAAGGCCGGTTCAACCGTCGTCACGATTCCGATCAACTAAACGAGCCGGAGGGAAAAGAATCGAGTAAAGGGTTCGGATAAAGGGTAAGGGAAAAGAAAAGCGGAGCGCAGCTTTCGAAAGCTGCGCTCCGCTTTTTATCTTCGACGTTTTTATCTTTGGGTTGTCTTTAACGTTCGCCTCTTACCCGTTTCCCTTTACCCGTTTCCCTTATCTCAGCCCGACCGTTCCGAGTAATAACAAGAGGGCACGGTTGAGCGCGACTTCGCGACCGCGCGGGTCGTACCATTCGTCGAGCGTGTGCGAGTTGGCGGAGAGGCCGCCCGCGCCGATGGTGATGGCGGGAAGACCGAGCGAGATGGCGATGTTGGAATCGGTGGAGGAACAGTCGAGGCGCGACGCGGAGCCGAGGGCGCGTGTGGCGGCTTCGGCGAGGCGGACGAGCGACGCGTCTTTCGGCGTCTCGCCGCCGGGGCGGTCGCCGATGAGTTTCATTTCGAGTTCGAGGGGCGGCGTGTGTGCGCGGCGCGCGGCATTCTCTTCCTCGGCGGCTTCGCGTGCGGCGCGACGGAAATAGGCGTCGAGCCGTTTCAACTCTTCGGGCGACTCGGAGCGCAGGTCTACGTCCATCACGGCCTCTTGCGCGATGCAGTTGACGCCCGCGCCGCCTTCGACCCGCCCGACGTTGAACGTCGTGCGCGGGCGCGCGGGGGCAGGGTAGGCGATGAGCCGCGCGATGATGCGACCGAGCGCATGCACCGGGTTGGGAACGCCGAAGTCGCCCCACGAATGACCGCCCGCGCCCACGCACCTCACGCGATAACGACGCGACCCGACGGCGCGGTGCGTGATGCCCTCGATGCCCGGCCCGTCGAGACTGACGAAGGCGTCGATCTCGCGCGCCCAATCTCCTCCGGTCAACAGATGCCGCGCGCCGCGCAAGTTTCCCTCGCCCTCTTCGCCCACCGTCCCGACGAACAAGACCGAGCCTTCCGTCTCGATGGCGGCCTCTTCAAGCGCGCAGACGAGCGCGAGCAGGGCGACGAGGCCGCAGCCGTCGTCGGCGATGCCGGGCGCGAACAGGCGTGCGCCCTCGCGCCGCACGGTGAAGTTCGTTCCCGCCGGAAACACCGTATCGAGGTGCGCGCTCACGACGAGCAACGGGTGCAGGTGCGCCCCGCGCCTGAGCGCGACGCAGTTGCCCTCGGCGTCAATCGCCGTCTCCTTGAGTCCGCACTGGCGGAATCGCGCCGCGAGGTATTCCGCGCGCGCCTCTTCGCCGAAGGGCGGCGCGGGTATCTCGCAGATCGCCACCTGTTCCCGCGTGATTTCGTCGGCGCGCTCCGCGAAACACTCAAACGCCCGCCGCACCCGCGACGAAGCGAGCAGGTCGCGGACGATTTGTTCGGGAGCAATGGCCGGGGTGGGAATCATAAAAAGCCGTGAATGGTGAATCGTAAATCGTGAATAGAGAAAAGCAGTTTCTATTGACGATTGACGATTGACGATCTACTAATTTCGCTTCGTGACTAAACCAACTGTCTCAACTCTTCTTCGCCGAGCACGCCGGACGCGCTCTTGGCCTTGTCGTAAATGCGCCCGACGCGTTCGTCGGTCGCTTCGATGCCGCGCGATTCGAGCCAGTAGACGACGTTTGATTTGCCGCTCATCGGCCCGACTTCGATCACCTGCCGCATGCCGAACAGACCGGCGGGCACGCCCGAATAGATGAGGTCTGCGAGTTCCGTGTCGCCTTTCCTGAAACTCTTGATGACGGCTGCCGCGTGAACGCCCGTGGCGGTGCGGAAAGCGTCGCGGCCAAAGACCGGATAGTTGACGGGGATCGTCCAGCCGCAACTCTCTTCCGCCACCCGGCAGTAGTCGCGTAGTTTGGACAGGTCGTTGTCGATCCAGCCCATGAGTTTGAGATTGACGAGCAGTTGATCCATCGGCGTGTTGCCGACGCGCTCGCCGACGCCGAGCGCGGAGCCGTGTACCTGATCCGCCCCGGCCTCAATCGCCGCGATGGAATTGATGACGCCCAGACCGCGATCCTGATGACCGTGCCAGTCGAGCCGGATGCCCCCGCCCTGCTCCTCGATGATGCTCTTGACGAACCTGACGACGGCGCGCGCCCCGTCCGGCGTCGAATGCCCCACGGTGTCGCAGACGCAGACGGCGCGCGCGCCCGCGCGGATGGCCGCCGTGTAGAGCGCGCGGATGGTGTCGGGGTCGGCGCGCGTCGTGTCCTCGGTCACATACATGACGGGCAACCCTTCGGAGACGGCGAACTTGACGGCGTCTTCCGTAAGTTGCAGCAACTTGTCGAGCGTCCAGTCTTCGGCGTAGAAGCGCACCGGCGACGAGCCGATGAAGGTGCAGGCTTCGATGGCGATCCCTGCGCGCTGAGAGATTTCGGCGATGGGGCGGATGTCGTTTTGGTGTGTGCGAGCGGCGCAGTTCGGGCGAATCTGCATTCGCTGTTCGGCGATCTCGCGCGCGAGTCGTTCGACGCCCGCCGCGTGTGTGCCGCCCGCGCCCGGCAAGCCGATGTCCGCCGTGTCAAGCTTGAGGTCGTTCATCAAATGCAGGAGTTCCAACTTTTTCTCGACCGAAGGCTCGCACACGGACGGCGATTGCAGGCCGTCGCGCAACGTCTCGTCGTCAAAGCCGATGTGGCGACCGGGCGCGGGATGCGATGGCGCAATCACATTCCAATCGTAGATCAATTCACTTGCGGGCACTTCAACTCACCTCCGTTGTGCGGGAAAATTTCGCGCGTCTGCTGGCGTGTTCAGGATGTGTGAATTACAACAAGGGGCGTGGGGAAAGTCAAGCAAGGCCACTGTGGCGAACCATGAACGCGGAACGATGAGGTAAAAGCGATTGATTCATTCATTGATTCAATTCTTCCGTTCATCGTTCAGACTCCCTCGTCTACACCCGGCGGGTCGCGCGCTTTTGACTCTGCGGCCAACTCTGTTATAGCCTTCGTCGCGCTTCTAGTAGTGACGAACGACGACGCATCTCCCGCCCGTCAATAACACGCTCACGCGAAGTAGTGCGGCGACCTGAAGCGGGCGGCTGCGTTCGAGCCGACCGCACCGGAGATGCCTGCCGACTATTTTCAGACCAGACAGGAATTGTTCACGGCATGGATGAGTTTATCGCACAGGGTAACGACGAACACTTGAGCATTCTGCACCGCACGACGCCGGGCTGGATCGAGGTGATCGCCGGTTCGATGTTTTCCGGCAAGTCCGAAGAGTTGATCCGCCGCCTGCGCCGCGCCAAGATCGCGCGCCAGCGCGTGCAGGTCTTCAAGCCACTCATCGACAACCGCTACTCGCGCGACCACATCGTCTCGCACTCCGAGATGCGCCACGAATCCGGCGTGGTCGAAACTGCCGCCCAACTGCTCGCGCAGGTGGAAGAGGCGACCGACGTTGTCGGCATAGACGAAGGCCAGTTCTTCGATAACGACCTCGTCGCCGTCGCCAACGAACTCGCGCGCCGCGGCCTGCGCGTCATCATCGCCGGTCTTGATCAGGACTACACCGGACGCCCCTTCGAGCCGATGCCGCAACTTCTCGCCGTCGCCGAATACATCACCAAGACTCACGCCATCTGCGTCCGCTGCGGCCAGCCCGCCAACTACTCGCAACGCATCGTCAACGTCGAAGGTCAGGTGGTCGTCGGCGCGGACGACTCCTACGAAGCCCGCTGCCGCCGCTGCTTCGTCCCGCACGCCGACGCGCCGACCCAGTACATCGAGACGGCGGGCTGACCGCCCCGAAGATCACAAACACAACGTAAGCCTCCACAGCTTCGCGCCTTCGCACGGGATAACTTTCCCCACGGGAAGGCGCGAAGCGGAGTCGTCTTCTCGTTCGCCTGTCGTGTCATGATGTGGCAACTCGTTTGCGCGCAGGTTGAATCACATGCAAGAACCTTCCGTCATCCTCGTTCAACGGAATGAACCCCAGATGTGTTCACTTGTTCTGTCACGTCGCTAACGAGGAGTATCGAGATGAAATCCCAAACGATGTACAAGGTTTTGGTAGTCGCCGTGCTGGCGGTCGTTGTGCCGCTGGCTCTGTTTGCGCAGGGCACGCGCCGCCGTCCCGCCGGGCAGACGCAGGCGAGAAAACCGGCGACCGTCGCCGCCACCACCGACGACTACAAAATCTCCGGTCCTTACACGCACAACAACCTCGCGGTTTTTCTCATTCACGGTAAAGACAAACTCGGCGGCAAGACTTTCCTGACGCTGCAAGAGGCGCTCAAGCAGCGGAAGGTGGTCGTCTACGAGACTAAAAACGTCAACGAGTTGGCGATTGAAAACTTGTCGAGGTATGAAGAGGTGTATGTCCAGTCGGGCGACATCGTGAAGGGCGGGCAGCAGGATCGCATGCTCGGCGTCGACCTGATCGTGCCGCCGCGTTCGGGCAAGATTTCGATTGCGGCGTTCTGCGTCGAGCAGGGACGCTGGCAGAAGCGCGGCAGAGAAGAGTCCACGCACTTCAGTTCTTCGACCGAACGCGTGGCGACGAGGGATTTGAAGATCGCCGCGAACAAGACGAAATCGCAGGGCGAGGTGTGGAGCAAAGTCGCGGAGGCGCAGAGCAAGCTGAGCGCAAACGTCGGCGCGCGCGTCAACGCCCCGGTGTCGGATTCGAGTTTCCAGTTGACGCTCGAAAACCGGCAGGTGCAGGAGACTGCCGCCGCTTACCTCAAAGCCCTCTCGCACGTCGCCGACGGGCAGACGGACGTGATCGGCTACGCCTTCGCCATCAACGGCAAGATCAACAGCGCCGATGTCTACGCCGCCAACGCGCTTTTCCGTAAACTGTGGCCGAGCCTGTTGAAAGCGAGCGCGGTCGAGGCGATTGCGGAGTTGCAGAAGGGTCAAAAGTTCGACGCGGTTTCCACGTCCGAAGTGGGCGCGTTTCTCGACGACGCCGAAGGAGGCGCGGCCACCGAAAAGGAAGTGACGAAGCGCGTCCAGATGATCACGCGCGAGAGCAAGGTCAATATCCTCTTCGAGACGCGCGACCGCTCCGCGAACGGGCCGTGGCTGCACCGCAGCTACATCAAGAAGTAAGGGAAGGCCGTCAGTAGTCCGTGGTCCGTGGTCAGTTGTGCAAATCCGTCTTTAGTAACTCGTGTGATGACCAGACGCAACGAACGACGGGCAACGGACTACTGACAACTGACGGCTTTTATTTCATCGTATCCCCCGCGCCCCGCGTTTTGTGCTATTCTTGCCCCGCCAAATTCCCCTGCAACAAAATCTAACGTTCTGCGATTTTGCCCGACCAAATACAGGAGAAGATTTTTATGCGCGCACTGAAATTTTCCGGCACTCTCAGTCTGGCTCTCTTGCTTGCGCTCACGCTCGCGGCCTGCCAGCCACCGGCCACGAACACTAACGTCAGCACCACGAATGCGAACGCGACGAACGCCAACGCCGCCGCCACGCCGGTAGTTTCCGCCGCGTCCATCGAGACGCGCGAACCGGAGCAGTACAAGGCGACGCTCGTTTTCACCGCGACCGCCGAAGGGCAGTCGAAAGCTCTCCAACTCCCGATTGACGTGGCGCGCAGCGGTGACAACCGTCGCTATGCCTTCAACAACATTCCCGTCCTCGGTCAGGTCATCTTCCTCGACCGCGCCGACAAACGTTATCTCATCCTGCCGGGACGCAAGCAGTATGCGGAGATCACGCCCGAGTTGATCGGCTTCGACGTGCGCTCGCTGACGCCGGGGCAGATGGTCGTCTACCTGCAAAACCAGCGCGGCGTCGAGCGCGTCGGCGAGGAACAACGCGAGGGGCGCACGGTCGTCAAGTATCGCTACGCGGCGACGGCCAAGACGGCCTCGGCGGCGGGCGATGTGGCAACCGAGAGTTTCATCTACGTTGACAAAGATACCGGGCTGCCGCTTCACGCGGACCTGACCGGGCAATCCACCGGTAACGTGCAGGGCGTCAGCCGCGCATCTCTCGTCGCCGACATGCGCGACATACAGACGACGGTGGATGCCACGCTCTTCGAGTTGCCGCAAGGTCTGACGAAGTTGACGGAGGAAGAGATCAAACAGCAGGTGTCGGCCATCGGCCAGTTCTTACAGTTCGCCTTGAGCGCGATCAATTCACGCGCGGGCGGCACGACGACAGCCCCGCCGCCAACGCCCGCGAGCGGCGCGGCGTCGCCCGGCGGCACGACATCATCGCCCGTCCCTTCGCCGACTCGCTGACGAGGTAAAAGAAGAAGATGAAATACATTCTCCTGCTCCTCGTCGGGGCGTTGCTCGGCGCGGCCTTGACGTTCTACATCTTCGTCGGCGCGCCGCGCATGAAACAGGCGCAGACGGGCGCGCCCCTGCAAGCGCCGGACGCGGCGGGCGACCCGCCCGGCACAGCCGTCCTGACGCTCGACGAGAAATTTTTCGACACGTTGCTCACCACGATCTTCCGCGACCTGAACGCGCCCGCGTTTCGTCTCGCCACGATGCCGAAAGAATCGCAGATAGCGACGGCGCAACCGTCGGGCTTTCGCTTCGTGCAGGTGCAGGAGGGCGGCGGCGGTGGCGGTTGCACGAATCAAGTCGTGGTGTCGCAGGAGGGGGGCGGCGTGCGCACGGGCGTGAGTTTGAAGAACGGCCAGATCATCGCGCCGCTCGCCTTCAGCGGCAGCCGTGAGGTCTTCGGAAACTGTATGAACTTTCGCGGCGCAGCCGAAGCCAACATCACGCTCTACTTCAAAGCCGAAGAGCAGACGCTCTACGGCCAGATCACCATTGCGGGCGTGAACCTCGAAGGCGTTTCGCCGCTCGCCAGTCCCTTCGTCACGGGCTTCGTCCAGACGGCCATCAACCAGAAGGTCAACCCGCTCGTCCTGATGCGCGGCGCGCAACTCTCTCTGAACATCCCCGTGCAGGCCAGCAACGGCACGCTCCGGGCGCAGGCCAAAGACGTTCGCTCCGAAGTCAAAGACGGCGCGCTGCGTCTCCACGTCACCTACGACTTCTCCGGCGCGCGCGCCGACGGAAGCGCACCCGCGCCGCCGCCGCAAAGCTAGACCTCTCGCCCGTGCCGGTCCGGACGATAATCTAACGGGCGCAAGTTCACTTTCAGACTTGCGCCC
>Ga0307513_10002994_pt1 | contig 23041 bp, 15 predicted proteins | sample 15_EM_MG_FD_202174 | JGI IMG/M metagenome (GOLD analysis project Ga0307513, IMG submission 202174) | Populus trichocarpa ectomycorrhiza microbial communities from riparian zone in the Pacific Northwest, United States - 15_EM | ecosystem: Host-associated > Plants > Roots > Unclassified | place...
AGGGCATCGATGCATATGAAAGTTGGTTTTTCGGAAGCGGTAGTCTGTAGCATTTTCACAATATCGGCAAGCTTTAGACCCCGCCCATCAATGACCTTTTGGTGGTCTTCATATGCTTTTGTTATTCCCTCGGGTATCTCTTCTAGCCCACTCACCACCTGTTTCAGTAGGGCACCCATCATGCTTGTGGGGGACTGTTCCTTTTGGGCGGCGAAGTCAAAGTAAAAGCATGAAACTGCAGCCCTCTTGCCTGTTGCTTGATCGCACAACTTGTCGATCACCAATGAACTGACATCGCAACTTGTCAGCACTTGCCCTTGTCCAATCCATAAGGGTTTGTCCTTGCTACCTGATAAATGTCTTGCCCACCCCCGGATCCCCGTAACAAAACAAGACTGCCTTATCGGATTCGCTTCCCCCGCTACCAGCGTGCCAACTTCTAAATTCTTCTGTTTGGAAGACCCATTCCCCCACATCTTCAACTCGGCGGTTCCGAATATCCTGATGCTGTAACTTTGGATTTAGTGGGGACAACCAGGCTAGCAAATTAGATCGGTCGTCGGAAGCGGTAACGTTATTAACAGTCGTGTTCAAAGAGTTGATGTTATTACTGAATGATTGAGACATTTCTCTTGTTTTCTGCTTTGAGTATTGTAGATGATGGTCGATGGAGGTAGGCGACCACCAGCACTGGAATCCCTAGAGGCGGAGGAAAGGTGGGGTCTTTGTGGAACCTCATGGACAACAGCAATCAATCCCCCCCCCCCAATGTTTTGTCAACACTCTGGCTGCGTTAGCTGTCTCAGCAGCCAGAAGTGCCACACCCCTTCTAATGTTCTCTTACGGTGCAACACGAATCCTTCGCTGTAATGAGCAGACACCCTGGAGCCCCTTGGCCCGAGTCGCCTAGCCTGGTAATAAATAAGTACATCAAGCTATATCAATGAATTAGTCGAAACCCCGACATATCTAACTTAAAGCATCGCAGTATATTCCCTTGTGGGGCGGACACAAGTTCGAAAAGCTCATCCAACGGCCTCGCAACTCACTAGATCCTGTGAGGCTAGGCACCGCTTCTTGATACTCAGCAGGGCTGCCGGACTTGGTGTGGACTAGATTACCAAGCGTGGGGAAAATTCAAATGCATAGTTTAGTAAAGTGATAGTCTGGTAACGACTCATATGCCAGAAAGCTACATAAAATCTGCTATGAATACCGACGGGACACTGCTACGGTAGTTTATCTAAACTTCTATATTTAATCTTCGTTTTGCCGGTGTATTTTTCTCTCTTCCCTCTTCCCCCATATGATAGCCATTTACCCCCGTGTGGACTTCACTGCTACGACTAGATCACTTCAACCCGAAATAAACTATCAAAGAAGATCATTATCCGGTATCAGATTTTGTAGTCGCGATGCACCCTTTTTTTTCGGCGTCGCGCCACACTTTGGAGCTATACATTAGAACAGGGTATCTGGTGAACCCTACTGGTAGGGGAAGCACGAAATAAGGAATGAACAAACGAGCGATCACAAGAGGCTCGGAGCGTAGCGGAGCATGAGAGGAAAGTGGTCTAGTTCGCTACTCCCTCTGCTAGCGAAGGACAAGCCAGGAGATATATATTGTCGGTTAACAAAATTAATGCGCGGTTAATTTTGTTAAGGCACCATATCTCCAAATAAAATAAAAATCGCCCAACTCCGGAAACTCTCTAAACTCCTGAAACTCAACAAACTCTAAATAACACACTAAGTAGACGAAAACCTACGTTATCTCAAGCGACTTAGGACCACCTTCACATCCAATGATCCTCCGTGGCCACTAAAGCTTATCCCCTGCCAATGTGCCAACTCCTGTATGTCTAAGGACAAGGGGTATAAAAGGAACATCATGAGGCCAAATATAGAATACTTAATGCGCAATGGCAATGGGTATAAACAAAACCAAAAACCAGTACCCTATAGGTAGCAGCATAGGATATGAAAACAGCAACCTACTTCTCTAATAAGTGTCTAGTCGCTGTGCACCCATAATGCCATATGGCCAATAGCGGTATATCTCCTCGCCACATATATGCCTATCCGCATACCTCATATCCGTGCTACTGCATAACCGCATAACCGCAGAACTGCATCCCCTATACGGTAGGAAATCCAATTGTATGAATCCATGTATGGTGCAGTAACGTACCATGTTATTCCTAGGCTGGCTGAGGTTGTTGGTGGTGCTAGATAGACCAGTGGGGATGTATCGGATGCGAGTGTTGTAACGTAGGGATGAAGGAGGGAAGGGAGGCATAATATGGGTGGAATCTGAAAGGTACTGTTGTCGGTGCTTCTAAACTACGATGATAGGGAGTGAGGATGGGAAGAGGAAAAATGTCATCCCATATCCGAAGATATTGTCCCCGGACAAAATTAACTGTGCACCAAACGACAGGAAAAATTTCCCTCATGGCAACAGTACTTCCTGACTAACTCTACAATCATGTGAACCAAAAAAAAATTACTAATTAAGATTATAAATACATAGTTGAATACATAAAGTTAGTAAAAATTGATCTTGAGAAATTCCTTCAGGTGGTGTTGGACAATCCTACTACTTTCTCAAAAAAGTAGCAAAAAACGAAAAAATAAATTACTCCAACACTCCCAATACACTGGGAGGTCGAAAATATGCTCAGATATTTAGGTGTCTGGGCTTGATAAAGATTCGCCGTATTTTCGCCACGGGTAAAGACCCTCCACCTACGCCTTCCCGCCAAACCCACATAGCAACAATATACAGTAGAAGGGGAAGAGGAAGCAAGAGAGGAGGGAGGAAAAAGAAAACGATCAAGAAGCATGGCGGAAAGCACCCACTCCTTCCTGCTCCCGTCCTTACTACCATCTCTTGGGTTAACAGCCTCATAATCTCCAATTAGGGGGCCAACTCCATTGGCACAGCTAGTGCTCCTCCAATTCCCATTCCAGCTTCTTCCAAAAATTAGTTTATGTGGGAGATATCGCGTTTTGGCCGGAACATAAGGTGCTTGGGGCACTCATATCTCTCCCAGTATCGACAGTCAAGCAGGGAGGCTGTACAGGTAGTATTGTTTGAGGGGACTGCAAGTAAACCATGCCCTGCGCCAACAGACTCCCATTCGTCTGAACAGGACTGTACTCTCCTCTCCACTGAACTTTTTAGACTCCCATTACTCTCCTTACTCCCTCCCCTGGGCTATCCCCCAAGAGCATGAACTACCCCGGAGTGATCTCTACGCTACCGCTATTGCTACAACTACGGTATATCCGTCATAGCGTTCCTCATCATTCCAATGGCCGAGGTGGAAATTCTGGGAAACCAAATACCTTTCCACTGCTAACTTAAGTAGTAAACTCAAAAATCTCTGAATATGATGGGCAATCTTCTGTCAGTGCTTAGGGCATCAACACAGGAAGTAGAATCTGCGGCAGGAATATCTAACCGAAGGTGCCGGGAAACTCTCTGCTGAGCTCTGGAAGGGAATGCCATCTGGGTGGCACTTTAGTGTGCCCTAGGAGTTTTACGAGTGACCGAGGGGTGGGTTACCTGACTAAATATATGGACCATAATTATTTCCACGAATTTAGGTCCCCTAGGAGCCACCTGCTATAGTGTAACGGGAACACCTTTTTTTTCCAATTTAGAACATTTAAGGAATCCTCTCTAAACTTGGTACTGAAACGTCCTTTTCGGGCTCCAAGAGAAGTAGGTATCGATCACGGTTGTATCACTTCTCTCCGTGGAAATGACAGCACGAACGGGAAAAGATACAAAAGGAAAACAAAAGAAACTGCCAGAGGGGCAATCACCGCTCACACAGCCGGAAGTAGATCAAAGTAGATAAAATCACGAAGTTGCCGATGACGAAAGAAAGCAAAGTTACGATAGCATTCAGAAAAGAACCTCTTTCCCTGAGGTTGTCGTTGTTGTTCCCTCTTTTTCCTCTCTACCTAAATACACCACCTTATAAACCTTCGCACCCCTGCTCTAACTACGTAATCTCAAGTTAGCCCCATCTCGTGCACCCAAAGCACTACTTATCTATGTACTGATATGAAAACTATCTACATCCAACGAGCTAAAGTCGTAAGCAGGATTTCATACGCCACAGTACTGTACAGTAACTTTACACTGCCACAAAAGGTGGTCAAAACTATTATGATTATTAGGGTTCGTGAGAAACAAGAAACCCGTATCTGCTTCGGTCTGTACATACACACTGCTACAGTTGGGCGCTATTGCCTCCCAGAAGGTGACTTGAGTATCGCCGTCCTCCCCATTGTTGCTTTGGGAGCCCGTCATGGACCGTCACTCGCCCTCACTCAACCAGTTTTATTGGAAACCATCACTTTGGTGTTGGAATCCTAAAAGTTATTGTGGATACGAGTCTTGGAATGGAGCTTGGTGCTGAAAGGTCGAAGCAGGACCCTTATTGTGGTCTGGGCAAGTTGTAGAAAAATACTTAGGTAAGGGAAATGATGGAAAATGGGGGAACATCGAGATCGAAGAAAAGGGAAAAGCACCACCGGGAGGTGTAAACAGCACTCACAGATCCGGAATTCCAAGTGTGGGGGGACGGGGTAGATCGCTGAGTTTACAAGATAAGAAAAAAGGGAAGTCACTTTCTTCCCTCCAACTGCTAACTACAACCCCAGATCAACAATATCCCCACTCATGGCCACCGTGTCACCCCCAGCCAAACTAACTATCTATCCACGTGTGCTAGAAAAGAATCAAGAACACTTAAAACGTCCACCGTAAACCTATCTGTCTGCCCCACAGTACCCCGACTGATATTCGACATCACTAATGTGAGATACACATATTATGCTTTTGTTTCGGGAAAGTGCAGGCGGCCAGTGTTCCTAGCATTCAACACAGCACTATCCGGTAGGGTACAGGATTATGACTCCCGGTAAGCCACAAAGCACCATGAACTAGGCCGGGATAAAATAACACCTCCGATCCCGATGGAGATACAAGAGGGAGGGGTCGGGACTGGATTTGCCCACTAGATGTAGACCGGGGAACGAAATCTAAATTTTGGCTTTGAAATACGCAACCAACCGCCCGCATCGCAGGCAGATATTTTGCATCCAACTTTTCCATTCCCTACTCGATTTCTCTGTAAGCTATCCTCATAAAATAGCAAAAGGCTCATCTTTAAGTGATGCTTGAAAATCACCCGTTACTCGGTATTGGATCTTAGGGTTGCAAGATAAAGTCTTTAGGTGTTGCACCTCATTTTTGAAGTTTCCCTTATCGTCTCAATGCTGGAGGGATAGCCCAGTAAGTCACCCACATCCACGAGCATGCACTGGGGGGAAAGTGGTATGTGAATATGACCTTCATTAAACTATGTCCATACTGAATTGCCAATGACCGCGCTACCATAGTTAACAGCTAGCACTTGGGTCGTGAGAAAATCTCCACTTATTACTTTTTCTCTATACTCGTATGGAAGCAACCCCCATGCCGTGATTCAGAGGGGAGGGGAAAGGAAAAAAGAAACTCTAGGAAAAGGATAAATGAAAAATAGATGTGCAAAGAGGATTTATAGATAGCAAATGGAGAAAGATTAAATATAACAGATGTTCCAAGATGTGTGGCCTATCTTAATGCGATAGAAATTGGCAGGCTTACTCAAGAGAGGGGAAAGGCGGAAGTTTCTGTTGTGCCGTGTCTTGAACTACGGGAGGGGGCGGGAGAGGATCAGGGGAGGTGGGTGGCGATCATGACAGGCGTGGTTATGGAGCTGTTGAGAAGTTTTTTGGGGAATAGGATATAGGTTATCCTTGTTCGAGAGCAGTGAGGGGAACAATGCCTCCTCAGTATTATGCGGTGCCGGGAGCCGCAGATGGTGGGGGAGATAGTAGAGCAACCACTCCGGGGTGGCCAGAAATCGCAGCCAACAAACGGGGTGTTTGGCCGTGTCTATCTGGTCTGTCAGGGTTTACGTCGTCCCGTCCTAGTAGAATCCTCACCACCCCTTCGTGCCTCTGGAAAGCAGCAAACCAGAGTGGTGCTCGGCCATCTTCATCTGGTTGGTCGGACCACACGTCGCCCCGTTCGAGTAGTATTTTCACCACGGCCTCGTGCCCCTTCACAGCAGCACACCTAAGCGGTGTTTGGCCGTAGATATCTGGTTTATTGGGGTTTACGTCCTCCCATCCCAGTAGCATTCCCACCACCCCCTCGTGCCCATTCCAAGCGGCGCACCAGAGTGGTGTTTGGCCACTGCTATCTTGTTTGTTGCGGTTGATGTCGCCCCGCCTCAGTAGCATTTTCACTACGCCCTCATACCCATTGAAAGCAGCGCACCAAAACGGTGTTCGGCCCGTGTTAGACGGTTTGTCGGGGTTGACGTCGCCCCGCCCCAGTAGCATTTCCACCACGCTCTCGTGTCCATTGAAGGCAGCACACCAGAGTGGTGTTCTGCCGTAGATATCCTGTTTGTCGGCATTGACGTCATCCCGTCGGAGTAGTATTTTCACTACTCCTTCGTGCCCGTGTTGAACAGAAACAGAGAGCGGTGTTCGGCCATCGCTATTTGGTTTATCGGGATTAACGTCGCCTCGTCCGAGTAATAACTTTACAATTCCCTCGCGCCCATACTCAGCAGCACACCAGAGTGGTGTTCGACCGAGGAATTCCGGCTCGTCGGGGTGGATATCTTTCCGTCCAAGTAGCATCCTCACCACCCCCTCGTGCCCCCTCCAAGCAGCATACAAGAGTGGGGTTCGGTGGTCGAAACACTGTTTGTTGGGGTCGACGTCGTCTCGTCCCAGTAGTAGCTTCACGACCCCTTCATGCCCATTCCAAGTAGCCCACGCCAGAGGTGTACATCCTATGTAGTCTACTTGGTTGACATCGCAGCCTTCCACCTCTATCAAATCAGCTACCATGTTTACAATCCCGAAGAAGGATGCACAATGTAAACTACTGAATCCGAGATGTTTATCCCAGCCAAGGGAGGAGGGATACGATTTCTCTGCATGTAATAGGAGTTTTATGGATATGTGGTTACTGTGGTCCTCAAATAGCCTCAGCGCAAGCTGTTTCGCATAGGCCGAAAGATCTCTTTTTGCGTGCATTCCCCAATATAGAGAGGAATATTCTAGGAAGTGATTGCCCCCGAGATCGGGAGAGGGAGTGGTCGAAAGAGCCTTGACCTGATGGGAGTTCAGATAGCTTAAGCAGGTCTCTGCAATCGTCGCGTGAGCTCTGTTGAAAAGCTCGGGATGGCCCCGGAGGAACTCTTGAAGAGTATAATGGATTAACCGGACCGTGGAAGCCTCCTTGTCTACGGAAACAAGTCCTTGACAACAAGCTAGTAGTGTTCCTATCGAAGGAACATTGTCGCCATTGAGATCCGCCGCTGCAATTTCGACTCCTAGGGCATGGCACAGCTCGTCGACATTCAAGGGCCGCTCTGCATGAGTGATCCACATCAAAGTGGCCATGCCGAGCCTAGATTCCTCCTCACCCTGTCCCTTTATTCGACTTAGCGTCTCGCCATAAACACCCTCTAATCCCAAACCGTCGGTCATTGCGTTAAGCTTTTGGCGCCTACGACCTATTGTGGTTCCTTGAAGGATCGCATCGATATTTAGCGAGACTAGCAAGAATCTAAATATGTATCCGTTAGTGGAAGCTTACAACTTGAGGTCACTCTGGTGTCGTCGCTTCTACCTACATTTCTGAAACATCATCGGGAATTTTCTTCAAGATATCTGCCTTCAGGCTATCGTCCATGGCATCTAGTTTTGTGTCTTCGTCTAGTCTATTCTGAAGATAACCTATAATATCATGTCTCCGCGGTGTGATGCGTAGAACCATTACTCTTCTAGAAAGACGTTTCTCGACCTCAGCTTGGATCTGCGGCCTTCCAGTCACGAACATCCGAGTGCCTGGGGACCTTTGGAGGATCTGATTAAGGGAATCAAGAACCTTAACTCGATATCCAGCCACACATTCATCGAGAGCATCGATGCATATGAAAGTTGGTTTTTCGGAAGCGGCAGTCTGTAGCATTTTCACAATATCGATAAGCTTTGGCCCCCGCCCGTCAATGACCTTTTGGTGCTCTTCATATGTTTGCGCTATTTCATCGGGTATCTCTTCTAGCCCGCTCAATACCTGTTTCAGTAGGGCGCCCATCATGCTCGTTGGGGATTGATCCTTTTGGGCGGCGAAGTCAAAATAAAAACATGAAACCGCGGCCCTCCTGCCTGTTGCCTGATCGCACAACTTGTCTACCACCAATGAGCTAACATCGCAGCTTGTCAGCACTTGCCCTTCATCTCCCATCCATAAAGATTTGTCCTTGCTACCTCATAAAAGTCTTGCCGACTCCCGGATCCCCGTAGCAAAACAAGACTGCCTTATCTGATTCGCTTCCCCCACTACCAGCGTACCAACTTCTAAATTCTTCAGTTGGGAAGATCCATTCCCCCACATCTTCAACTCGGCGGTTACGAATATCCTGATGCCGTAACTTTGGATTCAGAGGGGACAACCAGGCTAGCAAATTAGATCGGTCATCGGAAACAGTAACGTTATTAACGGTCCTGTTCCAAGAGTTGATGTTATTACTGAATGATTGAGACATTTCTCTTATTTTGCTGCTTCGAGTATTGTAGATGATGATCGATGGAGGTAGGCGACCTCAGGCACTGGAATTCCTCGAGGCGGAGGAAAAGTGGGGTCTTTGTGGAACCTCATGCATTCCAGCACCGTCCAATCAATCCCCCCCCCCCCCAATATTTTGTCAACAACACTATGGCTGTGTTAGCTGTCGCAGCAGCCAGAAGTGCCACACCCCTTCTAATGTTCTCTTACGGTGCAGCCCAAATCCTTTGCTGCAATGAACAAACACCCTAGAGCCCCTTGCGTGGAGTTGCTCAGCTTGGTAATAAATAAGTACATGGGGCCATATTAATGAATTAGTCGAAACTCCGACATATCTAACTTAATGCATCGCGGTATATTCCCTTGCGGGGCCGACACGAGCCGGAAAAACTCTTCCAACGGCCTCGTACAGTGCCTCACTACGGTAGATCCTGTGAGGCTAGGCGCTGTGCTTCTTGATACTGTTATGGAAAAGATTTGGCTTTACTCACTTTGCGATTTTTTAGCTAGTCTACGAATAACTTTGGCAGTATATAGCGGTTCATAATCTTTGTTTGGGAAGGCGTCACGTTTCCACAGGGGGGGTGGCTGTTGCTTAGTCTTGGCAGACAGGGTCTTTGTAAGGTTCCGATCCTTCACTTCTCTCCGCACCACGACGACGACAGCACCACAGTACAACGGAGGAACCGTTTGGACTGTGAACCGAGAAAGGAAATTTTGTGGTAGCGGATAACAAGAGGGGGATCTCCTGTACCTAGTTAGTCCGACAACCAGTAAGGTTAGGCTTTCTTTCGGTTGGTTTTTTTCCCTTCTTTGCGGTTCTCTGGGTTGGCTTTGGGCAAAGGGTTGGCGGATTAACTTAACGGATTTGAATTGATCGTGACTTGTGTGTTTTTCTGTTTCTAGATGTGATTTCTTGATAGTGACCGTTGTTTGCCCGTACTTCACCCGTTTCGCAGAGTAGATACACCTGCCCGGGGTCTTTTGTTTTCGGTACTCAGCAAGGCTGCCAAGCATAGTGCGGACTCGATTACGAAGCGTGGGGAAAATTCAAATAACGTACTGGACCGGGAAGTGGATCAGTTTGTATGTGATACTTTGTGATTCCATCGCTCAATCTCCCTCTATACTCCAAAATCCAGTTTATCCAAAGAAGTTGTGTATTTGCTGGGCGAGTTCAATAATTTTATTACCCTTGTTCACCGATGCCGGGAGGAGTACCTATTGGGCGTATTGTATCCTTCTCTCTCCCCTTTGCCAAGAAAACCCCTGCGACAAAGTTTCCTTATACCACATTTATCGCCTACTTTTTTCTTGGCAAATAAGGCGGAATACTTTTAACACGTGACTCTCGTGGTATTGCAATATATGTGCGGCTCTGGTGTCTGAGCGCTACAAACTAAAACTAATCTATTTTATATCGCCTACATCCTTGGGCGAGTTGCCTCTGTATTTATTCCCAATAAATTATGCAATAGATGATGGATGGGCTACCTGGCGTAGGAAGCAAAACCTAGACATGGGCAGAGAATGGTCCCAGAACCTTCAGGCGTCCAGGTTGGTCATCCATGGTTTATTTTCTCACACCGAGGTTAGAATCTTCGCATAGCGCCCTGGTTCAAAAACTTTGCTGAAACTGTGCCGAGTGGCAAGAGTAAGACTTGTGTTTATACAAAAGTTTAAGAGAAAAGATTGTAATTACCACCGGATTCTGGCACTTTTCCCCCATAAAAAAAAAGAAAAGGGAAAGAGAAAAGACTTAGGTTCCGAGACTCGCGACACACCCTCAAGCCATGTCTTCAACAACATATCCACATGACAATGAGCAAACCTTTAGAAAACCATGCGCTTGGCGGCTAATCCTTTTGGATACCATCGACAGAGAAATGTACCATTGAAAAGGCGAAACCTTTACATGGGCAACCCACATTTATGGCTGGTCAAATGTAGGACAGATGCAAAAAAGACTTGGTAGGTGGCAACGAGCATTACAACACAATTGTAGGGAGGCAAAGGCTGGGTAACTGCTATCTATCAATAGTCACACCTGGCTATAAGATGTGCCTGGAGTTCAGGATCTTTCACTTATTATGGGGACGTTTTAAAAGAGATTTCTAAAGTGAAAACAATTGACCATATAAAACAGTAGTATTATATATAATACAACAATTCCCGATGCTGCATGAAACATTTCCCAGCCAAGCATGAAGCATTTCCTGCGGGGGACGGCGGGGCTATAGTTCTTTGGGCCAGGTTGCAGGGCAAGTTCAGAAAAATATTGGACCGGACCGCTTAACGCCGTCCACCGAAGTCCGCCTCCAGGACGGAACGACTGCACCGTTGGGAACACTGTTTCGTGATCTACTGGGGATAGGCGAGTTGAGTTGGCTTCCCCGGGATTGTAGTGCTGTTAAGTTCGGAGTATGCCTGGGGGGGGTGGCTGTTCCTATACCTTGTTTAGTATGGGTGAGATCATTGAATTTCGGTACTAATTATCAGATTATGCATATTTTTTAGACGAGAGTATAAGTATACATTCAGAACATGCACAATCGTAAACTGCTGCCATGCGTAGAAGGTTAGACAGGGTTAGGATCCCAGGACCCCAATCATCCTTAGTTACTCGGAAGCCTGGAGATATCTGTTGTCGGAAAATCTTGTATGTGCGGTGCGCAATTCAGCGGAGGCTTGTAGAATATAGACCAGGATCATCCGTTATCTCTTGTCCATTGTTACTTGGGTACCGCAGGATGGCTCGGGTGAACGGGCTGGCTGGGATGAAGTAGGGGGAATGAAATGGGTTTAATGGGATGGAGCGGACTGGGCGGAATGTCATGGGGCAGCTGGTATGAGTAGATTGAGTGGTTGGAACGGATATCTATCAAGCTGGAAATGCCCAGTATAAAGGATAGCCAATTTTGCAAAGCTAGAACGAATACATCAAGATCATAGTTAATATAAAGAAGCAATGAAAAACCTAAATAATCTAAAGAGGAAACTGAAAACCAAACGCCAGCATAGCAATACCATCCTTCTCTCACACTTCTTTCGTACGTCCACTGTCGGAGGCATTGGGCGAATGTCGCCAGTGTTCTCAGCCGTCCGGGGGCCCGGCGGGGCCCCGCGGGGGGACTGCCAAGAGCCCCAGACGGGACGGGACGGCTAGCTGTAGTCCGTCCGGGGCGCTTTAAGGGCAGGACCGCCGTCTTTAGGCAGGACGGTGGGCCCTACAGGGTGAGACATGTTAGTGCAGGGCGGGGGGATGGACGGCAGGGGATGACCGGGGACAGGTGAGGATGGTCGGGGATGGGTGAGGACCGCGGGGGACGGCGGGGGACGGCACGAATGATGTCTCATGATGCTATATGATTGGTTCGGAGGTGCATTATTTCAACTTCGGCTAGTACCGGAGGTCCAAGTGCTGGACTACAGTCCCCTATAGTCCGTTCGGTCCTGACCTTCCCGGGCGTAGCCCGTCCTAGCACCCCAAAAAAGACGGACTATGAGCCGTAGTCCGTCCCGTCCTACTCCGAAGACGGACGGACTGGACGACTGAGAACACTGAATGTCGCTGCCCTTGTCGCTTGGGATCGTTGCTACCTATATACCCTAAGATGACAATGAGGGCGCCGAATAAGTCTCAGGGGTGGTGGGTGGGAAACCCAAGAACGCGAGTTGTAGCGAGCTTGGAGGTCTCCAACTCCCGGGGGTGCGATGGCCCTATATGTGCTGGAGCTATGGCCCCCAGGGAAGGACGCATCGACTCGGACTAAACCTTTGTTCACCACCACACTCGAGCAAGACTCCGCGTGCTTTGCCAATTGGCAATGGGTTGTTCCAACCCGACATTAGTTTACTTGCGATCTTAGGTAGATAAGAAAAATACGAATACTTTCACTTTTCCTACGACTCACTATTTAGAATATTTTTTAGTTATTTATTTTGTACTTTATTTACTTTTTACTATATCTGTACTCCGGCCGGGTCCTATCAGATGAACTCCAGAAGCAGGACGGGCGCATTGGGTTTAACTAAAATAAATAACAAAACTATGGCGAGGAGCGTGGGGACCCAGAGTCGTCGATGTCAAAGAGGGGAAATGAAGGTTGCACAGAAGCAGCCGATAGACTCAGGGAATATTCTTGGAACTCAGACAGTTTTGGAGAAATGACATGGAACGTGGGTTTTTCTGTCCTTTAACTGGGTTCGCTCGCTCGCTCTCTCAGGTCTCTCAAAGTAAAAATCAAACTATCGGTAGACAGGTATATAAGTAAAACACAAATACCACGTCCTGATCCCTGTATGGATCACCACACCTATCTCTCTATGTTTCTCCGTACACTTCCGTAATAACAAAGGAAAAAAACATAAGGGGTAAAATCTATTGTGGAATATTCTCCCATATCTGTTCCGTTCATTCCATCTGCATGTCCTCTGAACTCTCCTTCCTACTCCCGTAACAAAGCCAAGCACACCCGCCCAACATCCGATGCCGCGGTGCCCTGCCGATGTTCATTTCAGAAATTAGCTTGTGCTGCTCCGCATGCTCTAGTTATCGTTTCCTGTGTTTCACGGGATAGAAGTTCTGGAAAATGTTTCCGTTGATGGTCAGGTAAGAGTGGGGGCAGTCCATTGGAGGCATGGAGGCTGTGAGGATGATGGAAGAACAAGGTGATGGATGTGGTACGATCGCGCAAGTGTGTACGGAGGTACAGAGTGTAAGTTTTGTAGGTTCCGCAAACGAGACTGCCATCCTCACCCCCTGTGTAACCTACAAAACTCACACGCTGTACCTCCGTAGACGGCCGGGGGTGGTTAGGGACGGCAGGAGATGGTGGGTACTGAAAGGACGAAATAGTAGCAGAGAGAGAGTCCCTGGTGAAGACAGAAAATTGTCTTCTCTAAGTGCAGTGATCGGGCCCGAGGACAAACAAGAAAGACAGGCTAGAAACGGGATAAACCGGTAAGGGCAAACACCGCTCACACTACCGATACCTCTCAAGTCTCAAGATAAAGTCGAAAAAAGTCACCGCGGAAGAGAAAAAATCAAAAGGTCACGATACCGGAAATCCTCATTCACTGAGGTGGTTGTAGAGGTCGTCGTCTGTCCTCTATCTATCTATCTATCGACCTATATACTGGTAACCAACCCATATTCCCCCATGACAACCACTGGTACCGCACCAGCTATGACCATGTGCCCATATCCGCCTTCCGGGCTCCACTTTAACTATATAAAAATGTAAAACAATTAGCTAGCAAGGAAACAAGGTTCATGCCCCACAGTACTGTTGAAAATATGGGCTGCGGAGGTAATGATTTTAAGTGAGGACTTTACGCAGTTGAGCGAGACATCCTAACTACAGATGAAGATCATGATTGATTGTGATTACCTAATAGAAAAGAGAGACTCGAGGAATTTTGGGTATCATACTTCAGGAAGAAAGGTGCGCAGCGAGCGAAGATAAGAAGGAAGGGAAACAAGAGGGGTGAAAACATTTTCATAGCTTGCCCATCCTTTGGCTAGTGTCTAAGTATACCTCAGTGGCCTCAGAATGCGGCCATCAAACTGCCATTTCCAACAGTGACTGTTGCCGGAAGTGGTTGTTCAATGAAATGGAGTCGCTATTGAGATGGTTGGTATTGATATGGGAATTGTGATGGGAATGATTTCTTGTCTGGAACGGAGGAATGAGAGGAATCTCTGGAATGTGGGCTGGCATGAAAGCGAGTATGGAATGTTGGAATGCTGCATATCTGGTGGCTGTGCTGGGCTAGGAGACCTGCATATATTGATCACTGTTATGATCGACGATAGTAATACAAGACGCTATAAGGGTTGACTTCGGATTTCGGGGCCCGGGGACAGCACGAGTGATGTCTTATGATGTTTTAAAGATTCCTTCAGAAGTGCATGATTTCAATTTGGGCTAGCATTCGAGGTCCAAGTGCTAGGACTATAGTCCCCTGCAGTCGGCCAGGTCCTCACCTTTCCGAGCGTACTCCGTCCCAGCGCCCCCAAAAAGACGGACTATGAGCCGTAGCCCCTCCCGCCATACCCTAAAGACGGACGGACTGAGCGGGTGGGAACACTGCCCTAGAGCCAGCTTCAGCGTATGATACCTCGGAGAAAAGGGGTATGAAATGCATCCTCCTCCTACTAGATGTTCTACGAATCTCGTTATCAGCTACGGCTGGCCGGACGGGCCGCTTTTCAAGTCTTTTTCAAATAGTTGGCAAGCACAAGAATTCTTGTGAAATATATGGACAACACTACTTTAAGAGGTATCATACTGGTATAACACATTCTCAGGATACCGGATTATCTGGGCTATTCGCATGCCGCTAGTACGTTGAAATAAAGTAGGGGCTGAGGCAAACATTTAATACAGCTGGGAATAAATCGATATAGCCTAGTTTTGGCTATAAAGGGCTATGCGACGGCGTCTTATTGCGAATTTGAGACAGATCACAAAGAAGAACTCTTATTTCAACGTTACTAGCAGCAATGCGTGCGAATAAGCTAGATAATACTGTATGTGTAACTGTTTTTTTCTTCGCGAAAAGGAGCAAAGAGATTCCCGGCCCCCATCTCGCTGATTGGGCAATTGCGCTCACTGGGGGGAGAGCTATTTCTTACTGGTAGTTCTTGAGCTAAGCACGGGTCACCAGCTGCATTGAGAATTTCTCTCTAGAGACCCTGGGATACCCCATCTCTCAAATCCAGCGATTTGTGGAGTGCTAACCGATCGGAGCACTTCCGCCTTGGAATAGAAAAACGCCACAGAATGCACAGCAGGCGCTGTTGCCTTGCCTAACCAACATCCCACTGGCAGCTAAACCATGCCTCAGCGCTCCCCCGTTATAACCCCAAGACTGTTCCGGGGGAGATACCATACTAAGCTAATGCTAATTATTCGAATGATAACACAGTAAAACTCGCTGCTGGTGAAATAGTGATAGCGCAACTACAGGAGCTCATGTATGATAATTTCTATGGATTCCATGCTGCGTTTTAGTCTCTTTTTTTCCGAGACTTGACTGTCATGAATGTTCGCTGAAGCTATAGACGTGGGGTCATAGTGTTTTCAATCTTAATACCTGTATTGCGACAGTGGGAGCTTTATTTCACTAAATGGTGGATTGGATTGAATAGTTTGTGCTTGTGTTGCACCGGAAAAGCAATGGTTGAAGGCAAATCATAAAAATTGACTGCATAACATGTAGGAATATAATGGCCTCTCTTTTCTTCTTCAGCCTCCGGATCTCTATCGATTAAATTTACCGTACTCAAGAGCCCATTCTCTAAATACTCTTCAAATATCACCTCCCAGATAGCGACGAAAAAGAGAAATGTCACAATTAAGGACCGGCGAAAATAGCAACTATGCCTCTGGCAACATCAACTCTTTCAATAAGGTGGAAGTGAATTACATTAGCATTGGCGCAGACGAGCGGGCTGAGATTCTCGCATGGTTATCTCCATTGGAGCCCTGGATACGACATGATAATATTAGAGCTCACCGGATCGAGCATGTGGGGGACTGGCTCTTACGGACACCGGAGTACAGGCGTTGGTTCAATACCCCCGGCGGGGAATCTGATAATTCAGCCTTGTTTTGCCATGGAGATCCGGGGGTGGGCAAGACGTGCATCACGTAAGGGAACACGTCTTCCCTGAAGCAAGGTGCTGCTAAGAAACTGTGATTCTAGCTCCTTGGTAATAGATAGGATATGCGATTGGGCAATGGGACGAAATGCTACAGTTGTGTGCTTCTACTTCGACTTTGCTGCCCAGAAGGAGCAATCCCCAACGGCGGTTCTCAGTTCCATTTTGAGGCAACTCGCTCAAGGACTCGAAATGATTCCGGCTAAGATCGTCCAGGGCTTTCGGGACCAGAAGGCCGCCGGGGGCCGGCGATTAGGGCTCGACCAAGTTGTGGAGATGTTACAGGATCTCTCAACTTCACGACGCACCTTCATATGCATTGATGCTATAGACGAATGCGTCGCAGAGTATCGTGCAAAGTTGCTTGTGTCACTAAAGAAAATTCTACGCAAGTCTCAAAACACTCGGATTTTTCTGGCAGGAAGATCCCATATCCAGGCTGAATTGGAGAAGCATCTCCGAATGGCAGTAACTATATCCACTACACCAACTAGAGATGATATCATTCGATTCCTCCGCGCAAAACTAAAAGAGGATATAATACCGGACGCGATGGACGAGAACTTGGAGGAGGAGATCATGGAGACAATTCCCGCAACGGTTTTAGAAATGTAAGGCGCGGGGGTACGGGCAAAATTATATTAGGTTATGAGCTGATAGACCTGTCTCTAGATTCCTGCTGGTGTCTCTAAACATCAAGGCTATCCTGCAGGAAACTACACTCCATCGAAGGCGAGAGAAGCTCTGTGCAATGACAGACGGCGTGGGTTTGGGAGGCGCATACGGTGCAACCATAGAGCGGATAAAGGCACAGGAAGGGGATAGAGCAAGACTCGGGATGGAGGCTCTGATGTGGATTTCGCATTCTCGGTGGCCGTTGAACGTGGATGAGATTTGCCACGCTCTAGCTGTCGAGGCAGGATCAGCGGACATTAATGCCAAAAATGTGCCTTCGATCCGGACACTGCTAAACTGTTGTCAAGGACTTGCAGTGGTCGATAAAGGGTCCTCCATCGTTAGGCTGATCCATTTCACTCTTAAAGAGCATCTTTCCCGTCATGCCGACTTGTTTGACAGCCCTCACGCGAAAATCGCGGAGATATGTTTGACATATCTCAACTTTCAGACCATTAAGCACCTTTCGGCCAGCTCTGCCTATGACTCCCGAGCCATACCCTTCCTAGAATATTCCGCTTTACATTAGGGAACCCACATGCGAATGAAGCTCTCAGATCCCTCCAGGGACCTTGCTCTGAAACTCCTTGATCAATATGATAATCACATAGCTGCCGAATTACTTGCGAAGTCAGCCGACGAGCGGCGCTTTAAAAACAAAAAGCCATTTTCTGCATTACACTGTGTTTCGTATTTCGGCATTGCCGAAGTCGCAATTGATTTGATAAGAACGAAAAGATGCGGTCTGAACGAACGAGATAGCTCGGGTCTAACACCACTGATGTGGGCCGCGAGGTATGGGCGCGAACAGGTGGCGAAAGTACTCTTGGAACAGAAGGAAACTCGGCCCCATATGCGGGACACGCAATCTGGACAAACTGCATTCTGTTGGGCTGCTAGAGGCGGGTACGAAGGGGTGGTTAATCTATTTCTTGGTCCGCTATTTGTCAATCCTGGGAGCATGGGACACTGGCGCGGAACTCCACGCGCAATGCGGCTACTTTTTGGGAAGAGATATTTAAACCCAGATAAATCAGACAATTATCGCCGAACACCCCTCGCCTTGGCCGCCAGGAATGGGCATGTTGGAGTAGTGAATCTGCTGTTGGGACGGAGAGAGGTTAACCCCAATTGGCGAGACAGGAATGGCCGGACTCTACTATCCTTGGCCGCCGAGAATGGGCGTGACGGCGTAGTGAAGCTGCTCTTGGGAAGGAGGGAAGTTAGCCCCGATAGACAAGACGATTCTGGCGGAACACCTCTGTCTTGGGCGGCGAAGCAGGGGAGTGATAAAGTAGTGGAGCTACTCCTAGAACAGGAAGACGTTAGCCCCGATAGGCCCGACAAGATTAGCCGAACGCCTCTATGGTGGGCCGCCTGGAATGGCCGGGTTAGAGTAGTGAAGTTGTTGTTGGAAAGGAAAGACGTTAACCCAAATAGGCCAGACAACGATGGCCAAACGCTCCTCTCCTGGGCCACTCGGAATGATCGTGTTGCAGTAGTAGAGCTACTTTTGGGGCGGGAAGAGGTTGACCTCGGTAGACCAGAAAACGGTTACCAATCGGTGCTCTGGTGGGCCGCTAAGAACAGGCATGATGGGGTAGTGAAGCTGCTGCTAGAACGGGAAGACGTCAACCCAAATAGGCCAGATAAAGATGGCCAAACGCTACTCTTGTGGGCAACCAAGAATGGCTGTGTTGGAATAGTGGAGCTGCTTGTGAGGCGGAAAGAGGTTGACCCAAATAGGCCGGATGAAGGTGGCCAAACGCTACTCTTGTGGGCCACCAGGAATGGGCATGATGGAGTAGTGAAGCAGCTGTTGGATCGAGAAGACGTTAGCCCTGATATGCCGGGGAATGATGGCCGAACACCTCTCTCGTGGGCCTCCTCCTGGAGCGGGGGCTATGGAGTAGTGGAGCTGCTGTTGGAACGGGAAGACGTTAGCCCCGATCAGCCAGACATCAATGGACAAACGCCTCTATCATGGGCCGCCAGCTATGGGTGCAATAGAGTAGTTGAACTACTTTTGGAACGGGAAGACGTTAACCCCGATCAGCCAGACATCAATGGACAAACACCTCTATCATTGGCCGCCAAGAATGGATCTGATGGAGTAGTGGAACTACTTTTGGAACGGGGAAACGTTAGCCCCGATAGGCTAGATACCAATGGCCAAACACCTCTATCATGGGCCGCTCAATATGGGTGTGATAAAGTGGTGGAGCTGCTGTTGGAACGGGAAGACGTTAACCCCGATAGACCTGACAATGGAGGCAGAACACCTCTCTCGTGGGCCTCCTCCTGGAACGGGGGCTATGGGGCAGTGGAGCTGCTGTTGAAACAGAATGAGGTCAACCCTAATAGGCCTGATAATAATGGCCGAACACCATGCTGGTGGGCCGCCCAAAACGGGCGTTCCGGGGCTGTAGAACTACTCGAGGCCCAAACGGATGCAGCTTCCAGCGTAGTATCGGGCACTTCAGATATAAAACCTGCCCCCTCCCCATGGTGCGTGCTAGCATAGCCACTCACCCTGTTTGCAACATTTGGAGATTTACAGCTATTACTCACTATCACCGCCTCCGATGCCCGCTTAATTCCCTAGAACGATGGGACCGTCTTGCGGACATCATCATTAAATTTTGTTTTTACCCAAAATGCCAAGTGAGCTGGTAGAGTCTATGCCATCAGGACGGAGATATATCCAGGAAGCACCCTCCTTAATGTAATTTCTCTTTCCTTTTTTCCGGCATTTCATGGATCAAATTTAGAAATTTTTTAAGATAAGCCCGCCCCCCACCATTTCAGTGCTTTTCCATTCACCTGCTCGATAATAGAAAGGACTTGGTTTGGAAATTGGAATGTAGCGTTGTGGCGGGATTCTCTCCGGGAGATGTTTCATATTGTGTCTTACATTTACCTTAGAATGAAAAAAAAAACAAATCTCACTATCTAATCGGGTCTGTTCTACTGAGTCTCTCTTCCATTCTTAACTCTTCCCGCCTGCCGATGGCGGAGCATTCATGGGGCCAGTTAGGGTGCCCTGGGTAAAGTAAAGCTCCGGAGACGGAATACAGCCAATAAACACTACCGACCTATTCAAAATTCCAGGCAAAGCTTACCGCGATATGTTTCGATTTTCCTGAGATGGTCTGTGTTTGAGCTGCATGCTGAAGACTAGCGAATTGAGCAAACTGTTTCTAACTCCCTTCATATCTCAAGACGACCGCTCTAGCTAGCGGAAATATAAGTTTTAGCAGTTGTAGAAGTGCCACTACATTGTATAGAAAATACAAAGTGTTGCGAATTGGCTTTTTAGAGAAAAGGTTGTCATTCAGAAAAAGAAAAGGGGGAGAGGAGAAGGAAACCGAGGCACTATGTAGAAAAGCAAACACAGGGAAATAATTTGGGTGTAGGAAGCGCATACGCGGCACAGCAGTGTGTATTACAGGAACAAGAGCAAGCATCATAATGCAGCATAAATTCAAGAAAGTACGGAGGCCGACAAAACGATTGGTGAGAGTACCTCGAGATGTATGTTGTAACACAAAGATCCTCCCCGGACTTCAGCAGCTGCGGAAATATTTCCGGAGATGCTTATAGAACAACGGTTTACAGTCCTCATTGCCTCCTGCATTCCGATTCATCCTCCGCTGTGCTCTCCGGTGATTCCCGGTCACGTATGGGATACTCATGAATAATATACTAACTAGGCATGTCTGTTCCTCCACTTTGATTCTTAATAAGTGATAAGAGGAGCAACTAGCTAAAGGGCGACAAGATCGGAATTGTACAAGAGAAGCATGCTTCAGTGCCGAGTGATCGCTGGTGATTTCAACAACTTCCCCCATGAGACGATAGGGCCGGGGGGAGACGGCGGAGGACGATGGAAGAGGCCGGGGGACTGTGAAGGACAGTCAAGAGTGGTGGGAGGCGGCAGGGGATGCTGGTGGAAGGCCGGTAACGGCACGAGTGATGTCTCATGATGTTATAATCTTTGGTTCTGAAGTGCATGATTTCAATTTGGGTGAGCACCGGAGGTCCAGGCTATCGGACTATAGTCTCCTACCGTCCGCCCTGCCCTTACCTTCTCAAAGAGACGGGGCATGAGCCGTGGTCCGTCCCGTCCTACCCTAATGACGGACGAACTGGACCGCTGGGAACACTATTCACACCCTACTGTGCCCACACACGTCCAGACTTCAGTGTTCCTCCATACTATGCGCACTTCCACTCACCTGCGCTCATCTGTTCCTCTGGTACAGACTCCTGCTGGCAGAGATATGATACCATCACAATGGCCTGGCATTTGAACCGAAAGCTCCAGAGTGGAAGCTCTCCCCATGCACCCCGTTGTTAAGGGATTAGGCGGGATGTTTCTTTCGTTATCGCCGGGGTAGGGAGGGGGTTGAGTGCATAAGGGGAGGGAAGCAGACGTAAGTGGTAATCTGTAGAAGGATAAGAACGCATTTTTTATGTTTTCATATACACCCCCGCCTTGACCACGTCTAGAAAGCCGAGAGGGAAGAAAGCAAAATTGCACGCTATCCACCCCTCATGTTGCTGTGGGGTGCTGCATTTTCCTTCTATGTACAAACATATCTTAACAGAGTGCCAGGCCTTGGAATAAGAGAGGCAAGGGGAGGACTCAAACTGTTCAATATAAGGAGGGAGTGGGCCCTGCGGGGTCGAACTAAGCGGAGAGGAAGCTAGTTGGAGGGGCTTCTTCCTTGATACCGAGGCCAACGATAAACTCTCCTGTTAGGATGCGGTTTTTCCTTTTATCAGAGGGTCTGTTTTGAGATTATGATGATTAGATTTTAACATTAAAAGAGTTTAAAAGGGATGATATGAGAGAGTTTCCATTGTTTATTTGTTTATTATGGGGAGAGTGGAGCTCCTCCCGTTATGAAGGGTTTCTAGCCCATACCCTCCGGTACTTGATAAGATTTTTCTGTATTCGCAGATAAATCGGGGACTTGACAAAAAGGAACTGTACCATGTAATTTAGTATCGTACGTTGACAAAATTAATCCCGCATCAACGAATATGAAAAACTACGGCCATGACAACCACACTCCCCCACTAACCTCATAATAATGGAGACCCAAAAAAACAAATTAAAAATGTACATTCACAGCAGAATGGATAGTAGAAACTAATATTTGATCTGAAGAAATTTCTTTAGGTGATGTTGAAACTGCAGGGTGATGGGGAGTGTTGTGTTGTTATCAATCGTCGGTGCTTGGTTGATTTTGCCCACGCACCATATTATTCGAACCCCGATGTCCCGAACATAACATTTTCCCTATGATACCTTGCGGGGGAGGTCGTTTGTGTTGAGATTTCACGAAGGTTCCATATCTTGGATATAGTCGGAGCACTAATGGTACACGGTTGAGAAGAATTCGGTTTGATCACGGTTGCACGATTGTGTAGTAAGGTATCAGAAGTGCAATGGGATGTTTGGTTCAGGAGCTAGACGAAGCAAAAATGTTTGGGATATTTGAGGGATTGGCACTAACTTAGGGGCGACTGGAGGTTAGAGATTAAGGTTTGCTAGGAGTTGGAACGCAAAGGTTTCGCACAATGATGGTTAGGAAACAGAAAACGGTGTTAGGACTGTAACGGATTATGGATGATGAGGGAAACTGTATAAGAGAAGGAAGCTGGAAGAAGGGAATCAGGTAATATGAGTTTCGGGAATGCTCGGTGGTTTTGTGTGGATGGGGAGGTGGAACGAAGATAGGAGAGGCTATGGGAGTTGTTCTGGATGAAGAGTTTTTTCTATAAAGTCAAGCTTGTGTATATATAGGACACCTCCGGCGAGATAGAAAGAATAAGGGCCCCAAGATACTCTCGACTGAACATAGACAAAACCTTTTGAGTTTGTGTTCGTGACGCACGACCAGGGTGTCATACAGGATGCCCTAAGAAAGGTGGGAAAAAAAGGAGAAAATGGGGATTGGGGGGGGGGGGGGGGGGGGCCCAGGGCGGGGGGGGGGGGGGGGGGGGGGGTGGGGGGGGGGAGATCGAGGGCG
>Ga0307513_10002995_pt1 | contig 23039 bp, 30 predicted proteins | sample 15_EM_MG_FD_202174 | JGI IMG/M metagenome (GOLD analysis project Ga0307513, IMG submission 202174) | Populus trichocarpa ectomycorrhiza microbial communities from riparian zone in the Pacific Northwest, United States - 15_EM | ecosystem: Host-associated > Plants > Roots > Unclassified | place...
TAGGCCGTTGAAAATGAGTACATTCTTGAGATAGGGTTTGGGCGTCGCCTCGTGGGCGGCGTCTCCTATATCACGATGTCGATTTCTCCCCGAACCCAGCCCCGTGATATCAGATTGCGCCCATCCTGTGCTATCGAGGCAGCACCTGATTCGACATTCAAGGCAAGCCCCAAGTTTCGTACACCTGTCGTCGCTAAACACGAATGGCCAAGTGGGTAGGTTCTACGTAAGCTAGTGGCCGGGAACGTGGGTATAGATGCATCGTACATAAGCCCGGGGTATAAAGGTCTTGCTCGCGTCTGGATCATCAAAGAAATCCACCTTCAACTCGCTTCATCCCGATGTCCAACCTACCCAGTACCGATTCCCCGCAAATCCAACTCATGTACGAATGGAATAGGGGGTTCGAGACGAAGGATCTGGGACTCATCGCGAAGGCCTTGCACAAAGACTATCGCCACATTTCTTATCCGCGATCGCTTGGTTTACCAGAACAAAACAAAGAGGAGTGGCTTGAATTCCTCGGGCGGGATTTCGATCATTGGGTTGACCACAAGGCAAGTTACATTAGTTACCGCTTGAACGCCCCCCACTGTATCTAAGTTCCTTCCGCAGCCGACCATCCATTCCATCACGGAGACTCCAGGGAAGGTCGTCCTTCACGTCCGTGTTCCAAGTGCTCAGATCGACATCACATCTTCTTAAATAACGTGCGCCTACTCTATAGGTCACCAGCAACGCGAAAACTACACTTGGGGTCGATGTGATCCGCGAATCAATCATCATCGCACAGATCGTCACCGACGACGATGGCAGCCTGAAGATCAAGCAGATCGAAGATTTCACCGACTCCAAAAGCCATTTCGACACTATTGAGAAGATCATGGCGGCAAAAGCCAAATAGTAGCGTACCCCATGTGTTCTATCGCAGCGAAACTATATGTTATGAATGTACTTTAGGCTTGTGCATACTTCCCCGCAAGAATGAAACGAGAGAACCTTAGACGGCACGATAAACAGACGGATCCATGCGAATTACATACCAGGGAAAGGTGGAGGGGGATCGATAGCATCCAGAAAAGGGGTTTGGATCGCAGAGGTGGAGGTAAAGAAAGGGACCCGAGCTCACCTAACGCATGGTTTGGGTGGGGGAACGAGCGAAACGTATAAACTACTAAGTCCAAGCTTGAGATCGTAGCGCGCGCAGTGGAAACGATAGGCCCGGTAGCAGGTGAAACAAGCCCACCTAGAGGACGTGGTCTAAGAGTCTAGAGCGGGCCCGTCGGATGGTGGTGAACCGACCGGACACAGAGGCCATATGGTAACATGGCAGATCTTAGGTCGTTGCAAATGAGGGTATGCGCATTTTTTAGATATGTTTGGGAGTTACCTCGTGGCCGGCATCCCCTATATCACGATGTCGATGGTACTTTGGATCCAGCCCCGTAATATCGGATTGCGCCCATCCGGTGCTTACCGAGGCCGCCGCAACACCTAACCCGATATTCGAAATAAATTCCGGGCCATCCTCTGCCGTCACTGAACATGAATGGTCAAGTGGGTTCTGCGTAGACTAGTGGCCGGGAACGTGGCAACAGTTGTGTAGCATATAACCATGGGGCATAAAGGCCTTACTTTCCTCTACTCAGATCCCCAGAGAAATCCGTCTACAACCCGCTTCACCACGATGTCCGGCTCCGATTCCCCGCAAGTCCAACTCATGAAAGAATGGAACAAGGCGTTCGAAAAGAAGGATCTCGACGGCATCGCCAAGTCCTTACACAAGGACTACCGCCACATCCCTTATCCGCGATCACTTGGTTTGCCAGAGTAAGACAAGGAGCAATGGCTTGAATTCATCGAGCGGGATTTCCACCTCTGGCACGAGCTTGAGGCAAGCTACGTTACCGCTCGAATACCTTTCTCCATATCTAAATTCCTCCCACAGCCGACCATCCATTCGATCACAGAGGCCCCAGGGAAGGTCGTCGTTCACGTCCGTGTTCCAGTTCAGATCGATACCGCACCTTCGTAACATGACACCCTATAGTACTCCAGCAAGGCGAAAACCACACTCGGGGTCGACGTGAACCGCGAGTCGATCCTCATCGCACAGATAGTTACCGACGACGATGGCAGCCTGAAGATCAAGCAGATCGAAGAGTTTACCGACTCCAAAGGCCATGTCGACATGCTTGGGAAGATCATGGCGGCAAAAGCCAAGTAGTAGCGTACCTCGTTTGCCTGATCACAACGAAACTGTCTGTTATGAATGTAAGAGTTGTACATGTTTCCCTGCAAGAATGAGACGAAGCAGTTTTAGATGGTGCGATAAACAAACAGATCCATTCGAGCTACATACAAAGGTAAGGTGAAGTTGGAGGAGGAACAATAACAGAGGGTCGCAATCAAGGCCTATATGGTCGGTCGCTGAGAATGTACCTTGGCCGTGAGCTGAGCAGCCTGCTCCAAATTCCAAATGCGTGCGAAAAAAGCCCCCTACCAACAGCAATAAAATGAAAAACGGATTAATTTCCTCATCCATGTACACCGAAAAAGGACAGTCGACACGGGTGAGAAAAAAAAGCGAGGAAAGAAGAGGAGCAGAGCGTCCGAAAGGTGATTGTATGCTTGGATGTGGTTAATCTAGGGTGGGTGAATTGTATTTTCGATAGTCCAGGAAAGCGGTCCGGGTCGCAGAGGTGGGAATATGGAAAGGGGCCAAAACTTATCTAACGCATGGTTTGGGTAGGGGAGCGAGCGAGGTCTGCGCCGAGAAACATCCCCGACGCGGAATCCGAAGAGAACCCTCTAAACTGTGAGGGCCGCGTACCCGGTGACCCGGCATCGAGGAAGGGGTTGCCGTTTGGCAGAATTATGGGTTGAACTGGCGCCGTGTAGCCGATGTCGAGCTCTTCCAAGACTCCTTTGAACCATTTCATAAACGCATTGCGACGTGTCCATCGTCCGCCCCAGTCTTGCCAGTTTCGACGATCTAATAGCAATCACACGTTTAGTTACGACAGTCGCGGGCCAAAGCCCACAGGAACTCACGCTCGATCGCGATGATAAGGTGGATCGCATTCTGGAATTCCATCTTGTCTATCCACACGGAAGAGTTGTTCCACTCCCGATTGTTCTCGCTGATATACTGGCTGAGGCGAGAGCGCAATTGTTCGACAACGCTCAGTGGCGTATCATAGGATATCATCAGGTTCGTCGACTCCCACCTGATCATCACTCAGCATCCTGGTTCAGAATCCAGAGAGGACGATGATACTCACTGGGAACCAGATCTCCTAACATTATGCACCAGCTTGCTGCTTGCCAAGATAGAATTCGGTGCAACGATTTCTTGCCCATCGACTCGGCGGAAGGTAGTAGAGAACAGACCGAACTCCTTCACAAACATGGTGTTGTCATCGATCATGACCAAGTCTCCAACATCAAATACATGCGTGGAGAAGATGAAGATAAGCTAGAGGGTCAATCGCGGTAAGTATCCCAGACTGTATCCATATGCAACGTGGAACCAGCGGGACGTACCGATTCGAAGAGAACTTGAGCCGAGTGTCCGAAAACGAAAGAGAAACCGAGAATGATTGTAGCGAGAGGGACGAGCGACGACAGGGTGTTGGCGCGATTGAAGATGAGCAAACAGAGGAAGATGATAATGATCAATGTGACGGTGAGTAGGACTGCATCCAACTTCGCGAGAGCAGAACTTGTATCCTTCACGCTAGCGACGAGCGCCTTTCGTTCCCTGTAGATCCTCTGGACGGCTTCCCGCATCTCTTTCTTGGTGATGTTTTCGTTATCATCTTTGTCGAATATTGCAAACGCAGCGTGCTACCAATACAGTCAGACGGGACTCAATTGCCAAAGGACGGGGGAAGTATTGACTTACAGCATCCGCGGTAGTTCGGAAGTACGGTTCGAAATCTAGAAAGTGGAGCATCATAGAGTCAACAACCAAAGCTTCCACGAAGTCTGCGAAGGAGGTCTAACCTTCCACGATAAGATAATCCCTCGGAGGATGCACATCGCTTAAAGACAAGAACAGCTTCTTGGCCAACTTCCTAGCAGAATCGAGACTTCCGTACTCTCCTCTCCGATGAAGCCGGGAATCCTTCAAGGCGACTTGTCCGATAGCCTCTCCGACTTGATCAATAATCACCGACGTAACTGCCTTCTTCCTTCTTCGAAGTCCCAGCCCTCCCTTCTCCTTCTTCCCGTTATTCTCCGGAGACATCACGTCGGAACTGGACCCAGAGCCTGCCCCGTTCTTATGACCCTTCTGAAGGATATCAGCAGAGGAGGATTGGCGGTGTCCTCTCTTCCTCCACGGCGATCTGTTCGAAGCGGGTTGAACGTTAGACAACCGGTCGAGAGCCTGTAGGCCGAGTTTGTTCTCTTCCAGACGTTCCGCCAAGGCCTTCCGGTGAAAATTGATGGACACAAAGTTCAGGAACACCTTCTCCACAAGTATGATCATCCCTGCAGCAAATAGGGCCTATAGGATAGCACCGTGTCAAGTGGAACAGTCAGCGATGAGTAGATTGCCGGGGTGACTGTCAGGTTGGTGAAAGATGACCTTACCTGCATGGCTCGGTTAATGTAGACCCAATACGAACCCGGAGGCTTATAAACGCTCCGCATGACCGAGAGAGAAACCCAGGCCCAGGCGATGTCCAGCGCAAGCTTAACCCAAGCAGATACCGCGGTCACCAACTATTCGAGACATCACGAACCGATAAGCATCGCACACGTGTAAACAGAAAGGCCCAGGCTGATAGCAAGGGCTAAAATAGACGCACCTCCAACTGCATCTGCAACGACTCCGTTTTCCCTCCAAACAACGAAACAAGACCCAAAAACACCCGCCCAAACGAATCAACGACGACATACGTCAGACACCCAGCCACCCAAACGACCGTCAACCAAATGGACCAAGCGAAGACGTGCTGCTTGACAGGGTTCGAGGGGAAGAGGAAATGAACGATGAGGAGGGGGGCGATAAGGAGGCCTCCACCAAGGATGCACAAGAGTGTGACTCGGAGCGGTCTGGCGAGTTTCATGAACCCAAGGTACGCAGCTCGACCTCGTTTGGCCTTGACCGTAGTGCCATTGCGATCTTTGCTCGATGCGTCATCTTCCTCCGCGTCCCAATCGAACTCGTCTGAAGAGCCTGTCGGTGAGGAATCCGAGTCCGAGGTATCATCGTCCTTTTTCCGCTCTTCAGCCGTCACGGCACCCGCCCGTTTCGCTCCTCGGTTGACGAGAGTGTCATTGTTTTCGACTTCTTGACCAACGCCTAGCTCGTGCTTCTCTCTCAAGGGAACTTCGGAGAGGGCGGCTGTCTCTGGCGGCTCTTTCGTTCGTGGCATAAAGGTCGAAGTGAAGAATTCGGGGGAACTTCGCCAAATCGCCCCACCCCATAGCGACCGGTCGGCAGCGTCGGATGATTGTGGAGTGTGAGGTCACCGCGCCTTCTATAGCAACCGCATGGCCTTGATTCGATCGGTTATAATAATTATCTTGTTGCACTCTTCGTCTATTTACAATTGTAAGAGCTACACTACAGCTCTCATGTCAAGCCGGCCTCCAGCGCAAGGCCATAGAACTTCGAATCCTTTTTATCCAGCAATACCTTGGGTGAATCAAACTCCACGACCTGTAAAAAACCGTGGAATATCGTCAGAAATGAGGGTGGTGGAGTGGAAGCGCCCGCCTGTCAAACAGCGGAAGTTGTACTTACCTTTCCAGCATCCAGAACCAGGATACGGTCGTAATCTATGATGGTATTCAAACGGTGACTGTCGAGAAGATTTGGGGATAAGTCTCGGGAGCTCATCGATGCGTCAAGGCAAATCTGGATACGCACGCGATCGTGAGCAGGGTAACACCGGCGAAATCTGGTCCTCGGATAATTTCTTGAATGGCCTTGTCTGTGTCGAGATCGACGGCGGAAGTGGCTGAAGCGAGCGGGTTATCAAAACCACTGGCAACGGAGGACAAAAGGAGTGGTCTCACCTTCATCCAGAACAAGAATCTTGGTCCTTCGCAAGAGGGCGCGAGCGAAACACAATAACTGCCTCTGGCCAGCGGAGAGGGACGATCCACCCTCCTTCACAGGTGCATCCAAACCTCCTTCAAGTCCCTCTACAAACTCCTTCAACCGGACCTGGGCAAGAGCCTTCCAAATATCCACGTCCTGGTATGTCCCCACTGGGTCGATATTCTCTCGAAGGGTTCCCTCGAATAGATCGGGGGATTGTGGTACAATGGAAATAGCACTACGCACTGCACACGGGCGAAATAGTTAGTCTTTATTGAGAGAACGGAGCCGAGGATTTTAAGCTCACAGTTCCGGAGTCCGATCTCCGAGATATCCACTCCATCAATTACGATACTCCCTTCGGTAGCCTCGAGGATGCGGAACAGCGCGAGCAAGAATGAAGATTTCCCGCTACCTGTCCGCCCGCAAATGCCAATCTTTTCCTTTGCATTCTATGTGCTTCGATTTTAGCGAAAATGACGTAACAGGCGGAAACCCGACGCACAACAGTGACACTGATATCTTTCAACACCAGATCCAACTCTGGTCGATATTTCGTGGCATAATTGCTAAGATGGTTCAGTACATTGCCGACCTAGGTTCCAGACCAACGAACTCACACAAACTTGACTTCTCCAGAGGAGGGCCATTCCTTGGGCTCCGTCTCGGGAATCTCATAAGGGGCTTCCGGCTTCAATTCCACATAATGGAGAATTCGCTCGACGCTGACAACATTCTGTTCAACATCGCTAGCGGATCTCACAACCCAGTTCTAGAAAACAAAACCGAGAAAGTCAGTAACCAAAACCGTCAACTATAGGACAACGGAATCTCACCAGAGCGCTCGTGGTATTCAACGCATACGAAAGGACCAATCCAACCAACCCAGCGTCCACACCGGTCGTGACCAACGCAACCAGAGACAAAGCCGAAACCATGAAAATGATGCACGTTCCCACAAACTCTAACCTCACGGCCAACCAACGGTTGATCGAGATGCCGGGCAGGTAGCAAATCTGGTTCGCATCGACCTTCTTTTTGTGGTTCGTTAAGAAGATATCCTCCTGACCAAAGGCGCGAATCGTAGAAAGGCCCGCGATGGATTCGGAAAACCAGGCGAAGATTGGGGATCTGGAGACTGCGTCCAACCGTTTTAGTTCACGAGAGGTGTCGAGATAATATCTGTAAGGCCAGGGTCAGCTCGTGTCGAGGGTGGCTAGTTTGTCATACACACGTCATGACACGGACATAGAACCAAGCCAAGGGTGGCACGACGACTAGGAAGACAGGGAAAATGATACCAACGACCACAACGATCCCAATACAAGTCGATAGCGTGCGGAACATGCCTTGAATCGCCTACATCCCGGATCTCAGCGAGGATTGAACGTGGTGGTCGAACAAGCGCGAAAACTCACTCTCGGAAGGACTTGGTCGATACTATATATATCCTTCGAAAAAATGTTCAGGATCCTGGAATAATGCTAGGATTTTAGTCCCGTTCAGTAAAGCAAGGGCCGACACGTACCTTCCAGATGGTGTTTGTTCGAAGAAAGATAAAGGCGCATGCATCAACGAATTCAACATCTACGCAGACCCCCAAGTCAGTGTTTCCCTCCAATACCGTAGGTGATAGTTTTGATTTACTCACATCACCGTGTAGCTGTTTCGAGCTCCTCAACGCACACAGCAACAACAACGAAACCATAGCGATCGCAAGGAACATGACCGACAGAAGTTGAGCAATTCCCGAAAGAGCCAAATACTTCGTAATGCCCCTGTTGTCACCCGTCCGCCTATTGTCCTCACTCCAATACCTCAAGGCGAAATTCGATAGGATCGAAAAAGCCTGCGAGAGTATAGTGGCCATGATGAACATAGTAAAACCGGATTTTGAGCACGCCTCAATGTATCTGAGATATACGGATGATTTAACTCGACCCTTCTCCGAGTGCTCTTTTTGAATGCCCTCGGAGACAGGGAGTCGGCCGCGACTGGGTAGCCTGATTTGAGAGCGACCATAACTCTTCCGTCGTTTGAGCTTGTCGTCAATTCCGTTCAAGGCGGTAGGGGAACTGATTCTGGATGACGCGACGAGCGTACTGTCGTCTTCTTGAGGAGTAGCATCCCCAGTGTGCGGGAATGGTGTCGAGGCTCCAGAAGACGATGTTCGCGAGTGCTCCCGGCTGAGAAAAAAGGGGTGGGTTCAGTAAAATCCTGTATTCATCCGTCGTGTTTTACGATAGAGCTCACATCAGTTTTTGGATCTCGCCCTGGTGGTGACTCATGATGGTCTCGAAATTGCCAGATTCAAAGATGATACCACGTCGAATCAAGACGATATTGTTGCAGCCGGTCAAGAACGAAATACTATTCGTGACAAGAATCCTGGCTTTGGTTGCAAGCAATCCGCTAGGTCCGATGACGTGGTCTGTGCGGAGTTCATTGCGTAAGTGAGTTCAACAAGAATTCGACACCAACTTACCGTATATATGGCGTGCAACGTGAGCATCAACAGCGGCTAGTACATCATCCAACAGTACCAAATCCGCGCGAGCATAAATAGCACGGGCAAGAGCAACGCGAGCTCGCTGACCACCACTCAACTGCTCTGCAAGTCAGTCATTTTCAGGAAGCGTCGAGTGGTTACGTACCGTGATCCCCTTTTCTCCTACTTCTGTCATATCACCGTCAGAAAGAAGGGCCAAATCTGGTCTGAGTGCACAGGCTGTAGGTTCAACGTAAGCCAAAGAGATCAACTATTGGGATGATGATATTCACCGTCAAGGACAAGGTTGTAGAATGTCTCATCGTAGTGGTGGGAGAACAAAATATTATCCTTAATCGTTCCGCTCATAATCCTGCGCATGCAGTGAGCGAAGACGCGAGCGCGCAATGTAACCGGTGACTTACCAGGGGTTCTGAGGGACATACGCAACACTTCCGTGCACCTCGACTTTGCCTTCCGTCCTCCTCATCGCTCCGATGATGGCAGACAACAAACTGCTCTGGAAGTGGAAACACGATCGGTTTTTCTCAAATCCAGAGAGAACAATGAGACACTAACCTTCCCCGCTCCAACCTGACCGAGAACCGCGATCAGCTCCCCTTTCTTCACTGTGAGGTTGATATCTTGTAAAGTGGGTTCCTTGCCATCCTTCGACCAGAAGAATTCTCCATTAGTGATTGAAAGGACCTCTTCACCATCCTGAATATTCTCCTTCAAGGTGACATTCCGTGCGTCTGTCTGGAGCTCATCCGAATCCAAGAAGGAAGAGATACGCTTGACGGAGACAATAGCTTCCACAAGGTTGGAAATGACCATTGCGAACTATAAGGTTGGATGAGCTGTGTAGAAATCAACCCTGAGAAAGAGGGAACTTGCCATTCCGAGTGGGAACTGGAGAAGCATGAACAATGAGATTGCTGGGAAGATGATGTCGGCAGTCAAAGGCGTCGGGGAAACATAGGCTGCAGTGGCGAAGGAACTGAACGCAACGAGGACTGGAAGAAATTGTCAATACGAGGGGTGAAATGAAGGAGGTAGCCGATTTACATGGGATCCCAGACCAGAGGGACATGTTCAGAGACTGCGAACACATACGATTCGTCAGTATCAAATCTAGAGTCCCTTTCCCACTAACGTACTCCGACGATGCCGATCTTTCTCAGGTTCTTCAGCTCTTCGTTGTTCCTGACTCCCATAACGCGACTCGTGAAAGCATAGTCCCACGCATACAATTTGATACTGCGGAACAGTAAATCAGGGAGCCACCGGGAGAAAAAGAAAACACGAACCTCTTGATGTTGTTTAACAACTCGGACATCATCTTCGTCCTCTTGTCTCTCGACTTCATCTGCTGTAGCTGGAGTTTCTTCAGAATGCTAGCGATAAACGTGTTCAACGGTACTGAGATGATCTGAAGTCGGTCTATCAGCAACGACCGAGATGTGTGAAGGCGGGCCGACGAACCATAATTGCAACTCCAACAAACGCCGGCCATCCGAGCAAGTTGTACAGTGATACGAACGCCAAGATGACTTGTAGCGTGCCAGAGATGAGCATGAGACCATAGGTACAGAACTCCTGGATCCTTGTAGCATCGACAGACATAAGGGAGACAACTTCTCCAGTAGAACGGCCTTGTCCGTCGTTGGATAGCCTCAAAGCCTTTTGGTAGATAACGGTCACGAGACCGGAGCGGGTTCTAAGGCCGGTTTCAAAAACCCTTTGGAAGTACTAAGTATTCCCGTTCAGATCAGCCAACCGGGAAAGACGGAGAGTGAGACAAGTACCTGGTGTAGAATGACGGTTTGGACGATGGATGCAAGGAACATCAGGAATGCGAAAGCGAACCCGATCAATGGCGTCGGTCGCTCGTTAAGCAGCCCCTCACGAGCCTCTTGGTAGTCGGTAATGAATGACAATAACCCCCTCAACAGCTGTGGCTGCGAAAACGACAAACAGTCTTGTACGACCTTGAGGAACATGGCAAAAGCGAAAGGTCGTCCGTAAGCGATAGTAAGTCCCAAGTACAGAGACTTTCTGTGGTTAAGGGTTAATGAATGTAGACGACAGTGAGGGACATGAGACTACCTCTTTGCCAACGCAGCAGTCAGCTTCTGACTCAACTCGCCTGCCTGATCATGCTTGAGGAGCGATGGTAGGTCCTTGTCAGTTATGTACTCTTTGGTGCCCTTTTTCAACAGCGGCGTCATGTAACTGAATGACCACCTGCTGAAAACATTGGCGGATATAAATGGGTTTTCCACATGTGTCTCGTCAACATCTTCGCCGAGATCTGGTTCAAACTTTGGTGCGAGTAACTCGAGTGCGAATGAGAAGAGTCCGAACACGGCAACGGCGGACCGGAGGGCGAGAGGAACGATGACATTACTGAGGTTGTTGGGATGTATGGAGATGAAGGAACGTCCCCAAACAAGGAGGGCGACGGTGTAAGCGGGCCAGAAGAGCAAAAGGGTCGAGGAAGAGGTCCGCGTTTGTTTGTGGTTGGTGTGAGTGAGGAGGATTGCGGGAAGCAAGGCGAGCGGTTCGAGGATGTAGGACTGGAGGACCGGAACGTGGACATGACCAAAAATGATGTAGGCGAGATTTGCCAAACTGACGGAAAAGGCGGCCCCGAGCAAGGTCTATACTCATTAGGAATCACAGAGTGGAGTGGAGTGTCGTCAGCCGGGAGAAATTTCTAGCCATTGATACCGGTAGCATGAGGACGGAACGCACCAATTTAGCTTTAAGGACTGATGCACTTCGGGTCGTGAGCGTACGTGTGGGATCCACGGCTTCGGAGTTGATTCCCCAGAGGCGGAGGAGGGAAGCGAGGAGAAGGACGACGAGGAGGGTGGAGAGGGTGATTCCCTCTTCGAAGCACGGGGTGAGATCAAACTCTCTCAGCGTCGAGACTGGCCCCCATCCCTCGTGGTGGCCGTGGTAGGTGGTTCTGCACGTCGCCATGGACAGCGCGACAAACAACGGTACAGACGCGTCGCGGGGGTAGGTGTGCGTAGATGAGTAAGAGCACCTGAAATACTTCACGTCACATTCACTTCCCGGCGTCTGATCGAGCGAGTCGGATTGGTAATCCGTGTTGATTACAAACCAGGAGGCGGTGTTGCGCTTAGCGACATACCGGCCCGACGAGCAAAACTCTCCTTCAAACCAGACGATGGGTTCTTCATCACCCTACAGCCGACGCAACTTCGAGACCACCGAAGGTGCAGCCAGCTGAATCCTGATACCAGCATCCGTCGCACGGAGCGCGGGGTTGCTGAACTGTCGGCGTTCAAGTGGAGTACGTCCTTGGGCACATCTTCCATCGGAAGGTTCAAGAAGGGTTTTCTTAGCATTCGTTTGAGGTCACTCGCGCACCCGACCTTCTCCTGTGACAAACAACGCTCTTTGACAGGTCAACTGCCCTTGAAGCTTGAAGCTTGATCCCCGATTCCATCCTTTGCCTTCAGGACCTGTCACTTTTCCGGGGGTACCGCCCTGTACAATCGCGGCGGCAGGCCATCTTTCGTGTTTCTGTACCGGTTGGAGTACCACAAAAATCCGTCGGTTAGCGCATACGACTGCGCCGCTTCCAATGCCTCACGAGTTCTTCGGCTGTACCTGCAAGGCCAGACCAACGGCGCGGGAGGCCTTGAAATGTACCGGATCCTTCGGCATGAACATCATGTTCTATGTATGCGGTGTGGGCAAAATCCACCCTCCGATGTGAATTTCCCCGTTCCCGCGTATTGCCGTGGTGCTGAATGAAGCACTCGGTGGAGAACTCGAGGGGCTGACCCTCAAACACATTACTTACGTCCGTCAACATGTCTCGTGTCCCCTCTGCGGCGCCTCTGTTTGAGATGGCTGATCCCTTTGATATATGTCGTCGGCAATGTGGAATAGAATAGATACCTGCAAAACTATCCACCCCCTTGTGGTCCGAACACGTTCGCGAACCGCACGGGTGACTCCCATGAATACTCATGATAGCGGGGTCCAGCTGTCTATGACCAAACGTACACGTGATGCCGATTATCGACAGACGCTCGTCTTCACTCTTTCCGCAAACCGTGACGACCAAGGCACGACGACGAGCCAGCTCCGCAGGATTGTACAATGTAAGCAAACATGTCACCCAGGGTGTATCGCAATCTAACTCAGCTAGAGAACAGGCTGCGCGGAGGGTCTAATATCGAATCCATACGAGACTTGGAGGAGCAGATCCGAGAGCACGAGAGGGCCATCGTCAAGCTCAAACGCACTCGGAATTCGTTACTAAACGTATCGAAACTCCCGCCCGAAATACTTGGGGAGATTTTTCGTTGGAACGTCACCGTCAAGGATAACTTCGATGGATTTGAAGAGGGATCCTACAGCTTCCTGCTCGTTTGCCATCACTGGTTCGAGGTCGCCTCGCGCGTTCCGGAGCTTTGGAGCTTCTGGGGCAACAATATGCGAGATTGGAGAAAATGGCACCTTCGATACCCAACAGCTCCACTCGATCTGGTCCTGAACGGGGAAGAGTTTTGGGGGGAAACTCTCGACGACACTCTGCGAGAAGCGCTTCAGGATCGTACCACGCGGGACGTAATACGGCGGATTCATCTATCATCTGGCGAACCCGGGATACTAAACTCAATACTCTCTCCCTTAACTGCCAGCTGCGAAGGAATTCAATCCAGTAGTGTGGAGTCACTCATTCTCTGGGACAGAAGCGACCAATCAGTGGACGTCTCGGATTTCTTCGCCCACTACCGTTTCCCAAAACTCCAATGCCTCGAACTCGTCAATTGCACGATCTCATCGTGGGACCTCATGACATCGAGAACTTCCGTTCTCACAACCCTAGCTCTCGGCGTCACTTATCCCTCACCCGCTCCAACCACATCCGAATTGCTCTCGATACTAGCCTCTAATCCCGCCCTTCGGGATGTTTCGCTTTGTGAAAATGGGCTCCCCGACGACAATGGTGGCAAGTCCCCCTTCCGAGTGTCACTCCACAACCTGAGGGACCTTGACTTGTCCGGAGACTTGCGACATGTCTTTGGGTTCCTCCATCGACTGGACCTCCCGAAAGACATGGATAGTCTAACTCTCAACCTAATGGGCTGTGCGGTCGCGGACATTTCGCAACTCATCGGTCCATACCTCCGGGACTACCTTCGACATCGTGACAAGTCTCAAAATGGGCTGGGACTTTACCTTTTCTCCGAGGGTTACACCACATTCCATGTAGGCGATGTAGACGGGATCGTCCTCTCTACCCCAGCAACGACGAGGATACGCACGTTCATAGTGATCACCGTTTGGTTGGATCAAAGACCTAAGGAACTACTAATGGGAGTGCCCCTCGAACTTATCACACAAATTCCACGTGAAGAGGTCGTCTACTTGGAGGTATTTGGCGAACCTGCAGCCATGGAGGACGTATCCGCTCAATTGCCAAATCTAAGGGGACTGCACTTCAAGAAGACACCTCTGCTCTCCATATTCCCGGTGTCGGCCCTTGATGGGGATGGGAAGATCTTCCCTTCTCTGCGACACATCTATGTGGACCATATACCCATACGTGGTGGTGACTGGGGTCCGCTCATGACCTTTCTTTACCACCGCGCGATCTCTGGAGACCGACTTTGCTCGCTTGTAATCGACGGTTCTCCTCGTATGCATCCATGGGTGGAGGACCGGATCAGGAGCACGGTTCAAGAGTTTACGATGATTGGTGAATAAAAATGATCACCTAAGCCCACCGGTACTGTGACTGTTTGATACTTGCCCAGAACAGTACTCATGACCAATGCTTAGTCTGTTCATTCACCAGCCCCACAGGGGCATAATATGTATATATAATACGCGCTCATGGACCCCCTTGTTTTGATTCCCCCTGTGGTGGAAGTCAACGAAGATCCAGAGGCTCCGTATAACTCTTCAATCCAACCAACTACAATAACTCGAAATACCCAGGTGTCTGCCATCCAGGAACCCATCACTAGGTTCCTCTCTTCACAACGCTCGGCGACCTCTCAAACGAGCCATGCTACCCGTACACATTTCTCAGTGCGATCCAGCAGTGAGGCTACTGGCCGAACCTCCGTGGGAATGAAGGAGAATGGAGATCCCTCTTTACCCCGCCTGGACCCCAATACAAATCTACCCGTCTGGCCTTGCGACGGAAAGTGCTTACTGTTCCGAGTCCACCATATTTATTCTCATCGGACGTTCGTCTTGTACTGGTTTTCTCTTGGTTCTTGGCCTCGCCTCCGTGCCCCAGTAATTATTTACCCGCTTTTGCGATTCGTCGGTCTCCAGCGCGGATAGCCGTTCAGACCCTTACCGTCCCAGTTGATTACCGACTATTAATCGCGTTTTCCTGTGTTAAATACCGAACCCTGTGACTTGTAGGCCATCTTTACGTTCAACAGACAACTTTGCGACTCGAAACTGATTGGGGGTTCATTCCAATTTCACACAGGCGATTCACCAGTACTTCTCAGCAGAGGGGCACATTCTCACAACGCGAATACGACCTTCTCCGCGCTTACCTTACCTTCCGCCAAATACTTATACCCCTCACTATATACCTTCTCAAGACCACCTCCAAGCTTCTTGATCGGGACCGGCTTGAGCTTTCCGCCCTGGACCAATACCGGGACTTTCTGCAAGAACGCAGAGAGTTCCTTTCTATCGTTGTCGTTGAGACCGAAAGGCTTGAACTCGAAACCGTAGGCGGTAAATATGACTGTAACTGCAAACAGGTGGTAAGTTACCGTCGGGGTCCTCCGTCATGTGGGAAAAGGGAAAATGTCGACGAACATTTGATTTCTACATCGGTTCTGATGCTGGATAGGCCCTCGGCTTGCGGGAGGATGACTAAAAGTCTCCCGGGTACACCCTCCGCCAGAGCTTCTATAGTGGTAAATTGGGTTTCTTTCACGGAGATGGTGTCGAGTGCGATGTGGATCTTGTCGCCCGTTGCAGCCTTGACCTTCTGGATCATCCCTGGATCCCTGTACTGTACGAGCATGTGTAAGCTATCGTGACGCCAGGGTGGGGGCGGCGGATCGGGATGCTCACGTCAAAAACGATGTCTGCGCCATAGGCCTTGAGGAGCTCGTGATTCCGAGGCGAAGCGACCGTGGCGATTTTATACCCTGAAAGCTTGGCGAGCTGAATCGCATATAAACCAACGCAAGTGCTTCCTCCGTAAACGAAAATCCAGGTTTCGTCTTCCGGCGGGGTGGGGTCAAGTGGTTGAATTAGGTTCAGGGCTCGAGATCCAAACAAGGCTTGGAACGCCGTGTTGAACCTAGGAGCATCCAGGTGAGAACTGGAGTTGGCTAGGTGAGTATAGGTATGGGCTTACGGTACCCCTGTCGCAGCGACCTCTTCGAAGGAGTACGTCCCCTCAGGGATCTTCCAGATAAGGTCAGAAAACGCTTTTGCGTATTCTGCAAAAGCACCACGTCCACTCGTAACATCTATACATTGGCGTGAATATTGATAGTCGTTGGTTTTGAGGGGAAGTGAGAACGTACTGCCGACAACTGACGCGCCAACCACGTCTCCAATCTTGATGTCCTTCTGGAGATTCGGCCCAAGCTTGACAACCTCTCCGCATAAATCCGATCCAGCAAATGCGCCTTTGGCTGGGTACGCCTGCGGGGCTGAACGGGGGTGGGTGTTCAGTCATTAATTTTTGTTGAGGAAAAAATATATATCCAGAGACACACTAACCTCTGATATCACCGGGGTTTATTCCGATAGCTTTGACTTTGATCAACACTTCATTCTCGTCCAATTCCGGGACAGGGACTTCCTTGAGAGCGATGTCTTTGTCCTGGTGTTGCGGTCATCAGTACTACAACGGAGCGACTACACCCAGTAACGTTGCCATGAACCTCTTGAACGAGAGCTTTGCAAGTAGCCGGGATTCGCACAACCGGTGATGACATCGTAGATGAGGCGGTTGGAGAGGCAGCTCGACACCTAGGTGTATCATCTTATATACCTCAAGTCAACGGGAAGCAAACAGGGGTCATAAATCCATGGGTAGGGCCGTGAGAGAGCTTTTGTCAGAACCATCGATACCTCCATCTCCGCCGATGGGGGAGTGTCCCTGTAAGCTGGATGCTGAGGCGGATTGGTCACACAGTACGGAGGCTCGGCGAGGACACAATTGGGAGCCTGAACGAGTCCCCTTCGTTTTTCCCTCGGGGGCGAAGAGGGTGACAAAGCACCGCGCAGGCCAATCCCCTATTGGGTATTCGTTCTTATCGCCAAGAAGCGTCACCGGCCCGGGTCAAGGCTCTGGATCAAAATTACAATTTTGGCCTGCCCGTTCATGTCACAACGTGACACGTAACGCTCCCAGACCGCGGAAGGACACGAGACAGTTTTTGCAGGTACACCGACGTTCCCGACGCGCACTTGGCCAATGTCACGTCCTTCGGCCGGGTTGAGGTGTGAAATCGAAAGCTGCTCATCGAGTTAGTGAGTTTGTCGACCGATATGAGGTGGAAACGCATCAACTCCTGGCCAATGTGAGAATGGAACCTCACATTCTGTATTGCAGTTTCCTGGACGGCGGACACGACGTCAGGAACAGGGTAGCTCAGGACAGAATCGAATGTGGTCTATACGTCGGTCATCTATGTATGGTTGTCATGGAATGCGTAGCAGCAGAGGAAGGGGCTGCCCGGTCGACGAACGTGCACGAACAAATGGAGGAGGCGACCAAGTTGAAACTGCGCGATGCGGGACTTGTATCTGGGGATCTGCGGCCACCAAACGTTCTGTTCCCTGAGAGAAAGGTTTCCTTCATTTATTTCGACTGGGCTGGCAGGGTGGACGAAAGCGAGATACCCCTGTGGCCTCTCAAGAGGCGCGAGGTGGTTGGCGGATTCCCCGTCCCTGGAACGAGAACTCATCGAAGCCGAGCATGACCTTTTCATGCTTAGTCAGCCCTTTTACGAGTAACCGTTCCCTGTTGTTGTACCTAGGGCGTGATGCAGTGTGCACCCTTGGTGGCTTCAGACGGTCTCTTTTCTTTTGACCCTCCTTCCGAAACCTATCGATCGGGTCCTCTCGAACGGATTAAAACTTTTCTCGCCTGCGATATGGATTTCAGGCTCTGTGTGAGGTGTGGACAAATACACGTCCCCGTTCGGAGAATTTAAAAAAAAAAAAAAAACGTCCCCGTTCGGCGTATGCGCACACGTGATCCTAACTTTCGACAGACGCTCGCCTTCAATCTCTCCGTCGACCACGACTAAGACGCCATGTCACCGCCAACTCCTACCAATAGTGATGCGTTAAGTCTGCAAGACTGCAAACTGGTGCCACAGCCGATGTAGGTGGACGCGCCTAACACATATAACGATCTAACCAAGTCGGAGAACAGGTTGGGCGGTGAAGTCAACATCGAATCCATACGTACTTTGGACGAGCAAATCCGAGACCATGAGGCGACCCTCATAAGGCTCAAGCGGACTCGGAACTCGTTATTGAACGTATCAAAATTTCCGCCCGAAGTGCTTGGGAATATCTTTCGTTGGAACGTCACCATCCAGGACGACTTCGGCAGACTGGAGAAAGAATCGCACAACTTCTTGCTCGTTTGTCATTACTGGTTCGAGGTCGCCTCGCGCACTCCAGAACTTTGGGGTTTCTGGGGCAACAGCCTGGAAGATTGGGAAAGACGGCACCTTCGATACCCAGCAATCCCACTCGATCTCATGCTGGACGGGATACGTTTCCCGGGGGGCACTCTCAGCGACGCCATACGAAATTCACTCCGGGATCGTGCCGCACGGGATGCTATACGACGGGTCCATCTCACTTCCAAATCTTCGTACCTTCTAAGCTCTATCCTCTCTCCATTGACCCCCACGTGCTGGGAGATTCAATCCAGCAGCATAGAGTCGATCATTGTATGGTTGAAAGACCTCTGCTTTCCAGTCAACATCTCGGATTTCTTCACCCGCTACCGTTTCCCAAAGTTGCAACACCTCGAGCTCATCAGCTGCACGGCCCCACTGTGTGACCTCATAACGTCACGAACTCCTGTTCTCACGACCTTGGCCCTCGGCTTCAGCCATTTTCCATCCCTCCCCAAATCCCAATTACTTTCAATACTTGCCTCCCAACCAAACCTTCAGAAAGTGCGACTCTCCGGGTGCCAATACCTTGATGACGACAACGAGGAGTCCTTTCGAGTGCCACTCCATCATCTAAAGGAGTTCGAGATTGCCGGGTATCCACGAGGCGTTGTCGGGCTTCTCTCTCGGTTGGATCTTCCCAGGAATATGGATAACCTAACTATCCACCTGGATTGGTGGGAAGTCCCGGACGTTTCACAAATTATCGGACCGTACCTTCGGGACTACATTCAATGGCGTGGCGGGTCTCAGCCTGGGCCTGGACTTGGACTCGTCTTCGCTCCCCCCGAGGGCGATATTTACACCATACTCCATGTCGGTGATGTGGGGGGGATCGATTTCTCTACCGCAACATTCGCGGAGATGAAGACGTTTCTGGTGATTACCATCGACTTCGATCGTCCACCTTTCCAGAGGGAGACCCTCGATCTTATCAAGTACGCTCCACGAGAAGAGGTTGTGTACTTCAGGGTATGTGAGGATTCTGTGGACATAGACATGGAGGACATATCTATTCAATTTCCCAACCTAAAGGGACTACACCTCGAGAGATCATCCCTTCCCGCTGCATTTCCGAAGCTGGAGCTCGACACGGATGAGGAGATCTTCCCTTCTCTTCAATACCTCCTTTTGGACTGGGTAAATGTGGACAATGGTGATTGGAGTCCGCTCATAGCCTTCCTGGACCGTCGCATATCCTCTGGAAATCAACTCTCCTCACTTGTGATCGTTGGTACCTATCATATGGACCCACAGGCAAACCGGAGGATCAGGGGTTTGCCTCGAAAGTACACCCGGGGTATCGTTCGAGAGCCTGTGGTGTAGCTACCTCTTGTCTTCTCTTTTTTTTCTGCCCCCAACATAACCGGTACTTTATCATATCTCCCGAGTTCCTCACTGAGACCCTTTTGTGACCATTCCGCTGTATTTAACAAAAAATATTTTGTAAATACCATGCCAGCATCCTCTGGTATAGTCATTAATTCTATATGGGGAAGTTTCGAGGAGAGGGTTGAGAAACAATCCAAATGAGCTGCAGTCCACTCAAGCACTTTGAAATGTTTCCGGTAATAATCTTTCCAGGGGGGTCCTTCTGAATGAGGGAGACCGGGATTCATTTGGGACTGCGGAACGGTTAAGGGTGAGGAGGACGGCATGGAAGAGGGCTGCTGATTGTTTGTTCGGGTCGGGTTGGAGTGGTTCAACACGCATTTCAACATGGTATCCCGACGTGCGTCGCACAGGTCGTGACCACCATGGATTTCATGGCTGGCCAACAAATCAGAGCGAAATATATCATTATCACTGTATGTTTGCCGGCATCCCACAGGCTGATTTGGGTGTACGAAACTGACCAGTCCATCCTCAAAACCAATTTCCTTCCTGACGACAGGCTGCTCCTGTATTACTATTGTACATGACCACGAGGAGCCATTTATCAGATAATCTTCCTACTAGGAAAAGTGCGGTTTCGAGGGCCCACCGCTGAGCATGAATGTTACGGAACAAGGAAGAAAGGAAATCGCAATCCAATAAACCGTGCCTATAATAACGGCGGGCTTCTTGGGAAACAAGATTGTTGCGTTGGGATCCCTCGGTAAGGATCCTAGTTTGGTGCGCTCACCGGAGTGACACCTAGCGTACCGCTAGCATAGAATAACGGGTTCTCAACTTAGAGAGGGAACATTACCGAGAGCCAAGGGGTAATACAGAATTATCTAACCGCTATTCTGGGGTCGGGGGGTGAAGGTCTCGTTGAGTGGGGAACGATCGCGCAGCAGAATGTTATCTCAGTTTGAGACCGAGACTTGGCGCTTCACACTTTCGGCCCTACCTTCGGAGACGGTCGACCGGGTGGTACTGTCCCTCACATTTTTCCTCCTCCCCTTTTCTTCTTTCTAATATCGGCTGTACGAGTGCGAAAACCTACGCTTCAAACCTGGTAGAACAGGGTGGACGTTCTTGGTACGAACGCTATCCATCATACGGCTACACCAAAAAAAGAGTATCAGATGTTCAGCCCTTGGAGGACGTCAGACCGGGAGGGACCCTACCCCGCCTCAGGTTGTTCTCCTCTGCAACACGCATCCAGTTCGCCGGGGTCCCAGCCACAGTATTGATGATCATGTTTCTAATTTAGGCCGTGTAATTATACCCCCCTGACACCCCGGGATAATGAGTGATGCTGGTCCTATCGGGATGGAAGGGGAGCGGTTAAGTCCTCTGATGAGCACCTCGTAAGGGCGAAATCCACATACTTACATAGTCCCGCTATTCTTCGCCTGAACGGCCCGCGGAGTATGACGTGTGACACGTGACTCAAACCCTAGCACTCGATCGGAATATGGAGAGTGAGCGTGGTCCCATCTGTCCCACAGCCGGCCTCCACACCCAGGTCCGTATCAATTACCACCTGATTTAGGTTTTTACCTAGCATCTTACTGTTCGTCGTAATTCTTTGTCTCATCATTTCCACAAGTCGTTTTCCGTCGTACCGTACTCGTCATGTTGCGAATTGCAAAGATCCCCGGCACTGGATCCGTAATGGACTTGATATAGATGAGATCGGTAAGACACTTAAGTGGTTCGGCAGGCATGTGGGTCTTGCAGCGCGAAGTTTGCCCGGGTTTGTGTTACCTTCAGGGCACCCCATTCAACCATATGACACATCACTACAATGTGTGTGATCGACGGCGGGGGGATGTCCTCCAACGCTCCCACGCGTCCCCGCACAACCGTTGACCATGCGTTCTATAAGAGGGACCTGGAGGGAGAGCAGAGACCCAGCGCCACCCGCAGTCTCAGCCATTGAACACATACCTCTCTCCACTCAACTCGACATGGCCCCCCCGAGAATAGCCATCATCATCTACACCGTGCATGGCCATATCGATTCCCGTGAGTTTGACAACCGTATCACCCTCCGGTCGTATCTCTGCTGAACCTTGCCCCGACGGCTTCTAGTCGCGGAATCCGTCAAGGCCGGCGTCGACTCTGTAGGTGCTGACTCAACAATCTACCAGTAAGTATCCCTCTCCCCTCCATCTTCCTCAACCGCGCTCAAACGCCATGTCCTCAGAGTTGCAGAAACTCTTTCAGAAGAAATACTACGGAAATTGCACGCCTCCGCCAGAAAAGACTACCCAATAATCACGCCAGCGATCCTCGCCACCTACGACGGGTTCCTCTTCGGCATCCCCGCTCGGTACGGAAACTTCCCTGCTCAGTGGAAGGCATTCTGGGACTCGACCGGTCGACTCTGGGCCAAAACTGCTCTCGCCGAAAAATACGCCGGAGTTTTCGTCTCAGTGGCAGCCCAAGGAGGCGGTCAGGAAGAGACGATCCAAAACTCCCTAAGCAGTCTTGTTCACCACGGTATAATATATGTACCACTGGGGTACAAGAACGTATTGCCCCTGTTGACGAATATGGAGGAGATTCATGGAGGGAGCCCGTGGGGTGCCGGAGTTATTACCGGTTCTGATGATTTGCGAGCAGCGTCGGCTCTGGAACACGAGATCGCGAGGATACAGGGAAAGAACTTCGCGGAGGTCCTTTCTAGGGTCAATTTCCCAGTAGCCGATGATGCCGTTTGAGTGATGTACAGTAAATCTTTCATTGGAGGCGAAATCACATTTTTCTACTGTCGACCATTCTATCCTATCATATATCCTATCCTTCCTATTTACTAAAAGGCATTGCTCGCTCCTGAACACAAACTCGGCATCTCGTCGAGCCCACAAAACCAGGCAGCAACAACGACAAAGCTCAGAGGTTCTCTGGTGACGGGTATATGAAGAACACCGTCGTAATCCAGGACACCACCTCAAGACAGCCGATAGAGAAGAGAGTGATTATTGTTGAACGTTGATCGTCAGGGGGGCCCGTGTTGGTCGATCGGCCTTGACGCTGGTGGGACATCTCTCCATCCACCACCGCAACGATGAACTCGCCACCAGAACCCGGCTCCCCCTCACCGACAACGCCATCATCTGGCTCTCCTCCTCCAGACGAACTTCAGCTTCCGTCTGTCGGGAACACGCAAGAGCTCGACACGGATACGTCTCGCTTCTTCGGTTCGCACTCGAAGAAGTCCGGCCGTACCATGCTGCGTGGTCTGAAGCTGCGGAAGAAGGAGGACACGGTTATCTCCGTAGGTGGCAAGCAGGAACGGGGAGCTCCGATGAACGCGACTTCGAGCTGGGTCGAAGGGACGCAACGGGCGATGAAGGAGGAGTTGGTCGACCAAGCCGTGGCTGATCACCTCAGACGGAGTGAGCGATTTCCCGATTTTCCCTCATAGGTTGAT
>Ga0307513_10002996_pt1 | contig 23030 bp, 13 predicted proteins | sample 15_EM_MG_FD_202174 | JGI IMG/M metagenome (GOLD analysis project Ga0307513, IMG submission 202174) | Populus trichocarpa ectomycorrhiza microbial communities from riparian zone in the Pacific Northwest, United States - 15_EM | ecosystem: Host-associated > Plants > Roots > Unclassified | place...
TAGTTAGAAGCCGCGCTAGTTATGCACGACTTTGCACACTATACCTCTTTGGAAGAAAGATCCTTGCAAACCTCACTAGGACAAATGGGGAAGGCAAATCTTGGCTGAGAAGCACGAGTAGTTGCTGCCGCACCGGTAAAGCCCGTGATTGGCGGAGCGAATACGCCCTTGCAGACCAGGAGCTCACCCTTGTCTCATTTGACAAGTTCGGATACCCGCAGCCACTACCACCTGGACTCAGTGCTCTGCCACTCTATCAGGAGGATGATGGCTTTTTCTCTGTCAACGGTCCGCTGGACCTTATAGTCTTTTCTCCCCGCACAGCACTCGCACCTGTTGGCCATGATAACCACTCTATGACCCGCCCCTTGATTAGCGACATTCCCGGCACCCACGGTGAAAACGCCCATATCGCTCCCGACCAGCATCAGCACTCCTTGAATGATGGTGTCATTAGCAGGTTTGCTACTCCCCCACCTTCCCGCTCCACTTATTACGCATCCCTTCCTAATTATCCTGCAGCGAGCTACGAGCACGTTCTGAGAGGAGGAGTTACCTCTGCCGCGAGCCAGGCTGCACCTGGCAATCTTCGTTTCCGACTAAGCAGGCATTGGACCGCCACCACGAAGTGAAGCACCTCAACAAGCGCGTGGATTGTCCGATCCCCGGGTGCGAGAGGGTTGGGGATAAGGGGATCAAAAGAAAGTATAATCTTCCCGCTCATGTATTGAACAAACATGGGGTCAAATTATCTCGACAATCCTACCAGGATTAAGCGAGGGTGTCGTGACCACGGAATATCACTTGAGTTGATCGGTTTCTGATTTTGATGTGTTTGAAATTGTGTTGTTAGCTGGAGTGGGATGTTTCTGGCAGTGCCACTTTGCAATGTTGATGCGCTTACATGCTTTCTTTGAATTTTTTCTATCTTTGGTTAGCTTAGGTCTTTAATTGAGTACCGGTACCCTGCTTGGGCCGCGATCAAATATCTGTGGAGCGTAGCTGGCAACAGATTCTACCTGAATGGGAAACTACGAGATATATCTAGCAGTTTTATTCAGGTCTCTTCAGCCCGGGAGAACCCTTTCTCTCCATTTTATGGTCTTTAGAGCCGGTGATGGTGTTGGAGTTCGCTCTTATCGGTTCTTGTTTACGGGCGTCCAATCCCACCCCAAGTAAATACCGCAATAGTTAGTGGTGACACTAGGGTGCCGGGAGTTTGCCCCTTTGAGAAAGTAGAGGAAACATTGTGAAAAGATCCTTTTTCGGCTCAGAGTTGAGAGGAATAGAATGCAACACACGACATACCTTACTGAGAGAGGCGACTCCAACGTGCTATCCAGGTTGTCGGTTTTCTAACTTTTATGGTGCCTATATTGCAAACCATTTTTGTTGGAATCGTGGTGCTCTCGGTGGTTATGGGGCGAAAGTTGTCTTTCGACAGAAAGAATAGGTGAAGGGGGTTTGTACCCAACCCTCAGCTCGCTACGGTCTGGAGGAACGGTCATTGGTGCAGAGGGCCCGCCAGATGTGCGGCATGTGCCGCATACTGATTTGGAAATCACTTTACGGCAGTTTGTCAGAATACTTTATCCCTTTCCCGATCGTGGGGAAAATTTAAGGACCTGTTTTGCACACCGTGACCCGAGATAACCGTGATCTGAAATCATGATTTCCAAATCATTATATGAAATCACGATTTGCAAACGGCCCTCTGCCAAGTGTGGCCGCAATTTTCAATTCTCAATGTCACGATTTGGGGCTAACTCTATGAGGTGACCTTAAAGCTCACTAGCATTTACTGACAAAATACTTAAGGGTGCAAAAATAATAATCACACTGTGAAATTTTCCCGAATCATGATTAGAAAACCCCGCCCAGCCGAACACCATCAGTATTTCAAACCATGATTTGCGTCTGAATCAGGATTTGAGATAGCGGACAGCTCAAATCACAATGTGTCAAACAGGACCTAAATTATCAATTGATGGCTGTGCGTCTGGAGACCGCCTGGGTGCTACAGTGGATTCGGATAACATGTGCGGTGCTACGGTCGCAATTTTGTAGCCTTGCTAGCGATATTCTATCCTTAAGCGATTATACCCTCGCCTCACCCGCAAAATACCTAACCCCTCGCATTGAAAACCCACATCTGCCTCACTTTCAAATTGACCCTCGCCCCGCTAACACAGCCTCTCCTCTGGCTCGGCGACTCCTGTAGCCACTCAGGACATATCCCACCAGCGATCGTGGGCAAAGAGTGCTAGGCCCACCTCGCTTCCCCGCTGACAGCAACCGCGCCCCCACTCATCACCATAACCACAATACCCTCTTCGTCCCCGGCTCCCTCACGATGGAAAGCCCGCGATCCAGGGAGTGATTAACCATCGTGTAGAACTCGACTTAGAAATATCCCGATGAAACGCCGGCCTATCCCCCCGTTAAGTGAGTATTGACTGCGGCCACCCGCGCCGCGATCGAGGATAGGAAGCGTACGCGCTCGCAAACATCCAGCGGGAATTCTGGCAGCGAGGAGGAAGCAACCGGTACTTTTTCGACGACCGACCGTATTGTTAGCTGAGAGCCTCTATGGGGTTCTCCATCTAGCATTCGCTCAAAAGACAAGTCAGATTCATCTAGCCTGAGCGCCCGGAGGATCGGGTGGTCGGGAAGTTGTGCGGCGGATCGGCGAGATCGCGGAATAGTAGCCTGCGTAGGAGGTATTTGTGCAGATGGAGGGATCAGTTGGGTACTACCAGTAGTCCGGGAACCGAAGCGGATTTGTACATGAGCATGCTGGACTCAACGTTCGTAGTGTCTTCATTCCCATCGTTGAATGTGGAGAATGCGGCTGATGCGATGGAGGCGTTAACTACCAAAGTTACGGTGACAGAAAAGGATGAGTTTGGCGGGAGGTTTTCAAAGTCCAAGACTGTAGAGTAGGGGCCTTTGGGGGTGGTTTTTGGTAGGTTTTGTGTAAGGCGCGGACGTGCGGTAGTGGTGGAGCATGGTGGGCGTGAGAGGACGGATGGTTGAGGTGCTGTGTAGATTTTCGTTCCTTGTGTTTTGTAGCGGGAGTGGGGGCGGTGGGAAGTTAGCCTTCTTGGCACCCATCCTTGTCGGGAAAAAATGTGGGGGTGGGTAGGGTTTCTAATCTTGTGAGTGAACCAGCATCTTCGCCTTGGTGTGCACAAAATGGTTTCCTCCCATAGAGGCTAGCATTTCCGTCGTGCAGTTTTTTTTATCCCGCAGCGATTGGGATACCTGTATGGGAATTTACGGTATCCATAACTTATTGGCTAATGATGAATATGATCAAGATGGTTGGCGCATGCTTTCGTATTGAAGTAGATACATTCAGTTGACACCGGTGCCGGGATAATAGACACAGATTGAGTAGCTTGTGGGTTCATCTGCCCGAGTTTTGGTTGTGGTTGATTTATGCTTGAGAGCAGAAGCACTGCGTTTCTCCGCATTAACTTAACCGAACGTCAATGTCAGACATAATATTCTGTCGTTACACCTTGGGCTGTAGCTCGTACTACTAGAGAAGGAAAAAAAACATATCCACCTGAGGCTTTCGGTAAGGGGCGGACATAGAAAGTCTGTGACTAAAGAATCTTCAGGTTTGCAAACAAAAATAAACGGAACAAAAAAATGGGAAGGGTGAGAGCTGTTTGCGCTGCATCTCATGGGGCAAGACCACTTGTAATTTTAGCTGGCTTATGCGACCACCGCTATAAAACAATGGTAATAATGATTCTACGCGTAAAAATGGTGTCCGGCAGCTCAGTGCCTAACCTCAAGATTTACCAAGCTAACCAACCTAGTTGTGAGCGTATCGGTAGTCTCTTATGCGACAATTGAGGCCTCAGAAGAGAGAGCGTTGGATCAAGTTTGATGCCTGTCGGTTAGATGTGCAAGCAGCCAAAGTGGTACGGGTACCGGATGGTGTATCATACCGCAGTCTATCTTTCAAGCACAAGTACAGCCCCATTCCAAAAATTCTCGCACCCTGGCTGGTACCATGACAAATTTCCATACCAGATGTAAAGTACTAGGACAAAGCTTTTAGTCCGATGCCTTTTTTACACCAAAAGTGCCCATCTTCACCACCCTCTCTTATTGTGTAATGTCTATGAGAATCAGCGAAAATTTGTTCTTGCATTAGCAAACCTGTAGATAACATGAAGAAGTTTACAGAATCCTTAAATATTACCAAGTGGTGGAGAAAAGCTCGTTTAAGTATCTGGTATCGGTTGCCATGTGCTTTTTTGTATGGAGCCGCATACAAAAATCTAAGTCACTTTCACACTAATTAGTTGATGAAATCATGAACCATGAAAGCTGCTTTGATTCCTTACACTTCTACTTATAGAGGTTTGAATAGATAGTGATTCCCTAGCTGATAGAAAGATTTCAAGTGTTTTAAAAATGTCCATTTTTGGTGTAAAAAGGGCATCGGACGAAAAGTTTTGTCCCCGTGCTGTAATAGCCCTTCCTGTCACAGTGCCAGCCAGCGTGCGAGAACTTTTGGAACGAAGCTGTACAGTACTCTGCCCCATTGCCTATTCTCTGTAGCAATATTCTTCCCTGGCAACTGCCTAACACAAGGATTTTCCCTAGTAAACAATGTCTCAGGCTTTATCAATGCCACATAACATGCTCGAAAGTGGTTCGCTGTGGGAAACGCCTAATGCTATTATGTCTCAGGCTTCCGGGCTGACATTCACTAATTAACTAATCGAAAAAAGTGCATTTCCGTTCAAGGTTAAAAACTCCCATCTCGCCGCGAGGAAATTTGTTAATTCTACAAGTAGCCTGTTGCAACAGCAACGAGTCACAGGTGAGGCTCAAATCTCATTTAAGAGAAGGGCCCAAGTCTCATTCAAGAGATAGCGTGCACTTAAGGTTAGGTTAAGCTAGTAGATCCCGAATTTTCCGGGTGAGATAGGCAGGGGTAGCCCACCCTAACCCATGTGGCAACAAGCAAACATCACAACTAACCCTTCCCGAATGTGCGAAGCTCTATTCTTCGGGTTCGCTTGTTCCAATAGTAAAAGTAGTTGCCCTGGGGATTGTGATCCCTAAGTTAACCTTGCGTTGTCAAATCCCTCATGGATCACGTGTAAGTTGGGGTTTTTTTTTACTCATCACATTCGCGCAGGGAGGAAATAAATCGGAAAAAGTGACCAGCAAGAGCACCACCTCGGGAGGTCGTAGAAAATGGAGAGTAGATTGGAAAAAAAAAAGGGCTTGGCAGACATCAGCAAGCCGAATGCTGATGGCGGGAAGAAAATACTCCACAGTTCCGTAAACTTGCCGCTTGGCCCTTTTTCTGTGCGCCCAGCTTAGATGGGTTCGACAAACATCATGCGTCTAGCCTGTATGAGGTGGCCGTATACCTGGGTTGAATAAATTGAGAATGGAGTGTGCCCAGTCAGCTGTCACCTCGTGCAACGGCCAAGGTTTAAGATGTCTCACAACCGGATCACTTTTCACCCCCGGCCTCTTGCGACATCGATCATCCCCTTATTCTATGCTTTGCCCGGATTTCGGATTTTTTTCATCTCTGCGCGAGCACAGTGCTAATACTAACGGGTGGGGCTTCTCCGCCATAGGCTGAACCAAGTTGTCGACTTACCCGTAAATACCGTCATTGGCGGGGCGAGTGTGTCCCTTGCACTACCTGAGTTCCAGCTAGTCTCATTTGACCAGTGCGGATACCCACAACCGCTACCACCAAGACTTGGTGGTCTACCACTCTATCCAGATGACGATGGTTTTTTCTCCGTCAACGGTTCTCTAGACCTTACAATCTGCTCTCCTCGCACCCCACCCATACCTACCAACAATGGCAACTACCCTACGATTCACACCACAACTACCGACGTTCCAGGATCCTCCCGTGGGGGCCCACATATTACTCCCAGCCACCCCCAGCACTACTTGAATCATGATAACATTGGCAGGTTTGGTACCCCTCCACTTTCCCACTCTACTTATCCCGCCTCACTAATTCTTCTGCAGTGAGCCACGAGCACGTTCTAAGAGAAGGAGTTACACCTGCCGCCAGCCAGGATGCACCTGGCGATCTTCGTTTTCGACTAAGCAGGCGTTGGATCGCCACCACGAAGCGAAACACCTCAACAAGCGGGTGGATTGTCCGATTCCGGGGCGCAAGAAGGTCGGGAATAGGGGGATCAAAAGAAAGGATAATCTTCCTGCTCATGTATTGAAAAAACATGGGATTAGATTGCCTCGTCAATCCCTGGGTAGTAAAGCGAGGGGTGGTGTAATCACACCACATCACTCATGTGTTATTAGCAGTAGCGGAATTGCTTCGGAGGTCACGGGGTGATGTTTTGGGGAAGGCTAATTTGCAATTTTAGTGGGATAGTGCTTAAGTTACGTGATTTCTTCTTTTTGTTTTTTTTCTGCCTTTTGCTGGTAGTTAGTTTTGGGTTCTCGATCGAATGCCATTGGACTTCTCTCGCATCCAAGTTACACTGGGCATAGCGTATTAGCCTTCGGAATTCTTATGAAAAACACCAGATCAGAGAACAGAAATATGCTATTTATCTCTGCTGAGGAACCAAAGATTGACCTTCCTTAGGAATTTTGCGATGTCATTGGCTTATGATCGATAAGGCCTGGACAGAAAATCACGCGGCAAAGGAAAGCCGCCATGTAAGGGAGAACCGCCGCGAAGCTGCCGGGAGAGGCCGAGAGGAAAGAGTGCGATACGAAGCGGGGAGCTTTGTTCGCTGTTCGGTGTAAGTGCAGAGAAATTAAACTAACGTATCATAGAACTAAATACAATTTGTGGTTGCCAACCTATGTATCATAGTTGGCCTACCATCACACATCGCCAGAAATTAGTCTCACGACGGCACTAAACCTGGAGACAATCCCATCAGTATACCCTAACCTAGCATCCCACAATGCGATTGCACCATCGCTCCTCACGGGTATCTATGATAACCGCCCCAGAAGCCATTAGTCAACTTTATGTGGGGCGCTAAGAAAACTTGACGAATCGAAAATGTCTAGAATGCGTTGGCAAAAAACTGTGGCACTACCTAGTGACTACGTGTGCATAATACCTTCTCTTTCGCTTTTGCTTCTTTACTCCCCTTTTTTCTACTTCTTCATCTTTGTTCATATCTCGATTCCCGATCCTCACCCAGCTTGCCTTGTCGCCCCCCCTTCCCATCTTCACCATAATATGTAAGTTGAACTACAGCCCTTCCGCCTAATGCCACCTCTGTACTAATGGCACTAGTAGGGCCCCCAATGGTCCGCGGAAGACTGGACTGGACTAGCTAGTCTGGTCGAAGTCCAGTCTACCGTAAAAACTGGAATAATTGAGAATGCCACTTCGACGTTGGACTTGCCCCTCGTAGTAAGGTCTTGTCTCAGCTGAGGGCCGAAGGATCTTTTTCACTGTGTTTTTCCCCCTGATCCAAAGGGGGGAATTCTGGACGTCCTAGCGCCATTCTCAATTATTCCAGTTCTTCCGGTAGTCTAATGGCGGAAATTATACTGTAGAATCCCAGGAGAGTCAGAATGGAGATAGTGCCTCACTTAGATTAGGGGCGGCGAAAAAAGGTTCGTGGGTATCAAATTTTTTGGCACCCGGGGTGAGTGATATTACATGACCATACAAGTTCTATCATATAAACACTGGTCTGGGGCCGGGCCGGACCGGACCGGACCACCTGAATTAGTCAGATCCAGTCATTGAAATCCATCAGGACTGACGAGCCTGGTCCTGTCTCCAAGGCTTGACCGGTCGGACTATGGGGAATCTTGGGCACTAGACTCAAATTTTATTTTTATAACCACTGCCATAGGATTTGAGGAAAACCGGTTTCCTCTGCGGCTTTGATATCGAGCCTTCCCGGTAAATCCTTTCGATGAGATCACATGTTATCGTACTGTAGGGGTATTTTGAGCCACGGAGATTACAGGAGGTCAAGCCTCGCAATTGGGCCCGGGTTGAGATCGGGTCGGGTTGGGCCGGGTCGGGTCGCAAAAGCCTGGAACAAAACCCGAAGAATTGTCACTTATGTTTTTTAAATCACATGATATCACTCATATCTTCTGATTTTATACAAAAGTGCTGTGAACCCCAGGACTGGCGTCACCCCCAAGCCAGTATTCTGCCGAGGAATTTTCAGCCTCACATTTTTAATTACCCCTTTTCATCCAAGTCGTGGATCCTGACTTTGATTCTTCACTAGTCATCTCGGTCTGAGGATGTCCTTCGGCAAGATTTGGGAATATCGCAATCCTCCACACTCTACCGTCCTTCCTTGTTCAATTATACTGGACCTTGAAGACGATATTGGCGAACTCTCCTCTCTTTCTTCCTATCCTAGCTCTCCCGGAACTTCCTCTCAAATTCTACTTGATGACCGAAGTCACATTCCTCGTGTTAATCTAGACGACGAAGATGATGAAGTGAGCCGTTTTTTATCGTCAGGAAGTCCTTCTCCGGTTCCTACTCCGCTCCCGCTGCGGGGGCGAAAACGGTTGATACCGCGCTTCTCGGTATGGGGCAAACCGGAGGGGCCGCTTGGGCTATTGGTAGAAATCCGTCTCGTAGGTACTAAAGCTAAAATAATTGACTTCTTTAAATAGAATTGGATTAATCCCTGCTCCTGAAAGGTTTGGGCTGTTCGGGTGGCCGAGACTTTGTTTTGGTCGGGTCGGGTTCAGGTCGGGCCTGCCATCATTTGGGCCGGGTTTGGGCCGGGCTTAAGAATTTACGGCCCGGGCCGGCCCATTGCGAGGCTTGCAGGAGGTCAGAATTGTTGAAAATCACCGGCGATCACTCCGCAACAAGGGCGAGTTTTCTTTGTATCTTTTCCCTATCTCGGTAGTCTGTTACTAGTTTCATTTGTCAGTTATTATCAATCAAGAGGAGGAACGAACATATATGGATTCGCACACATGGTCGGAAACCATCGGAGGGTAAAGCGAAGGATGGATCGGAATACATAACGGAAGGGAGACCTGAACTCCTTTGTTGTGTGCCCATGTCTGGAATGATTTCCGCCGGGGGAGGGGAAAAGCTCCTTGTATTGTCTATATGAACCTTCTGTTCCGCCATAGATAGAACAAGTAAGAAAGATACGGCTCCGGAAAATATACAGTCGTTTCCTCCTCGACTTCACTTTATTTCCCTCTGACTTGCCCCACAATCGCCACCTCATAACAACAAGAATTTGTATGCATAAGCTTCGGGAAAGCTACCACGGTTGGTATAGGGGACGGGAAGGGCCAGAAATAGATGGGCACGATAGGATCATGATTGAGATTTGTCCGGTTATAGTCTGCTCGATCACCTCGATCACGGTTGGGTCGAGCGGGGAATCCATGATCTGACTGATCAGCTTAATCATGGATATTTCTCGAGTATGCTCGACTATAATCGAGTGTCCTCGAGCATGCTGTATCATGACCAATTACCATACCAATCCAGGTGATACGGTAATGAGGTGAACAGGCATAAAGGGAGTCTACCCCGGTTCATGGCAATTGACCGGCTCTGGATAATTATCAATTTTATTCGGTACTGAGTAAGTTACTGGGAGTGGCTACCCATCCATGCATACGCACATCCACAGCATTCCAATCCCTTGGCAAGCCAACTCAACCAGCCTACCCCTCAGTAAATCTGGAAAGTACCACCGGTCTTCTACAGATTTCAGTGGTGCGCTGGGGACGATTAGGCAGGGTATTTATATTTTTGTTGTAACATGAGTGTAAATGTTCATAGTCCATATTGAGTGAATTTTTTCACCCCTGGTACGTGCGAAATCCCCTAGTGGCCGTCGCTGGCTCGGCAGGAGGGCCTCATCGGGCGAAAGAGTACTTTTCGGGGGCAGGGATAGGATCGGGGGCGGTGCCGAGGGAGTACCGGAGGATATGAACGAGGTGGGGATTGTCAAGAATCGGATGTTTTGTTGTGCAGCGGAAGATTGTTGATTAAGTTCTCTGGCTAGCCAGCGGAACATGAAGGGTATAAATATACCCTATCGTGATGAGGCAACCCATGATGTGGAATACGCACTTCCGCGTATGCTCCCCCATACGCAATAGTGAGCAGGAAGCCTCAAGCAAATCTCTCATACTACCGCCCGGACCATTTCTCAACAGGGATTGCCGGGATCGTATGAGTGATGTTTCATGATTCGGCTGTTCCCATCACTTCTCCGAAATCCAGTCAAATAAGTGGAATGAATTGACGGAGGTGGTGGCACAACCGCGTAGGCATGATGACAGGAGAAGAATGTTGTAGCGTCTACTCTTTATTGAGGAAGCCCAGCTAAAAATCACCTTATGTATGATAATATTATGATAGTGAAAACTCTACATGTATAATTCTAAACATCCGTTGGTGCCCTAGAACATTCACTCGTCCACACTTCGGTATTCCTCTATCGCATTTGCGCTTCTTGTTGCCTACGCTCCTCTCTGCTGTTGGAAATTGGGCTGCTCACCACATGCATATATTCCCATGCGTACTAGATGAGAAACGCAACTACTATCATCTGTTACACGCCGTTGCTTGAGGACTGTTCCACTACTATTAGCCGCATACCATCTCCGACATTGATCCTGTAGACTCGATGCAACAAGATCAACCGCCAATCACGCGACACTGAAACAGGAACACTCACGATAACCGAACAACAGCCTTACCCGCGGTTTCACACACAACCTGCGGCTGGCCGCCTATCAATACCCTCGGGAATTCGGATCTAACCTCGGAACTGGTCCGGGAAAGAGGATGCCGCAAGTGCTGAGTGGGAGAAACCGAGAAGAGAGATTGTGCATGCGTGGGTAGCATGTCACGGAGGAAGGTTAGGATATAAGGGAGCCTGTTTTCCCCTTCATTTGTTCACTATCAGTTCATTGCATTTCGTTCCTGTCTGTCTTCGTTACTTTATTCTTCACTGCCGTTTGATCACTTTTCGATTGTCCGCTTTTTGATAATTTCTTTGTCCGAGTCGCACTCTTTTTATATCTGCGATATACAATCAGCTTGCATCAATCCGTATCTGAACTCTGAATCCGCTGTGCCTGAACCTTGTTGTTGAAAATCTGCTCCTAATATAATGTTCTACTTCTGGGATTATTATACCATCATGAATGACCCCGGATGGAATCTCGAGGCCTAATTTGTGGATATGTCTTCTACTCGGCAATAGGTCTTCGGGTTGCGTTTGTCGCCTCAATTAATGACAAGTTTAGATGGATTCCATAATCCGGGAGAGCATTGCTGGGGTAGCAACTGCATCCCCAACGCGATAGGATATGAAACACCTACCGACGCGGGGCGCCCATGTCAAATGTATTTACGAGCGATAAGCAAACTTGTATAAAGTGTGCAGTGGTGTGAGGCACGTTTTAGTCGCAGAATATAAAGGACAGATGGAGGGTGTGAGGGGCGGAGGGTAATTGCCAGAGCTTGTCAAGTATGGAGCGCCCGGGCCCACAGTTAACTCGGGTCTTCTGTTGCCAGGGGTGCGGGGTCCGCTGGTCCAGTGAATGGCGAAATATGGCTGCCGGTCTGTTCCGTATCACTTCGGAAAATAGACTGCGAGGCTGAGAACGTCGCCTGCCCGGGAACTGGGCTTGAGGCCTAGCCACTCGATGAGTGGAGCTGTTCGTCACTTGGTTTTGTTAAGGTGGGGGGATAGATTGCACTGTCCTGGGTGGTGGTGTGCTAGGATTTGCTTAAGACTTGGACACCTTGTGGGAAAGGGAGATTGGGGTGCCTTCTGCAACTTAGTTCGCACGCCTCTCTTTAGCCAAACTAACTGTACTAGCCTGGAGCAAAAAGTGATCGGAAAATCTCTGGTGTTGCATCAACCACTTTTTTTCCGATCACTTACCCTCACACCCAAGTACGAGTACTCAAGTAGTGACAGGTGTGTGAATGAAACACACATAACGCGTCTTGGTCTTTCCGTGGATCGTTGCACCGATCTCTGTACCTCCCCGTATGCCTATACCCTCTTTGCTCTGATAGCAAAGAAAGGACGTGCCGGTAGAGTCTTCTCTGTAAACCGGTAAGTACCAGAACAATCCGTCACCCTCCGCTATATCCGCAATACTCCGGCGACTCTGGAATTTACCAGAACCACGAACATATTTCAGATCTACTGTCCCGAGAAGAAGTGGATACTATTTTGGGTTTCTTGTTTTTCTACTGCTTGCCCAAACTGACACGGAGTGGGGTATGATGCAACTGGCCTAGTTGATAAACAGCAGAAGCTGGTTTGAGCGCAGGCAGAAAATACCACGGAAAGCCTTCCCACAAACCCTAGGCGACACACCCAGCTCCCAGCAAAAACCTAGCCCGTTGCTCACATTCCCCTTGACTTGGGCGGGTAGGATTCCGCAGCACTTATCATACACACTATCCCTTCGATTGATTGAGCCTCCACAAAAAACAAGTCTGGGCACCTGGTGGCTACGCCTGCCGGTGTACGGCGCGTATTCTGGTGGGGTGTGGGGCTTCCTTCCTCCATCGCAGAACCCGGGAACGGCCGAGTCACACAAGGCTTTGCTAGAATGCATTTTCGGTGCTTGGAAATGCCTCAATATTCCCGACTTCGCTGCCTAACTTGAATAGCTAGATATTGTTCGCCAGCGGGAGACCCCCGCGCCCGATGAGTTTCAGGCTTTGGAGCATTGTCCCCACTTCGGCAAGCGCAGTCACGAGCACCGGCACCTCAGTTTGGAAGCTTTATAAATTTCATATTCCCCCTTCCAGTCAGCGGCCTGCTTTTCTTGCTGCGTCTGGTGTTTCTCCGCGTTACCCGGCGCCATTGCAAGCCTCAATTTGATGTTTAACGTGTTTCGCGTCAATAGGCGATCACAAGGGCAAGTGATTCCTGGAACTAACCGACTTCAACACCCTGTAGGGTGGGGGCCGCAGTAGAGTGACCGCGCCCCGCCAAGGAATGAAAGTTGGAAGTTAGAACTCTTGGGGAATATTTGAGAGGGAAGAAAACTCCTTCGCAGCAAGAAGTTTGTGTCATTGCGTATTCCTTGTTTTCCTCGGGCGTTGCCTTGGGCATAACTGCCAAGGCTTAGGACTTCTGACATCTAACTTCGATTTATGCATGGGGGCGCCGTCACTCTAATATCGAGCGACTCAAGGTTTGATGGATTATTATCTCTACTATCGGTACCTGTTTAAGAAAATATTTTACCTGTTTTTCATCTTCCCCCCATTATCAAGGTATAAACTTGAAGGGAAATCGGTATAGTAGTCAGCAGCTTTTTGTTCAAGAAAGTTACAATCTTAGGTGCATGGGCTAAACGTATTATTAGAACATTATTGGTCTAAAATTGGGGCAGTGAGGCTAGACGTAGTGAGCCTATCCTTAAGGTATTTATACCCTAGTAAATAAGATCACTACAGTCAAAGAGGGAGACGGTGAGGATCTCCGGGAGCAATTCGCACCTTATCCCCCGGTGGAAGACTGCCAAGAATTTAGAAGACGGGCTAAGCTCCTATCATGAGGCTCTCTTCTAGTCGGCTGAGACAGTGGGAAAATTGGTCTCACGTATTGTTTTAGTTAACTGGCTATGTATGGATAAGCCCAACTTCTGAAGGTTAGCTTTAGTACAGGTGGTGGAATATACAACTATATGCTGGTGCATTTTTTCTGAGAAAGCCTCCGCGGCCCGAATATTTGGTGAGCGGGAGTCTTTCCCACAATTTTCTTTCTTTTTTCATCGGGTTCTAGAGAATTTTGTTTTTTCTTGTTATCGCGGGAGTAAGAAAAGGAATAGGGACATGTAGGGGAGGTGTGTGGGTGCGCATAGTGATTTAGGGAAAGATCGGGATAATCTTATGATGCTTCATATATTCCTGTCTTTACCGTTGGCTTGAAGCGTGTGAGAACAACGAGCTTGCGAGTTACCTCAGCCCGTTTCCATTTGGTACTGTATTCAATTCCACGCAACACCACTTTCCACTTTCATGCAAATTGTATATTGTTGTTGATTAGGGAAAAGCACACAAAAACCAAGCTCCATTGCACCATAACTTAGCTAAGCTAGCGGTGCGCAAGTAGCTTAAAAATGAGAAACAATTCGAGAAAGCAGTAGATGCCCCCCCTCCTCTGGATGCCTGTAGTAGATCTGAGACCGAGCGATAGGCGGCAGGGCTTATCGCGTGGCGGGGCCTTGAGCGCGGTGTGGGGAACTGCACTCCTGGCAAGAGGGTGTTGTGAGGAGGATACAGTCTTCACCGTACTAACGACGAAACTGGGAGGGCGACGAAAAAAAGTAAATCGTCAAGGTTAGGGTTACAAAATTACCTGTGATTTATCCCTGTTCGTCGCCCGCCCAGATCCTCCTTGGGCACGGTGATGACTATAGAGAGAACCGGGGGAAATTTTGACCTGTATTCCTACTAAGTGGAACAAGCACGGAATCAATCGTGCTCAGGTGCAGCTGCGCTACTAGATTCCGGGCTGGTATAAGGAGAAGGTTGGAGCTACTAAATACATTCTAAGTGAGTGGGGGTTAGAGATTTTTAATCTTCCATCAGGTCCGAAAACATGCAAAATCCGTAAAAGTGGGGTGCAATTTCTTTGTATCTTGCACAAATCTTGAGGAACTGTTAGGGACAACGAAGAGCCCGGTAGAGTGAGGTTCAGGACAACGGAGTGCTGTCGTAGTCGAGCATAGCAGTCTTTCATGAACAGTTAGCAAAGGCTGGAGAGGGCTTGCACGTGATTCGCGAATAATCTTTACGTGTTGTAGTTACGTAATCAAACCCGGGAGTGGAGCATACAACGAGCAGAGAGCAGAAGGGCGGATCGAATTGTACTTTGTTTACTTCGTTAAAGTCAATGCAATTACCGTACGGTAGTGTCTGCCTGGGGGCCTGAGACATATCGCGTGCCCAGCCTGCCAATAGCAAAGCTCCGTAGGGTATGATAGTAAGTGCCATCCGGTAGTCAGAGACATCGCTGGGGGGGTAAAGGATAGCCTTGTGTAACGTTGATAGAGAAGATCATTACCTAGATTGTCTAATACGGTCGGCGACCGTATCGAATCGTTAAATCCACAATCCGGGATCGGATTCGGACGCCCCCCCGGCCAAGCATGGCATCCCGAGAAGGGATAGTGTTATTCAGACGGAGTATAGCTTGGGGAGGCTGGGTTAACCGGATCTCATTAACTGGTATTCATCACCTCGTTGATCTACTCTGCTAGGCCTATTACAGTTTGGACAGCGATTCAGAGCGGAGATACGGTGTGGGAGAGATAACTTCCCGGGCCACCCCGACACCCCCTCACCCTGACAGATGTTGATTGGTGGATTTTGGGTGGGGAAACAGGCGGGCAATCGGCACAGGAGCCGCAGTTCATGCAATCAAACCAAGAACTACTTCTTGAAGGTTTCTTATTTGGGTTTAGCTGTCCTGCTGAGGGGGGTGTCCGGGTGGCCTAGGAGGCCGTCGATTGGGGGAATATGCAGTGTGACACTAGGGTATCTACCATCTCACTGTTGTGATATCGCGATAGGCGAGCATCAAATCTCACCTAGCGGAATTCCCTACAAAGGCTCAGTTGGCGCATGAGAGAGAAAAGTGGTTTTGATAACAAACAGCCCGCTTAATATGGTAGATCATGAGGATAGGCACTACCTACCACCTTCAGATCGAGAGTAAAGTTATTACTCGAATACTATCCCCTAGTCGGATGAGAATATGGTTTCATGCACTACTTCCGATTCCGATTACTAATATGCCAGTAACTTCAAAGAAATTATGCGCCTTTACCAAGAAGGCTTCCTCGGGCCGATACGTTGCTGGAGTCCTGGCCTCAGCTTTTTCTCGATATACCATAACACGCATACATGCTCTACCATCGCCTCCACCGCATCCATGCAGTTACATTTGGCTCTCCGACGTTTACGCCTGTTTCGTTTTCTTGTATCCGGCATGAACACTGGTAGTCACGAGTCCGGCCGGTGCACCAACGAAGGCGTCGTATAGCCCGAGCATGCGGAGTAGAGTCTAGAGACTTCCAACAAGCGGGGCTAAAAGTCTTCTGGGAAGCCTAGGTAGGCACACCCGGGCTGGAATGAAATCATATACTGTCGCTTATATTTCTCCTCGGGCCGGGGCTGGCAATCCCTGATCGTACTTGCACGCTATTTTGTCTATCAATTGAGCCTCTAGGAAAACACGATTCGAGACGCAACCCAATACATGAGCTCTCGTATGGGCCTGCCAACAGCACGGCGAAAGGCCTTGCAAGGTTTGGTGTCTGCTTCCTATTTGTCGTAGCCTTCTCTCGAATATTTTAGTCTAGCCAAGTCGCACAAGGCTTGGCTAGACTGCATGCTGGGTCCTTGGCAATGTCTTAGGCTTTTATTCCCTGCTTTGCTACCAACCTAAGCCGTTGGATAGTTTGTCGGTGGGAGACCCCGCATCCGAGAAGTCTGAGACATTGGGGAAAAATTAACTGAATCCTTCGCATTTCGGCCAGTGGGTTGCTGGTATCGGCACAACACGGAGGGAATCTGGTCAGTCGTGTGCTCCCCCTTCCGGTTTATCGCAGTTTCCCCTTGCTGCTTGTGGTATTTTTCCTGATTGGGTGAACACCCCGCAAACCCCATTCGAAATGTGCCAGCACCACGTGCAGGATTTTTGTCTCACTGCTCATGGCATCTTGGTTTTTTGAAGACAAATGCTATTGCATATCACTAAAACCCGAGGCTCGGGCTAACCTTTTGGCCATATGCAATAGCGGTTGTGTTGGCGGAAGTCAGGACATTGTAATACGAGTAGTTAGCCTATTTTATCCTTGAACGCCAGTACTACACGATACATAGCATACTCGAATATGGTTCGTTGTAGGAGACTCTGCATGCGATATGCTTCTGGCTTCTCAAGTGACATCAGTTGCCTTAAGCAATTGGAAGAGTTGCAATTCCTTTTGAGGAGCAGTCAAAAACCCTCAACCCCCCCCCTTCGCCTGACGAAGGTTCTGTTCATGGCTCGCCCGATTTTTGTACGACAGGGACGGATTACGCAACTACAACAACACACACAAGACCCATCATGAATTACACGTAAGTTTTTTTTTCTCTTTAGTTTCACTGACAGCCCTACGGTTGGAAACTGCGGAGGAGGTAAAGCCCGCGACTGGCTGAGGAAGCCCTTGCGCCAGGCAAGAAGTACCCAAGCATTGAGAATTACACAGGACACTTCGGGGGTATTTCGGGGATATTTTGCATTTCCTCAACGCGGCGCTTACAAGTACTTCTTGCCTAGGACGAGTATGCCCCTTATACCACACGAGTATAGGTTACTGTCTGACCTGGGGAGTTTGGAATGCCAGAACCGCTACCAGCAGGACTTGGAAATTTACTACACCGCGGAGCGCTCGCAGCTTATGTGTCGTACATCAGGCATCATCTCTGGACGAGTCAATACAGTAACTGCTTTCGGGATAGTGGGCTGGCGCTATTGAGAATTTACTGGTACATGCGCAACCCTCGGGCGAATGACTATGGTTGGCAGCGGCGCAGGAAGGACCAACGGGGAACTACGCTTGAGGACCCAACACAAAATGAAATAACTGCTCGTCGTGGGGTTTCGGATCCACTGTGCAGAGAAGAGGCATCTATTATTTCCTTACGTTTCCTGTGTTTCTTCTTGCCTGTAGCTAACTTGAACTAGGTTATGGTGCATGGGGGTTGGAACAGGGTATGTTTTCGTTAATAAACAGCAAAACCTAATTCGCTCACCAGTAGAAAACAACGTTGAAGGTCTCCACCGAAGCCCGAGCAAGCACACCAAGCGTCGAGTGAAATCACCTACTGTTACTCATATTTCACTGTGGACTCGATGAAATCAGAAGTCACCCCTAAATAGAATCGTACTCGTTCGTCTTGTCGCACTTGCCTATTCACTCTTTAGGCACCACCCATAACAGACTATGTATACGAACTTCCAAGTCCAGCGCAGCCATGAGGGTTTCATCCACTCCCACACCAGCCCTCATATCTCATGCGCCCACTGTTATTCCCTCCCCAGCCATACATTCTACCATGCCAGCCACCATTTCTACAATTAGTGATCTCAAGCGGCCCTGTAGTCACCCACTGGACTCTAGCCTCATGTATCTCAAACGATGGCACAAGAGCGCCCGTCCTTTGGGAAACACTACCCTCTAAGAGGGTGACGGTAGGTACTGCAGTCCTCTGCGGATCGGTAACTCCAGGACGGCACCTATAGTCCCCACCCGCCATCTGTGGTCCTCGCTAATTACTTGTAGGGCCAGCCAATTACCCGCAGGGCGCCCCTATCCTCTGGAGTGGCACGACCAATTCCGCCACCTGAGGCACCTGCGGCCCCTGCCCGCCCATCCCTCCCAGGCCTGAGGATGGGCTGACTGGACGCTTGGGTCCAATGCCTGCGATACCGATCATTTTACATTCCAAGGAACCAGCGCACCACATTCCGGAAAACACAACCCTTAACAGGGCAGGGCGCATGCCTCAACTACACCTGCCGACGGCAGTGTTAAATATTCCTGTGAAGTGGGGGATGAGCTAGGTCACCTCAAGGTTGAATATGGTTTGTTAGAGAAAGACCCCCACACCAGGTAAGTGGGAGCGACGGCGCAAAATCAGCTGCATTTTCCCAATTCGGGCATGCAGGCTGCTCGGTACCAGTATCTCAATTCGGGGAATTGGTTAGTCTCACCCTCCTTCTAGCCTACAGTAAGTTTCGCTTGTTAATCGTGGTACTCCCCTGGATCACCAAACGACACTAGAGCCACATCCGACGTGTGCTATAGGTAATCCCCCGTCCCACTAATAGGCTTATCCTTGCTCTCGGGTAGGGTACATAGCTAGCTTGGTCATGGCCCGTCGCAGGGAGACCCCGCACACGATATATCTTAGACCCGTCGGTGGACATTCGTTACGTTAACTAATTGTAGGAGGTCCAGTTTGTCATAAGGGGAACCCTAGGAGCTCTGTCAACTCTTGGCCTTGACGGTACTTTCGACCGCTTTACTGTACTATTTCTTTTATTTTGGCATTCTTGGAATAGATTACATAACTGCACTAGGCGCAAGATTGATTGCGAATCAGGCGTATAGTAGGGTTTTTTTTGCTGAAACAAAGTTTAGGCCAGCAGTTGTTGCCACACCGATAGGGCGCGCAACTAGCAGAACGAGTACCACCCTTGCACCGCCCGAGTTCAAACTAGTCTCATTCGACAAGCTCGGGAACCGACAACCGCTACCGCTAGGGCTTGGCGATCTACCGCTCCACCCCGATGATGATGGTTTCTCCTCCGTCAATGGTCCGCCACTTCGCCTACTAGTGGCTCATATCGCCCGCGATAACCACTCTGCTATTTACCCCTCGATTGCTGAGCCTCCCGGCTCCCCGGACGAAAATCCATGCGTCACTCCTAACCGTCGCCAGTACAACTCGAACAATGACGCTATTAGCAGGTTCTTTTATACTTCTCCCTCAAACCCACACCCTCCCACTCTTCCTCTCGTGCGCTCCCCCTAACAGTTCTATAGTGGGCCACGAACGCTTTCCCAGAGGAAGAGTTACCCTTGCATGGAACCAGGTTGCACCTGGCCATCTTCCTTTTCGACCAAGCAGGCATTGAACCGCCATCGCGATGCGAAGCATCTCAACATACGCGTGGACTGCCCAATTCCCGGGTGCAAAAAGACTGGGGATAAGGGGATTAAAAGGAAGGATAACCTACCAACTCATATACGGAAAAAACATGGAGGAAAGTTGCCTCGTCAATCATCTGGTAATATGCAAGCTTGACAAGGTCATGGGATATCACTCGTGTTGATTGACTTTTGGTTTGGATATGAATGGAGTTGCGTTGGTGGTGGAAATGCGGGGCGTTTCCGGGGGGGGGGGGCAATTGTTTTTGTTTTCGTTTTTTCTTGCTTTTTTCTTATTAGCTAGCTTTGAGCCTGTCATTTAATTCTTGCAGCGTTCAGGCTACACTACTGCGCATGGACTATTATCGCTTGAGATTTTCTTAAACAAGAATAGAAGGTCTTCAAGGGGAGGAAAAGAGATTGTGGTTTTTCTAAGTTTAAGAAAAAATGATTTGCTTCCGGCCTTTAATTTTGGTATGCACTTTAGCTTACCGGATATACGTAATAGCGCGGGTAGCTATGTACGAACTTGAGAAGGCAGAGTCTCCCAGTTTGCTCCACGGTGCTTGGGTTGGGCTGGGCAGGGCCGGGGGGCCTAGAGTCGTGTCCGGGTTATGATACACTTGGATGGCATAACATGAGAGGTGACGGGAAAGCGCGAGGATCCGAGGAGAATTATCAGGGTTTATTGGATGGTACTGGACCCCCGAGCATACATTCCGTCCGCGCCTTCGGCTGCCAGGCGTAGGGCACCAATCCACCCCACCAATGATGGGCTACGGCCTATAGTTATTCCTCCCTACCCCCGAGGCGGACGGACTGATCGTTGGGAACACGGTGCTAGTAATCTTAGAGACTTCTGTTCCTGGGCCGGAGAATATCGGGGTGGCGGGGGTGGTGGATGTCAAGAGATTTTACGCCAAGTCTGGTATCATGACATTGCCTATCATAGGGTGTTGTTGATATTAACATAGGAAAATAGATAGTCCAGCCGATGACCGTAGAGAGGGAGGATTCGCTTACGACTTGGTCGCTGTGTAGGAAATGTAGACGAGGTATGTCAAACATCATAGTAGTAATACTAACGGCAGAGGCTGGTTTATAGATGTTGGGTTGGAACAACCCATTGCCAATTCGGCAAAGCTCTAGGGAATGGCATGGATGTCTTCGGAGAAAGGTTAGCCCGGTTGCTTAGCAGTCATAGTTCTCTATGCACGGACCGGAGAGCTACCTGCCCATGTAGAGCCACCAACTCCCAGGAGTGGAGAAGCTCGATGCTCGCTACAACTCGCATTCTCGTGTTCATGCTCGCTACAGCTCGCATTTTTTGTCACCCACCCACCACCCCTAACTCTCACACCCTCATTGTCATCTAGGGATCAATCGGTGCCAACGATCTCAAGCCACAAGGGCAGCGGCACCTTCCCCACCGCCTCCGACGGTGGGCACATTGAAGATGGTTGATTGGTAGAATAGGTTTTCTTGGATAGCTTTGGTTTTCTCATATCTTTGTACTCATCAGATTTTCATTCTCTCATATTGGTTTTTTATCTCAACGTACTTGCTTGGCTTTGAAAAATTGGACATGCTAACTATTTATTGTGGACTCTTGACCGTGCAAAGCTGGCCTGGCATCAACCCACCAGCGTTGCTCGGACACCAATGGCACAAGCAGCGACATGTCTCGATTCACGAACACTTTTGCCGAGGGACTGTAGGCACTCTCGAGTACTTACGCGGATATGCTTTGGTAAACTGTTATGGCCAACACGGGACCGGGAATGGCCAATAACTAGGCTTGAGTCCTCACCACATGATTGAAGGAGCCTCTTAGGGCTTAATTTCGAACTTAATGCTGAAAGGGGAAGCATCCACTGCAATGATACAGGTATCCTTTTCCTACGCTTCCACTCATAAGGCATGAATTTGCTAGAAAGAGACGCTAAAATATTGTTAGCGGTAAGGGTAGGCGATCTGACGTTAACTGACGCTCATATCTCTAGTGAGACTTGGGTTACTAAGGTCTAATATCACTTGGGCACTACCTGAATTCTCCCTGGTAATCGAGACTCTACGAAAACACAGCCTTGGGTGCAGCCTAATACATTACGCTCGACGCACCTGCCGGTGGCATGGTAAATATTCCCATGAAGTATGGGGCCTGCCGCAAGGGCCTCACAACATATCACTCGGAGTAGTGAGAGTGGCAGAGTAGCATGGGGCTTTGCTAGAGGATATACAGGTGCCTGGGAACCCCTCAGGTTTTCATGCTACGCATGTTAAATTGTTGGGCGTGGTTCGTTCATGAGATATCCTCATATCTGATAAATCTTATACAAGGAACAGACGTCTCTACTGCACACACGACTTCGTTTTGAACAATTATCGGGCGGTTAGGCGCAGTGGATCCAATCCTAAGTTACCGAGCAACACAAAGCTTTTATTGATACGAACAACGATAATAGACAAAATATATCAGCGAAAAACAAAGAGTAAAGAGATCGTGTGCAAGAACGAATAACTTTGACAAGACAAGTGATGACTGTAGAACTGTGAGAGAAAGATGCGATGAGTGAGATGAACTACTAGACAAACAAAGGGAAGAACAGACAGCCCTATATTCTTATCAACAGAGAACTTTCTTCCCCGGCATACTTCCTGCGCATGCCGGATTCTTCTCCCACTTTCCATCTCTAGATCGTCCTTCTGTTTCGCTTTGCCATAACACTTCCGAGGTAAGAGCTCCTTGGCCGAGGGTACAGTTATGCCAGATGCCTCGGATCGAGTTCATGGCCGAGGGTACGGTAGAATACGGGGTTGGAAGAACCCATTGCCAATTGAGCAAAGCGTACGGAACATACCATGGGATACGAGCTGGACCTCGGAGGTTTGTCGGGAAAAGGTATAGCCGGGGCTTTCGACTAGCGCGGGGCCATAGCTACTCCGCGATGGGTCTGTGGTACACCCCTAGTATATACCACCTCCGAATCCCCCTAACACGAGATCCTCAACCTCGCGACAGCTCGCTACATCTCGTGTTTTTTTGTTGTTTCTTACATTTTTACCGACGATTTATACATCCAACCCAACCGATCTACACAATACCGAGCATAATGCCAACCAGACGGGGAGCCAGACGGGGAGGAAGCCTAGCACCATCCAGCCGGAGGGGAGGCTCAGGAGGAATTAGAAGAAACACACGGAACCGCCAAGCACCACGTCGATATGGCCAAACCCCAGTAGCCGAATTTGGTGGATCCGAGAGTGAGGAAATACATGACTCGGAGAGCGAAGATGTCGAAGCAGAAACCAGTGGACATGGCCATTCC
>Ga0307513_10002997_pt1 | contig 23028 bp, 19 predicted proteins | sample 15_EM_MG_FD_202174 | JGI IMG/M metagenome (GOLD analysis project Ga0307513, IMG submission 202174) | Populus trichocarpa ectomycorrhiza microbial communities from riparian zone in the Pacific Northwest, United States - 15_EM | ecosystem: Host-associated > Plants > Roots > Unclassified | place...
GCGATCGGGTCCTTCGCCTCCCAGGCCGCCCGCTCGTCGTCGTGGCGGTAGCGGGTCGGGTCGTCGGAGGTGGTGTGGGCGCCCATGCGGTACGTGTACGCCTCGACCAGCGTCGGGCCCTCGCCGCTGCGGGCCCGCTCCAGGGCCCACTTCGTCACCGCGAGGACGGCCAGGACGTCGTTGCCGTCCACCCGTACGCCCGGGAAGCCGTAGCCCTGCGCGCGCTGGTAGAGCGGGACGCGGGTCTGGCGCTCGGTCGGCTCGGAGATCGCCCACTGGTTGTTCTGGCAGAAGAACACCACGGGGGCGTTGTAGACGGAGGCGAAGGTGAAGGACTCGGCGACGTCGCCCTGGCTGGAGGCGCCGTCCCCGAAGTACGCGACGACCGCGGAGTCGGCCCCGTCCTTGGCCACGCCCATCGCGTACCCGGTGGCGTGCAGGGTCTGGGAGCCGATGACGATCGTGTAGAGGTGGAAGTTGTTGCTGTTCGGGTCCCAGCCGCCGTTGTTGACGCCGCGGAACATGCCGAGCAGGTTGATCGGGTCGATGTCCCGGCACCAGGCGACGCCGTGCTCGCGGTAGGTCGGGAAGACGTAGTCGTCGGTGCGGGTGGCGCGGCCGGAGCCGATCTGGGCGGCCTCCTGGCCGAGCAGCGAGGCCCACAGGCCCAGCTCGCCCTGGCGCTGGAGGGCGGTCGCCTCGGCGTCGAAGCGGCGGGTCAGCACCATGTCGCGGTACAGACCGCGCAGGTCGTCGGGGGTGAGGGCGGCGACGTACGGGTCGTAGGCGGCGTTCTCGACGCGCTCGCCCTCGGGGGTGAGCAGCTGGACGAGGTCCGGATCGGCACCCGTCGCGGCCGTCCCGACCGCCTGCGCCGGCTCGGCGGCGGGCTTCTTGGGGGCGGCTCGTTTGGCGGGGGCGCGTTTGGTGGTGGCGCGCTTCGCGGCCGTGGCCTTGGACGCGGTGGCAGTGGCGGGCTGCGCGGCCGTGGCTGATGCGTCGGCGGCCGGCGCGTCGGCGCTCTGCGCGGTGGTGCGGGTGGTACCGGTCTTGCTTCCGGCGCTGCGTCGCGGTTTGCGCGCGGCAGTGCTCTCCACGGTCACGTGTACTCCTCCGTCGGTCCGGCCCCGGGGTTGCCGGGTAACCAGTGCGGTCACCTGTTCCCGATACCCGTGCACGGGGTGGGTGCCGCTCGGCCGGGAACAGGCGTGACAGGTGTCCCGGCGAGCGTCCGCAAGCATCACGTTACCCAGTGCGCCATATTTCTATGAAACCCCCCTGACCTGCGATTTTGCTTGGAAATCCAAGTAAATTGAACAAGTCGGGAAGGGGCCCTGGTCACAGCCTTGCAGGGGGCCGGAACAACGGCACGTTATCCCGCGTACCCAGGCCACGGGAAGAGATCGGTATGTGAGACTGTCTCCGTGTCCGAAGACGGAAAAATCACTGTATTTCTCCTCGATGACCATGAAGTCGTCCGCCGGGGGGTCCATGAACTGCTCTCGGTCGAGGACGACATCGAGGTGGTCGGCGAGGCCGGGACGGCGGCGGACGCGCTGGTACGGATTCCGGCCACCCGCCCGGACGTGGCGGTGCTGGACGTACGGCTCCCGGACGGCAGCGGCGTCGAGGTGTGCCGCGAGATCCGCTCCCGGGACACGGGCGTCAAATGCCTGATGCTGACCTCGTTCGCCGACGACGAGGCCCTCTTCGACGCGATCATGGCGGGCGCCTCCGGGTACGTCCTCAAGGCGATCCGCGGACATGAACTACTGGCGGCCGTACGGGACGTGGCGGCCGGCAAGTCCCTGCTCGACCCGGTCGCGACCGCCCGCGTCCTGGAGCGGCTGCGGAGCGGCGGCGGCGCGGACACGGGCGTGCGGGGCGACGAGCGGCTCGCGAACCTGACCGACCAGGAGCGCAGGATCCTCGACCTGATCGGCGAGGGGCTCACCAACCGCGAGATCGGCGAACGGCTGCACCTGGCCGAGAAGACGATCAAGAACTATGTGTCGGGACTGCTGTCCAAGCTGGGCATGCAGCGGCGCGCACAGGCGGCGGCGTACGTGGCGCGGATGCAGGCGGAGGGGCAGGGGAAGAGCCGGGGTTTCTAAGGTTTCAGAGCCCTCCGGGGCGCCCGAATCGGGACCTAAGGCCTCACTTCTGGGGGCGAGCGCCCCTGGTGTGCCCGTTCGGCCGCCGCACACAGTGAGTGCATGCCGACCGAGGAACAGAACGAGCAGGACGACCAGCACGCCGCCGACCTCCTCGGCCGCGTGGCGCACGGCCGGGTCGCGACCAGCATGCGCGCGCTGCCCTTCCTGGCGTCCGCCCGGCACATCGTCGTGGACGGCCGGGTCCTGCTGCGCCTGCACAGGGGGCACGGGTACCACCGGGCGTGCGTGGGCGGTGTCGTCGCGTACGGCGCGGACGTTCCGTCGGCACGCAACCGGCGGTCGTGGTCCGTGCAGGTCGTCGGGGAGTGCGCGGCCGTGGAACCGACCCCCGCCGAACTCGACCGGTTCGGGCCCGCACCGCGCTCCGTGGACGGCGTCCCCTTCGATCCCGTCTACCTACGAGTCGAACCCCAGTTCGCCACCGTGCACTCTGTGATCGAAACCGACTGCCCGTGACAGCCCGCGGTCACCTGTGACTGCCTGTGACAAGCGCCCCGCTCACGCGCCCGGCTCGTGCCCTAGCATCTGGCGCGTGCCGCGCTCATCTGTACCACCCCTTGTGCCCCACGCTCCCCCTCTGGGCGCCCTCCTCCGCCAGTACTCCGCCGGGTCCGCGCTGACCTGCGACCCCGTCGACCAGGGGCTGCTGAACCGCGGCTACCGGCTCGCCACCACGCGCGGCGACTACTTCCTGAAGCACCACTTCGACCCCGAGACCGCCGACCCCGCCGCGATCGCCCGCCAGCACCGGGCGACCCAGCGCCTCGCGGATCTCGGCGTCCCGGTGGCCCCGCCCCTGCCCGGCCGCGACGGCCGTACGGTCGCCGTCGTCGGCGGCCACGCCTACGCCCTCCACCCCTGGATCGACGGCCGCCACCGCCACGGCGGCCAGCTCACCACCGTCCAGTGCGGCCGGCTGGGCGCCCTGCTGGGCGTGGTCCACGCAAGCCTGGAACGCGTGATGCCTGCGCGGGGCGGGGCACCGGGCGAGGGCACCGGCCGGAACCAGGGCGCCCCGGCGCCAGGGGTGACCGCCGGCCGCGAGCCGACTGCCGGACAGAGCAGACTCTCCCCGTGGGCGGAGACAGGCCGACGAGCGGGAAACGCTGGGCGCGAGGAACCCGCCCGACGGGGCATCACCCCCCGGCAGGGCGGCTCCGCCGCCCGGAACCAGGACGGCCCGGGCGACCGGAACCGGGACGGATCCACCGGCCGGGACTGCGGCGGACCCGCCGACCGGCACGCAGACGTCCCCGCCGACCGAGACCGGAGCGGAACCGCCGCCCAGCTCTGGAACAAAACCGCCAGCCGCAACCAACGCACCCCCACCGACCCGGACCGGTACGGCCCGGCCAACCGGGAGCGGGGCGAATCCGCCGACCGACACCAAGGCTTCGCCGCTGACCGGGACCAGAGCGGACCCATCGGCCGAAACGAAGGCACCCCCGCCAGCCAGCACCGCGACAGCCCGGCCGGCCAGGACTGGGACGGACCCATGGGCCGGAACTGCGACGACCCCGTCGGCCGACACTGGGCCGCACCCGGCAACCGGCCCCGGGACGAAGCCACCAGCCGGAACCAGGGCCTCGTCACCGACCTGGACCTGGACGGACCCGGCAGCCGGCACTTGGACGGCCCCGCAGACCGATCCTCAGCGGCCGACCGGTATCGGACCACCACCGGCACCGCCACCACCGAAGCCCCCGCGAAGCTCCCCTCCCCGGCAGCCACGGGCCCGGCTCCCACCGACGACCCCGCAAGCCACCCCTCGGCGGCCGGCCAGTACCAGGCCGCCACCGCCGCCGCCGAACTCCCCGCAACCACCCAAGCCACCCAAGCCACCGCAAAGTCCCCCTCCCCGCACCCCACCCCAGCAACCCCAGGCCCAGCCCCCACCAACGGCCCCACCGAACCCGTGCACGCCCCCTCGGCCGACCCCGTCGACACCTTCGCGCTCATCGACGATCTGCTCGCCCAGGTTCGCCGTCGTCGCCCCACCGATGCCTTCGACGAGCTGGCCCGGTACCGGCTGCTGGAGCGGCGGGCGCTGTTGGAGCAGCATGCGGACCGGCGGCCACCGCCGGGTGGCTCGGTGGGGTGGGTGCACGGTGACTTCCACCCGTTCAACCTGCTCTACAAGGGGGACGCGCCCGCCGCGATCGTCGACTGGGACCGGCTCGGTGTGCAGCCCCGCGCGGAGGAGGCCGTACGCGCCGCCGCGATCTTCTTCGTACGGCCCGCCGGCACGCTCGACCTGCCCAAGGTGCGGGCGTACGCGCGCGCGTACCGGCGTACGGCCGGGGCGACGCCCTCCGAGCTGGCCGCCGCCGTGCACCGGGTGTGGTGGGAGCGGCTCAACGACTTCTGGATGCTGCGCTGGCACTACGAGCGGGGGGACACCCGCGCCGACTCCCAGTTCCCGGCCGCCTCGGCGCTCGCGGTGTGGTGGACGCGCGAGTACGACGCCGTGTGCGGGGCGTTCACGGACTGACGCCCACCGGGCCAGAGTCCGGGGGCCGGAAACAACAGCACGCGCGCGTGGAGCCCTCTTCGGGCCGCACGCGCGCGTGGAGGCTGTTTTCCGTCGACCGACGGTCACCGGCCCGCCGGTGTCAGGGAGTGGTGCCGCCCTCGGTACCGCCGTCTTCCTCACCGGTGTCGCCGGTGTCCTCCGGCGAGGCGGTCGCCGTGTCCGCCGGCTCCGACACCGTGTTCGACGGCTGCACGCTCGTCTGCACGTCCGACGGTGTGGGCGACGGCTCGGAGGAGGCGGTCTCGGACTGCGTGTACGACGGTGTGGGCGACGGCGTCCACTGGGACCCGCCGTCCGAGCCGCTGCCGTCGTCCGTCTCGACGCTCGACGTCTCCTCGGAGACCTCGTCGCTCGGGCTCGCCGTGGCGTCGTCGTTCGTCGCGGTCTGCGAGGTCGTCGGCGACTGGGTGGTACCGGTGTCGCCGTCGTCGCCGTTGCCGCCCTGGAGGGCGAGGGCGACGCCCGCCGCGATGGCGATCACCGCGAAGAACGCCAGTATCCACAGCTTGCCCCGGCCGCCGCTCCGGTTGCCGTGCCCCTCGAAGCCGCCGTCGTCCCCGCCGCCGTACCCGACGGGCAGGATCGGCTGGGGGATCTGGGTGGTCCCGGAGTTGTCGCCCGGGTGCTGGTTCATCACCGCGGTGCCGGCGAAGCCCCCCGAGGGGGTGTGCCGGCCCTCGTGCATGTCGACGGGCCCGGTGTTCCAGGTGCCGGTGTGGCCGCCCTGGTCGTACAGCATCTGCAGGCCGTACTGGATCAGCCCGCGCATCTCCTCGGCGGTCTGGAAGCGGTCGTCCGGCTCCTTGGCCAGGGACCGCATGACCAGCCCGTCCAGCTCCGGCGGCGCCGCGTCCGAGACCTCGGACGGGGGCACCGGAATGTCCTGGACGTGCTGGTAGACCACGGAGAGAGGGGTCTCGCCCGTGAACGGGGGCCGCAGCGCGAGGAGTTCATACAACAGACAACCGGTCGCGTACAGGTCGGAGCGGTGGTCCACCGCCTTGCCGAGGGCCTGCTCGGGGGAGAGGTACTGGGGCGTGCCCATGACCATGCCGGTCTGCGTCATCGTCGTGGACGCCCCGTGCAGCGCACGGGCGATGCCGAAGTCCATGACCTTCACGGCGCCGTTGTGCGTGATGATCACGTTGGCGGGCTTGATGTCCCGGTGCACGATGCCGTGCTGGTGTGAGTACGCCAGCGCCTCCAGCACCCCGGAGACGATGATCAGAGCCTGCTCGGGCCCGGGCGCCTCGGCATTGATGAGGAGGTCACGGATGGTTCGCCCCTCGACGATCTCCATCACGATGTACGGGACGGAGTGGCCGCCGACGTAGTCCTCGCCGGAGTCGTACACAGCGACGATCGAGTGATGGTTGAGCCCGGCCACCGACTGGGCCTCACGCGTGAAGCGGGCCTTGGAGATCGGGTCCTCGGCGAGATCGGCACGCAGCAGTTTGACCGCGACGGTCCGCCCCAGGCGTACGTCCTCGGCGGCGAACACCTCCGCCATGCCGCCCCGGCCGAGTCTGTGGGTGAGCCGGTACCGGCCGTCCCCCACCAGTCCGCCGTTGCCCCACAACTCAGGCGCGTCTGACATACCGCCGCCAGCCGCCTCGGGGTCGGACGGGCCCTGAGCGCGCTGCTGTGCCATCAGTCCTCGCCGTCGTTTCTGCCCGCGGTGCGCGCGGTGTTGTTACGGTCTCCGTCGGCCACGCTACAGCCTCCACGCAAGCCTCCGGTCCGGGAGGCGGCCCGGGAGCAGCTCCTGAAGGAGCCCCGGTACGAGTCCCGGGCAGACCGGACATCAAACCCGTTGCCGGTATCGTCGTGCAAATTCCGTGCCCCGTCCGTCCAGCACCTGTAACGCTTCCGCGACGCTTCCTTCTCGTACGGTCACGGAACGGGCACCTCGCTTGACGTGTCAGTGCCCTCCGGCAGACTTGGCCCGGTATGAGCCAATCGATCACGTGCGGCTGTGAGAAAGCTCGGGGGACGCTGAGACATGAGCCACGACGGCGCACACGGCCGGTACACGGGGCACGCGCTCGCCGGCGGGCGCTACCAGCTGCGCGATCTGCTCGGCGAGGGCGGCATGGCCTCGGTGCACCTCGCGTACGACTCGGTCCTGGACCGGCAGGTCGCGATCAAGACACTGCACACCGAACTCGGCCGGGAACAGGCCTTCCGCGAGCGTTTCCGCCGCGAGGCCCAGGCCGTGGCCAAGCTCACGCACACGAACATCGTCTCGGTCTTCGACACCGGTGAGGACGAGGTGGCGGGGACCATGACCCCGTACATCGTCATGGAGTACGTCGAGGGGCAGCCGCTCGGCTCCGTGCTCGACGCGGACGTACGGCAGTTCGGGGCGATGCCCGCCGACAAGGCGCTGAAGATCACCGCGGACGTGCTGGCGGCGCTGGAGATCAGCCACGAGATGGGGCTGGTCCACCGGGACATCAAGCCGGGCAACGTGATGACGACCAAGCGCGGGGTCGTCAAGGTGATGGACTTCGGCATCGCCCGCGCCATGCAGTCGGGCGTCACGTCGATGACGCAGACCGGCATGGTCGTCGGCACCCCGCAGTACCTCTCCCCGGAGCAGGCGCTGGGCCGGGGCGTGGACGCCCGCTCCGATCTCTACTCGGTCGGCATCATGCTGTTCCAGCTGGTCACCGGACGGCTGCCGTTCAACGCCGACTCACCGCTTGCGATCGCGTACGCGCATGTCCAGGAGCAGCCGGTCGCCCCGTCCTCGGTCAACCGCGCGCTGCCCCCGGCGGTGGACGCGCTCGTCGCGCGCGCGCTGAAGAAGAACCCGAACGAGCGTTTCCCGAGCGCCGTCGCCATGCGCGACGAGTGTCTGCGCGTGGCCGCCTCCCTCCACCCGGCCGCCCCGAACATCGTCCCGGGCGCCCCGTCCCAGAGCGGCGCGGGCGTCGCCTCGGCGGTGTTCCCACCGGTCGACCAGGCGACGCCGCCCCCGCCGGGCCCCGTACAGACCCCGTACCAGCCGACTCCGACTCCGGCCCCGAATCCGTACAGCGCCGCTCCGGCGTACGGCTATCCGCAACAGCCCGCGTACCAGGCACCCGGCACGTACGCACCGCAGTACACGCCGCCGGCCGCCTTCCCGACGCCGGCCGCTCCCGGAGGGGGACGCAAGAGCAACACCCCGGTGATCGTGGGCTCGATCGTCGTCTCGCTCGTCGCCGTCGGCGGGCTGCTCCTGGCCCTCAAGCTGGGCGGGGACGACACCGGCAACGGCGGCGCGGCCGGCAGCGACAGCAGTGCGAGCGCCTCGGCCTCGCAGACGTCGGAAACCGGGTCGGGATCTGGGTCGGCGACGGGGTACAAGGGGCCGGACCTGAGCAAGAAGATCGACGCGGAGGAGTGCTCGGAGGCGCCGGAGTCGTACACCGACCCGGACAAGATCCAGCTGCCGGACGTCCGCTACAAGAACCTGACCTCGGTCAAGTCCTGTTTCCAGGCGGCCGGGTGGCGGATGAAGGTGACCCGGATCGACGAGAACACCTTCGGCAAGGACACGGTCACCGACCAGTTCCCCTCCGCGGGCACGGACGCCGACCCGGAGGACATGCCGGTCATCGAGCTGAGCGTGTCGTCGGGCAACCCGTCCTGAGCGGACGGTTCAACAGTTCAGCGGTTCATGGGGAGAGGCCCGGCGGCCGGTCGGTCGGCTGCCGGGCCCCTCCCCACAAGAGTCACATCCCCACAAGAGTTACAGGTACGGCCCGCCCGTGCGTCCGCCCGTGCGCGGATCGTCGTCGCCCTCGTGGCCGCCGACTCCCGGCGGCAGCGCGCGGCGCATCTGCTCCAGCTGGGCCCGCGCGGCCATCTGCTGGGCGAACAGGGTGGTCTGGATCCCGTGGAAGAGGCCCTCCAGCCAGCCCACCAGCTGGGCCTGCGCGATCCGCAGCTCGGCGTCGCTGGGAACGCCCTCGTCCGTGAACGGCAGGGACAGGCGCTCCAGTTCGTCGACCAGCTCCGGCGCCAGACCGTCCTCCAGCTCCTTGACCGAGCTGGCGTGGATCTCCTTCAGCCGCACCCGGCTCGCCTCGTCGAGAGGGGCCGCGCGCACCTCCTCCAGCAGCTGCTTGATCATGCTGCCGATCCTCATGACCTTGGCGGGTTGCTCCACCATCTCCGTCACCGGGATCTCTCGGGAGTCCTCGTCACCACCGCCCCCGAGAGCCATCCCGTCCTGGCCAACGACCAGGATCTGGGGGTTCTCCGGCGACCTTTCGTTCCTCGGCATCTCCATACCGCCATTCTGTCGCACCAGGTCGCTGTTCCGGCCGGTGGGTCCGGCCCGGCGGTGTCCCGTCCGGGATGCCGGACGGGCGGGTGCGTGTGAGGCTGGTCCCGTCGAACCCTGGTGACTGGCGACTCCGCGGCGGGAGGGGCCCGACATGACTCCATGGCTCCACACACTGCGCGTCTGCGGCACCCTGCTGGCCCTGGCGGCCCCCACGCTCGCCGCCGCCCCGCACGGCACGACACCGGCGTACGACGACGTCTCGTACGTCTCCCGGCCCGCCCCCGAGGCCTCCCGGGCCGGCAGCCGGGCGGGCGAGGGGCGGGAGCGCCCCGGGCGGCGGGACTCCGCGCCGCCCGAGGAGGTGGCGTACGAGGAGACCGTGCCCGTCCCCGTGCCCACCTCCGTCCCGGACCCGGGCGAGGCACGGGACACGGCCGCGCTGCCCGCCCCGGTCACCCACCCGGTGCTGCGGATACTGCCGCTGGGCAGCGGGCTCGTCCTCATCGGCCTCGGCCTGGGCCTCGCATTTCTCGGGCTGCGGCTGCGCGTACGCAGGGCGTGACCCCCGAGATGTCCCCTTACGGGACCACCAGCAGCACCTTTCCCACGTGCCCGCTCTCCTCCACCAGCCGGTGGGCCGCCGCCGCGTCGCTCATCGGGAACTCCCGGTCGACGACCGGCCGGACCTGACCGGCGGCGATCAGCGGCCAGACGTGTTCGCGTACGGCGGCCACGATCGCCGTCTTCTCGGCGAGCGGGCGGGCGCGCAGCGAGGTTGCGCTGATCGCGGCCCGCTTGGTGAGGAGCGCGCCGATGTTCAGCTCGGCCTTGACGCCGCCCTGCATACCGATGATCGCGAGCCGCCCGTTGACGGCGAGGGCGCGGAGGTTGCGGTCCAGGTACTTGGCGCCCATGTTGTCGAGGATCACGTCGGCGCCCGCGCCGCCGGTGGCCTGCTTCAGCTCCTCGACGAAGTCCTGCTCGCGGTAGTTGACGAGGATGTCGGCGCCCAGCTCGGCGCACTGGTCGAGCTTCTCCTTCGTGCCCGCCGTCACGGCGACCTTCGCGCCGACCGCCTTGGCGAGCTGGATGGCCATGGTGCCGATGCCGCTGGAGCCGCCGTGCACGAGAAAGGTCTCGCCCGGGCGGAGGTGGGAGATCATGAAGACGTTCGACCAGACCGTGCAGGTCACCTCGGGCAGTGCCGCCGCCCGCTTCAGGTCGACGCCCTCGGGCACGGGCAGCAGCTGCCCGGCCGGCACGGCCACCTTCGTCGCGTAACCGCCGCCCGCGAGCAGCGCGCACACCTCGTCGCCGACGGACCAGCCGGACACTCCGGGCCCGACCTCGGCGATCCGGCCGGAGCACTCGAGGCCGGGGTACGGGGAGGCGCCTGGCGGCGGGTTGTAGAAGCCCTGGCGTTGCAGGATGTCGGCACGGTTGACGGCGCCGGCCACCACCTCGACCAGCACCTCGCCCTCGCCGGGCACGGGATCGGGGACCTCGGCCCACACCAGCGCCTCGGGCCCTCCGGGTTCGGGAATCGTGATCGCACGCATGAGGGGACGCTACTCCCCGATCCGGCGAAATCGATGTGCGGTCCGCGTCTGGCGGAGAGACCGTGGAGAGACGTACGGTCGCGCGACCGATGAGTTTCCGGCCAACCGACGGTCTCCCTTTGCGTCACCCCGTACGCGCAAGGACTCCGGAAGGACCACGAGACATGAGCCCACAGGCAGCCAGAGCGGGCAGGGCGGCCGAGGCGCCCGACCTCGCGATCGAGACCGCGAGTCTGGTGAAGACCTTCGGCGAGACCCGGGCCGTCGACGGCGTCGACCTCACCGTGCCCACCGGCACGGTCTACGGAGTCCTCGGGCCGAACGGCGCCGGCAAGACGACCACCGTGAAGATGCTCGCCACGCTGCTGCGGCCGGACGGCGGCGAGGCGCACGTCTTCGGCCACGACGTGGTGCGCGAGGCCGACGCGGTACGCGGCAGGGTGAGCCTCACCGGCCAGTACGCGTCCGTCGACGAGGACCTCACCGGCACCGAGAACCTGGTGCTGCTCGGCCGGCTCCTCGGCCACCACAAGCGGACCGCGCGCGAGCGTGCCGCCCAGCTCCTGGAGGCCTTCGGGCTCACGGACGCGGCGGCGAAGCAGGTCAAGCACTACTCGGGCGGTATGCGGCGCCGGATCGACATCGCCGCGTCCATCCTCAACACCCCCGACCTGCTCTTCCTCGACGAGCCCACGACCGGCCTCGACCCGCGCAGCCGCAACCAGGTGTGGGACATCGTGCGCGCGGTGGTCGCCCAGGGCACGACCGTGCTGCTGACCACGCAGTATCTGGACGAGGCCGACCAGCTGGCGTCCCGGATCGCCGTCATCGACAAGGGCAAGGTCATCGCGGAGGGCACGAAGGGCGAGTTGAAGGCGTCCGTCGGCGCCGGCTCCGTCCATCTGCGGCTGCGCGATCCGGCCCAGCGGCCCGAGGCGGAGGAGGTGCTGCGGCTCGCCCTCGACGCGACCGTGCAGCGCGAGCCCGACCCGGTCGCGCTGACGGCCCGTATCGGTACGTCGGTCAGCGACACGGCGGCCGAGCAGGCGGCCCGCGCGCTCGCCGAACTGGCCCGCTGCGGCATCCACGTCGACAACTTCTCCCTGGGACAGCCCAGCCTGGACGAGGTGTTCCTCGCCCTCACCGGACACGACACGGAAGACGGCTCCCCGGCCGATCCCACAGCCGACTCCGCCGAAGGATCTGAAGGAGAGGTGGCGGCATGAGTACCGCGACCACCACCGAAGGCCGGGAACTCGCCCCGGTCAGCGCCGAGTCGCTCGCCGCGCTGCTCATCTCCAAGGACCGGCCGCCGCGCCCCAGCGCGCTCTCGGCGTCGCTCACCTTCGGCTGGCGCGCGATGCTCAAGATCAAGCACGTCCCGGAGCAGCTCTTCGACGTCACCGCGTTCCCGATCATGATGGTGCTGATGTACACGTACCTGTTCGGGGGCGCGCTCGCGGGCTCCCCGCGCGAGTACATCCAGTTCCTGCTGCCGGGCATCCTGGTGATGTCGGTCGTGATGATCACGATGTACACGGGCGTCTCGGTCAACACGGACATCGAGAAGGGCGTCTTCGACCGCTTCCGTACGCTGCCGATCTGGCGGCCGGCGGTGATGGTCGGCTATCTCCTCGGCGACGCCCTGCGCTACACCATGGCGTCCGTGGTGATGCTGACGGTCGGCATCATCCTCGGCTACCGCCCCGACGGAGTGGTGGGCGTGGCCGCCGGCATCGCCCTCCTCCTGGTCTTCTCCTTCGCCTTCTCATGGATCTGGACCATGTTCGGGCTGCTGCTGCGCACGGAGAAGTCGGTGATGGGCGTCAGCATGATGGTGATCTTCCCGCTGACCTTCCTGTCGAACGTCTTCGTCGACCCGAGCACCATGCCCGGCTGGCTCCAGGCCTTCGTCAACAACAGCCCGATCACCCATGTGTCGTCGGCGGTACGGGAGCTGATGGCCGGCGAGTGGCCGACCGCCGAGATCGCCTGGTCGCTGGGGTGGGCGGGCCTGCTGGTGCTGGTCTTCGGCCCGGTGACGATGCGGCTCTACAACCGCAAGTAGCCACAACCCCTTCAGAACACCGCTCAGTTGTCGCGGATCGGACGGACGTCGGGCGCCACATGCGCGCCCGGCGTCGCCCGCACGATGGTGATGAGCCGGTCGGCCACCTGAAGCTCCCCGATCGACGGATCGTCGTAGCCCAGCACCCGATGCCCGCGTACGACGCTCACGACCAGGTCGTCCGTCTCGCGCGGCCCCTTGCCCACCTCGGCCTTTATGACCGGCCGTTCGACGATGTCGAGCCCGCTGCCCTGCTGGATGAGATCCTCCATGACCATGCCGGCGGCGGGGCTGAGCACGGACAGCCCGAGCAGTCGGCCGGCCGCGCTCGCACTGGTGATGACGGCGTCGGCGCCGGACTGCTTGAGCAGCGGCGCGTTCTCCTCCTCGCGCACGGCGGCCACGATCTTCGCCGTGCGGTTGAGCTGCCGGGCGGTCAGCGTGACGAGGACGGCCGTGTCGTCGCGCTGGGTGGCGATGATGATCTGCCGCGCCCTCTGCAGCTCGGCCCGCAGCAGGACGTCGCTGCGCGTGGCATCCCCGACCACTCCGGCGTACCCCTCGGCGGTGGCCGCCTCCACGGCTTTCACGCTGGGGTCGACGACCACGACCTGTTCCTTCTTCAGCCCGGTGACACAGACGGTCTGCACGGCCGACCGCCCCTTGGTCCCGAACCCGATGACTACGGTGTGCTCTCGCAAGGCCGCCCTCCAGCGGTTCTGTCGCCACTCCTCGCGCGTGCGCTCCGTGAGGACTTCGAGAGTCGTGCCGACCAGGATGATCAGGAAGAGCACGCGCAGCGGTGTGATGACGAAGATGTTGGTGAACCGGGCGGCGTCACTGACGGGCGTGATGTCGCCGTATCCGGTGGTGGAGAGGGTGACGGTGGCGTAGTAGAAGGCGTCGAGAAGGTCGACGGAACCGTCGGAGTTGTCGGTGTAGCCGTCGTGGTCGGCGTAGACGATGAGCGCGGTCCCGACCAGCACCAGCAGCGCCATGGCGACACGTTTGCCGACCTGGCGGATCGGCCGTTCCACCACGGTCCGGGGAAGTTTCACCCGATGGGTCACCAGATGCTCGTCCGCTTGGCGGGCGATGGCGTCATGGCCCGGCAGTTTCACGTGAAACATCCTCCCGTACGACCCGGCTGCGTCGAATGTTTCACGTGAAACACACCCCGGCTTCGGCGGCTGCCGCCCAGGGCAGATCGAGCAGTTCCAGTTCCTGACCGGGTCGGGCGCCACCGGGCGGTACGACCGCGAGGGCCTCGGCCGCCGCGATACCGCGCAGCATGGCCGGCCCGTTGTAGTGCAGCGGCACGGCCCGGTCGCCGCGTACGACGACGGGGATGAGCCGGGTGTCGTGCGGGTGCCCGTGCACCTCGTCCTTGAGGGGCAGCGTGTACGGCTCGGGCGCCGCCCGTCCCGCGAGGGTCCGCAGCAGGGGCTCGGCAAGGGTGAGCAGCCCGGAGACGGCGGCCAGCGGGTTGCCGGGCAGCCCGACGAGGTGCTGGTTCTCCTTGATCCGGGCCAGCAGCATGGGGTGCCCCGGGCGCACCTGGACTCCGTTCACCAGCAGCTCGGCGCCGAGGCGGCGCAGGGTGGGGTGGACGTGGTCGACGGGTCCGTGAGCGGTGCCGCCGGTGGTGACGATCAGCTCGGCGGGGGAGTTCTTCAGGGCCGCGTAGAGCGCCTCGGCGTCGTCCCCGAGCCTGCGTACGGCCACGACGTCGGCGCCGAGCGAGCGCAGCCAGGGCGGCAGCATCGGGCCGAGCGCGTCCCGGATCAGCCCGTCGTGCGGGAGTCCCCCGGTGAGCAACTCGTCGCCCAGGACGAGGACTTCGGCCCGGGGGCGGGGGATCGCTGCGAGCGTGTCGTACCCGGCGGCAGCGGCCAGCCCGAGCACCGCCGGGGTCACGAAGGTGCCGGTGGGCAGCAGTTGGTCGCCGGAGCGGCACTCCTGGCCGCGCGGCCGGATGTCCTGGCCGTGGCTCATGTCCCGGGTGGCGTGCAGCCGGCCCTTGTCGTCGGTGCGGCCGTGCTCGCTGCGCAGGACGGCGGTCGTGTCGTACGGGATACGGGCGCCCGTAGCGATCCGTACCGCGCTGCCGTCGGTGAGCGGCTCGGGCTGCGCGTGCCCGGCGAGGACACCTGCCTCGCGCACGGCCCAGGGGCCGGGTCCGGCCACCGCCCAGCCGTCCATCGCGGAGGTGTCGAAGGAGGGGAGGTCGGTGAGGGCCGCCAGGGGAGCGGCGAGGACCAGTCCGAGGGCGGCGTCGAGGGGGACGGAGACGGGGGCCTTGGCGGTACGGGGGACCTGGCGGGCGGCGTGCTCGGCGATGGCGCGGGCCTGGGGCCAGGGGGTGGCCCGGGGGCGGGCGGGGGCGGAGGCAGAGGTAGGGGTGAGGTCCCCGTCGGTGCCAGGACCGGTGCCGGGGCCGGGATGGTCGGCCTCCACGTCGTACACGCCCTCCGCGGTGGGGCCCGGTACCGCGGCGCCCTCGCCGGTCGGCCCGTCGCCCTGCCCACCGCTTCCGCCGCCGGTTCCGCCGCCGTTGCCGTTGCCTTGGTTCACAAGGGCGAGCGCCTCCTCGACGCCGAGGTCGTCCAGGTCGCTGCGGGCGGTCATCCGGCGTCCGGGCGGCTGTCGGGGGCCTTGCCCGCACCGGGTTCGGCGTCGGCGGCCTTCGCGTCCGCCTTGGCCTCCTCGGCCCAGCGCAGGGCGAGGGCGACGGCCTTGCGGGTGGCCTCGGCGACCTCTTCCGGGCCTCCCCCGGCCCGGCCCGCCGCGTATCCGACGAGGAACGTCGTCAGTGGGGCGGCCGGCCTGGCCACTCCGTGCGCGGCATCGCGGGCGAGGTCGAGGAGGAGGCCGGTGTCGACGTCCAGGTCGATGCCCAGTTCGTCCTTGGCTGCGGAAATCCATTCGTCCAACACGTGCCCATGCTCCCTGATGCGTGCTCTGGCGGCGGCGATGTCGTCCCAGGTGTCGCAGTCGAAGGACGCGACGGGGTCGGACACCCGGATGAGTTCGAGCGCGCCGGTCAGCCGGCGCAGCGGCAGGCCGGTGAGACCCCCGTGTTCGAGGGCGAGCGCGGCCAGTTCCCGGCGCAGCGCGGACGTCCGGTACGCGGCCACGAGCGGCTGGTCCCGGCCGCCGGGGTCGGTGAGCAGCGCGCCCTCGGCGCCGCTCGTCCGCAGGGCGCCGAGGAGCCGCCGTACGGTCGCGGGGTCGAGGAACGGGAGGTCGGCGGAGAGGACGACGACCCGCGCGGCCCCGGTCCGGCGCAGGCCCGCGTCGAGCGCGGCGACGGGTCCACCGCCCGGCGGGTCCTCGTGGGCCCAGGTCACGGGCCGCGCGGTGGGCCGGGGGCCGGCCACGACCACGGTGGTGCCGGCGTCGGCGCAGGCGGCGAGCACCCGGTCGAGGAGCGCGCGCCCGCCCACCCGGACGCCGGGCTTGTCGGCGCCGCCGAGGCGTCGGGCGGCCCCGCCCGCGAGCACGACGGCGTCGTAGCCGTCGGCACCGGGGGTCCCTGAGGGCGGGGGCTCATGCGCGGTCACCCTCCGAGTATGCGGGCCCCCGCTGATCACAGGGAACGGGCGCGCGCCACCCTGATCACAGTGTGCGCAGGAGCACCGCCGGCTGTTCCACGCAGTCCGCCACATAGCGCAGGAAACCGCCCGCCGCGCCACCGTCGCACACCCGGTGGTCGAAGGTGAGCCCCAGCTGGACGACCTGGCGCACCGCCAGTTCGCCCTCGTGCACCCACGGCTTGGGGACGATCCGGCCGACGCCGAGCATGGCCGCCTCGGGGTGGTTGACGATCGGCGTGGAGCCGTCGACGCCGAACACGCCGTAGTTGTTCAACGTGAAGGTCCCGCCGGTGAGTTCGGCGGGGGTGAGGGTGCCGGTGCGGGCCGCCTCGGTCAGCCGCGCGATCTCGGCGCTCAGCGACTCGGCGTTCCTGGTGTGCGCGTCCCGCACGACGGGGACGACGAGCCCGCGTTCGGTCTGGGCGGCGAAGCCGAGGTGGACCCGGTCGAGCCGGACGATCTCCCTGGCCTCCAGGTCGACCGTGGAGTTCAGCTCGGGGTATCGGGCGAGGGCGGCGGTGCAGATCCGGGCGAGCAGAGCGAGGAGGGAGATCTTCGGCCCCCCGGCTCCGTTCATGTGCACGCGCGCGTGCATCAGTTCCGTCGCGTCGGCGTCCACCCAGCAGGTCGCGTCCGGGATCTCGCGCCGACTGCGGGAGAGCTTGTCGGCGACGGCACCGCGGATGCCCTTGAGGGGGACACGCGTGCCCTCGGCGGAGGCACGGGCGGGAGCGGGAACGGGGTGCGAGGCGGGCACCGGAGTCGCGATCGGGGCCGGGGAACCGGGTCGCGTGGCACCGTCGCGCAGGGCGCGCTCCACGTCGGCGCGCAGGATCAGTCCGTCGGGGCCGGAGCCCGCCAACTCCCGCAGATCCAGGCCGTTCTCGCGGGCGAGTCTGCGCACGAGCGGCGAGATGACCGGCACGGGACCGTCGGGACGCGCGGGGGCAGCAGGAGCCTCCGTGTCCGTGACGGCCACCGGGGCGGCGGGCACCACCTGTTCCCGCCGTACCCTCCGCCGCCGCGCGGGCGCCTCGGAGGTGCCGTATCCGACGAGCACGTTCCCGGAGCCCCGGTCCGCGTCACCGGCGGGGTCGGGGTGGGCCGGTGTGCCGACCGCGACCGTCACCAGGGGTGCGCCGACGGGCAGTTCGGTGCCCTCCTCGCCGAAGCGGGCGGTGACGACACCGCCGTAGGGACACGGCACGTCGACCATCGCCTTGGCCGTCTCGACCTCGACGACCGGCTGGTCGACGGCGACGACCTCGCCGACCTCGACCAGCCAGCGCACGATCAGCGCCTCGGTGAGCCCTTCGCCGAGATCGGGGAGCCTGAACTCCAGTACCTGTGCCATCAGCGTTCCGCCTCCCATTGCAACCGCCCCACGGCGTCCAGGACGCGGTCGACGCCGGGCAGGTGGTGCCGCTCCAGCATCGGCGGCGGGTACGGGATGTCGAATCCGGCGACACGCAGCACCGGCGCCTCCAGGTGATGGAAGCAGCGCTCCGTGACGCGGGCCGCGATCTCCCCGCCCGGGCCGCCGAAACCGCCCGACTCGTGGACGACGAGGGCCCGCCCGGTCCGCCGTACCGAAGCGCACACCGTCTCGTCGTCGAACGGGACCAGGGAACGCAGGTCGACGACCTCCAGGTCCCAGCCCTCCGCCTCCGCCGCCCGGGCCGCCTCCAGGCAGACGGGCAGCGACGGCCCGTACGTGATGAGCGTGGCGCTGCGCCCCGGGCGCCGCACCACCGCGCGTCCGATCGGTTCAACGGCCGACGGCTCCTCCGGGTTCCACGAATCCTTCGACCAGTACAGGCGCTTGGGCTCCAGGAAGACCACCGGGTCGTCGGAGGCGATGGCGGCCCGCAGCAGGCCGTACGCGTCGGCGACCGTGGCGGGCGTGACGACATGGAGGCCCGGGGTCGCCATGTAGTACGCCTCGGAGGAGTCGCTGTGGTGCTCGACGCCGCCGATGCCGCCGCCGTAGGGCACGCGGACGGTGATCGGCAGGGGCATGGCCCCGCGCGTGCGGTTGCGCATCCGGGAGACGTGCGAGATCAGCTGCTCGAACGCGGGGTAGGCGAACGCGTCGAACTGCATCTCGACGACCGGGCGCAGACCGTACATGGCCATGCCGACGGCCGCCCCGAGGATGCCCGCCTCGGCGAGCGGGGTGTCCGTGCAGCGGTCCTCGCCGAACTCCTTGGCGAGCCCGTCGGTGACCCGGAAGACCCCGCCGAGGGCGCCGACGTCCTCGCCCATGACGTGCACGGCCGGGTCGGCGGCCATGGCGTCGCGCATCGCGCGCGTGAGGGCCTGCGCCATGGTGGCCGGTTTGAGGGCGACGTCGGTGGTCATCAGTGCGCCCCTTCCGCCTCGGCATCCAGCTCGGCCCGCAACTGGGCCCGCTGTTCACGCAGTTGGGGGGTGGGTTCGGCGTACACCTGGGCGAACAGGTCCATGGGGTCGAGCACCGGGTCCTGGTTCATCCGGGCGCGCAGGTCGGCGGCGAGTGCCTCGGCGTCGTCGCGCGCGGCCTTGACGCCGTCCTCGTCGAGCAGCCCGCGCGCGGTGAGTTCCTGTGCGAGGAGGTCGATCGGGTCGTGTTCGCGCCAGGCGGCGACCTCGGAGTCGGTCCGGTAGCGCTTGTCGTCGTCGGCGTTGGTGTGCGCCTCCAGGCGGTAGGTCACCGCCTCGACCAGCGTGGGACCACCACCCGCGCGCGCGTGACGCACGGCGTCGCTCAGCACCTCGTACATGGCGACCGCGTCGTTGCCGTCGACCAGACGGCCCGGCATCCCGTAGCCGACGGCCTTGTGGGCCAGCGACGGGGCGGCGGTCTGCTTGGCGAGCGGCACGGAGATCGCGAAGCCGTTGTTCTGGACCAGGAAGACCACCGGCGCCTGCCACACGGCGGCGAAGTTCAGCGCCTCGTGGAAGTCGCCCTCACTGGTGCCGCCGTCACCGACCATGGCCAGCACGACCACGTCGTCGCCCTTGAGCCGGGCGGCGTGCGCGAGCCCGACGGCATGCGGCAGCTGCGTCGCCAGCGGGGTGCACAGGGGCGCCACCCGGTGCTCACGCGGGTCGTACCCGGTGTGCCAGTCGCCGCGCAGCAGCGTCAGCGCCTGTACGGGGTCCACGCCCCGGGCGACCACGGCGAGCGTGTCCCGGTAGCTGGGGAAGAGCCAGTCGCGGTCCTCCAGGGCGAGCGCGGCGGCCACCTCGCAGGCCTCCTGGCCGACGCTGGAGGGGTACACGGCGAGCCGGCCCTGCTTGGTGAGGGCGGTGGCCTGCGCGTTGTACCGGCGCCCGCGCACCAGCTGCGCGTACAGCCTGCGCAGCAGCCCCGGGTCCGCCTGCGCCGCCGCCTCGGTGCCGAGGACGCGGTACGGAGCCGCGTCGGGCAGCAGCGGCGCGGGGTCGGTACGGGGCTGCCAGGCGGGCGGCGGCGTAGGCCGGTATGCGCCCCGCTGCTCCATGACCGTCATGACGGCACCTCCTCGTGGGAGACGGCTTCGGGCACACCACGGATGTGAGGCGCCTCACCTACCGATTGTTCGGTCGTCGGCACATTTTGGCTACAGGCACCGTCAGGCTGTGGACAAACGGTTCTCCACAGCCTGAGATGGACGCAGTACGTCCATGGTAGGGAGGCGGGGGGACATGGCACCTGAACAAATGGCCGAACGTCCGGAAGGCAGCGGCACCCTGCCGCCCGCGCGCCCGCTGGACGCCATCGACCAGGACATCCTGCGGATGCTCCAGGCGGACGGCCGCGCCTCGATCCGCTCCGTTGCCGAACGGGTGCACGTGTCCCGGGCCAACGCGTACGCGCGCATCAACCGCCTCATGGAGGACGGCGTGATCCGCGGTTTCGGCGCCCGCGTGGACCACGAACGCGCCGGTCAGGGCACCTCGGCGTACATCACCCTGAAGATCGTCCAGAACTCCTGGCGCACGGTCCGCGAGCAGCTGAGACAGCTCCCGGGGGCGGACCACATCGCCCTGGTGGGCGGCGACTTCGACGTTCTGCTCCTGGTCCACACCCCCGACAACAAGGCGCTGCGCGAGCTGGTGCTGATGCGTCTCCAGGCGATGCCGGAGGTGCTCAGCACGCGCACGCTGCTGGTGTTCGAGGAGGAGGACCTGGACCTGGAGGGCTGAGCCCCCGGCAGGTCACTCGGGGTTGCGCAGGCCCCCGAAGACCAGCTGCACCACCGCGTCGGAGACCTCCCGCTCACCCATGCCGCGTCCGTCGGGCCGGTACCACTCGACGACCGAGTTGATCATCCCGAAGACGAGCCGCGTCGCGAGCCGCACCTCCACGTCAGCGCGTACGTCCCCCTCGGCCGCCGCGGCCCTGAGCAGCTCGGCGACCCGGTGGTCGAAGTCCCGGCGCCGTTCCAGCGCCCAGCGCTCGGTGTCGGTGTTGCCGCGCACCCGCAGCAGCAGCGTCACGTACGGCAGCTCGGCCATGAGCACCTCGACCATGCGCCGTACGACGTACTCCAGGCGCCCGGCGGCGGCCCCCACGCGCGCGTGCTCCTCGTCGAGGATCCCGAAGAGCCCGTCCAGTGCCCGGCTGACGGCCAGGCGCAGCAGTTCCTCCTTGCCGGTGACGTGGTGGTAGATCGACGACTTGGAGATGCCCGCGGCCTTGGAGAGGTGCTCCATGGAGGTGCCGTCGTAGCCGCGCTCGATGAAGACCTGGACGGCGACCTGGAGCAGCGTCGTCGGCGTGTACGTGTCGCGCTTGGCGGTGGTCATGGGGTGCCCTCCCGCTTGTCGGTGGCGTACGCGTGGCGGTAGAGCGCGAGGGACGGCGCGTACCGTCCGCTCGGGTCGCGCTGGTGGAGTTCGTCGAGGATCTCGTGCGCCCAGCTCCGGCCGAGCCTGCGGCTCCACTCGAAGGGCCCGAGCGGGTAGTTGACGCCGAGGCGCATCGCCGTGTCGACGTCCTCCTCGGTGGCGACGCCCTTGGCGACGGCGTCGTGCGCGAGGTCGACGATCCGGGCCACCGTACGGGCGACGATCATGCCGGGGGCGTCCCCGAGGACGCTGACGTCCTTGCCGAGCGCCTGGAAGAGGCCGATGGCCTCGGTGAGGGTCTGCGGCTGGGTGTCCTGGGAGGCGGACAGGGCCATGCGGGTGGCCCGCCGGTAGTCGAGGGCGAGGTCGAAGTAGACGACGTCACGGAACTCGACGCTGGTCTGCCCGTCGGCGAGGACCAGCTGGCCGCCGCTGGGCAGCACCAGCCGGGTGCCGTGGTCCTCCTCGTCCTCACGGACGGGAATGCCCGCCTCGCGGATCAGCGCGAGGAGGTCGGACGCGGGGCCCAGGTCGCCCTCCGCGACGACGTAGGCGGGCGCCTGCGCCCGCTCCGCGGTGTGCGGTTCGGCGCGCTCGGCGTCGTCTCCGTACTCGTACCAGCCCTGCCCGGTCTTGCGGCCGAGCCGGCCCGACTCGACGAGCCGCCGCTGGGCGAGCGAGGGCGTGAACCGCACGTCCTGGAAGAAGGCCCGCCACACGGAGTGGGTGACCGCCTCGTTGACGTCCTGGCCGATGAGGTCGGTCAGCTCGAAGGCGCCCATCCGGAAGCCGCCGCACTCGCGCAGCACGGCGTCGATGGTCGCGGGGTCGGCGGACTGGGCCTCGTACGCCGCGAAGGCCTCGGCGTAGAAGGGCCGGGCGAGGCGGTTGACGATGAAGCCGGGGGTGTCGGCGCAGGCGACCGGGGTCTTGCCCCAGGCGCGGGCCATCTCGTACGCGCGCGTGGCCGACGTGACGTCGGTGGCGAACCCGGAGACGACCTCCACGAGGGGCAGCAGCGGCGCCGGGTTGAAGAAGTGCAGCCCCACGAACCGGCCCGGGTTGCGCAGGACGCCCCCGATGGCGGCGACGGACAGCGAGGAGGTGTTGGTGGCGAGCAGACAGTCGTCGTCGACGACGTCCTCCAGGGCGAGCAGCAACTCCTGCTTCACGTCGAGCTGTTCGAGGACGGCCTCGACGACGAGCGAGCAGTCGGCGAGTTCGCCGAGGCTCCCGGCGGCGTGCAGCCGGCCCCGGGCGGCGTCCCGGTCGACCGCCGTCATCCGGTCCTTCTCGACGAGCCGGTCGAGCCGCGCGCCGATCGCGTCGGCGGCCTCCTGGGCCCGCCCGGGAGCGGCATCGAACAGCCGTACGTGATGACCGGCGACCAGCGCGACCTGGGCGATGCCCTGGCCCATGGTGCCGGTGCCGACGACGGCCACGGGACTGCTGAGGTCGAGTGCTGTCATGTGCGCGATCCTCCCGCACGGGGTTGTCCACGGATGCGGCGGACCCCCTTGTCCCGACCGATCGTTCGGTTACTCTAACTCTGTCGTGCCTTTCCTGCCCAGGTCATGGCCCAGGTCATGTCCGAGGTCATGAGCTCAACGAAGTGCTCTTGAGACGAGGAGTTGTTCACCGATGGCCGCCGAACTCACCGCGCACCAGCTGATCGCCCAGCACCGGCCCACCCTCGACCAGGCGCTGGAAGCGATCCGCACACGCGCGTACTGGTCCCCGCACCCCGAACACCCCAAGGCGTACGGGGCGGACGGCAGCCTGGACCTGGCCGCGGGCAAGGCCGCCTTCGACGCCGTCCTGAACACCCGCCTCGACCTCGACCAGCCCGGCACGGACGACTGGGTCGGCGGCGAGGAGTCCCCGTACGGCATCGCCCTGGGCGTCACCTACCCGCACGCGGACGTCGACGTGCTGCTGCCCGCCATGCAGGCCGGCCGGCGCGCCTGGCGGGACGCGGGCGCGGAAGTGCGCGCGATGGTC
>Ga0307513_10002999_pt1 | contig 23023 bp, 18 predicted proteins | sample 15_EM_MG_FD_202174 | JGI IMG/M metagenome (GOLD analysis project Ga0307513, IMG submission 202174) | Populus trichocarpa ectomycorrhiza microbial communities from riparian zone in the Pacific Northwest, United States - 15_EM | ecosystem: Host-associated > Plants > Roots > Unclassified | place...
TAATATATTCTGACCAATTAGCACATTGAATATTGATATAGCAGCGGTGTCCATGATACAAGTATCCAGGGAGGGCAAAAGGCTTGTGGAAGAAAAGCTTATTCTACTTTCTTTATTTTGTTTTCGGGTTTTCACTTGTGTTTTGGTGAAGTTGTAAAGGCTACTTGTGTTTTGGTTAAGTTGTAAAGGCTTTCTATGGGTTGTATGAGCTCCATGCTAGGGTGTTCTCAGGTTAAAGTTGAGGTTTTTTTGATGAGTTGGTCGGCACATGATACTCTGACATAAACGCTCCATTATTAGCCTGTTCTTGGTCTTCATTTAGAATTAATGTAAAGATTTGTGATCGAACAAGAACATGGCTTTCTGATGATTAAGATGTGATTAAAAATATCTTTGATGCACTGTCACACCTGCAAGTTCGTAAGCAGTAGTGGGAAATAGTGCTTAGCTGATTTGATTAATCAATGCTTCAGAAAATTAGAAATCACACTTGATAGGAGATTGATGATTGCCAAAGACTACTTCCAATTCTTTCAAGGGAAAAGTTAATGGCTCTTTTAACGAGGAAAAGATATGATATTATTGTTCAATCTATGAGATATGGTTGTAGTGCTAGCACATCAGTTTCCAACTCTTCTGGGAATTGTTCGACAACACCAGCAACATCATGTGGTGAATGATATTAAACAAGAATGAATTCATCAATTGAAGGTGAGTTTTTGTTACATTCAATGGTGTTAATGCTACAAGGTTGGGTACAAAAGTAGACAAAATCCCATATGTACTGACTGCACATCCAAAAACACTGAACTGCTAAGAAGCCCTTTTCCATCTTGAAACCTTTGGCACTTGTACGAGCTCTTGGACATCAGATGATATAAGATGGTTGTGACCAGTGACATATCACTTCCTGATCCTTCCAAATGCAAGGTCCTGGCCTTGTGAAAAGCTATCACCTGCTTGCCTGATTCATCTGATCTCGGAGGGGAAAGAACACAAACCATTAATAAAAAAGATAATACAGAGATTGCTGATAAAATTTCAGTCCATTCATTTTTTAGAACTTCTTCTTCATGCATGTGTCTAAACATTTAATAACAGAAAAAGAATGACTTGACACCAAAGGATAAGACATTAGAAAATAAAAAATATATATACAATATTGAATGGCAAACCCAAGGAAGGAATTGTGTGCGTGTGTGTGTGTGTGTGTGTGTATTATTTCAAGAGAATTATGCAGCCACCTGATCAATAATGAGCAGCCAGCAGCTGTGTTATGTTTAACTAACTGATAAATATCAAATTGTAAGCAGAAGTTTCACGGTCAGGAATCCACATGATTTTGAGGAGAAAATTAATATCTAGAAGTTGACCCAAAAAATAAGGGAAACAAGGAAAATAGTAGCTTAAATATTCTTCTTAACTAATATTTTTTATTATTACTATCTGGAAACAATTTGTGATTAAACTCATCAACTGGACCAGAAAAAAAAAGAGGTAAGAGATGAAAAGGGTCTGTAAGCAAATTTGAAGGAAACATGATGGAGCAGATGAAGTTTATATATATAGCAGAGGTCAGCCAGTACGCATGAACAGGGTTTTGTGTAACCACAAACACTACTTGAATTACTAGTCAAGAGACAGTAGAGTTTTGGCAGGATAACTGTGACTTTATAGCCAATATATGCTAAAAATTAAATGAACTTTGCTGAGATGAGTTTCTTATTTGCAATGCAGACTAATGACCATCCTAGTATGAACAAGAGACCAATTAAGTTGGAGGAACAAAAGGACTGTGAATGGGGAGAATGGTACATAAAGGAGGTTGACAATAGTGAGAATATGAATGCTGGAATAATAAGTTATCCCTCCCTACCTTCTCGGTAATCCTTATACTCCATGCATTATTTCTGGATCCCATGACAGGGTTACCAACAGCATAGGGAGGTGGATGAACAACATCCTTCAGAAGTGGAGCCCTATCTGAAGCATAATCATCATCACTGTCATAAGATGGATGGGGCCCAATAGCCTTGAGTATCATTGCTACTAGAAAAGACAATCCCTGCAAATTTGAAGGCATTGGTGATTCACAAATTGATAACGACAAAAAGACTTCCAAATGAAACTTCCATCTTAACTCCTATGTGAATACAAGGAAAAATAATAAACCAAGACTTGCAAACCCTAAAGTGTATCCACATGTTAAATTTTCATTTTTAACATGGAAAACAATATTGCTGCTTAATTTAAAAACTTGAGTCATCCAGGGAATTGTTAAAACAGAGTACAGTGAGATACCAATCAAACACATGAACCAAGAGGAAACACATCACTATGCAATTTGATCAAGCCAATGGACTCTTGGAACAGCTAACAGTGGTTTTGTACACAGGGGACTGCTTGATGGTCTACAATTAATTTATCTGCAACCTTACATGTAAATGGAATCATTTGTAATACTCAAATGAGTTAATTATCACACCTCACTCTCACCACCTTGTCAATGAGATGCAGGGAAAATGAGAGAGAGGGAGAGGGAGAGGGAGAGGGAGAGAGACACCTGAACAAACACAATTGATAAGCCTATCCATTTGCAGAGCTCAAAGTTTGATCTAACGAAACCTTTGAACTGATCAAAACTCCCACTTGGGTCTTTTGGGAAGTCCTGGTGCCAAGTCAGATAAAATAGAACGATAACCATATAAATTGTCAGTAAGGATTTGTGGTAACTTGTAATCTAAAAACCATAAGATGAGAATCAAATAATGAGTTTTTGGTCAAAGAACATGCCTCTTCCCAGTCACGGTTTAAAACTACATCAGCAGTAACTCCAGCTTCCAGCATGAGGAGTAAGAATATAAATAACATATACTGAATCCTGGTTAAGGTCAAAATTGGCCAAAAAAGTCATGCATTCTAAGACACTAAAGCTCCATGGAACTAAAACTCATGTTTCTCAAGAAGTAATGAAAAATCATAAAAACAGAACTGGTTTTTCTGAGTTCATAATATTATTCACCACAGGTAAAATTAAATCTAAGAGGGAGTTCAATTAATGTCAAACTGAAATTAAGATGCTGATCATCCAGTGACTATACACCAATATTTATTAGCATAATCAAATTAGGAGAATAATAAACCAGGGAATGTAGAAACTCATTTAATTGATTCGATAAGAGGATACTAGATAAAGGCAGTAACCATTTGCAGTTTCAGCAGCAATATGACCAAAGCATGTGATCACGGACAAAGCGACACCTAGGCCAAGAAATGTGTAAATGAACCTGCAATTTATGGATATATTGCTTTAAGGACATCAACAACCACACACCATTCATATACTGAGAATGAGTTAATAAGCTCTAATTAGCTGACCACCGACTACTACTTTAAAATCAAAAGCGAAAACAGCCCTTGTATCTCTCATTTTAACTATCATCACAAATTAATAATCCATTGCCAACCAAAATCAATTATTATATTTCCATTCAAAGAAACAGCTCCATCAACAACACAATTTTATCATTTTTAATAGTCATATAATACAAATCAGAGCATGGATTTAACTTTAGAATTACAAAATTTGTAAGAACTCTATAAAAGCCTGAAAAGAAAGCTCTTCTTGATTGTCCATAACATAGTGGGAAAAGTAGTGGAAAAAAATTTTGCAGTATCAATTTGGCAATTAAGAATTAAGAACCTCCACTATACTGAGTACTTAACTAAAGAGATGCAAGTTTCCTGCTATAACAAGCAAAATAGGATGACCAAAATCTTCCAGATTTCAATACCATCCTTTTCATTGGTTGTCAGCAACTTAATGAAAATGTAAAAAGCAAATAAAAAAAGTACATGAATGACGACCCAAAAGGTTGTAAAGATATTTGACCCACTTGAAAAGATCAGCACCCATCCTCCATTAACTAGAAGCAAACTTCCTTTTCAAATTTAATACACACATGCACTTCAAAAATCGGGGGAGTAAAGAAGCTGCAAATATTAACAGAATTCTGCCTTGATCATGTTTCACTCACAACTCACAAGCAAAACCGATGAGGCCTCCCCTCCCTCAAAAGTTTACTAATAATAAAAGAAAATCAAAGCCAGGCTCCTCTCTTTCCAAACAACAGAAATTCAGTCCTCAACTTTCTAAAGCTCCCCTTTTTCCAGCCTTCCCTCCACCCAAACAGTATCCAATTAACACAAAATCCACCAATCAAACATACAAGTAAGGCTAACATAAAATAACAACACCCGTCAAAACATCAAACAAACCAATCCTAAAATTCAAATCCTTTTTTCCAATTCTAACACTAACCCATGAACCAAAAAAACATAAAACCAAAAACCCACAGAACATTTTTTTAAAAAAAAGAAACATGAAAGAAAAGCTTACCATGGAGTAAAGTCATCATCATCTTCAAAAAATGGAAAACCACCCATTTCTCTTTCCCACACTCTAATAAGCCAAATTGAATACAACACCATTGCTATACCAACCATTCCTATCAAACAATTCACTAACTTCAATATTGACTGAATGCAACTCCTCATTACACTCACCATTTTTCCTTTCCTTTATTCAATTACAGCTAAAACCCCAAAACAAACTGACTAATTTCACCAAATTAAAAAAGAAAATAAGAAAGCCCCGAGATTTTTTTAAATCTCGGGGGCTTCAAATACTTGATAAATCAAATAATTTTCGTTTTTTTTTTTTTGTGTGTGTGTCTTCAGCTAAGGTTTCTTTCCGTGTTTTAAGGAGTCGTTTGCTAAAAATCTCACAATGTGTTACGAATATATAAACCCATCTTACTGTTGTGATCGCAAAGTTGCTGTGGTGTAGTGGTTATCACGTTAGTCTTACACACTAAAGGTCCCCAGTTCGATCCTGGGCAGCAACATTTTATAATGTTTTCTTCTACACAATCTAATTTTTTGTGGCGTAGGCTTGAAAAATTTAGGTAAAAAATACAAGTGACAGGGTTAAATTATAAAGCCATGTATACCACAAGACTTTCTTATTTTGTCAAAATGAGGGGTTTGTAAGAGTTTGATTTGTATTGCAGAATTTAATCCGCAATTTCTTATTTTCTTTTGTGTCTTTCACTTAATTTTGTTAAAATTAGAGGTTTGTAAGAGTTTTATTTGTGTTGCAGAATTTAATTCATGTTATTTTTATACTTTAACTTGGTTTAAAATAATCAGCATAGGCATAGGAGTTGTCTTGTCATGATATGACAAGTCCAAAAACAATCCAAACAACTTAAAAATTTTAATTTTTTTTAAGAAAATATCTTTTTTAATATTGAGATACTGGCATATTGAATCAACTCGGGTTTCACGACTTAACCTGTCAAACCTGCAACCTGAATCATAGATTCTATTGAATTTAACAACATTTTTTTTTTGCGACTATTCTTTATTATTTAATGATACAATAATAAAAATAAATATTTATAAAGTTAAGCACTAACCAAATATGAAAATATTTATTTGAGACTGTAATAACCTTATAAAAAAAACTGAAATAAATTATTAAGATCAATTCAAAATTAATATAATATTAAAGAATAAAATTAAATAAAAAAAACTAGAAAGAATTTAATCAAAAGATAGAAATAAAAAATATCTCCTTCACTATTTATATTTACATGAACAATATTTATATTTACATAAAGAAAGTTATTTTAGTAGAGTTAGTAATATGATTATAAAAAAACAAAGAAAACAAAAAAACAATGACTAATAATAAAAAATTAACGCTTGCCAATATTATAAAAAATAATCTTTAAATATTCTTAAAAAGTCTCAATAATCTTATTCGATAATAAAATAAAAATTAAATGAGAATGAAATAATCTCATAAAAAATAAAAAAAATGAAACTCAATTACTAGCAAATCAAATGCTGAAGAACGAATTGAAAAAAAATCAATTTTAAAAAGGATAAAAATCCTGACTCTAGTTAGCATGACAAACTCATGGCTTGCTTGTGAGGTCGAAATAACCCCATATAAAAAAATTTGAATAAAACAAGTTAACTCTCAAGCAAACTAAATAATGAAAGACGAAACTGAACATAAATCAATAAAAAATGTCAAGAAAAACCCAAGTAAACCTGGATTAACTCGACTAACTTGTAGCTTGAGATATGAGATTTGGATAACCCATAGAAAAAAAGTGACAAAAATCACGAAGCTAAAGGCCTGATAACTTAATGTCGAATGATGAAATTGAAAAAAAAATAATTTTTTTTTAAAAAGAACCTAGGAAAACATCAAAGTCAAATTGAGCTAATTTTCGAAACTCGTGACCCGGGTCACGAGACCAGGTTACCCCAATAATACAAACCTAAAAAATTAATGAAGAAAAATTTCCAATCATCCAAAATTAAAAAACAAAAACAAATAGAAATCAAAAGAATGAGGATGAAATCTGGTATAAACATTAAATGAAATAAAACAATGATTTTGAGTGCATTAATTTCTTCTCTTTCAATGGATGTACTGCATCTTGTTGTCGATTGTTAGACGTCTTATTGTGTTTGGCGTACTATTGAGCAAGCTCTCGCTTTCCCATCTAATTCTTGCATTATGCAACTTCTTGGTCCTTTCAAGATCTTCAGCAAGGTGATGCTTCGGTTGCTATATATATATGAGAAGGAAAAATCATTATTTGATGAGTTGGCCGCTACTAGTCGACCAATCTCTCTTGAATATTTAAATTTATATGTGTTTCGTGGTGAGTTCAAAGACTTGGTAACCAGCCTTACGACCAAGACAAAACCTCTTTCGTATGCAGATATCCATAGCCATCTCCTTACTCATGAGTTTCTTCACAAGACCTCCCTTCAATCCATTGCTGTCAATCCTCCTTTGCTGCCCACGCCACCTTTGCCACCCTCAGCGAATGTTGCCCAGTATCAATCCTCTGCCACCTATAACAACAATCTAATTTCAGCCGTAACAGAGGACGTTTTCATGGCAGCTGGCGTTCCAATAGCAACCACAATAACCACCAACACAAGTCTGATTTTCATGGCTTTTAGGGGTCTACTAATAATGACTAGAAGCAGGGAAACTGACAACAAAACAGAAGGAATATTGGTCCTTCACAGTTGTCCCCTAACTGCTCCTTTGAGAATCATGTCAAGTGCCAGCTCTACTACTCCTTTGGCCATACAACCCCTCAATGCTCTCAACTTCGTAGCCATGGACAACAGTCGACCGCCAATCTTGTTCTTGGTAATGGCTCTTCTCCTAACATTGTGGATTGGTTCCCGGACACTAGAGTGAATCAACATGTTACATTTGATCTTGCGACATTTGTTGGGTTTGAACCCTATATTAGTAATGATCGTTTACATGTTGGTGATGATAAATGCCTTTTTATATCCAATATTAGACATACCATGTTACATACCCCAAAACACACTTTTACCTTATCTATTGTTCTTCATGTGCCTCATATTACAAAACCTTTATTTTATGTTCAGAAATTTTATCGTGATTATATTGCCTATTTTGAATTTCATGCTTCTGTGTTTTATGTAAAAGATCTCACTACCAAGGCAATACTCCTTTCTGGTCAGAGTAACAATGGTCTCTATATTATGTTTGAGTCTTCTACCATGCCCTCAGGCTTATTGGTCTTCTTGCGTCTCTACATTTGCTGATATCTCGCATCTTCGATTGGGTCATCCTACTTCCCGTGTTTTTAATTTTTTAGTTTTCAAAAATAAAATAGCTTGTACCTCTAGATGTTCTCTTGTTCAATGTCAAGCTTATCCGTTAGGCAAGTCGTCATGTCTGTTGTTGAAACCTACGAGTCATAAAACTACTGCTCCACTTGATTTAATCTTTAGTGATGCTTGAAGCCCTGCTCCTATTTTTTTTCTCTGATGGTTTTCATTACTTTTTTATTTTTGTTGATGCAACATATATGGTATTATCCTCTTATTGTGAAATCTGATGTATTTTCTACTTTCCACCTTTTTCAAATTCTTGTTGAGCGTCAGTTTTCATGAAAAGTTAAATATGTTCAAACTGATTGGGGTGATGAATATCACAAGTTAAACAGTTTCTTTCAAACTATCAGTATTCATCACCATTTAATTTGTCCTCATTCTCATGAGCAAAATGACACTGTTGAACGTCACCACTGATATATTGTCAAAACTAGCCTTACCCTCCTAGGATAATGTAATGTCCTATTACGGTTTTGAAATTATACGTTTGAATCCTTGGTGTATCTTATCAATCGTATGCCTATTCTTGTTCTTCAAAATCAATCCCATTTAAGTGTCTATTTAATCGTACTCTTGATTATGATTTCTTACGTACCTTTAGGTGTCTTTGCTTTCCATTTTTGCGTCCATATCATGCTCATAAGTTGGATTTTCATTCATCTCCATGTGTGTTCTTAGGTTATAGCTCCTCTTGTAAAACCCGAGAATAAACCTTTACAAAATATAATAGAGATGGTTAAATGTGTGGAGAAAATCAAATAAATTAAATTCCTAAGGGGGGGGATTTAAAAAAAAGAAAAGAGGTATAACTCAATTGTAAGAAAAGAGGAAAGAATAGGCCAAAGTATAATTAAAAAAGAATGGGACTATAAATACCCCATTCTCTTCTCCATATGGGTGGACATTTGAGACAAAAAAAGGGGAGAAGATTTCAGATTTTTCCTTCACCAAATTTGATAGACAAACACCTAAATTGTTAAGTCTACACAAGTTTTAGATTACTAGGTAGAGAAAACATATTTTGGCAAGAAATTAACAAGAAATAAAGTGAAGAAATTATGAAGGAAAAAAAGGAGAGGGGTCGACTACATGCAAGGAGGGAGGAGTTAAAAATCTTCAATCAAATTAGAATTGAAATCCAAATTTCCTCCACGTAAAGAGCCCTTAACCAATTATGAAAACCAATTTAAATTCATTTAAGAATTGTGCACCAATTTTGAAGTTTGAAAATTAGGGTTATTGAGTGAAATTTAGGGGTATTATAGAAATGATTGAAATTAAGTTAATTAAAGTATTAGAAGTTACCTTAAACATGAAACTATGCAAAAATACTAAAGAAAAATCAATGGTAAAAAAGACAAGAGTGGCCGGCTATTGAGGGTTGAATGGGCTGGAGGAAAAGAAATTCTGAATTTTGCTTGATAAAAACCTTGTGCTATGTTGCTTTAATGTGAACAATGATTAAATGAGATAAATAAATGCATGAAAAGAGGAAGGGTGTCGCACGTGTGCGGCGTCGCAGCAATCGTCCACCCTCAAGTGTATGTAAGTCTATCTGGCAAATATGGAAAGACAAGAAATTCTTGTCTTTTATCAGTGGAAAAATAAAATGGGAGTCGCCACCTAGTATTCTGGTCGCTAGGAATCCTAACTAGTCTCAGAGATCGGGTACGAAGACTGGTTGCATAAAGAGAAGGTATTAGCACCCCAACTACGCCCTACCTAAGGTAAGCTGCATTATTTTGTTGCTGATAAAATCTAAGGTCTTGTTTGTGGTTTCTAATTGTCGGTCTGTCTACGGTTTAAGAAAAGTCCTCATCTGTAATGAGATCCTTATCTTATCGGGTAAAAACCTAATTGTTCTATGTCGTCAAAAGAAATACCTTTTTAATATCAGGAATATGTTTTACGTATAAATTCATAATCCCTTATACTAAAACAAAACGAAATATTTTTTTTGGAATTTTTGAAATATTGTCCAAGTTCTCGTGACTTCAATAAACTGGTTATTAAAGCCGAAATGCATGCTAAAACATATTTTTGAAGTTTTCTTTGTTGTATAAAAATACAATATGATTTTTTAGCTTTGAGAGATTTGGCCATATGCATGAAACAAAAATATTTTTTTTATGTTTTGACGAAAACCGGGTATTTTAATACCGGGTTTGTATCTTTATGGTATAAAAATACAAACCAATATTAAGCAAACTTTAGTAGAAAAAACCATGGAAAAATTACAATTTTCAAAAAGAATTTTTATTTGAATTGGCCCGGACCCAGCTATTCGGGCTGGGCCTAGCCATGAACAGTGGCTCTCCACTATTCACCTGCTACGTGAACAGTGGAGGTTGGGGGCGAGACGAAGCTGGAGAAGAAAAGGAAGAGGAGAAGGGCTGACCTGTGGTGGCTGCTGTCGTTGGCAGAGCTGCTGGAGGCGACAGGCAGCGGTGCTGGTGGTTCGTGGTGGTTCTTCTCCCTTTTCCTCTTTGTTTTTTTCGTCTGTAAACCTCCCGTGTTTTTTGCTTTTTTTTTTCTTTTTTCTTTCGGTCCCTCCGACCTCTCCTTCTTTTTTTTTTCCTTCGATCTTTAGAGCCTCTCCTCTGTATTTATAGGAAAAACAGGGGAGAGAGAGGTAGGGGCGGCCACTGTGCAGCCGCCCCAAAAACTGCCAGAGGGGCACGTCCCCTCTGTTTTTTCCACATCGTGGTCGGCCACGGGTCAGAGCTTAGGCAAATGGGAGCTTTGGGTCGGTGTCTTTTTGAGTTTCAGGAGAGAGAGGGAGAGGGGAAGGCTGCTGCTTCTTCTTCCCCTGCTTAGCGCGTCTAGGGGAAGAAGAAGACCCACAGTGCCGTTCAAAACGACATCGTTTAGGGATTTTTTTTTAATGAACAGTGGATGAAACGACGCCGTTTTGGACAAAACACGCTGTTTCATTTGAAAGGAAATGGTGGCAAAATCGTGTCAAAGTCCAAATCAGTCTTCAATTTGTAATTTGTTCAATCAAGTCCTAAATTGCAATTTTGATTTTAAAAATCAATTCAATTGTATACTTGCCAAATTCAATCGTCGCCCCTGAAGTTGGCCGCCTTTTTCACTTTAGTCCTTGGTCTCTGATTTATGCAATTTGACCCTCAATTGATCAATAAACTTCTAATTTCTTTAATTTGGCCCTTGGTTCCGTCAATTACAGCCCCTCTATTAACGCGCCTTTTCCAGTTTGGTCATTGGTTTCAGATTTCTTTAATTAAGTCCCTAATTGGCCATCAAACTTTAATATTTATGCAATTAAGTCCCTGATTTGACCAAATCAACTCTAAAACATTATAATTTAACCCCAGAACTTTAATTTCTCCCAATTAAAGCCCAAATTGACTTCAAAATCAATTTTTCTTGCAATCCAACCCTCCATAAATTCAATTAAACCTTCAATAAAATTTAATTGAGTCTATAAACATCTGATTTTGGACTTTTCTTCCTCAAATTGAATTTTTTTTTGTCAACAAAGCTCTCATCAGTCAACGATATAGTGTAAAATTTCAATCCTTGTATTTTTTTATCCTCCTCAACCAATTTTTAGTCATTTTCTGGGCGCTCTGGCATCCTCTTTTCACTGCTATTATTTTTTTATTTTTCTTTCGAATATATTTTTGATTTTTTTGGCATTTTCTTCTTTTTTATGCGGGGACTAAAAAATAGGTTACAACAAAGGGAACCCATGATAGGAGGAGTTTTGGGATGTCATATTTTAATGATGAATGAATTAGGGGTGGTAGGAAGTTTACTAATAGGGGAAGCATGATAACTTGATAGTAGAAAACTTCGTGAATCAAATGCATGTGTTATGTGAGGTGGAAACAAATTTATTAACCATAGATATAGCCTATGGTTTTTCTTAGAAGGAGTTACAAAATATAGGAAAAATGTAGAAATAGTTGTCTTAAGAGAAGAAGGGAAACAAGGATAATTGAAAGTTCATTTAAAACCATTAACAAAAACTAGACAGATTCGTCACATCGATTCCAGAAAGGATTCGAACCTAAAAATAATAAAATTCAGGGATGGTTTCTTCATAGAGGTATATCTAAGGATGTTAGCTTTCCAATGAATCTGACCTTAGTGGCATTAGGGGTAGAATCTGGTTTCCTTCACTTAAGAAAATGTGTAGTGATGTGTCTTAGGGTTCAAAAGGAAATAAGCCATATTTGAAACCAAATTTGTGATGATAGTTATGATTTAATAAAGAATAATGATCTTAAGGGGTGTAATGGGAAACACAAATGTAAAGGAAGCACTTGTTAAAAAGAAGTCAACATTGTCGTTATTATTATTATTATTATCATTATTATGAGAAATGTAACTTAAGTAAGAAATGATGTGGTATACTTGTGGAATCAGGAGGGACCATAAGAGGGGTATAACAACAACAAGGGAGCGCGAGCTAAGGTTCTGCAGCAGGTAGGTGTTCTATACCTATACTTTCTTAAATAACAATAATTTTGGTAATCTGTTCAATTCTTGGATTTTATATCTATGGGTGAAGCCATAAAGAGAAAAGATAAGGTGAAATCAGTGAGAAATGAAAGTAGACTTGATTAATTGATTTGATAAAAAACATGAGCTATATTAATGGACTTCATTGATGATCGCTTCTTGAATTTGATTAGCCAGTCTCGAGCACGGGAGGCTAATGATGTCAGTAAAGTTTACTAACATTGGCATGATCATTCCAGAAAATAAGAGATACTGAACTTGATTAACTATTCGGGTTAAGAATAGTTAATGATATTGACAGGTGACGTTGATATTGACAATCACATGAAACTTGATTAGCTGATGTGGAAGCTAATGATGTCAAGAATCTTTGACATCAACATTCCCATAAATACTCCAAGGTGTTATGGAAAATTGATTAACTATTTTGGATTGGAAATAGTTAATGACATTAATTGGTCGCGTTGATGTCGGCATTTACAATGAACTTGATTAGTCGGTCCCGGTAAGGATGACTAATGACACTAATGAGATTCATTAGTGTCAGCATTACCTTCCAAGTTTTGGTAAGAAATGTTATGATTGTATTATCAATGAAGAATGATTTAGGGTGTTAATGAAATGGGGATCAACATTTTGAAAGAATTAGTTCTCCGGCCTTAAAAATGTGGATGTTGGTTAAAATTTGTGTAATGAAAAAACAGAGGAGGGAAATGTTTAGTGATTCCTTTAAAAATAAATTCAGAAGTATTAGATGGAAATTATGTAAACCCCCATAAATAAAAAAAAGCATAGGATCGAAGTAATAAGGTCTCGATGAGTAATGGAGATTTGGTATGAAATAAATGAATAAATAGTAGGAATGATAATAAATGTGTCATGTGAGAGTGAGAATAATCTCCATAAACAAATTTAAAGGTATCGTTGAAGTTGAAATGAGAGTCATGATTTTTAGTTTAAAACTCGTAACGTTGGCGAAACCAGTGACGAGTTTCATTAGATAAAAGAATAAGAAAAAATGAGAAGATATGTAAACCCTGATAAAAAAAACTTATTTCGAAAAATTAGTGATAAATGTGGTAATATTGAATTTAATGAGCATAAATTAAGGGGAAATGTCATGAGAATCTAAGTAAATAAAGTAATGCATGAAATTCAAATTTTAGCGTAAAAGACACTGATTGTCTAGTTTTATGGTATTGATAATATATCTCAATCCGATCGTTGGATCGGGCTGAAATTTTATAAAGAATCTCCAGACTTATTGGTTTATCTTAGGTTAAAATTTCATGTGAATCGGAGTTTGGGAAGGCTCTACAAGAGTACTCAAAATTGGGTAAATTGAAGAAGATGACACAAGGGGCATTAATAAGGGTATTTTGGTAATTTTTTATAAAACAATATCCCCCTCTCCTCCTTTAAACACAACTCACGTTCTCTGTAAAAGGAGAAAATAGGAGGGAGACCATTTTTCTCCCATTTTCTTCATCTCCTCTCCATTTCTTCAAGTTAAATCAAAAGGGAGTGTTTTTGGGAGGATTATATCCAAGAAAACAAATCAAGTGACCATACTTAAAGAGTTATAAAGCTTGAGAAAAACAAAGAGTAGGAGCTGGAACTTGAGAGAGGAGGACATGAGTTTTGTAGATTTTTGCAAGAATTCATTAAAATAAGTTAAGGTAGCAAAGGTAAGCAACATACCCTTTAGTAATTTTGTTTTTATCTCTTGTTCTTGATGAGAAGAAGAAAACCTCCAAGTTTAAAATTCTAGGGTTCATGTAAATATTTTGGGGTAATAGTTGTTCTTGTGAATTTCGAGATTAATTGCATGATAATGGCTTGATTTGCAGAAAAAAATAGAAGGAATAAGTTGATTTGAAACTATGGGTTTTGGGATGGCAACAGGGCATGAACTTTTGGCAGCCATATCTTGGCTTTCCACCGTTGCATTAGGTTGCTTTTTGGATATGTTGTTATGCTCAATGTCACCTACATTCTGACTGGAGGGATTGTCAATAACAGACTTCATTTGAGGGTTGTCACCGGAGGAACATTTTTGAAAAATCACCCTTCAAGACAGCCTCGTTCGTCGGCCATTATATCATCTTTTCACCGTTGGATTGGTCTGGCTTTTGGATATGTTGTTTAAATTCTGAACTGTTAAGATCGGAAACAAACACTCCTACCAGAAATTGTACTTCCCAAACAATAGGTCTCTAATTTCCAGGTTAGTTCGGTATTGTTCTGATATAGGGAGATTTAACCGTTGGATGCATGTTAATTTTGGATATGTTATTCTAATGATGATGATGTATAATTGCACCGTTTGGATTTATTGAATTATAAATTTACATAATTATGTTTTAAATTTGGTTTGAGAAGTATTAAATGAGAATATGATGTTCAGCATAAAAAGTATGTTTTGGGACTAAGGATAATTGTAATGGGTTTAATGATGATGGAAGTGTTTGAGAATTGTTTGTGTTGTGTTTGAGTCATGTTTGATGTGTTGATAAGTGATGGTATAGTTAAATTCTATAAAAAAATAGTGGTGGATTAATACTTTGGTTGTATTGGAATGGGAAACATGATATGGGAAAGTAGGTTGGGATGAATTGAAACTAACTTTGAAAATTAATCTCTATTGTGGCTGGCCATGTTAGTTAAATAGGCGTTGGAATGTTTGGTAAATTACGTGTCTTGATGAAGAAATGAATGGGAAATCATGGTAAGGGATGTTGTAAATTGAATTATGATATAAGGAATCATTTTGAGTATGCTTTGGAGAAAAAAACAAAATGGCGTGTTTAGTCATTGCTAGAATTTAAGTTAAATTACATTGTTTGGTGATAGGTTAAATGTCTTGGGACATTAGAAAAATATCGGTAACGAAAAGTCATGTCCTTTGGACATTGAAAATCATTGATGAAGAATTGAATTAATTGGACTTTTAATGTTAGTGTAAATAAATTCTAATGTAAATGAATTTAAATGACAAGTAAGAAAATAAGATACATCCATGGAAATTGTTTACGGAAGTATTTGATTTTGAGAATTTATGAATATTATGAATAAATCGGGAAGATTCAAATATTGATTCACGATGTTATATTGAAATGTAGGAGAAACATTCACTCAACTTCTTAGGAGCTCGTATAGTAGGAGCCTAAGGAGGGATTGTAGGAGTGGCACAACAACAACAAGGGAGCATGAGTCGAGCTTCTATAACTGGTAGGTGTTCTATACCTACAGTTTTTACGTAGCGTTAATTTACTAACTTAATAACTTCTTGGTCCTTGCATCTATGGGTGAAACTACAAAGAGAAAGTATAAGGTGAAATAAACGAGAAATTAAAATGGATTTGAGTACTTGATTGGGTTAAGAATATGAATTACATTAATAGACTTTATTGATGATCGTTCCTTGAACTTGATTAGCGGGTCCCGAATGCGGAGGCTAATTATGTTAGTAAGGTTTACTAACATCGGCATAATCATTCCTGAAAATGAGGGATATTAAACTTGATTAACTATTCGGGTGAGAATAGTTAATGATATCGGCCGGCGCTGTCGATATCGGCAATCACACGAAACTTGATTAGCCAGTTCCGAATGCGAAGGCTAATGATGTTAGTAAAGTTTACTAACATCGACATAATCATCCCTGGAAATGAGAGGTACTGAACTTGATTAACTATTCGAGTGAGAATAGTTAATGATATCGACCGGTGCTGTCGATATCGGCAATCACACGAAACTTGATTAGCTATTCTTGAAGTGAAAGCTAATGATGTCAAGAATCTTGACATTAACATTTCTAGAAAAATTCCAAGGTATTATGGAAAGAAAAATCTGATTGGCTATATCGGGTTAGAAATAGTTAATGATATCAATCGATGGCATTGATTTTGGCATTTACAATAAACTTGATTAGTCGGTTTTGATATCCTGATATGGGCGACTAATGACACTAATGAAAATTCATTAGTGTCGGCATTCCCTTCCAAGTTTTAGGGGAGAGGTATTATAATGATATTTTTGATAGGGAATAATTAAAAGTGTTAATGAAATGGGGATTAACATCTTGATAAGATTATTCATTCGGCCTTGAAGATGCAAATATTGATTAAAAATTATGGAATAAGATGGGCGGAGGAACTAGTTACCCGGTAATGGGCTAGTGGCACCAGTTTTTTTTTCTAATGACCAGAATATGCAACTTGAGTTAAACTTACTTGTGTGGTGTTAATATTGTCGGGATGACTAACTTGTCAGATTATAAATGGAATGTTGGATGATACTTTACTGTTAAACAAAAAGGGTAAATTGTGTTTATGTTATGGATTATTGAAGGAATAAATAAAAGAAAAAAATAAATAAAATTGATGAAGAACTAATCCTTGTGAATGATGGAGGCAAATATCGTATCGCTGAGGACGTGAGAATAGAAGTTCATTAACCATGGTAAGTGATTCGTCACCTTAATTTATAATTATTAGTTTTCCCTAAATAACTATGTTGTTTCTTTAATTGATGTTAAAAGAATGAAGCAAATGAATAAATTGAGTGATTATTACAAATGAGAATTATTGGTAATTTATGTGAAATTACCTGGATTATTATTTGGCTAACAAAAAAGGTTAGCCGAATGCTGGGTAATTCATATGGAATTACCGGATTGATTTTGGCAACCAAAATGGGTTAGCCGAATTTCTTGGGTAATTAAGAGAATTACCGGGTTTATTGGTTAACAAAGAGGTTAACCAGATATGGGGTAATTCATATGGAATTACCGGATTGATTGGCTAATAAAAGAGGTTAGCCGGATGCTGGGTAATTCATATGGAATTACCGAATTGATTTTGGCAACGAAAATGGTTTAGCCGGATTTCTTGGGTAATTAAGAGAAGTACCGGGTTTATTGGTTAACAAAGAGGTTAACTTAAAATGGAGTAATTCGTATGGAATTACCAGATTGATTGGCTAACAAAAAAAAAGGGTTAGCTGGATGATGGGTAATTCAGATGGAATTACCGAATTTATTGGTAACCGAGGAAAGGAAAACCAAATTTATGAGTAATTATATGAAAGTGTTAGAATTATTTGGTAATCGAAATGAGTTAACTGGATATTTAAGTTTTGAAAAGATTATGTAAATTAATTGATTGGAGTTAGAAGTATTAAATTTCAAAGGTTAAGAGTAAAATAATTAATATTTGACTAAGATATTGAGTAAATTGATTAATATGGTTATTGTTGAAACAGGTACACTGCGAGGTGATGCAAATCATTAGATGTAGGATTCTTCTGTTTATGAATTATCATTTTGGAATGTAATATTTATGTCTTTATTTTCTTTGAAAACCTTTATGTTATAAAAATTAAGTAGAAGATGTGTAATATGTAATAGTACTCCTTCTACATTAAGTGTCGGGACATAAAAATATATTATTTTGTATTTGTAATCTTAATGTTTGTTTACTTCCAATTATTATGAATTATGTGTGTTAATGGGAAAGAAATGAACATGTGAAATGTTATGCATGTACCATGAATGATGTGTCGTTGAGGTTCTACATGATTATAATATGATTGAGAAATGAGTATAATTGTATAGGATGATTGTCGATAACTTGGGACCTTCAGGTATAAGGGAAACTCTGCCGAAATTTCAGCAGGAATTTCGACAAGTCTCAGATAAGTTCGATGGAAGAAAAAAAAATACCCATTTTCTTTAAGTTAAGACTCAAATTTCTTTTACGAATGCATGAAATTATGGGGTGTTACAAATTAGATGGGGAATTGTAAGGAATTATGATAGTACATAGCATTGAATATCTATAAATGTGTTGTTTGATTATTATTTTTTTACGATATTATTGCCTTTAATATAATTATTTTCCAAATATTATGTTGTTGCAGGTCCATCATATTCATGACTAGAGTAATATCTTAGATCCTCTATTTTGTGTTATTTAAAACTAAATAAATGTTGATGTATTTTGTATTTCAAGGAACTATATGACTTGAATTGTAATGACATCCTTTAAATCAAATGTCTGAACGTAAACTGTATTACTATGTACTTGTAATCTTAATGTATGTTGTTTCTATTATCTAAGTATTAATCTATGTCCAACTTTAAAATGTGGATGTTTGGGATATTGTGGTTGTACCTTTGAATATTATGATGTTTGAGACTTAGAATGTTTGGGATGTGATTGAATAATGAATAATGAATAATAGATATGTACAAGTTGTTTGTCGATAACTTGGGACCTCCTGACATAGGGGAAACTCTGCTGAAATTTCAGTGAACCTTGTATGAACTCGGCAAAAAAAAAAAATCATCATGTTTTTCCCTTTTTATGATTGATGTGTTGGTCCTAGAAATGGGGACGTTACAACTCTCATCTTGGTTATCATTGTCTTGATTTAGCATCTCAACTTGTTTATGTCTCGCGTAATGTTTGTTTTCATGAAGGTGCGTTTCCATTTGTGAAATCTGAACAAATAGTATAACCACAAAACACCTCCTCCTATCCTATACCTACTACCCTCTAGCCAAACTTGTTTGCTTCACCAATTTTCTCCCCCACTATACCTCCGGACCACCAAACAGCCACCCTCTCAACTGTTTTTGATACCATCCAATGACACCTCAACCGTGACTTTATGTTTCCATCTGTTTGTTTATCTAATGATCATTCTCTAGGTACAGGTTTCCCTCTTTTAGAGCTACAACTTTCCAGGTCTGCTACTGTAGATTCTCGTGGATCTGCTGCCATCTCACCAGGTTTTGTTACCGATAGACATACAAATCAGTCTGATTCTCCAGCATATTTGAACTTGGTTGTTGACCTCTCCTCTTATCCTCTCCAGCAGTATACAGTTTCGGGTTCTCCTTCCTCTCGTCCTGCAGTTCATTAGCATCCTATGGTACTTTGTTCATGGCTGCCAAAAACAGCCCATTTGACAACATCTGCTGCTATGTCTACCAGCCTTCTCTCTCGGGTACTCTCTCCTCCTACTTATAAACCAATTAGATTTTTTTGATGCTGACAGGTATGAGGCTTGGCATGGTGCTCTAAAGGATGAAATTCAGGTGTTGCGTTCTAACAACACTTGGTCATTGGTTCCTTTTCATCCTTCAATGAATATTGTTGGCAGTCGTTGGGTGTACAAGATAAAGTATCATGCGGATGACAACATTGAGCGTTATAAGGCTCGATTAGTTGCTAGAGGCTTTACTCAACAAGAAGGTATTGATTATTCTAAGACCTTTAGTCTTGTCATTAAGCAAGTGACTGTCAGGTTGGTTTTCTCCATTGTGGTTTCACATGGTTGGATGATTCATCAGTTCAATATACATAATGTCTTTCTCAATGGAGTACTTTTCAAAGAGGTCTACATGTAAAAACCTTTAGGTTTTGTTGATTTTACTCTTTCTTCTCATGTGTACCGGTTACATAAGTCTTTATATGGTTTGAAACAGGCTCTGCGGGTATGGTACACTCATCTGAGTGATTATCTGTTCTCTTTTGGCTTCCATGCTTCTAAGTTTGACACTTCATTATTTATCTTGTCTGATGATGTTGATCTCTTTTACCTTCTAGTTTATGTCGATGATATCTTGCTTATGGGCAACAACTTCGTTCTGCTTCAAAAACTGATATAGTTACTGAGTTTAGAGTTTAAGCTTCGAGACTTAGGAGCTATAAATTATTTTTTGGGAATTAAGGTTCAATCCACTAGTATGGGTCTATGCTACGATAGGATAAGTATATTCTTGACATACTTACTGGAGTTGGTATGACATCATTCAAACCTGTTGATACTCTTGTTTCTACCTCTAAAGTTACAGTGATACTCGATTGCTTATTTTATGATCCTAAACGGTTTTGTTAAATCATTGATGCTCTTCAATATCTCACTTTTACGAGACCAAACATTTGTTTTACTGTTAACAAAGTCTATCAGTTTATGGATGCTCCTACAGATTCTCATTGGGTTGTCGTCAAACACATTCTGCGTTATCTTCGGGGTATGGTTTCTCATGGCTTACATATCACTCATAGTTACTCCGTTGCTTTGCATGATTTTACGGATGCAAACTAGGTTGGTAGTATTGTTGATCGCAAGTCTATGGGTGGTTACCTTGTCTTTTTTGGTCATATACTGATTTCATAGAAATCAAGTAAGCAACACACGATTGCTTGTTCTTCTACCAAGGCCAAGTATAAAGCCTTAGCATATAGAATTGATGAAGTTATATGGCTTCAGTATTTATTGTCAGATCTGCAGATTAGACCTAGTTCTGCTCCTACACTTTGATGTGATAATCTCGGTGCTACTTATTTCCCTACGAATCCTATCTTTCATGCTCGTACTAAACATGTTGAGGTAGATTATCATTTTGTACATGATAGGGTTGCCAAGAAAGAAATTCAGATTCATTTTATCTCTTCTCAGGATCAATTTGTAAATGTTTTTACTAAGTCACTTCCAACTGCTTCTTTAACTGCTTGTCGGTTCAATCTTCGAGTCGATTCTTCACCTTTATCTTGAGGGGGCATATTATAGGATGTATATATCAATGAAATATTAATAGGCTTAATCACTATTGTATAAGGTTGGCTAATTAATAAGTTAATACATAATTCCATTCAAAACATGGACGCGATCTTCGCATTACATTTTGACTATTTGTTTTTCATTTTTTTTGTTTTAATATAAGAACTTATATAGCATATCATTAAAAAATAAATAAATTAAATTTGCTTTAATGGAGTCATTTTAAATTTGCTTTAACTCAACTTATTGACAATTTTCTCTTAAAATTTATTCATTTATGACAACATATTGATAGAACACATTCAATTCATTATTTCAACTGGAAACTCAAAAGATATTACAAGTTCAAATTATTACAACATCTAGACACACACAATATTCCAAGATGCTTTTTCATCCCAAACCTTTTAAAAAAAAGGCGATCCCACAAAATCATGACATCTGTTGATGAAGATCAACCTGGATAGTTACTTGGGCTTTGTCCAGAGATCCGAAGTTTATGAAGATGAGGAAGACTATAAGTCAGGCACCTCCAATTGTAGACAACCATGAAAAACGAGATGTAGTAGACATAATGCAAGAGCTTTCGTTCAATAATTTGGTTGACGGATGGTGGAAGAATCCATAGAATATAAAGCAATGTTTGAGCAAAGAAAAACGCGATCCCAACCACTATAAGGATGATAGCGAACACCCCATAAGTGGATCCACCCCATAATGCTATAGTCACAGAAAAAAAGAATGACAAGCACATCATGTAAATAGACGCACCCACCATTAACGATGAAAACCCAACTGCAAATGGTGCAAACTTGACATCATTCAAGTTTGTCCAAAGAAGGATTATAGCTGCCACCACAGAGGTATTTAAAGCCCACACATCAAGACATAAATAAACATCGAAAAGAGATGAAACAGGAGGACTGTCCGAGGCAATGCTGTCAGTAATGCTGTTAAATTCAGTGCTGTTCCGGGAGGCAGTAGTATTGGTGTTAAATACAGTGCTGTTATTTTTATCCCTTTGTTGTGGCATCTGTATAGCACCCGCAAAGGTTACAGCAGCAACAAGCACCGCTACAACAAGAAGATTCTGTATCCTGCTCATTGTTTCCTGTTTCCTTGGCGGCTTGCCTTGAGTACTAGTGAAACGCTCATATAGGGATTTCTTAGGGCGGGCATGGAAGTATAAGATAGATAATGTTGTCATCTGCATAGCAAGGGGAACAAACTTCATAATAATATGTTTCTGGCAAAAGAATAGGGATGATTTCTGAAATTTGAAAATAATTGTATAGAATCTAAATTAATCGGCCTTCAAGTAGATGTTCAAAAGAATAGGGATGACTAGAAAAAATATAGGAAAGAAGATGTGTAATATTACCGTTCCATAAAAATCAAGCAGCTTGTAGTGCTTTGAATCAACTGCTTTGTCCTGTAAAAAAACAAGTTTTAAGTTAATGAATAGAGCTACCTGTTTTTTCTTTCTTTCCTTCTTTCCTTTTGTGCTATGGCTAGCCAACAATATAAGCCACTGAAACTGATGATCAGCCCATGTTTGGAAAGTAGTTCTTTGAGCTTAGAAGAAATAATTAACCTCAAGTGCAGTTTTAGGCTCACCAATTTTGTGTAGTCAATGTAAACTTGTACCTTTCGTTGAGAACCAGTCGAAGTGGTCGACTTTTCTGTTGTAGAATTCTTCTTTCCATCCTTCACATCTTCTGAATTAACTTCGATCTGAGGAATGAAGACAGAAATCATGAAGCAACGCAGAGCAGATAATTGTACAAATTACATGACATGAGCTCTTCTGACAAAGGATGATTGGGTATATCAAAGAACCACTCAACTCAAAAGCTTTAACAGCTAATTGAGGTTTAAGGATATGATTTTGTATTATATCTTTAGTCCTGAATTTCAGTCGGCTTTTAAGAGTGTTAAGTTATATACTCTGTTTCCATTTTTTCATGACATCATCCTTTATTATGTAAAATATGATATCCTTTAGTGAAATGGAATCCTTGTCTACTTAAAATGTAACAACATTGTTTTTCAACAGAACTCTCATACCTGTATCTCTTCCGCAGGAGTACTGTTCTTTGAATCAAACTGCTCACGTTCCTTTGCAAGCTGGCAACAAAGAGGAAGCCCAGAAACCAAAATATTAAATAAATAATACTCTTAAAATATGTACTTTTGTAGCCTCGAT
>Ga0307513_10003000_pt1 | contig 23022 bp, 7 predicted proteins | sample 15_EM_MG_FD_202174 | JGI IMG/M metagenome (GOLD analysis project Ga0307513, IMG submission 202174) | Populus trichocarpa ectomycorrhiza microbial communities from riparian zone in the Pacific Northwest, United States - 15_EM | ecosystem: Host-associated > Plants > Roots > Unclassified | place...
TTGATTCCCTAACCAATGAAAGAAAAATATTTTTTTTTGGTAAATAATAGGGAAGTCTTACCTTTCATTTATGCATGCATCACGTTCTATTTTTTTATTATTGCTAATTTGATTCCCGTGTGCTACGTTATGGGATGAAATTATTTTTTTTTTTAATCCAACAAAAAGGTGTAGAAGTTGTTAGTGGTTTTTTTACCATTATTTTTTTAATTATAAACTAAAGATTTTATATTTGTATTTAACAAAATAAATCGAGAGTTATATTTGCTAATAAATGATAATAAATTTGTTGATTCCAACAAAAAAAATAAGTCGAAAAGTTGAGATAAATATATTATTTTAAAAAAATTAAATATTTGTTTTAATTTGAAATTGGGCCCTAAACTTTTAATTTGTTTCAATCAATAAAACTAAATTTTATTTTATCAAATCGAGCATTAATTCAAAGTCTAAAATTATTTTTAACATTGTAAAAGCCCTATATAAAGTCAATGAAAACAAAACATCAAACCTAATCACAAGTCAACCTAATATGAAAGGACTAAATTGACAAATAAAAATTAAAAAAAAAACAAAGCAAAACATTATGGGTAACTATACAACCCGCATTGTTTTGTGTCTTTCTTCTATGTTGCATTTTTATTATTTTTTAAATATTTTTTCTATCTCACTCTCTCTTGGGAATGACTAAAAGAATAACCCATCTCTTTTGGGCTCGGCAAAAAGAATGACCCTTATCTTATAGGCTCTACCAAGGGAATGACGCCATCTCCCTTGGGTATGACCAAGTGAATGACCCTCTTCCCTTGGAGGCCAAGGGAACAACGCTCCTTCCTTGGGCATGGTCAAGGGAACAACCTATCTCCCTTAAGCACGGTTAAGGGAATGACTCTCTTTTTTTAAGTGTGACCAAGGGAATGACCCTTCTTTCTTGAGCTCGATCAAGGGAATAACCTTTCTTTCTTAGGCACGACCAAGAAAATGACCATTATTCCTTGGACACAGCCAAGGGAATGACCTTCCTTCCTTGGGCTCGATCAAGAGAATGACCTTTTTTCTTGGGTTTGGCCAAGGAAAAGACCCTTCTCCCTTGGGCATGGCCAAGAGAATGACCCTCTTCCCTCGGGTTCAAGCAATAGAATGACCCTCCTCCCTTGGACTCTACCAAGAGAATAACTCATCTCCCTTGGACATGACCAATGAAATAACCCATCTCTTTTGGGCTCTTCCAAGGGAATGACGCCATCTCCTTTAGGCAGGACCACAAGAATGACCCTCTTTTCTTAGGCTAAGCTAAAGGAATGGTCCTTCTCCCTTAGGCCCAGCCAAGGGAACAACCAATCTCCCTTGAACACGGCCAAGAAAATGACCCTTCTCCCTTGGACATGGCTAAAGGAATGACCTTTCTCCCTTAGACTTAGCCAAGGGAATAATCATTCTCCGTTATGATCATCCAAGGGAACAACCTATCTTTTTTGGGCATGATCTATCTTCCTTGGACATGGCTAAAAGGACAACCCATCTTCCTTGGGCACGGTTAAGGGAATGATCCTACACCTTTGGGCACGAATAAGAGAATGAACCTCCTCATTGGGCTCTGCTAAGGGAATGCCACCATCTCTCTTGGGAATGGCCAAGGGAATGACCCTTCTCTATTGGGTACAACTAAGGAAATAACCCTCTTCCTTTAGCATAACCAAAGAAATGATCCTTCACCCTTGGGCTCAGCCATGAGAACAACCAATCTACCTTAGGCACGGCCAAAGGAATGACCCTTCTCTCTTGGGCACGATCAAAGGAATGACCCTTCTCCTTTGGACATGGCCAAGAAAATGACCCTCCTCCTTAAAGCTAAGCCAATGGAATGACCCTCCTCTCTTAGGATCCACAAAGGGAACAACCCATCTTCCCTGGGCACGATCAAAGGAATGACACTCATCTTTTGGGCACGACCAAGGGAATAATTCTTCTCCATTAGGTATGGCCAAAGGAATTACCCTTCTTTCCTGAGAACGACCAAGGAAATTGCCCTTCTTCCTTGAGCATGACTAAGGGAATGACCCTCCTCCTTTAGATTTGGCCAAGGGAACAACCCATCTTTCTTGGGCATGACCAATAGAATAACCCACATCTCTTGGGCTTTGCTAAGGAAATGATGTCATCTTATTTGGGCATGACCAAGGTAATGACCCTTCTCTCTTGGGTTAAGCTAAGGGAATGATCCTTCTCTCTTAGGCTCAGTAAAGGAAACAACCCATTTTCTTTGGGCACGACCAAGGTAATGACCCTTCTCTCTTGGGTTAAGCTAAGGGAATGATCCTTCTCTCTTAGGCTCAGTAAAGGAAACAACCCATCTTCTTTGGGCACGATCAAGGGAATGACACATCTCCCTTGGGTTCGGCTAACATCTCCATTAGGCTCTACATGAGAATGACTCTTCTTCCTTGGGCATGGCCAAGGGAATGACCATTCTCCTTTAGGATCATCTAAGGGAATGATCATTCTCCTTTAGGATCGACCAAGAGAACATCCCATCCTCCTTAGACATGGCCAAATGGATGACCCTCCTTCCTTGGGCTCAACCAAGGGAATAATCTTTCTCTTTTAAGCTCAACCAAGGGAACAACCCATCTTTTTTGGGCACAGACAATGGAATAACTCTTCTTCATTGGACATGACTAAAGGAATGACCCTCAATCCTTTAGCTTAGCCAAGGGAATGATCGTTCTCCCTTAGGCACGGCTAATAAAATGACCTTTCTCCATTGACCCATCTCCCTTGGGTTCGGTCAAAGAAATGACCCTTTTTACTTGGGCTTGGCCAATGAAATGACCCATCTCTTTTTGGCACGACCAATAGAATGATCCTTCTCTTTTAGGTACAACTAAGGAAATAACCCTCATACTTTAGGCTCTACCAAGGGAATGACACCATCTCCCTTATGTTGGGGCCATTGAAATAACCATCCTCTCTTGGGCTCAGCCAAAGGAACAACCTATCTCCCTAAGGCACGGCTAAAGGGATGACCCTACTTTCTTGGGCTCCGTCAAATGAAAGATCCTTCTCCCATCATTTTAGCCAAGGGAACAACCTATCTCTCTTGGGCATTGTCAAAGCAATGACCCTTCCTCATTGGACTTGGCCAAGGGAATGACTTACCTCTCTTGGGCTCAGCCAAGGGAAGGACCCAATGCACTTGGGTTCATCCATGTGCTGAGCCCAATGCAACATAGGTCTGAAAACTTACCCTAATATAGTTAGGTCCATCCAAAGGACGAGCCTAACTTCATTGGGCTCGACCAAAGGAAAAGCCTAACTCCTTTGAGCTTATCCAAGAAAAAGACCTAACTTTCTTGGGCTCAGGCAAAGGAATGACTCACCTCTCTTGGGCTCAATCAAAGGAAGGACCCGTTAGGTCTAGCATAGGGGAAGAGCTCAATCTCCATGGGCTCAACTACTTTTTGTATCCTACTCTCCCTATATCCCTAGGTGTTTAAAAATCTCTTAAGGGCCTACCATATTTATCCCTTATTAAATGATATAAGAAAAAAAATAACATTTCAACCCCTCTTCTCCAAAACACAATAAGACTCGTGAACTATAATTACCCTATGAATTCTTCAAGCTCTAGGTTCACAATCTTTTCACTCTTAATATTTGTTAGTATATATATTTTCAGAGTTTATATCTCTAAAACATTATTGAACTTTCTCTCTCTAAATTGATACTTACTTAAGCATCTGAGAGTCCCCGCATTCATCAAAGGGGATCTTTTGCAGGTACCTCCTACCAGCCACCTTGGCTTACCAGGCATCACCTATAAACTAACTTGGCTAGAGAGAATGGATCAGATTACTGAACCAAGTAATTAACTGATTATCTAACATAAGAGCCTTGTTTATAAGTTACTTGGATTTTTTAGGACATCATCACATAGAAATGAAATCTTTGGCACAAATGCAACAAATATTTGTAGCTAATATAGGACTTCATAGATTAGAATTTGATTCTACAAGTGGTTCAATATGAAAAAAGAAATTTTAAACTCGCTAATAAGAAGAGAGAAAAGGATAAAGCAGTGCCACAAGCTCCATTAATATATTTTTCATCGATAAAATGATGAGTTCCTTTTCCTTTTTGTGAACCATAAGGAGCGCTTCGATGAGCAAAGCTCATTCTCCTTTCTTAGTAGATAATTAACGACCTCACACTTTCTCAAAATGCATGTCACACCCGAACATCGCGGCGACCGATTAAAGATTTAATTTCAATGAAAAAAGAACAGATCTCTGACATCTTGTTCTTGGGGGAAAAGATCCAGTTCAAGGAGTCACCACCTAGTATTATGGTCACTAGGAACCCTAACTGATCAACAAAGATTCTAATGGTACGGGATTGGTTACACGAAAAGGATGCTATCACCCCTTAAGCATCCTACCTGAGGCAGACTACATTGTTGGTTTTGTCTAAATTTGCTAAGAATATGTTCTCCTTTTTCTTTATTCTTCCTCTCATGTTCCTGATTCTGGCATCAATGAACAGTTCATACGAATATTTTCATCTCTGATATTGGTAAATATTGCACAAATCCAAAAAATACGATATTCCTGACTCTAGCGTCAATGAATAATTTTGCAAAAAAACTGAATTTGAAGAAGAATTTTTCTGTCATTTTTTTTATCCTTTATTATTATTTGCCCTTGTTAGATGGAAATAAAAAAAGCATTGCACAACAGACTTGCATTTAATAATAATAGCCCGTAGATTGAGCACATAGTAGAAAAAATACAAAGCGGAAAGAAAAAAAATAAAACAAAGTTCGAGGGGCCTATAAATAAATCAATGAAGGTCCCCAAATATTTTTAGAATTTTCTAATATCAAAAAGGGGCTTGTTTGACCAAATATCAAGCTAGAATAGACATAAAAATTATGGTCAACGCATAAGGGTGTGTTTTGCCCAACACAACCTAGGTAAATGCAATTTGGGCTGGCTGGGCCTAAAGCCCAGACCCGACCCACTCTTTTTTTTTCTATTTTTAGGCTGGGTCTAACCCAACCGGTATAGGCTAGCCTGAACCTAGCCAGCCCACCTTGGTCACTGGCCCAAGCTAGTGACTCGACTGGGCAGCAGGCACGCGTGAATCAACTCATGCGTGCACTGCACAGTGCGAAGGTAATTAATTACCTTCACACTGTTTTATAAGAGTTACATTGAAACAGAGCAGGAGAAGAAGACTTTACCTGGCGAAGATGAAGATGAAGATGAAGGTAATGGTCCTAACACCAGCCGGAGAATACTCTCCTCTTCCTCCTCCTTTCAGTCTCTCTTCCCTTTGTTCTTGTGTTTTTCATTATGGGTTCTCTCCTCTACTTTCTCTTTTTTCATCCCTCTGCTTTTTCCTTTTTTCTTTTTTCTCTCCTCTATTTTCTCCTTCTGTTTGTTTTCTTTGCTTTCTCTACTTGTTTTTTTTTGCTTTTTTTCTATGTTTTTCTTCCCTCTTTTTTTTTTCTTTGCTCTACCGATTGTTTGGTATTTATAGGGATCAATCTTCCTCTCCCTCAGCCTACGTCTCTCCTCCTAATAAGCATGGCTGGGGGAGTTAGTTTCTGCTAAGACTCGGATGCGATGTTCAATCCTTATCTCACCAGGTTGTGATCATCATGAAGATAAAGATTGCTCTTCTGTGTTTTGATAGGACTAGGATGCTGGTGTTTCACAATCTCCTTCCCTTATTTACAGGCGGGCTTTCAGTGTTTGAAGACGAAGACGAAGAACAACGCCTGATTGAAACGACGTTGTGTGAATGGCCATTTTCATTTTGGTCCTTAAAGTTTTGAAATTTTGCATTCAAACCCCTAATCTTTTAATTTTAGGTTTTAACCCCCTTAACATTAAATTGAAAAGCAAACTGGTTAAAATTTGGGTTACAACAATGCATATACGCAGCGGAAATGGTAAATTTAGATTTTTTAGTAAAGGGAGTTTTTTGGTCATTTTAATCAATAAATAAGCTTACAAGTTTCATATGATTCCTAATCAAAAAAATCAAATATCCTTCTTTATGTAACTTAGTGATTCTTGTTTCATTGGTATGACTTAGTATGAATGGCCATTTTCATTTTGGTCCTTAAAGTTTTGAAATTTTGCATTCAAACCCCTAATCTTTTAATTTTAGGTTTTAACCCCCTTAACATTAAATTGAAAAGCAAATTGGTCAAAATTTGGGTTACAAAAATGCATATACGCAACAGAAATGGTAAATTTAGATTTTTTTAGTAAAGGGTGTTTTTGGTCATTTTAATCAATAAATAAGCTTACAAGTTTCATATGATTTCCAATCAAAAGAATCAAATATCCTTCTTTACGTAACTTAGTGATTCTTGTTTCATTGGTATGACTTAGTCTATAATGTCGTAAAAAAATATAGATATTGTTTATCTAATATGTTTTTCTTGCTGTTCATATTGAATCTTAGCATTTCAAGATCAAGCATGTACAAACCATTTGTACAAGTGCCAAATCTATATTAAACATCATTATTATAGAAGGAATAATATTTTCCCTTAATAATAAATTCAAATTCAGTCAGAAATAGATACAATGTTTCTAAAAAGTGTCAGGACATAATAACAATTATAAGTTCTAGTATTATCCCACTTGGAAAAGTTAATGCAACAACCTTTACTTCATTGCCTATTCATAGATCCACTTTATCTTTATTCAATCATAAAAACACATGAAGCTTAAGCTTCAATAAGCATTTTAGTCTTCACGATTATAAGATAATTTTTACAGTTCCTCTTATAGTGACTTTCTTTACCATAATGATGACAAGTGTCATTGTCATTCTTGATGCCCCAAGTGGGCTTTCTATGCTTATACTGTAAAACCAAGTTGACGCTTAACTCATGGTTCATGATAAAGCTCAATTGGCCTAATTTCTTTAAAATAGCCAATCATCCTCAACATATAGGTGTTCATAGAGGAACCCTTTGTCATCTTATAATGAAACAGTTTCTTAGAGGTCTCACTCATGGTAATCTATTAACCTATTCATGTAAAGATAACGAGTATTGATTTCATGCATAAATATTTATAACCAAATTCAGATAAGATCTCTAATCTTAACTTGGTCTCCTACTATTTTCTTACAGATTAATATTACTCCCTATTAATTCGGGAAATCTCGCTTAGATCTCCTAGTGGGTTAGGATCTCGTTTAATTTATATGACCTTAAGTAACTCAACAAATCAAAATAAATTAAATTAAATAGATAAAATAACTTATCAATTACATCTTTATGTGATTTCTAGATCAAGTTGGTGACAACTCTTTATCTAAACACATTACATATGTTTCACCTAACTACTATCTCTAATTCTATATGATCATAAGTAATGCATCCAATTTTATATCATTAAACATATTCGATTAACAGTATAACCTTGAGTAGCTCAATAAGTTATCCATGAAATAAAATTCTTATTTTATGCCTACAAAATTAGAAGGTAAAAAATCATGTTCTCAACATGTACTTAAAATATATAAATGAGGGATTTATTATTTTAATTAAATCTCATTCCATTGCATTAGTGATATATCATATATAACAATTATATATAAACATACTCTCATAGCATGCCATTCTATTTAGATGATTATGAATATATCTAAACTAATTTCCTCGAGCCATCGAAGGGAATTATGTGGTCAAAACCTAGGTAGTTACTACACATCTTCACAAGTCCTTTGTAAGAACCATGGTTGTATCCTTCACCTTTATTATTTTCTTCATCTTGGATTATAAAATTATTCCCCTATCTAAATTCTTATATTTATAAATTATATAATATTTACATAATTAATTAAGAAATCTCAAGTTACATTCAAGGGAAATTAGATGAGAAATGTTTTTACAACTCTATAAGAAAAATAGAGAAAAGGCAAGACATGTGGATCCTATTTAATATTACAACCATTCAACCATAAAAACACAATCACATTGGTCTTTAAATTTTCATAATCATCCATCATGCATAAGAACATAATTCTAATTATTGGCTTTAAAATAATATTTATAACACTTAAAAATATCAAATTCAACTCTAATTTGATAATTCTTGAAATATAATAAATTTTTATCTAATATAAGTTTTCATTGAAAAACTATTTTTCAAAATTTAATAAGAAGATTAATCATATTAAAATTCTTATTAATAGCCTAAAATATTTTTGGATCAATTAAATAAAAATATTTTAGCTTAAAAACTCCTTTTACATTACAAAAGTCATTTTTCTAAATATTATTTAATTAAACATTCTAATTAAATCCTATATCAAAATGTAGTTAGATATAAGTTACATGGGTATAATTATAATTCTACCCCTCGAATAGCCTTACACAAAGTTTAGAGGTAGAATCATAATTCTTCCCTTATCTTCTTCTTCTTCTTGATGCTGTTGTTGGTGTGGGTTGCCCACACTGGCATCAACATTGAACAACGACAGCAGTGCTATCATCGCACCTGGTGTTAGCGTAGGGCAACAACCTTTGCGCTGTGTGCAATGTCCACGGCTGTACCTAACGCTGTTACTAGCAGCGACTAGCTGTGTGCATGGCACAACCAGGCGCTCTAGTTATGCTAGCTTTTGGCGGTGGCTATTGCAACCACTTAAAACCATTTGTTTTTTAAATTTCAATGATGGGTTTCAGCAGGGTTAAAAAATTCCAGCTAGATTTAGCTGGAGTAGTAGCCCAAAAGATCTTTTTTTCTAAAGAACAATGAGAGAAAATTACTTTTGAGAAAAAAATCAATTTGCTCACAAAATTAATTCACAATTAACACTAATAATAACTAAAACATGCAATGACAAACCCTAATTTTCTAACGATAGCTCTAATACCATTGTAGGGTTTCTCGAAACACATACACACAGCGAAAAAAATAAGATTAGAATTTTTTAGGAGTTCCAAAGATCCTATTAGATAGATCTAGAGTTGTTTAGGGTTTATATAAACATTACCTGATGATCAAATGTTCTTTTTGGATTTGAATAATTGTTATAAAGCTAGGTGTCGCAAACCACAAACCATTCAATTATACGACATCTAACTGTAATCCACACAAATCACTAATGAGAAATCTCCTTAACTTTTTTAGGAGGGAGAGATTGATATTCCTTTGAGTGCTACCTTTTTTCTTTTGTGTTTTATGTGTTTCTCTGTGGTGCTATACTTATAGAAAATATGAGGCATAACGTTTTATTTATAGGGAAACCTAAAAACCCTATAAATGAAAAAAAATATCAATTTACCCCTTAAATTATATCATATATATTATTTTAGGCTAATTTTAGAAATTTATTTAGTCAAGTCCTTAATTGATTGTTTCTAGGTCTAGAATTGTAATCTCTTGTATTAATTACATTTTAGTCCTTATTTTCTAAAACTTATTTACAATCAAGTCGCACTTGATTAATCATCTTATTTTAATTTTTGATCAATGATTCTTATGTGTTTGACCTATTAGGTTCTATAATAAGTAAGCTCAAATATAAATCATAACCTTAAATGAAATAAGATTAAATAAATTAAATAATTTAACTTATTATCAATTCAACAATTGATTCATTAATATTTGAAGATCAAATACAATGTCTAACAACCTGTCATGACCGTTAAATATTAAGAAAGTCATAAGTGGTTTGACTTAACGTTTTAGTGACAAGTTTTTCAGTGTAATTATTATTCATTTATCAAGAATGTTTTGATTTGGACATTGTATCATGGAGTATGTCTAGTTTGTTAAATCATGTTAGTTTTCAACATTAAGATTTTGAAACTCTTTTCAAGACTCGTTCCGCCTAGGCCAAGAATTCATAATCAATACTATTTGAGAATATATGTAACATTTTTTTTTAATTCACCTAGGATGATGAATCCTTTCTTGATTACTCAAATATCTTTATAAAGTTTATGTTATACCTAATATCTACCTATTTGTTACTCTTGATTTGGACAACATGTGGTCAGTAGGGGTGTTTACGGTTCGGTTCGGTTTAGACTCAAAAAACCAACCGAACCGAATTATATTAATTTTGTGAAATATTAACCGAACTGGACCGAAAACCGGTTCGGAGAACCGGTCCGTTCGGTTAAATCTGGTTTTTTGACAAGAAACCGGGAAACCTAATCCCATTATATATGGCTTTTTTTATTTTTAAAAATTGGTTTACATTAAATCGAGCTTTAAAATTTTCACGATCTCAGCCAAAACAACTCCTTCATGGTCTCCATTGCCATTAATCCCATCGATCTCAGCCATTATCACAAATACTTACCACAAGAAAGATCAGTTGAGAGATTCTTGAAATTGAGAAAAAAAGGGCCCTCGGGTCCCGACCCACAAATGAATAGGAAGCGAGGCGAGGGTCTTTCATTAGAGGGGGTAAAGAAGGGTGGGGCTTTGTTCTGGCGGGGGGCGCCTTTCGCAGCTTTAGAAAGGAGAGCCTCAAGTTTCAGGAGTGAAAGAAAGAGTCTCAACCAAGAACTCAAAGTAGCGGAGTTTGAGGTACAGCTAAGAATGAAAAGGGAGGAAAGATAAGAATAAGAAAAGATACAAGTGACAAAGATAGGCAAAGATCATTGTACATCAATTTTCTTTGGATGTGTATGTGACGTTGAAAAATGTGATCTTCTCATTGAAAGCTCATTCAACAACCCACCAGAAAGGAAGATTGGGAAACTGGGGAAGGAAGATTGAGAATTAATTTAGAGGAAGATTGGGAATTTCTCTGGGCAAGGCGGTGGGAATTTCTCTGGGCAAGGCGGCGACTTTTTGTGAGAGGCAGTAAAGTTATGTTAATTGTTAGGGTTAGGTTACAATTTAACTATTTATACCTCAAAGATTTTTGTAACTTTTGGCTTTTATAGGTCCGGTTCGGTTTGTGCCGGTTTCTGGTTCAAAACCAAAACCGAACCGGATTTGTTAAAATTTATAGTTTTGACAATCGGTTTAATCGATTTTTCATTTTGGTTCGGTTTTTTCGGTTAATTTTTCTTCGATTTTCTCGATTAATCGGTTATTTGAACACCCCTAGTTGTCAGGATCAAAACATAACACTTCTTATATAAGATAACTTAGTGATCTGAAGTTTAAAGATCACTTACACTACTATCACGTGAGCCTTTCCATTGACATATGTGATCTCTCTATCTGAAATTCTCTTGCGGGTCAGTTCAGTATACATGTCATCTAATAAGCACCTGCATGTTAGTTTTAAGTATTTCTTACACCTCAGTTTATGAAAGAAATTGTTTCTTTTAATAAATTAAGGAACATTGCATCAATTTCAACAGTTCTAATTAATGTTCAATCTTAATAGAACATTGATTAGAAACATTTAGGAACAATACTTCGATACAATAAAAATCTCAAAATTACAACAACTTTATAATTTCTTATATAAAACGTTTTTATTCCATGAACTTTATCTTTACTCTAGATTCATTAATTAAATATCAGATTCATTAATCAAATATAATTGAATATTAAAGATAAAAAAAACTTTATTAATAATAAATATGTTTTACATGAATAAAATCATTACTATATGTAACCAATTAATTGGCTACATGACATATTCACTAACAACTAAACCTCCATAATGTTAGAACTAGGTTACTTTCTCGTGCTATATAACGAGTTGGACTGATTTTTTTTATATAAAAAAAATAAATAAAAAAAACCCAAGCACTTGGATTCAAAGGAATCCTGGATGTCTAAAAAAACTTTGGTCTAAATTTAAAAAAAATTAATTCAAGGTGACATTTTTCTAAAAAAAAATATTGAGACGACGACATATTAAATCAATTTGGGTTAACCTAGGTTAATATATTAAACTTGTGAATCGGGTCATGAGATTATGATAACCTTATAAAAAAAACAAATCAAAACAAATTAATCCGACAAAAACCAAACCGAAACATATTATGAAGACCAATTCAAAATAAATCAAATGCTTTAAAAAAAATTCAAGATGATATTATTTTTAAAAACAATATTAAAATGACAATATATTAGACAAACCCAAACTTCACAGTTTAATCCGTCAAACTCATGACTTGGGTCATTGACTCAACTGAGTTTAATAATTTTGTTTGTAAAATAATTTTTATTTAATTATATGATAACCAAAGTAAATAAAATATTAAAAAATTTAAAAGATGAAATTGAAAAAAAAAATATTGATTGACAAAAAAAATAAAATTTATTAAAAAAATATGAGAAATAAATAAAAATAAATTTTACAGAAAAACCGAAGAATGAACACAAAGAAAGCATGATTTGGGCGGGCAAAGTCAAGCAAGTTCTTAGTCTTTCTTCTTAACCATTCCGGCATGTAGACACTTTTAATTCTTTTAAACACATTTTATTATTAAACAAAATCCTTTGTTTGTAACAGATAAAATTGCCGCCCTCAGGAATAGAACCCGTGACCTCCTACCAGTTAGGGCGGCGGGTGTACCAATTAAGCCACAGAGCAAGATAATCTTGTCTGATTAAAATAATATATTAATATTATTAAATGTTCATATGAGCAGCTAAATGAATCAACCCCAGCCACTTGGCTGTTTTGTTAATATTAACTAGAGACCTATTGATCGTCACTTTTCCACCCCTTTTTCTGAACCTTGTCAATGATCTAACTTAAACATATAAACTAAGTGCCATTTGATGACTAACCAAGAAAGCATGGAGTCATGAAAAACATAGAATCATTGACAAGGTTCAGACAAAATTTATCCTTTCAGCGATCTTTGAAAGAGAGTGTGTTTTTTTTTATTATTTTTTTTTTTTAGTTTAACGTGGGTGTCCGGGCCAGCTTGCGCGCACCTCGACTAATCCCACGGACCCTGAAGTTAAAGACTATGTAAGCCTCTAGTGACCATCATATGAGCAACCACAGGGCTCGTACCTGAGACCACAGAAGGAGCAAACCTCTTGGTCCCAAGCTCTTATTACTGGGCCACCACCTAGATGATTTTTTTTTATTATTATTATTAATATGGGTGTTTGGACTATCTTGTGCATACCTCGATTAATTTTACGGGTTCTAAAATTAACAACCATATAAATCTTTAATAGCCTTAAATTTGTGAGATTTACACTGCTAATTTTTTAAAAATAAATCTTTAGTAGCTCTTCTTAATGCAAACGATGGAGTAAAGAAGGAAGAATTCAAGGTTTTGACAGTTGAAAAACAAATGATACAATCACATCTAATCCATTTTTCACATCTATCCATCTTACCATGTCAACTGGGCCAGCAAGAGTTTTGAATATTGGCTCGACCACCACCACTTCAACTTCTTTTGTTTAGACAAGACATAATTTTTTATGCTAATAACACCAACCATCATTTATATTTGTCATGACAAGACATAACAACAGATGATGTTTTACTATATAAAAAGTATTGGATAACACTGATCAACACTATTTTTTTTGCTTTGATGGATTGCCAACTCCATGACTTATCGTGAGCGCTAACTTCTCCACTGTGATGAGTACGTTTTCTTCTCTATAAAGAAAATTCAAGGGCTGAATATATAAATACTTTCAATTACCATTCACTAGGTAAGAGGGTCCAGGCAACATACATGCCATACAAGTTCTAGGCCATATAAATCATGGTGTATCTCAACTAATCACGCTTTGAGTTTATTTTCTAAAAATCACTAGTTCGAGTATCATAAATTTCAGAGCTACTAGAAACTTATATAGTCGTTAACTTTAAGATCTCGGAGGATTAGTCAAGATGCATATAAACTGACTCGGACACCCACAATTAAAAAAAGAAATCACCCTCATGCCATACAAGTTCTAATCCATTCCATGCTATACAAATCCAGAGCTACTCTTAGCCATTGAAGGCCATACAAGTTCAAAGCCATATAAATTCTATGCCAAATGTAATATACAGGCTACACACAAATTCATATTTTCTATAACTTCATTTTACTTTTCTTCTTGTATAATATTTCATTCTCATATCTTAACTAACTTTAGCATCAGATAAACCCCTTCCACTTCCAACAAGGACGACTTTTTGAGAAGCAACCAAGGCCAAATACTCCAGCAACTTATAACATAATCATAGAAAGTCCCATTCTTCTCTTAATTTTTATTTTTTTTCTGAATTCATCAAAGACCCACTTAATCTCTCCAATGTCTCATTAGTACGACCCGATATTCAATAAGGCAAAAGCAAAAATGCCACTAAGATTTTGTCCTATGGTCTTTGTTTCCTTCTTGGACGTGGAAGTCTTTTTGTCACTTTTTTCATTACAGTGGACCTTTCAATTCAAGGATATTAGAGTATTAGCTTATATAAATATGATGATGGGGAGGGAGCTGATAAAAATGCTCTGAGAGGCGAACACTAGAGTATTAGCCAATCCTTTCTACTTGCTATTGATATAGTGGAATTAATTCTAGTCATTCCCTTATGTTGACAAGTTCTTCTCTTTTTTTCTGGTTAAAGTCTATCTCTAAACAAGGATAGGATTCATGGAGGATAGCTCCAAGAGATTTTAAGCCATAACTTGACCTAGGTCCATCCCCTTAAACAATATATGACTAGAAAACTATTTTAATAGCTTGATTGGAATCATTAGAAACACCCGGTAAGGTGCGGAGCACATACACTCATTTTTATAGATATCGCCTTGAAAAAAAGACCTTGACTTTGAGGATTTACCAAGATCGAAGCTCCTTATCTTATATTAAGAGTTTATTTGGCATTGTGTTAGCGATTATCTTTTTTATCTAAAAATACATCAAAATCATATATTTTTTATTTTTTAAAATTTATTTTTGACATCATCACATCAAAACGATCCAAAAATACTAAAAAATAATTAAAAAAAATAAATTTAAATTTTGGGTAAATAGTGTTTTGGCCGTAATATCAGACGCCCTCTAAGATCTTGGCTTCGTAACTCCTTCCTCTGCTTATTGGATATTCTTTTCCTTTCCCTTATTAGGAAAACTAAATAGGTGTCCCTCGTCATGTACTGGGTCAGATCAATTTTTTTTAACATTAAAATAGAATGTCCAGACAATGATTATGTTTTTAAGAAAGCAATTTTTTTTCAATGGAAATTAGGTTATTGATTCAAATGAGTTCAATAAACTTGGTTAATTTAATAATATGATTATAAAAAAAAACAATGAAAATGTAATTAAAAAAATATATACGCTTGCCAAAATTATAAAAAGATACCCTCTAAATATTCTTGAAAGGTTTCAACATCTTATTTGATAACAAAGTAAAAATTGAATGAGAACGAGATAACTGCTAAAATTACCACAGTAGCATATGGAAAAATTTTGAATTGTTACAATTGTCAAAAGGTAACTACCATAGATGTAATGCAAGAATATTATCACCGATCAAGAACCTGAATTACACTACGAATGAGGTGAAGAAATTGATGGCTTATTTTCAAAATATTGATGAGGTTGTATTTTTTAGGAAATGTCAGCGACTAATAAAAATTATTAAGGTAGAAATACTGAACCCAATAGTTAGAGCTCTTGTTCACTTTTGGGATCCCGATTATAGGTGTTTCTCTTTCAAGAATATAGATATATGTCCTGACCATCTGTATAGGGTTTACTTCCCTTCGAAAGATGACAAAGTGATTATAAAGTTGTCAAAACTACTCAAAATTCCTAATTTGACTAAGTTCTTAGAGAAGAATGCTAGTGGTATGTAGTGGAAACTGTTAGAAGCTGAGTTAAAGAGGAAAAGGTCAGAACATGGATCAATAATAGAAAAAAAAACAAATTGATTGCTTTAGGTATATTTGGTTTTGTGTTGTTTCCAAGCTTAACAAGTGTAATAAGTTTAGAAATTGTCGCTATGTTTGTAGAGTATAAAAACACCCGGATTAACCCTATTGTTGTTGTGTTGGCCGAAACCATCCTAATCGTCAACCATTGTAGAAGTATTGAAAAAAAGGGCAATGAGATGTTGCACACAACTATTATACTTATGAATGATGAGTCATATTAAAACAAATAAATTGATCCTCAATAATTTTTGGTGGTTTAACCCAAGGCCTTTAAAGTTGGTGGAAGAAAAAGAATGTGGAAGCTTGGACAATCAAGATTAGATAAAAAAGCTACAAGAGTTGCCTAATAGAAATTTCAATTAGAAAGCCCCGTTATAGTAGTAGATGTCTTGATGAGTTGTTGGCAAAGAGACTGGGTTCTTTTAGTTGGGGTTATAGGTTATATAAGTTATGCTCTGCCTCTTGTGGTAAGACAACTATGAGGTATACAATACATCCCGAGAATTATTGGACTTGCATAATTTTCTGGGTTATTCAAAGATCTGGTCGTACAAGAAGTCTTGGAGATTGTCAAACAAGATTGGAAGCACTTGGTTCTGATCCTATAGGAGTTTGAAAGTTTAAGGGACCTTAACATAAATGAAATGTATACAAGATGGAGATATATGGTCTTGACTACTATTCCTAAGGCACCACATTTTGAGGATAGATCTTCACTAGTTTTAGAAGAGCCAATTAAAATAAAAAAGGATAACAATGAGAAAGAGCTAAAAGAGAAAATAGAAAAGCTCGAAATAAAGTTAAGCAAGAGCAAGAGAGATAAGGCAGCTTTAGAAACAATAGCGTTGGAAGTAAACAAAAGAAGGGCATTTCTAGATGAGCAAGTTCAATCTAGAGATACAAGAATAACAATAATAGAGTTACAATTAAGCAACAAGAAGGCTGCAAGGGAAAAGTCTAAGAAAAAGAAAGGAGAACTGGGTCTAAACTAGATGCAAAACAACTCCAAACTTGAAGCATTAAGGTTTGACTTTATTAATTGTCAAGGAAGCGTTGAATATTATCAATATAAACTTGCATAGGTTCAAGAAAGGTTGGTAGACATAATTGAGAAATATAAGAAATTGAACAAAATATATGATGATGGAAAACCCAAAGCATAAGAGGTAGCAAGGGTTAAAGGCAAAAAGGAAGAAAGTTGAGGTTGTTAAAGTAGATCTAGTGATTAAGAAAAATGAAATCAAGGTGTTGAGAGTGAAGCTCAATAAAGAATAAGAAAAGATAAAGAACTTAAATGAGAAGTTAATAGCACTAGAAAAGCATAAAAACCAAATCAACACAATTAACAATGCCTTAAACAGAAGCAACATGTTGCTCATAAAAAAGATGACCAAGATGGACGAGCAAATAGACGAAGCTATTGGACATGCCCGAATTGTTAGGGCTAATGCTCAAAAGGTGGGAGGAGATACTTTTTGCTATCGGCAAAGCCTAGCTAAGAATGATGTTTTTCTAGGAAAAATTGAGAATCATGGCTTTACTTTCCTATCTTTGGCTAAAAAAATGGTTGAAGAGAAAGACTGATGTACCTTTTTTTTTCTTGTATTTCCTTTCCAAAACAATGTAATAAACTTTTTCAATATTAATGAAAGGGTATTGACCCACATTTTAAGTAAAATTTGTCTCTTAGTAAGTGTGATTTAAGTTTTATCGATGCAATAACTTGAGAAGAATTATTGCTGATAGAAATATGACAAAAGAATTCATACATGTTATGCAAACAAAGTGATGGCTATCAATCATTCTAGGAAATGCTAAATACATATCCAATATACAAACATATGCATCATAATCATGCATTTAATCATGCATTCATTTACAAATTGTTATATGCACTACAAGTTATGAAACATAGGTTTCTCACCTAAGATCTATTGCACCCGACTAATAGAAATGATAGAAAATGAAGAAATGACTCACCTAGAATCACATTATCAAAGAGAGCTAGAATCTGTAAAGAATGAAGCTGCTCGACTGACCAATCTACTCGAGCAACTCTTAAAGTCCAAAAGTGAGGAGGGAACATCTGCATAGCCTCTATGGAAGCACTAGCAGCTCATGTCCCTCATACATCTTAGAACTTTGGGGCAAGTTCAGAAACTGAGCAGTATTTTATCCTCATTTCCCCTATCTAGCTAGCTCAAACTCTAGTTATTGTGGATTTGACAGTTGAAGGACCCTCTGGTGATAGATCTAATGGTCTCATGAACTATGAAAGTGGATTACTCTAGAAAAGAGATTAAGAGCAGTTGAAGAAAATGATTTGTTTGACCCTGTACAAGCAGTTAAAGTGTGTTTAGTGCCAAACATTGTGGTGCTGAAAAAATTCAGAGTGTCGGACTTCATCAAGTATACTAGACTATAATGTCCAAACACCCATCTTCGGTTATACCGCAACAAGATAGCTGAAGTTATCCATGATGAAAAAATTCTTTATATAAAATAATTTAGTGATCTCAAGTATAAAGATTACTTATATAACCATCACATGAGTCTTTCTACAAACATATGTGATCTCTCCATATGAAATTTTTATGTGGGTCAGTTTAGTGTACATATCTTATGACAAACACCTACATATTATTTTTAGATATCCCTTATACCTCAACTTATAAGAATAACTGCTTTCTTTCATAAATGAAATAACATAATATATATTAGTCTCTACATCTCTAATGAATGTCCAATATTTAAGAGAGTATCAACTAGTAATATTTTAAAAACAATACTTTGATGCAATACAAATTCCATAATTATAACAATTTTATAATTTTATTTGCAAAATATTTTTGTCTCATGAACTTTATCTTTACTCTAGATTCATTAATCTAATACTATATAAATATTATAAATAAATTACGCCTTTATTAATATAAAAATATATTTATCTGAATATAATAATGCTATATGTAACCAATCGATTGGCTACATGACATGTTAAACTAACAGTTATCACATCAAGTTTCTCACCCTTATTAAGGTTAACGACAATTTGTTTTGAGATTATCAGTAACTATATTCAAATAGCACACATTTAAGATGATTAAAAGATGAACAATACTGTATTATATGAGAGTACATCATGCTACAATTTATTTAATTTCTAAAATATCTTAAATATACATTTCAAGCATAAGAAAGATGCAATAACTATTTTAGATATCAAGTATTTATCAAATAATAGTCACAAATACAAATAAGTATCATAAAAATTATATAGACTTTTACTATTTTAGATTATATACCATTTTTCTATACCCTCGAGAGTATCATTAAGAAAAAAAAAACTTTTAAGTTTAAAAACTAATTTTATGTATCCACAAAAATTCATTAAAAACTACAAATATTTTTTTATAGGTTACTGGAAAAATTTTGGTTGAAAACCAACACCCAAAGACCATTGTAAAATCCATCACGCTTCTATTACCACAAATGATCTTCGATTTCTTCTAAAGAAAACAGACTAACATGTGTCACATTATCATTTGAGGATTCATAATATTACCATGAGCTTCTGCGCGAACAAAATAAAATTATTCAAAAGTCTCTAGGATCCCGTTAGACAGATCTAAAGTCGTTTATGGGTTTATTACTTGAACAATTCTTTAAAGGATGGTTTGTCGCAAACCACAAGTCGTCTAATTGTTCGGCTTCCAACGGTACTCCACATGAAACACTAATGAGAAATATATTAAATCCCTATGTTTATGTCATTTTTCTGTCTAACAACAACCTCTCTCTATAAAAAAAAGAGATATAGCTTACTATTTGTAGAAAAATATAAAAAAAACCCTATAAATTAGCAAAATATCAATTTGCCCCCTAAATAATATCCATATATTTATTTAGAAAAAATTTAGAAATTAAATCAATCAAGTCCTTACTTGATTTTTCTAGATTTATAAATATAATTCATGTATTAATTATATTCTAATCCTTAATTTCTAAAATATATTTTAATCAAGTCATACTTAACTAAAACATCCCAGTTTAATTTCTATCTAATGATTCTTAATGTGTGTTAAGTTCCTAATATGTTGGTCCAAATATAAATTCTAATTCTAATTAAATAAATTAAATTTATTATCAATTTGATAATTGATTAATTTATATTTAAAAATTAGGTGCATCATCTAGTAACGTGTCATGATCTCTCAAATATTAAAAAAGTCATTAGTGGTTTGACTTAACTTTTTAGTGATCGGTTTCTCAATGTAATTAATATCATTTCATCAATAATGTTCTGATTTAATATTAAAGCGTCAAGTATGTTTGCCATGTAAAATCATGTTTGTTCTCTACATAATAATCATTAATTGTTTGAATAAGATTTGAAACCCTTTTCAAATCTCATTCCATATTAGCTAAGGATTTCTTAGTCAATACTATTTGAGAATAGATGAAATATTTTTCCTAATTCACATAGGATAATGAATCATCTCTTGATCACTTAAGTACCTTTATATAGTTCATGTTATACCTAATGTCTTTACTTTCGTTACCTCGATTAAGATAACATGTAACATGATCGAAGCATAACATTTTCTGTATAATATAACTTAGTGATCTTAAGTCTAAAGATCACTTACATAACCATCACGTGAGCCTTTCTATAGACATATATGATCTTTCTATATGAAATTTTTATATGGGTCAGTTCAGTGTACATGCTATATTCAAATAACGCACATTTAAGATGATTAATAAATGAACAATAATATTATATTACATGAGAGTATATCATGCTACAATTTATTTAATTTCTAAAATATCTTAAACATGCATTTTAATCATAAGAAAGATGCAATAACTATTTTAGATATCAAGTATTTATTGAATAGTAGTCACAAATACAAATAAGTATAATAAAAATTATAGAAATTTCTATTATTTTAGATTATATATCATTTTCTTATACTCTCGAGAGTATCATTAAGAAAAAATACTTTTTAAAAGTTTAAAAATTAATTTTATGCATCCACAAAAATTCATTAAAAATTACAAATATTTTTTTTATAGATTACTTTTAAAAAATTGGTTGCAAACCAACACCAAAGAACATTGTAAGATACCATTGTAAGATCAATCACGCTACTCTTACCGCAAATGATCTTTGATTTCTTCTAAAGAAAACAAACTAACATGTGTCACCTTATCATTTGAGGATTCACAATATTACCATGAGCTTCTGCGCGAACAACCATGCTTCCAACAATGTTATTGGTTTATAGAACTAGATTACTATAATTTTGCCTGCACTAGATTGCATGCAACTAATGTGCGATCCACAGTCTCTTTGGTGGTGTGTGGACACCACTTGCTACCTTCCTAGTGTCCGTTCTTTTTGAAACATCTCTATTCGAACTGTCTCGGTAGAGAAGTTTATTGGTGGTGTCAATTTTGTTTTATATATATATTGATTTGTTTTTCTAAAATAAAATTAATCCCAAATTAATTGAGAATCCTAATTTCAACTTATACAATGTTATTTTAAAAAAAAAACCCATTAATTTCAGTATAAAACTTTAATTAAGTCAAATTTTAGATCATTGAAAAGATAATAAGATGTAATTTCTAACCATACAAATTTTATCAAATAATTATGTAAGAAAAATCAGGATTAACATAAAAATTAAGTTTAAGCTAAATTCTCAATTTAGCACATCCAAAATACGTCATAAATATTTCTATGAAAAAAAAACCCAATGCTAATATCAATGAAAAATAACCCAATAAACGAAAGCATGAAATTGATTAAAAATACCTTTTAAAATCTTAGAAAATTTATCGAGATTGAAATTGAATTGTTTTACATATCAGTAATTTATTATGACTACACAAATCAAAATAATATTTTACTCTTCAAAATCCTTGATGGAGGCTTTTTTTGTGTAAAGATGTGTAACATCCAAACTTTAAGAATGTTAAAATTGTTTTATGATTTTTTTAAATGCATGGAAATAACAAGGAATTATATATATATATATATATATATATATATATAATCTGTTTAGAAAATCAATATTTTTAAAGTTTTTATTATTAAAAATCAAGAAGTTGAATTTCCTTCTGATATGAAAATAATAATATTAATGGAGAGATTTTCTTTTTATGATGAAAATAATAACAAAATCTTTTCTTAATATGTCAAATTGTTAGAGAGATTACTCATAATTCAACTCTCTAATTTTTCTTCTTTTTTTTCCTCATACAATTTAGGTTAATTAAACTTAACAATAAACATAAAATTATAAAATAAATCCAAAAAGTACAACAATACACGTAAGTCATACATGTTGTTACTCAATCCAATTAATTACTTTTTATGCATTTTTATTTTGATCAAATTAGACTTTTCATCATCTTCTCACAAGAAAAAAAAAATTAAAAGAATTTTTTTAAAAGATTAAAATTTCAATTATTTTAGTACTAAAATTATAAACATTGACGAAAAAGGGTTGAAAAAAACATTTTCTTGCAGGGGACAAGGTCCTGCCAGCCTTCTTGTCTCCACCACTGTTTTCACATTTTACACATGCTAAATTTTATATTAATTAGATAACTATAAATTATTCATCTATATCATTTTTTAAGTCGAATTTTCACTCAAATATAATTATGCATGGCGTTTACACAATTTAGAATAAATTTAAGATTGAATCTAAATCTCTCGATTTAATAAAAAAGGAAATATATGAAAAGTTAATGAATTGTGTAAAAATTTGTGTAAATCACACATTTTAATAATTGAATCCCTCTAACAAGCATATGATTTTTTTTTGTAAATTAAGAAGCGTTTTCTTTGCTTAAAGATACTATGTTATTAAAATTTTAAAAAATATATAAAAAGATTGTGATATCTACACGAAAAACCCAAATAAAACCCTCTTCAACATGCTTAAAGGGAAGATCTAACGAAGAAGAAAATAAACCTTGAAATTATCGAAGAAGCAAACTTGTATTTTGCAGTGGACGGTGCAATAATGGCTAGCAAAAAGAACCCAATATTTATTCACCGACACATTAAATCGAAGCTTAAAAAAATATCCCATGGTTTGAGGCCATGGAGATGGAGTGCACTATTGCCGTACAAGTTG
>Ga0307513_10003001_pt1 | contig 23017 bp, 19 predicted proteins | sample 15_EM_MG_FD_202174 | JGI IMG/M metagenome (GOLD analysis project Ga0307513, IMG submission 202174) | Populus trichocarpa ectomycorrhiza microbial communities from riparian zone in the Pacific Northwest, United States - 15_EM | ecosystem: Host-associated > Plants > Roots > Unclassified | place...
TTACAAAATAGGGGGGAATGATGGTATGATAGGGTTGTGCTCGTGACCCTGGAGGTAAATTTCTAAGGCTTTGTTGTGTTGGTTGAGTATCACTCGTTTTGTGATTAATTAAGAAGTATCATAATAGCCGAAGGTAAAGGAGGAAAAAAAACCACAGGCGATAAACTCGGAAGAGGGGGGGGTGGGGGGGTTGAATACCCTTAACGCAATCTGTTCTCAACGTTAATCTCCGGGCCTATAGGCGCCTATCAGGCCTGATAGGCTTTCGTAGGCAGATCGAATTCGGCCTATATGGGCCTAGGCTGTCTTTCGGAGCGGCCTGCCTTAGCCCGGCCTACGGCCTATAGGCCGGCCTACCATCGGCCTGGCCCGTTGGGAACACTGAGCTACTCTTGGGGCAGAAATATGTCAACCCTGACATCCCAGACACATATTATGGCCAGACACCGCTCTCGTTGGCTGCCGAGAATGGCAATGAGGGAATAGTGAAGCTACTGTTGGGGCAGAGTGATGTCAACCCCGACAACCCAGGCACTGGACGGACGCCGCTCTCGTGTGCTGCCGAGAATGGACATGAGGGAATAGTGAAGCTACTATTGGGGCGGAATGATGTCAACCCCGACATCCCAGACACATATTATGGCCGGACACCGCTCTCGTGGGCTGCCGGGGGTGGCCATGAGGGAATAGTAAAGCTACTGTTGGGGAAAGATGTCAACCCCGACAACCCGGACACCAATTTTGGCCGGACACCGCTCTCGTTGGCTGCCGAGAATGGCCATGAGGGAATTGTGAAGCTACTGTTGGGGAGAGATGTCAACCCGGACACCCCAGACACATATTATTTCCGGACACCGTTCTCGTTGGCTGCTGAGAATGGCCATGAGGGAGTAGCAAAGCTACTATTGGGGCGGAAAGATGTCAACCCCAATAGTTCAAGTAAATCTGGCCAAACTCCGCTCATGCTAGCCACCGAAAATGGGCACGATAGAGTCGCGGAGCTGCTACAGGCCCGAAATCCCCCACATATCGGGTAATTGGGTCCCGGCTTGGTTCCTTAAAATGTCCTCTTGTGTCGTGGGGATCGTCATAGATTAACTCTGGCTGTGTCAAATGAATATGAGTTGAGTGCGGAGTGGTCGGAGATATTTGTTTTTCTTTTGCTTTCTTTTTTTCCCCTAGCGTTTTAGGTGTCGAGTTAGAATTTTCTCCGATAAGTTGACCCCCCCCCCACTCATGGCATTCTCACTCGTTCTTTTGTTAGAATATATTCAGGTTTTGGTAGGGTGTATTACTCGAGATTTATTTTTCGGCGGTCTTGTATGCTACGACAGTTCTTCTCCCCCTCTTCCAATAGAGTGGAATGTAACCGTTTATTAGAGTTTTTTCTTCTTAGGTACACTGGTTGTCGATACACTCGGGATATAAGATATGCGAGAAACTGATGTTTTGTGCCGTGGAGGCAGAGGTGGTGATGGCTGTGCAAGACTGGGGAAGGTGGTTTTCAATAGAACGGTGCGACTTTAGACGATAGACTTCTTTCTAGAGCATGTTTTGTGTTTTTTAAATTATACTAATGATATTTCTGCTGATTCTTGAATCTACTATTTTCATATGCTACCACAAATAGGAGACATTAGAAATACCGCTAGCAGGAATAGAGAATGAGGAGAAAATACTGACGGCATGGGGGTCACTGCACGGAAGCATGATTGGGTTGGAGGGTTGAGACAAATTCGGATGAGGGGAGGCATCTAAGATGTCTTTGTTGGAGCCCATGTCGTTAAAAAGCCTTCCCACGTCATTAGTCCCCCGCTTCCAGCTTGTCAGAGCAGAGGCCAGCAAAAAAATATCTGCCCAAGGGTTGGGGATAGATTTTCTAAGGAAAGGATTAGTCAATTGCAGGGGTACTAGAAAAGGAATATAATGATGAAATAATATTACCGTATCTTATGCCTAGATTAGTACTAAAGCTTTCCAATAGTCTACTGGTAGCCTGCGATTAGGCGAGGAACGCCTAGCATAACCTACTCCGATTTCGCACCCTAGCGCCCGGCTCAATAACCCGAGATCCTACTATATCTAAGAACTTATAGAGTATTTCCGCGAGGATTTCGTGAAAGGAGATCTCTTCCCGGAACCGAGGCCAGAATCCCGCCATCCTCCTCTAGGCCACCATAATCTTTGTCAAAGAGAGTCGTGGTTTTGGAAAGAAATTTGCCTAAGTTAGCGACTTTATGAACTGAGGTGAGAGTCCATGGCCATATACCAAAATTTACAATACTGGTATTCCTTAAGTAGCTGTGAATATGGGTATTTCAATATAGTTATTATCCTGGCTCCTTTTCTCTTGCTAAAGTGGATGTAACTTGAGTTTACATGGTTTAGCCTAGTACTTCCATTTTCATCTCGTATTCGGAATCAGGTAATATTAAAGATTTATCTCTTAATACTAGGACCAAACATGGCTACCATCACATTTGCTGTCACTATTTTCATAATCATTATTTTCACTTACCATCGGCTACATTGTCCTCTTTGTATTAAACACATCAAATCTTTAATATCTAACATAATTCTGACACACCTTCTGGTACTTTTATAGCAACCGTATTCTGAATAAACGATGAGAATAGAAGTATACCACCGGTTGAAAGTAGAACTTGTTTTGTTTTTTGCCATATGGGTCTAAATTAACTATTAGCCTAAGGTAGAATTTAGAGAATGTTCTTATTGTTGGGGACAAAAGTAATGACGGTTCAAGGATTGATGGCATCACACCCCTCCTTATCACCCCGCACTTTCTACACTACTCAAACAAATCCCTCAAAATCAATCAAAACTAAACCATGCAATCTAATTAATTTTTTCAATAAACTATGCCTTCTATTCTTCGCAGTCATACCAAAAAACCTATTCCCTCCAAGTATCTCTCTCAGTTTACTAAGGGGAGAATCTTTAGGTTACATAAGCCTCAAATAGGACCTGAGCAAATTTCCCACTATCTTAATATTCCTCCCACCACTGTGAGAAGGACAATTGCAAAGGGATATCAAGAGGGTAAGGAGAATGAGGGTAGAGGAATACATCCTAAGACTACAAAGTTGCAGGAGGAAGCCATGGTTGAGGAAGCTCTCAAAAATCACCATACTACCGATTTTGAGATTGTTAAAAAAGTTGCACCCAATGTTTCTACCAAGACAGTGAAGAGAATAATTGCACAAAGGCATCTTAAAAAATGGTTAACACAAGAGAGAGTTCATTTGGATGAAGACCAGGCTCAGGAGAGATTGGAATGGGCATTAGCCCATAGGTATTGGACAAGGAAGATGTAGAGGAGGAAGGCAATATGGAGGGATGAGGTTTCTGTGAAGAGGGGTGGAGGAAAGAGGAGAAAATGGGTATTTAGATACCCAAATAAGAAGTGGAATAAGGATTGTGTTGAACCTACTGCTAGGAGAGGGGGAAGAGGGATTAGCCAGATGATGACTGGTTTTTTTCATGGTCAAACTCAGTGTCTTTTTTTACCTGTTTTTCATGAGCCTTTTTCTGCTAGGGGCGGAGTTACTGGAAACTCAATTATTGATATCTATGGTCATGATGACTTTCTAGGGATATGGAAAGACATCAGGGAAAAGGTTGGAGAAGAAGAGGTATTTTTTATCATTGACAATGCTAAGACTCACTTGCCTTTTAGGAGATGGCTCAGAAGACAGAGAATTGCTCTTATGGAAATTCCTGCATATTCACCAGATCTCAATCCAATTGAAAATGTTTGGTCTCTGGTGAAAGATAAGCTTCATAAGCACTATCCTGAGCAATATCTTATGAGGGGTGATGTCAATATGGTTAAAAAGGCAATAGAGGAGGCAATCACTAATTGTTGGGAACTTCTGGACCTAAAGGCTTTTACTACTTTGGTAGAGTCAATGGTGGATAGAATAGAGGCAATTATTCAAGTTAAGGCTGATAGATTATATACTAAATATTAATTTCTACTATGTATTTACATTTTTCTAATTTCTTTTTGGTTTTCATGATAGTGGGGTTGGTGGGAGAGCCATTGTCATTACCAAAGATTTTCGCCCATTGATACTACCTTTATTTTTGTCCCCCAACAATTCTTGACGTTCTTGGAGAGCAATGGATGAGCACTGTGCTTGAGTGCTGTACCTTTCGGAAAACAAAAAAAGTTTCCTTCTTCAACTTTTCCTTCATTTATCTTTAAACTCGTATATACCCTTATTATGTTTTAACAAACAAAGGTTATTATAATGGATTACACAATGACTCTTTCTTCTGTGCCAGATATTTAACCATGCCTTTTTTAACTATAGTATTATATGAGATACCAGAAGTCTAGCTTGAACTTATCCTAGGCCAATTATAACAACCAGGAACGGGTTAGAGAGACTCAGTAGTGTAAAGATTTGGTGAATATATCGGCATTATTAGAGAGTTTGTCCATGAGGACCTGGGTGGCCGGTTAACCATTGTAGACCTACTTGCAAGCAGGGTTCCGAATAGTCCCACCGGTCAAGTCTTGGAGGCAAGACCAGACTTGCCCGTCCTGGTTGATGTCGATGACTGGACCCGACTAACTTGGGTGGTCCAGTCTGGTTTGGACTAGTCCCAGACCAGTCTTTATAAAAGATCGCATGAGAGTTAGGATGGCACCCAGCCCAACACAGGCTAAGAATAGAAGTATAGCTATAGTAAGATTTTAAAGCCGCTTGCCATGGTATAAATCAACAGGCCCTCAATACAGGTTGATAGAATATCCTGGAGAGGATAGCATGTGGAAATGCAATTACCCGATCGATAAGTCGCATCGAATACCCTTATTGTGGAGGTTTGTCATATAATATCACTCACTTAGTGCACCAAAAATTGTTCGATACTTGAGAACCTATTTTCTCCTCCCCTAGTCAAAGTGAGGCACTATCTCCACCATATAATCCATGGAAACAATAAGTTTAATTAAAAAAAGCTTTATTTGAATGTAATATATGGTGATAAAAATAGCATATCCGATTGCTTGGCGGGCCTGGTCGGACCGGTCCTAGTCGAGTCGGTTTCAATAATCCTGACTGTCCAGTCGGTCTAATTTCCACCATGAGACTAGACTTGACTTTCGACCAGACTAGCTAGTCCGGTCCAGTCTTCCGCCGACCATTCGGAACCCTGCTTGCAAGAATAAGTCTATACATCGGATGTTGGCAGCTTGGCGACAGGATGACGGTGGAAAGAGTATAGTAATCTCACTTCGCCTTCCCAATTTATCGCCTGCTCAAATTCGGATTCTGGGCTACCGGAATATAGATCTGGTATTAATCATACCGGCAAGCACGAAACAAGGAATCTACTACTAAATCCCTAGTATTGCGAGCACTAAAAACCTCTAATAGATTGTAAAGCCGGAAGTCACAGAGAGGAGGGTTGGCTACATAGCGGATAGACAGGTGTTTTCCACCCTACCAGAAATACTTGAATTTCTTCTCCCCCTTGCATGAGAGCTCAATCGCCAATCGAGAGAAAAGCTTCGCTAGAGTGTGGCTGACCGTACCGATAGACCGGTAAAAATCGGAATAAGACTAGTGAGAGTTTGCTTAAACATGCCAACCGTTGCTCCCCTATCCCTTTATGCGTTTAAACTGTGGCGAGTCTGCATTCTTCGTGCCCTGCTATTGGTTCGGTAATCCTTAGTTTCGATTTCGTTGCTTTAGCTGCTACAATCTGACTTTTGCTAGATTCTAAGGGATTCTCCGAAGGCAACCCCGGCAAGAAAAAAAAACATTAATACGAAAGAGAAACGATATGGCCACTGTACTGGTGCTTCCATAGGGCCACTGGTAGGTTTAACTTCTACTTGACACTGGATCAACTAGGGATCAAGCTGGTAGGCATGGTCCACTCAAGGTCAGAAAACATTCACGAGGGGCATATGGCATAATATTTGGGATGAAAATGAAGCCACTGATGGGAATTTTTTTGTCATGGTGGGCGACCGATGAGGCAATAGTATATATCTTCTTTATTCCCTGCACTCCATTCCAGACCCTGATGGCTTCGCTTGCTTGCCTGGTATCCTGATTGAAAAAAATGCATAGTTCAATTTACAACGAAAACAGACCCGAATTAATAACATTAGAAATGATTGTCTGATTATCCCATGGACGGATGGAACATTTAGATTCCCCGCCTTCTCAATCCTGGTGTGGCCTAGTAACTTTGCCTGACAAAAATCATGAAGTATCATGCGTTTATTGGCGGAAGGTTTCCTAGCTAGAGAATAGAGTTACCATATTCGGAAGGTGCGGATCTACATGTCTCGTTAGTCAATAGGATACAACAGTCAGTAATTAAATCATGTTGGTTTCACACATAGCGTGCTATTCTCGGGTGGATTGATTGGAGCAGACCAGAGCCTGTAAGGCTTCAAAATGGCGATCGCCCCCTCTTTCTTTCACCCCGCAAGGAATTACATCAACCCACTCTCCCCAACAAAATTACTCAAAAACACATCCTCCACAACTGCCAGAGTAAGGAAAAATCCGAAATGGCGCAATCTCACATCACCGACAATATCAGCCATTCTTTTAATAATACCAATTCTTTTAACAATGTGTGGAATAACTGCACGGTGGCGGACGGGAGGTCGGAAATTTTGGCCTGGCTATCTCCACTCGAACCCCAGATACGGCACCACGACATCCAAAGCCGTAGGATCGACAAGGTGGGAGACTGGTTCATCCAGACCGAGGAATATCGGAATTGGATCGGTGGCATCAGTGGGGGTAGTTCTGAGGGTTCAACCTTGTTTTGCTACGGAGGTCCTGGAGTTGGCAAAACATTCATTAGGTGAGAGAAGGCACTCGAGGAAATGAAGGTATTGCTGATATGCTGTGATATTAGTTCGCTCGTGATAGATACGTTATGCAAGGAGGCCATGGAGGAAAACGCTACCGTTGCCTGCTTTTATTTCGACTTCGCCGCTCAGGAGCGATCTCCGGTTGCGGTTCTGGGTTCGGTGCTGAGACAGGTTGTTGGCGGACTGAGCGAGATTCCGGAAAAAATAGTCAAAGCTTTCCGAGACCGCGAGAGGGTAATTGGTGGCAAGAGGCTACAGCTCGCAGAAATTGTGGAGTTCTTGCAGGATATCTCATCCTCACGATCCACCTTTATATGTATTGACGCCCTGGACGAGTGTCCGTCAGGACACCGGATAAAGCTTCTCAATTTACTCAACCAAATTCTCCAGAAGTCCCTAGGCTCTCGGATATTTATGACTGGGAGGCCGCATATCCGGGATGAGGTCGACAGGCATCTTGTAGGGCGCGCAATGAGTAGATCTATAGCACCCGCCAAGGATGATATCGTCGTATTCCTACGAGCGAAACTGAGTGAGGATGCGATACCGGCCGCGATGGATGAGAGTTTAGAGGAGGAAATTATCCAGAATATCCCCGAAACAGTTTCGGAAATGTAAGTAGGAAAGGGACGCTCGTGAAAATACCTAAGCCGAGTGCTGAAACTTATGCCCAGATTCCTGCTTGTCTTCTTAAGCATCGAGGCGATTCTACAAGAGACGACTATATATCGAAGACGACAAAGGCTTAGAGCAACGAAGAACGGCCTAGATTTGGAGGGCGCGTATGGGGCAACTTTGGGAAGGATAAAGGCTCAGGGTGGTGATAAAGCAAGACTCGGGATGGCCGCCCTGATGTGGATCTCCCATTCGAGGCGGCCTTTGCAAGCGGATGAACTATGTTACGCCATAGCAACCCAGATAGGATCAAATGATCTCGATAGCGATGATATCCCTGCGATATCGACCCTGCTAGGTTGCTGTCAAGGGCTTGTCACCATGGAAAAGGGTACTCTGACTATTAGGTTAATTCATTTTACACTCCAAGAGTATCTTTGCACACATCCCGACCTTTTTGACAGAGCTCACTCGACGATGGCCGAAATTTGCTTGACGTATCTCAACTTCCAGCACATTAAGGATCCTTCATCCGGCCCATCCCCTGACCCACAAGACACGCCCTTCCTTGAATATTCTTCATTATATTGGGGAATCCACATGCGAATGGGGACCTCGGATCGCGCAAAAACACTTGCTGTCCAGCTTCTTGATCAGTTCGATGGTCACATATCTGCCAAATCCCTCTGGAAGTCGATCAATGGGGGATTTCCTCGGTACTACAAGTGCCCTGTAGTTAAGCCATTTTCTGCTCTGCACTGCATCTCATACTTCGGCATTGCGGATGTCGCAGATACCTTGATGAACACGAACCGATGGGATGTGAATGAAAGAGATAGTACTAGCATGACACCACTTATATGGGCTGCGAAATATGGGCATGAGGAGGTAGTGAGGTTGCTCTTGCGACAAAAACATATCCAACCTGATCAGCAGGACGTGAATTTCGGCCGTACAGCTCTCTCATGGGCTGCTGGGAATGGGTATGAGGGAGTGGTGAGGTTATTTCTTGAGCCGCAATTTGCCAATCGAGGGAGCATAGGTTGCTTGGGAGGGGAGGCTGGAGGGGCAGCGGGCGGGATACATGTCAACCCCGATAGTTCTTGTAAATGTGGCCAAACACCGCTCTCGTGGGCCGCCCGGAATGGCCATGAGAGGATAGCAGAGCTACTTCTGGGGCGGAAAGATGTTAATCCCGATGGTTTAACTATATCTGGCCGAACACCGCTCTCGCTAGCTGCCGAGAAAGGCTGTGAGGGAGCAGTGAAGCTGCTGTTAGAGCGGAATGATGTCAACCCCGCCATCCAAGACCGGGAGTATGGCCAGACCCCGCTCTCGTGGGCCACCAGGAATGGCCGTGAGGGAATTGTGAAGCTACTGTTGGGGCGGGAAGATTTCAACCTCGACATCCCAGACACGAGGTATGACCGAACGCCGCTCTTGTGGGCCGTCCGGGATGGCCATGAGGGAATAGTGAAGCTACTGTTAGGGCGGAAAGATGTCAACCCCAACTGTTCAGATAGGGACAACAACACACCATTCTTGTCGGCCGCTAGGGATGGCTACGAGGGAATAGTGAAGCTACTGTTGGGGCGGGAAGATGTCAACCCCAACAATTCAGATTATAATGGGAACACGCCACTCTTGTGGGCCGCCAGAAATGGCCATGAGGGAATAGTGAAGCTACTGTTGGGGCGGGAAGATGTCAACCCTAACAATTCACATTATAATGGGGACACGCCACTCTTGTGGGCCGCTAGAAATGGCCATGAGGGAATAGTGAAGCTGCTGTTGGGGCGGGAAGATGTCAACCCCGACATCCCAGACACGGGGACTGGCCAGACACCGCTCCTTCAGGCCTCCCTGGGTGGCCGCGAGGGAATAGTGAAACTGTTGTTGGGGCGGAAAGATGTCAATCCCGATAGTTCAAGTATATTCGGCCGAACACCGCTTTCGCTGGCTGCTATGAAGGGCCATGAGGGAGTAGTGAAGCTGCTATTGGCGCGGGAAGAAGTCAACCCTGATAGTTCGAATACATCCGGCGAAACACCACTCATTCTGGCCACCCGAAACGGGCACGTTGGAGTCGCGGAGCTGCTGCGGGCCCGACTTTCTCGACAACCCAGTAATCAGGTTTCCGCCTGACTCCCTCGGCTTTATGATCTTGTCCGATGGAAATTGTCGTCTCTTGGTACGGGTGGTGCCAAATAAACATGAGTTTTTCCCTGAGCAGTGGATGATATTTATTTGTTTTTTCATTTTTAGTTTCTCTTCCGGTGTTTTAGGGGCTCGTTTTGAAGTATCCTGATAGGTTAACCTTTCCTCCACTCGACGGCAGTCTCACACCTTTTTTTGGCTAGAATAGATTTCGGTTTAGGAAGGGTATTGCTCAAGATTAATTTGTGGGTAGCGGATGTTTTTGTCTTTTACACTTGGATAACTCGTTTCTTCTCCCCTCTTGTTTGAATAGAGTGGAATGTAATGGTTTATTAGAGTTTCATTTTCTTTAAAAAAATTTCTCACATACACTAATTCCCGATACACTCGGAGATATGGGAGAGATTGATATTTTGTGATACCGGGGCAAAGGCGGTAGTGATGGTCGTCGTGTGGGACTAGGGAAGGTGGTTTGCAATAGGACGGTGCGATTGCAGAGAAGGACTGACTTTTTTTCTGGAGCAACCTCATATCTTGTGCTATTGAATTATACTTATGACATGCCCTCGGGCTCTTGAAGGTTCGATTCTCGCGTGCTGCCATAAACAGGAGACATTGGAAATATTGCCAACAGAAATAGTAGATGCGAGAATGCGACACGTTGGACCGAGGGCAGGCATTACAGAAGCTTTCGTTGGAGAGGATCCAGGTCGTACGAAAGCCTTCTCATGTCATTAGTCCCCCCCCACCAGTAGCTGGGAGGTACAGTAGGACCACAAAATATCGGTTCAAGGGCTACTGAGGGATCTTCTGGGGGAGATTTTACTCGATCGGAGGGATAGAGTTGAGGTTGGCCCGTGGGTTAGCAACCAGGAACCAGAAGAGGAGGATAATGATGAATTAATATTATCTCATGACTAGATTGGTACTAGACAAAGACTTTCTAATACTGACATCATGAAACTGGACAGGAGGGGGCTATCTTGGCTTATTTGATTTCCTGTTTCCTACACCTAGCTTAATAGCCTGCTATCCTCCGATATCCTAGAACTCATACCGAGGCAGCTCGCCCAAGAAAACTTAGTCAAAAGACCCCCGCCCACCTGCGAAATGGCCCCCTCCCCTAATCGAGGCTTGAATCCCGCAAGACTCTAGTTTAGGATAAAAGTATTGAGGAATGGTAAGTTGGGCAAGGGAGGATTTCGCGCCGGGGACCAGGTGTTAATCATCAAGTTCAAAGCTGGATAAGGGGAGCAAAAGCTACCCAGCCTTTGATATTGGTAAGGAGGGAAGATAACCTCACAATGCGGTAAACAGGTGAGTGGCCAAGGATGGTGGCAGAGAAAGAAAAAAGGGAAAAAAGCGAGAGGAAAGAGAAAATAAACCAATATAAGAACGACGTACTTGTACAAGGGTTCTTTTTTGTTCATTCCTGCCGTGCGCCTGCTCTCGTGTGTATTGCGTATACGTCTAATCTAATTAATGTCTATATCTATGAAGCTTCTATCAGCAACTCTTATAATCCAATGGGATTGCCGGGTAAAAGATGGAATAATATAAGTAAATGCCGAGTCAGTCACTGAGATACCGTGAATAGCTTAGCACGAATGGAATGAGGAACAAAAGGCAAGTGGAGAGCGTGTATATCTATAGATAAGGGAATATCATATGGGCGGTCTGGAATACTAGAATTCATTGCCAGCACGCTAGGTCTATTCTGGAGCGGGTCGGGGAAGGAATATTTAAGCTTGCCACAATCGCTGTTATTTAAGATCGAAGAAGACTGAAAAAGTCTATTCCCTGACTAAGTAGAGCCACAACTATGATACCTAAGTTAGCCGGTAACGGATTCTTGGGTTTCAAACGGCCCAAGGGATAGAAAAATGCCCGCCGGTAGATATGCGATGTAGCTAGTTTTTTCGTTCCCCTTTACAACACTGCTCAACCTGAGGCCAAAGGGGAAGAAAACCCTCTGGAAGGCCCTATTCCCCGAATGCAACTTTAAAAAGAAATGAAAAATGCATAGGAGATAAACCAAATTCCTGCTATCAGTCAATAGCCCAATTTGATCTCGCGGGGCCGGCCCCGGGTCAGCCCAAAGTCCAAGGAAACTCCAAGGGGCTCATAGCATGGCGTGCTGGAAAAGAAAACGTAGTCTACTGCCGCTGCCATTTTTGTATCGTGATAGGCGATCTACGAGGAGCTAGCAGCTTTGACCTTCATTCCCGATTTGTTTCTAGTTAGTGATAGTGTTAGTCAGCTATCCTGTATCCTGTTTGAAAAAATGCACAGTTAAGTTCACCATCTTAATAGGCCTGTATTGGTAGCCTTACAGGAGTCCCATATTCGTGATTTGAAATTCATATTTCCTGTTTGTATCAGAAAGAAACAGCATTGAGAATCTCCTCTTATATAATATATATAAACAAGTGCTCTTATCTGTTCTGGAACAGAAAGTGAGAAACCCTATCATAAATTGAAATATTGCATATGCAACGAAAACCAGTTATGGGGTTGTGGGTGAATTTTCAAACTACTAGGGTTCAGTATCTTAAATATTCTGCTATTGCATGCATCCATCACATGGAATGCAGAGGACCATTGTGGTATATACTTGAGGATGCCGACATCAAAGCGTGGCTTGTTACTGTGAGTTGAGCGCCACCACAAACCAGCGGATATCGTCCTACAAGACTTGCTAACTCTGACATGCTCGCCCGAACGGACCGAAATTCCTCTCACTCCTTACAACCTCTGGTAAAAAAAAATCAAATATGTGGAAATTGAATGATAGAAACAGGTTGCTCAATTGGCTCGGGGATACGGAACGCTCCAATCAAACCCTCAGAAACCTGATCCCTGTTTTCCGATTTTTTCCCCCCGGAGGCTGTATACTAGTAATTTGATGTCTACAAGTAAGACACACCACCGCTCATCACTCGTCTCCCAAGTGTGTCCGAAATGTAAGTCTATGTCACGGAGGATGCCACAGAATGTGATACAATAAATTTACAGGACGGTATTAGTGGGCAAAAAACCCACTCTAAAGTCTGTGAGCGAAACCTTGGTGAAATGGAGATTCTATTGAAGGGAGATTATGATGGGCTAAAGGCGGCATTATGGGATATTGGGACCTCGTGGGGGGGGGGGGGGGGGGGCGTTTAGCTTGCGAAGGGAAAACCCGCTTGGCACGGGCATTTCCTGGGTGGCTATTATACATGGATCATATTACACGTGTACTCAGGTCAGGGGATAAATGATGAGACGGACTGGGGTTTATGGGTCCAGCACTTTGTACAGTAGAGGTAAAAAATGATTTAATTTGGCAGAATAATGCCAGGAAGGGTAAAAAGCTTTGACATCTTGACCCCCCTGTCCGTCTCATCATTTACCTCCATACCCGAGTACGCGCAGGGCTACAAGTACAAAAATCTCCGCCACAGCTTAAAAGGTGGGACTAAAAATTAAAAGTGACCCACCGCTAAGCGAGCCCACAGCGAGGTGAGAAACCCGATGGAACTTTTATTGCTGTTTTCACTCTGGTTGTAGTAGCTTTGGAAACTGAGGGTGCTGTTTTTTTTTTTTTCTCGGCAGATAGCGTTTTTTTCTCGAATTAATTTCCTGCAGCCTGCGTCAAAGCCGTGCCCGGGGAGAAAAGCTCTAATATTTGCTAAGGAAAGGCCAGAAGTGTCCCCCTCAATCCCCAAAGTTGGCCAGTGGCGTACTTAAAATCGGGGTAGAAATAAAAACAAACTCTCTTTTGAAAAAAATCACAACTTCTGTTTTCCAAAGTTGCAACAACCGGGGTGAAAACAGTACGTGTAATATGCTATGGTGGGAGACCTCTATAGAAGGAACAGGTGGACATTCATTCATTCTAGTTTGTTAACAGTAGGTTAATTTGCTAAGACTGGCTTTTTTCAAGGGTTCTATATTGGCAAATATCTATTGACAGTCATCGGGAGGAAATTTAACCGTAATTAACTTGTACTGGACATTCCCCTTGCTCCAACCAAATTTTGACCTGCCTTTAAGCCTTAATATCTCTATGGAAACATAAGATATTTCTATTTTTCTCTATTAATGTGTAGAGGGTTACGTGCCCTACCCCCCAATAGAGCCATAATTCTCATTGGACTGGTGGTTGAAAATTCTCTGACAATTGAAGATGGGCAATATTTGCATGGCAAAGTACTCAGGCTACAGATGCCCCCCATTATATGGGCTCTCTTTGCCCTGGGATGCTGTATATAGGTAGTACAACGGGGCCTAATGGATAAGTCACTGGTATTGGTGGCGTTTGACCCTTTGGTAAAATAACGCCTAAGACCCAAGCTTAGGATGTTCTCGAGGCCAGATGCGGCTCTCGTGGGCTAATTAGCGGGAGAGGCCCTGAGGCAACAGTAGACAAGGATATGGGCAGGGAGCTGTCAACCCTCACACCTTAGATTAGATGCTAGCCATTTCCAAACACCACTCTCATAATGTCATGGTACTGACAGGGCTGAGACGGGGTATCCGTAAAGAAACTCGATTACTGTAGAAACTCGCCAAACTCGCTATACAAGCCACCAGATTGTCGCGCTCTAATTGGCCAGCAGGACGGACGGTGGCTGCAAGTCTACTCTCCGATTGGCCACAACCCGTGAATGGTGGGCTTGGCTACATACAGTAGCGAGTTTGGCAAGTTTTTAAGGTACTAGTACTAGTACATCGGAAAGATTTCGACTCCAATGCTTTAACTAAATTGGGTGAAACACAGCACTTGTGGGCTACAAAGAATGGGCATAATACAATCTTTGAGCCTCTAAAGGTCCGACATTCCTGGTGTATCGAGTACTCTGCCCCTCCTTTATTTCCTGTCCCCTTCTCTGATGGGAATCGTGGTTTGTTGGTACTGGCCGCATTAGGTGAATGAGCTCTGTGCGTAGTGGCCTGAGATGTTTGTTTGTTTTTTAGTTTTTAGTTTTTCTTCTCATGTGTTAGGAATTAAAAACAGTTCCTCGAATACCGGCAAGTTAACCCCTCTCTTACTCCTACGAAATCTCACCCTTACAATAGTAGACGAGATTAAGGTCTAGGTGCCCGAGCAGAACATATATCTTGAGACCTGCTTCTGGGGGTATTGCATCCTTGCACACTCCCGTTTGAAAAGCCTTGACCAAACTGGCCCATTTACTGTACAGCAGAACAGAAGTTTCAGTTGATGTACTTGTACAAGTACTAGTAATATACTGGATATCCGGATAGAACAATGTGATATTCCACCGGCGCAGCTGAATCAGGGGGGCAAAGAGGGAGGGATGAAAAAATGAAAAAAAGGTTCCACCGCATTTCATTGATAGTGATTCTTCTACCATCATCATATTGTTTAAGGGTGCCGAGAAGATAGGAGAATTGGGAAATCTGGGGAAACAACCATACACAGCCTAATGAATGAGATGTTTTGACAGTTTCAATTTTCCTGAACCCACCCCATCATAATTTATTTATCCTCTTACCCACATAGTATTGATAAATCTGACATCCCGTTGCTGGACTCCCAGGTTTACTGTTACACCCAGTACCAGGCGAATACCGCGCTATGGGAGAAAACAGGGACCGTCCCCTGGCGTTCCCTGCCGCCCCCCACTGTGTACTTGTACCGGTACTTGTATCTTAACACCGACGTCTTGCTCCGCGGGACCCACGGTCGGGCCCAAAGATGGTGGTCCTGCACTTCCACTACCTCGGATAGACTAGTACTTGCACGGCGACAGCCGACCAGTCCTGCCCAGGGCATTGGCAGTTCCCCCCTACGGGTCATATCGGCCCCCTGACAGTTGGGAACAATTCTTTCGACGCATCCTCGCGCCTCTATCAGCCGCTTGGGTTTTGTTCATATAGCTGTCCGTGGTCGTGTTGGTTTCATAGATAGTGTGACATTATAGGGTGGATTGGCCAGACCAGTGCTTCGCTCCAAAGCTTCCAAATCGTGATTGTCCCCCCATTTTTTCATCCCTAACGGATTACATTGACCCAGTCTACTAGTACCGGGAAAAATTACTTAAGAGCTCATCCTCAACAACCCTCAAAACAGCGAGAAATCCGAAATGCCCCAAAATCACATCAACCACAATATCCGCAATTCTTTTAACAATACCAATTCTTTTAACAATGTTTGGAACAACTGTACAGTGGCTGACGGGAGGTCCGAAATTTTGGCTTGGATATCTCCACTCGAACCCCAGATACGGCACCACGACATCCAAAGCCGTAGGATCGACAAGGTTGGAGACTGGCTGATACAGACTGAGGAATATCGGAATTGGTTTGGTGGTATTGGTGGGGGTAATTCTGAGGGTTCGGCCTTGTTTTGCTACGGAGGTCCTGGAGTTGGCAAAACATTCATTAGGTGAGAGAAGGCACTCGAGGAAATGAAGGTATTGCTGATATGCTGTGATATTAGTTCGCTCGTGATAGATACGTTATGCAAGGAGGCCATGGAGGAAAACGCTACCGTTGCTTGCTTTTATTTCGACTTCGCCGCTAAGGAGCAATCCCCGGTTGCGGTTCTGGGTTCGGTGCTGAGACAGGCTGTTGGCGGGCTGGGCGAGATTCCGGAAAAAATAGTCAAAGCTTTCCGAGACCGCGGGAAGGTCATTGGTGGCAAGAGGCTACAGCTCGCAGAAATTGTGGAGTTCTTGCAGGATATCTTGTCTTCCCAATGTACATTCATATGCGTGGATGCGCTGGACGAGTGTCAGCCAGGACATCGCGTGAAACTTCTCGTTTTACTCAACCAAATTCTCCGGAGGTCCCCCGGCGCTCGGCTATTTCTGACCGGGAGGCCACATATCCGGGGCGAGGTTGAGGGGCGTCTTGCTGGGAGGACAGTGAGTAGATCTATAACACCCACCAAGGATGATATCGTCGTATTCCTACGAGCGAAACTGAGTGAGGATACGATGCCGGACGCGATGGATGAGAGTTTAGAGGAGGAAATCGTACAGAATATTCCTGAAACAGTTTCGGAAATGTAAGTAGGAAAGGGACACTCGTGAAAATACTTAAAGCAGAGTACTGAACCATCTTTTATCCAGATTCCTGCTTGTCTTCTTAAGAATCGAGGCTATTCTGCAAGAGACCACTGTATATCGAAGACGACAAAAGCTTAGAGCAACGAGGGGCGGCCTAGACTTGGAGGGCGCGTATGGGGCAACTTTGGGAAGGATAAAGGCTCAGGGTGGGGAGAAAGCAAGACTCGGGATGGCAGCCCTGATGTGGATCTCCCATTCGAGGCGGCCTTTGAGTGCCGATGAAATATGCTACGCCTTAGCAATCCGGACAAATTCAAATGATCTAAATAGGGATGGCTTCCCTGCGATATCGACCATTCTAGGCTGTTGTCAAGGACTTGCCATGGTGGAAAGGGGTACCTCGACTATCAGGTTAATTCATTTCACCCTCCAAGAGCATCTTCGCACACATCCCGACATTTTTGACAGAGCTCACTCGACAATTGCCGAAACCTGCTTGATATATCTCAACTTCCAGCACATCAAGAATCTTGCAGCCGGCCCACCCCCTGACCGGCAAGGCACACCCTTCCTTCAATATGCTTCGTTGTATTGGGGAACCCATATGCGAATGGAGTCCTCAGGTTCCGCAAAAGCTTTTGCCCTCCAGCTTCTTGATCAGCTCGAGAGTCATATATCTGCCAGATTCCTCTGGAAGTCGATCAACGGGGGACTTCCCTGGTACTACGAGTGCCCTGGCGATAAGCCATTTTCTGCCCTGCACTGTGTCTCATACTTCGGCATCGCTGATGTTGCAGATATCTTGATCAGGATGAAGAGGTTGGACGTGAATGAAAGAGATAGTGCGGGCACGACGCCACTCATATGGGCTGCGAGATATGGGCATGAGGATGTAGTGAGATTACTCTTGCGACAAAAACATATCCAACCTGATCAGCAGGACTCGAAGTCCGGCCGAACAGCGCTCTCATGGGCTGCTGGAAATGGACACGATGAAGTGGTGAGGTTGTTTCTTGGACCGCAATTTGCCAATCCCGGGAAGAGAGGTTGGTGGGGAGAGGCGGCGGGAGCAGTGGGTGCTCTATTTGGCGGGAGATATGTCAACCCTGATAGTTCTTGTAAATCTGTCCAAACACCGCTGTGGTGGGCGGCGCGGAATGGCCATGAGGGAACAGCGAAGCTACTGCTAGGGAGGAAAGATGTCAATCCCAACACCCAAGACTTGTTAGATTACCAGACGCCTCTCTCGTGGGCTGCCGAGTACGGACATGAGGGAATAGTGGGGCTACTGTTGGGGCGGACAGATATCAACCCCGATAGCCGAGCTATATCAGGCCGAACACCGCTCTTACTAGCTGCCCGGAATGGCCATGAAGGAACAGTGAAGCTACTGTTAGGGAGGAAAGATGTCAACCCCGAAAATCCAGACACATGTGGCCAGACACCGCTCTCGTGGGCTGCTGAGCGAGGCTATGAGGGAGTAGTGAAGCTACTGTTGGGCCGTAAAGATGTCAAACCCGATAGTTTAACTACATTCCGCCAAACACCTCTCTCGTTGGCTGCCAGGAATGGCCATGAGGGAGTAGTGAAGCTGCTGTTGGGGTGGAAAGATGTCAACCCCCATTGCTGCGACAAGTTCGGCCAAACACCTTTAGCATTGGCTGTCAAGAATCGCCGTGAGGGGGTAGTGAAGCTGCTGTTGGGGCGGCAATATGTTGACTCCGATAGCCTATTTATACCCCGCGTCCCGCTCTTACTCGCTGTCCAGAGTGGCCATGAGGGAATAGTGAAGCTACTATTGGGACAGAAAGATGCCAACCCCAACACCCCAGACATTGTGTATGGCCAAACGCCTCTCACGTGGGCTGCCGAGAAAGGCCACGAGAGAATAGTGAAGCTACTATTGGGGCGGGAGGATATCGACCCCAACATTCCAGACACTCTGTATGGCCAAACACCGCTGTTGTGGGCTACGACGAAACGCTATGTGGAAATAGTGAAGGTACTATTGGGGCGGGAAGATGTCGACACCAACATTCCAGACACTGTGAATGGCCAAACACCGCTCACGTGGGCTGCTCAGAAAGGCCATGATGGATTGGTGAAGATACTATTAGGCCGGAAAGATGCCAACCCCAACATCCCAGACACTCTGCATGGCCGAACGCCGCTCTCATGGGCTGCTGAGAATGGCCATGAGGCAACAACGGAACTACTGTTGGGGAGGGAGGATATCGATACCAACATCCCAGACATGGTGCATGGCCAAACACCTCTCTTGTGGGCTACCAAGAAGCCCCATGAGGGAATAGTGAAGCTGCTATTGGGGCGGAAAGATGTCAATCCCGACATCCCGGACAAGACATATGGCCGAACACCGCTCTCGTGGGCTTCCGGGAATGGCCACGAGGGAGTAGTGAGGCTACTATTGTGGCGGGAGGATGTCAACCCCGACATCGCGGACATAGAATCCGGCAAAACGCCGCTCTCATGGGCTGCCGAGCATGGCCATGAAGGAGTAGTAAAGCTACTGCTGGACCGGAAAGATATTAACACGATATTTTGAATAAGTTCGGCGAAACAACACTCATCCTAGCCGCCCGAAACAGGCACGGTGGAGTCGCAGGGCTGCTGTGGCCCCAAAATCACAGAAGTACACAGTAATTGGATGATTCCTGCCCGGCTCCCTCGAGTTTTTCGCCTTGTCCCACGGAAATCGTCGTCTCTTGGTACAGTTATTGTTTTGCGCAGAGTGGTCCGTGATGTTTATTTCTTTTTTTTTCGTTTTCAGTTTTTCTTCAGGCGTTTTAAGGGTTAATTTAGAAGTTTCTTGATGACTCAACCTTCTCCCCCCACTCACCGGCAATTTTGCTCTTCTTCCCTTTTTTTTTTGCTAGAATTGATTTAGGTTTGGGTAGTGCACAGCCTCGTTCCAAAAGTTCTCGCACCCTTGCTGGTACCGTGACAATTTTTATACCAGATGATTTATAGCCCTTGGTGTCACAGTACCAGCCTAGGTACAAGAACCTTTGGAACGAGGCTGTATATTACTCGAGATTTATTTTGCGTGGCCGCTGTCTTAGTCTTGTAGTTACCGTACGATAACTGGTTTCTTCTCCCTCTTGTTTGCATAGAATGGAATGTAATGATTTATTAGAGTTCTTTTTTTGTCTTCTTTTTTTCTTAACGAGAACTGATTATCGATACACTCTGGATACCGGAGAGATTGATATTTTGCGACATGGAGACATAGGCAGTGGTGATGGTTGCCATGTAAGAATGGGGTGGTTTGCAATAGAACAGTGCGATTGCGGGGAAGGACTAACTTGTTTTCCGGAGCGATCCCACGTCTTGTGTTTTTAATTATGCTATGCCTCCTTACCCCGGAAGGTACGATTCTCAAGTGCCACGACAAATACTAGTGTCATGTAATTGAACGAGGAAGGCCTATCTTGACTCACTTTAATTTGAATTCCTAACACCCAGATACGATAAACAGGTATCCCAGAACTCATACAGCCTTTCTAAGACTTTGTGAAATAGGCCCGCCTACCCGCCAGAAGATTCCCCACCAACCGAGGCCGGAATCTCCCACTACCCCTGTTTAGGACCAACTATTAAAGAATCGTAAGTGAGACAAGGGCGGATTTTGTACAGAGGGTATAATACTACAGTGAAACCTCCGATATTTCCTACCTCCAAGATTTCCAACCCTCTAGTAATTCCAGTGTTTGCAGAGTCACAACATTTGAGGTATGTGAAATCCCTCTGAAAATTCTAGGCGTCTTACAGTTTCCAATTCCAGGACATTCCGTGGACCATAACCCCAGCAAACGCCTATCCGGGAAAAACTAGCGGGAGAACTTAGCTTGAAAAAAAAAAAGCGCAAGGGAAAAAAAGAGACAGGGAGAGGAGAAACAAATGAACAATCCCCATTTGCATGAAAGCCTGAAGGGGTTTCTAGTTGTATTTCTGTGCAGAAAAACCATGACAGTCAGAGTGAGGATCGTCACCGGACAACTCTCTGAGGAAAATGCCTGGCCAACAGGTACCGTAAGCTCAAAGACTCCGGGAATCTACCGTGCAGAGGGGTTTTTTTTAAACGATTTCGGGCTATGATCGGTATTGAGAGTCTTGGGATTCTTATTTCTTCTGCGCTGCCAGCAGCGTCCTATATATACACAAAAACTCTCATACAAGAAACTCTCTTCCATCACCGTCTCTTGCCTTTCAAACCACCCCCTCAACTTTGCAACAGATTTCCTCCTTCAATCTCTTTGCCCGTTTCAACTACTTACAGACCTTTCCTGAATCCTCCATTCCAAACTTTCCTGATACCAGTGCCTGTTTCGTTATTATCAAAGTGTGACACTCGTCCGTTGCATCCTTTAGCTAACACTAGTTCCAAACCTCCAGTACCCCTAGTCTGATTCATGAATCCTCACAAAACATCTCCGCTGTACCTAACCATTCGTCCTTACATGACATCGCTTCAACTTTCATACTTCCAAACACTGTCCAAACAAAGAACATCCTGATCCAAACCATCCGTGTAGTACCACTGTCGTAGATATGGAACCTTCGTGAATGTTCTAACATTTTTATCATACTTCATGGTGGAAAATAGTCTTTAGTTATGCCTGCGTTGGCGGCACTCTCTTATTTGAATTTATACTTTCCCCTCAGTTCTTTGTACATTATATCCAAGTTCTGCGCGAATTTTCCCTTTCTCTTCGCCATCATTAAATATCACTCGATTTGAATGGTTATATCTTGTTGGAATTAGGCTTTCGGATATGCACTGTCTACGCATTAGAGCACGACAAAGTCAGTCACTAGACCTTGGCTCCAGCCTTCTACTTTCCAAGCTGGACTTACTGCATTTGGTTTTTTCCCTCATGTTACCGCCCAATCTGTCCACTGGTTATGTAATTCTGCTCTCACTTGTTTTTCTCTTGTCTTCCAAATTGGTTCCTTATTATCTTTCCTACTGCGGATATATGTTGCTGTTTCGCTATATAAATGGTAGGCCTTCCTGGCCCTCTGAGATTAAATGAAGTTCCTAAGCATCTCTCGCATATACATGTTTCCGGTATACGGCTTGACAATTGAACAGTTTTTCAATATATCTTGTTGAATATCTCGTAGGTGAGATGAACGAAAGTGAACTGAATATGCTTGTGGAATGTAGATCAAGATTTTTCGTTGTCTCTTGGGTACCAGACCATGGTACTTATATCTCAGAGAGGTATCTAGATATAGGACTAATGAGCGAGCTCCCACTATGCCTAACCAGGCGTGCTTCCGTCACATTGAAGCCATTATTCCAACATATCTTATTGAAACAGACCCCTAGCACCACTGTCGTGTCACTCGTACTATTGGTTTTTTCCCCTTGCATCAAACCTTATCGCACATCTAGACCTTCGGCACTATTGAAGATACCTCCTTGTATTTCCTTCATTCCTCTTTTTCTTGTTATTGTTATTGTTCGCTCGACCTACTCGTCTCGCTCCCAAATAGTAGATAGTCGGGCTTTTCGCCCTCCCTTTGAGATAAACTAGTGTGCTTCGTTTTCCTCAAGCAATCAATCACTTCTTCCTATCTCGTACCATCATTCCATTCAATATTTCCACAACATATCTGGCCGCCCTCCTGTGCCAAAACCCCTCTCCTCTTTCCATCCCCCCCTTATTTCCAGCCTCGTGCTACTCCCTACCTGCTGGAATTGTCGGAGGTTTCACTGTACGCATTATTCAAGCCAAGATAGGGGAGGGAAAAGGCTACAATGTCTTTGATATTAGTAAGCAAAGCAGTTTACCTAACAATGCAATGAACAGGTGAGTGACCAAGGGTGGTGCAAGAGAGGAAAAAAAGGCAAAAAGAGAGAGGAAGGAGAAAATAAACTGGTCTGTGGACCACCTGCAAACAGCCCTGCTCTGTTTATTTATGCCGTGCGCCCACTCTTCTGTAATCGCATCTGTGTCTGATCTAATTTATGTCTTTATTTATGAAGCTCCCATCCACACTTATAATATAATACAATTACTCTGTTTTTGCACAAGTTATTCAATCACACAAATAATTGGAGAGTCAATAATTGCGTTACTGAGAATGATCCAATCAGTGTTCCCAACGGGCCAGGCCGGCCAGGCTTCGGTAAAGCCGGGCCCGGCCTGTCCAAATTCTCTCGGATCTAGCCTGGCCCGAGCCTGCAGGCCTGGTTGGGCCTGAGCCTGGCCTGGCCTGGCCCGCCTATAGGCCATATAGGCTTTTTCCCGGCTGCCTGATAGGCCGGCCTGGCCTATATAGCCTAGGCCGGCCTATACGGCTTCGGCCGACCCACTCATAGTGA
>Ga0307513_10003002_pt1 | contig 23010 bp, 27 predicted proteins | sample 15_EM_MG_FD_202174 | JGI IMG/M metagenome (GOLD analysis project Ga0307513, IMG submission 202174) | Populus trichocarpa ectomycorrhiza microbial communities from riparian zone in the Pacific Northwest, United States - 15_EM | ecosystem: Host-associated > Plants > Roots > Unclassified | place...
CGTTGTTTGTTGGGAGTTCTCGCTGTGGCGTTGAGACAGCCTGATAGTACGCAGGTGCAACCCTTCAGACGTGCGCTCACCTGTGTCAGGTCACTGCTTGACTTTACCATGATGGCTCAATACCGAACTCACACACCCGAGACTATATCTATTATGGAAGAATATGTGACGCAGTTCCACGAGACGAAGGACATCTTCTTGGAGTTTCGCATATCGAAACGGAGGCAAGAGAAGGCAGATGAGTTGCGCAAGGAGATGCGTCGTCAGAGAGCACAGATGAGGGAGCGAGTGGCCTCATCCCAACGGCACCGGATCCGTGACGACGATCATGAAGAAGAGAACCACCAACGTATGGAATTGATTCATTCCGAATCTAATATAAACTTTGTTAAGATGCATCTAAGGAGTCACTTTCGCGATCACATCTACATGTTCGGCAATATTCCCATGTATTCTACCAAGTATGGAGAGCTTGCACATAAGGAGCAAATCAAGGATGGATGGCGAGGCTCAAATAAAATCGACGCAGCACGACAGAGACTAAGCAGCTACGGTCGACAACATGCGATCCGCATGAGACTTTTGAACTTGGAATTCCTTCAACGTGCAGGAGCTGATTTACCAACTGAGGTAGTAGAAGATTTAGAGAAGACCAGGCGCGCGCCAACCGCATCAGGCCATCGTAGGATTCTGAAGGGAGGTCGTGATAATATCCAAAACGTTGTTGATTTTGGCAGCGCATGCGATATATCCCCGGAGACGATTTGTTGGGAATTGATACGATATAGCCGACTGAGCCTGCCTCCCGAGCACCGCCTGCCGGAAAATCCGGCGATACTTCGAGCTTTCCCGGTGGAACTACTGACGCAACTGGAGATCCTGGTTCTCGCATCCCAGGAGTCAGGTGTTTACGACATACACAGCGCCCGATGCACGGGTGCTCGACTCTTCCGTAACCAGACCAGTCAGAACGATTGCGTTTGGATACAGGCTGGTGGGGAGAATATGCATGGTGCGCTCAGGGGTCGTCTCCCAGCAAGGCTCATAGCTCTGTTCAAAATCCAGTTGGGCTATATGCAGCAGGATACAGTCTATTGCCTCGCCGGGGTTCAATTCATGAGCCTGGTAGACTCCAGACAACCGTCGGACGTGCACGGTCTGGTAACCGTTCAGCTCAGAGACTTTACCCGAGAGCTTACAATTGAGGATATCGGGAGGATCTTAGGCCTGGCGCATCTGATACCGGCCACAGACCGGCGCTAGCTTGTCAACAGTCGGATGGATTTACGCACGTTTAACGAGATCTATTAGGATCACAGAGGGGGCTTCTATAATAACATAAACTCGTGGAGCGACATAGCCTAGATGTGGGCTACATCGCTCTCCGACGGAGATGTAGCGTCACGATCACAACCCGACGATAAACGTGTATAACAGACGAGTATATAGTAGAGATATAGACATAGAGGAATAGAAACATCTAGAAACAAACAAATTATGCACGATAGTAGTAGTAGGAGGCACACCGGCAGGAATGACTAGGCTGATATAGGCGGCAAGTTGTTATGAGCACGCCCGGAAGTTGAAGGAAAAGGGGGTACCTGGGGGAGGCGTCCGGATGCTGCGGAGATGCGAGGCAGGAAAGGAGACGTCAGGACGTGAGATAAGGGGCCGGAGAAGAGCAGGAGATGTGGGGTGGTGGCGGGATATGGGTGCGGTCCGACGTCACGTCAGGACGCGATCGGTGTTGCAAATCGCGTCCGGACGGTGGGGACACAGAGGACGGAAAAACAACGTCGGATGCGTCCGGATGCAGCGCCCGCGCCTGCGATGCAGGATTCATTTTTCCTCATGTCCCGTGATGTTGTGATCAACATTTCTCATGCCGGGAAATCATATGCTTATGTCTTACATATCAGACTACATATGTCTGTCGCCTTATCTTTGAAGTGCCATAACCTCTTATCCAACCGCCCGCACCTCGCCGTTCAACTTCTTACTGATAGACAATTATTTCTTCTATAGTAATCGTCGAAAACCCCTCTGTCGCATGCCTCATGTGCTTGCGTAGAGATTGATGACGATCTGTAGTGTAGTTGTAATAACTATGATAGAGGTGTGAGTTGAGCACGTGACCTTCTGAAAGAAGTCACTTGTTATTCCGACAGCGCTAGTTCGTGCATCAAGGTAGGATAACTCTGCCCTGTAAATCCTTACGGGGAGTCCGTGCGCCTAACAGGACCGGACGCAAAGAGCGGAGACTATTCGTCCGGAAGCGCGCTCTGTCCCTCCGGAGAAAAAGGTTTTTTTGCCGATGAATCCTACCTGCCCCCGCAGCGGGAACCCTAAGCCTGTTGTTAACTGTTGTTCTTCCTCCCCGGCCGGCTGTGCCAACTGCGGAGAGGATCATTCTGCCCTGTATCGAGACTGTCCTGAACGACCAGTCCCCCCCACTCTCCGGCGTTCCCCCCCTGAGGCCGAGATCTGTCCTCTGTCCGCTGAGGACGCGATGGACACTGCCACGGATGGAGTGGTCCAGCAGGGCCACGCTTCTCCCACCCGTTCCCTCCAACAGGAGTTTGAAATGGCGACGCCACGTGCTCGAATATCGTACACAATCCTGGCCCCGCCAACGCCCTCTACGGACCAGAGTGGTCTCCTGCCCCTAGAGCCCCATAGTCCCTCACATGCCCCTCGCACCGGTTTGGGCCTGGCCCTCTAACGCAGTACAACCACGCACCCAATAAGGGGGAGCAGGCCTCCCAACCCTCATCACGCGCCTTTTCACTCGTTCAACACAACTGGCTAGGGAGCCGGGATGTGTTTCTTTCCTTGCTTTGCTCTTTTTTGCAACTAGCCCACACTCCTTCCATCGTCGCCCTACAAGACCCCCAGGTCTACAGGGGCAAACTTCCTTCCTTTCATCTCTATACGAGCTTCTCCCCCCCGTTACTGCAAGTAAGAAGCCCAGGGTGGCATTTTATGTTTTTAGTTCATTTTTATCCATGGTGGCCTTACTCCGACGGTTTTTTGATAGGGGCGACATTATGGCGCTTGACCTCTTGACCCCCATCTGCAAAAAAAACACATGCATCTGATACGCCCTCACTGCGTCCCGTGCTTCCAGTGCGTCCAGAGTTTAGTTCCAGAGTCTGTACACTTCCCGTGCATGCTGAGTCCGTCCCTAACGCCTGCACGCCACACTATTGCGTCCTGAGTTGCGCAGCAACCCTCCCTTGCATCCGCACTTGACGTCCCCCCGGTTCTCCATATCCCTGCGTCCTGATGCTCACAATTCGTCAGCCTCTTCCGGAAGGCGTCAGGATTATCATACTCCTACCCCTAGTCTCCTGGCGTGAACCCTGTGCCAGCCCTGCCCCCGCCAACGTCTTGTGGCGTCTCGAGAGAGTAGTCATCACTGGCACGTTTAACTCATGTATTAATTATATATTTTCTTCATACTAGTACACACTATATATACAGCTTGCCATGGCACGCCATACACGCATTCACACATATCAATCATACCTCCGTTTGTATAACTAATAAATCTCATTAAACGTCCTCAAGTCGATACGGCTGTTGACGAGCCAGCGCCGGTCTCCCTTTGGAATGAGATGAGCCAGGCCGAGAATTGTCCCTATGTCAACCAATGTAAACTCGCGCGCATCTTCTCTCAGCTGAACCGTAACAAGACTGTGTATATCACAGGGCCAGCCTGAGTTCACAGGGCTCAACATCTGAAGGCCTGCCAACCGCCGCACAGTGTCTTCAAGTTGGCTGCAGTCCCTGATTTTAAAGAGCGCCACGAGCTTTGCCAGAAGACGACCCCTCAGCGCACCATACATCTCCTCCCTTCCGGCCTGTACCCAAACCTAGTCATTCCGACTTGCTTGATTCCGAAATCGGTGAGTTCCTGTGCATCGTGCCCGATGGATGTCGTAAACATCGGTTTCCTGGAATGCCCTAACTGGGAATTCCAGTTGCGTTAGGAGTTCAACAGGAAGTAGTTGGAGTATTGCTGGTTCTTCGGGAAGGCGGCGTTCTGTGGGCAGGTTGTGTCGGCTGTATCGAATCAATTCCAAACAGATCCGGTCAAGAGAGATTCCTAACACCTTGTAAAAATCAAGGATGTCGGACACGTCGTCACGACGACCTTTCAAGATGCTTCCAGGAGGGGCCGGCCTGGATACCATACTAGTTGTTTTATCTAAATAGCCTAGGATGTCGTCACTGAGATTGGCTCCACAACGTGGGAGCGAATTTAGGGTTCAAAGTCTCATTCGGATTGCATTCTGACGACCGTAGCTGTGAAGAATTTGTCGCTCGACATAGTTCTTGTTCGAGCGTCTCCATCCGTCCTTGATCTGTTCCTTCTGCGCGAGCCCTCCGAACTGGGTGGAATACATTGGGATATTGCCAAACTGGCGTATATGATCAGAGAAGTGACTTAGCAGATGCATCTTAACAAGGTTGAAATGGGATTCCGTATGGATCATGTCCATACGGAGGTCGTTCTCCTCATTCCGATCGTCTTCCAGGCGCCGGCGCCGCTTGGACGGTGCCACTTGAATGATGCTCTGGGGTCGGTGATGTCGTAGCACCTGTCGCTGCTTGTCAACCTTGGCCCCTGTTCGTTTAGAAACTTGAAACTCCAAGAAGATATCTTTCATCCTGTGAAACTGGTAGAGATATTCCTCCATATAGGCTATCGTCGCGGGGGTGTGGATTCGGTATTGCGCCATCATATTGAAGTCGACCAGTGCCTGGACACACTCCAGAGCATGTTTGAAAGGTATTACTTGCTGGCTGTCGGGCTGGCGCAGTGCTATGACGAGAACCCCCAAAAGACCCCGCCCAAGGTTCCTCATTTGTTTGCCTTGCCACTGGGTGATGTCATGATAGGCTTTTTGGGGCACAAAAAACCCCGGGTATGGAGGTAGCGCCTTCCAGATGTCGTCAAAGGCCTGGAGCCGGGCGTGTTTCTTCAGAAAGCCCGAGATCCAGTCCATCGAGTGCTTGAATAACCCATGATAAACTGTATCAAGCAAATCTGGCTTGTGCAGCCCAGGCGCCGAAACCCGGTGAAGCCCATGAAACACATTTTTCTCAAGATCGATACCAAGAGTCTCAAACATGGTGAGGGAGTCGTCACGGGCAGATTCACTCTCGCAACGTTCATATCTACCATAATCTTGGGCCCGTGGCTGTTTGTGTCCGTTCCTACTTCTCCTGGAAGCACCTCGCATTTAGGACAAACATTCAATTTTAGCCCGGGAAGCGCAATGTTTTCCATATGGTGAGCAATCCACGCCGACAATATTGGAAACCATCTCCGCACTTTCCCGTCGGCACAGTCAATATTGACGCCCTCCAGCGCCTGTTAGGTGGTAGCTTCGGGGTGAGGTATTCCGTCAGCTAGGACCTGGATCGTAATTTTATGGGAGAACTGGTTAAGAAGACACGAGTAATGTAGGCTAGATATAATATTCACTTCGGTGTAGATAGTCGAAGTATTTGTAACGATATAAAAGTGTAGATAACTTATTATATTGATAAGATCTCTTCTCCGTGGTTGTTGTTTCTAATAGCAGCGAAGATGCTTCGATATTTATATTCCGCCTCTGAGCAATCGCGGTATACATGCTAACTCTATACTAACTAAGTACCTTGCCCGCAACTCTGCGAACTTCACGTGAGTGCGAACACTTGTAGACCCTGAAAACTCTCTACCACACCTTTTGCTCCCATGGTCAACTTATCGGTCTGCGTTTCCATTATTCCTGATGGTGTGGAGACCACGTCAGGGGTTAGCTCATCAGGTTATCCGTTGACAACAATGGCTACAAATTATCTTGCCCTCGTGCTCGTCGAGGGTAGTCTAACTCGCTGGACAGAAGATGGCTAATCTTCCTTGGTTGGTTCCGTCGAGAATTCAACTTGCAACTGCATGTTGTATTCTGGTCTTCTGGCATTACACGACTTGTCCTCGGGATCGTACCTATAGGCTTTTTCCCTCGGACTCCATCTTTTACCAACTTGTCCTTTGTGGATGCACCCGATCCACTTACTGGGCATAGTTACCGCCTTCATACTCTACACGACTTAGTAGGTACGAGGGGACTAACCTTCGTGCAAAATGTCCTGTTACCTTCGACCCACTCTTCCGACTGTCTGTCTTCAAGTGTCTGTAACCTTATGCGCCGTCGTCCGACTCACCTGCCTCCACATGCATAAGGTGCCCGGAGGACACCCCTCATATATCCTGGTGACAGGACCCGGTCGGACGGACGGCCGCGACGTATACGGTGTTTTAAGATGTGTTCCGTTGATAGTGGTCTTTGGTGTTGGGACGCAACTACCCAGGCGGCCATTGATCACGCGCCGTCCCAACGCCGGGGCTGGAGGGGGGTGTTATCTTTTTCCTTCGAAGTTGGAGTGCGTCAAGGTAGGGTAACTTTGCCCTGTAAATCCTTACGGGGAGTCCGTGCGCCTAACAGTTCTATATTCATGTGTGTTGATTGGTCAGCTGGAGATGAGGTTCCATATTTATCGTCCGCTTTAGGTGTGGCCGATGTCTCGCTAGAATTATTGTTGCTAACCGATACCTTTTGTGGCAAGTACCCCACCTTAGGAACGCCCCCATTTCGTGCTAATTTTTAAGCCTGGAGTCTTGAAGTCTAGGAGTGCTGTGAGTAGTAGGACCACGGACACAATGTTGAATATTCACAAAACCATTTTTCGCAAGAGGATATCTGAGTTCAATGCCGAGTGATAGTGTATGATGCACCCCGCCCCTCAGTCCAAGCGTATAAGATCTAACGCCTCCTATCGAAAACAAGAAAACCATGCAAACTTCTCCTCTTCACAAGAGTCGATATAGGTTGAACTATTTTCTTCCCTCCCAAAAATCAGAGTTATACTTTGGCTAACATCTGATTATCCAGTATTCCACGATGCATCGGCAATGACAGCCAAATTCACGCAGTCAGCCGACCAATGGAGCAGGCAATCTGATTGAGCGTAGACGCGACGTCGTACCCGAAATCATGGGATCCAGTCAGCCAACACCTTGAGTTGGTAATCTCAATGGGCATAGACGCAACGTCGTACCGGATACTATGGCATCCAGCCAGCCAGCACCTCGAGTTGGCAACTTGAATATGAACGGGCGTAGGCGCAACGTTGTACCCAACCCTATTGGATCCGGATCGGGAATGCAGGGGGACGAATCTGGCAGCTCACAGACGCTCTTAACCCACCAGCCGGTGTGTCGAAGCTAATCACCAGGTCCCGGTGAGACCAGGGTTCTAGCAAGACAGTCCAAGCGTCCGCGAAGCACGACAATACAAACCAGGGCGAATATTGAACCCGAGGTGGAGCCCGACGGGCAAGGGCATTTGGAAACTGTTCATTTAAGCGACGATAGCAGTGATGAGTACCAAAACCTATGCAATGCAGATGAAACTGGATCAGAGACTGAGATCGATGGTGACGCCTCCGACATCTCCGAGGGAACAATATCCGGACAGCGTCATGGGTCACAGGCGTCTCGAATAGAGGGAAAGGGTCGACGACCCATGGTGCGAATCTCAACCACCTCCGGATCACAGGAGGCACCTCTCATTAGACGGACACCGGCAAATCGTGGACACATAATCCGTGGTAGCGCCTACTGTCCGCCCGCCTTTCAGTCATCAAGCGTGGGATATTAGTCTCCGCTAGCCACCCATAGTGGTACTACATCTGGTGTCAGATCCTCGAGTCCGGTAGGTGAACCGGGTATCCCACGACCGGGGCGGCCCAGGCCGGCGACAGATTCACAGCGAAATACCGTTACAGGGGCTGAGGGGACCATATTAGAGCAGGCGATGGCCCTGATGCTCCGGTACACACTTTTTGATAACTCACTGCCGAACCCGGTTGCTTTGACATCTCAGATATACACAGTATGGGGAAAGGCGCTGGAGACAACCATTGGGCCCTACCCATGAGGCCGAAACATCCCTTAGGCAAATGGGCTTTGTCAAATACGACGGTGACATCGCTAAATTCTTGCTAGCAATGGAAAGTCTCAATATCCATTCAAGAGTCACCACGCTAGCCTGGAGGAAAATGATTGGAGACCAAATCCCCGAAGATGGACAACGACGACTCTCTTTAGGAGAGTATATGGACGATGAGGAATGGTTGGATGCAGTCAGGACCGTCACCAAAGCGGAAGAAGATTTTAGAGAACGAAAAGGTCTTCGAGGAGGAGGTCCCTCCGGCGCGACACACGGTCAGAAAAGGAAATTCGAGGATTCAAAGCCGACGGTTGCTGTAAACCGTGTAAAGAAACAGAACACGGCTAAGGAAAAGGTGGACTATCAGAAGATGAAGGCTGGGGGAAGAAGGGTAAGGAAAGAAGGGTGGGTGGCACCGGCGGCGGAGGTTAAACACAGGGTGTGAGCAGAAGCTGACAAGGGCGAGCAAAGTCCAAACGGCAGTTCTCAACCCCGCCAAAACGAGGCCGCCAGGTAGCCACAGTGGCTGTTGATGGCCAGGGAGCAAGCTTGAAGCGAGCGGTTCAAAGGCCCTCAGTTTGGGCTTTTGAAGAGAACGACATTTTATAAAAAGTCATCCAGGTACCGACAACAACGGTGATCGGGTATTGAGGTTGCGGCCTTGAACCGAAAGACCTGCGGCGTAGTCGGTCATGCCATCCCACGGGAAGGCTAAAAGACCAAAGGATCGCGGGTGCCATTTTGAATCCAAAAAGGAAGTAGTCCGTGCTCACCACAGGAACCAAAAAAAAAAAAAGTCACAAGGGAGGAAAGCGGTGGACGAGCCCAAAAGGGAAAGAGAAGACTACCATTCATTGGAACGGGACTTGAGTTGCAGGACACACGAAGGAGGATCGAAATCCAGGGCAACCAGACTTTCTCTCCATGTACAACAGCCAGGCAAATAGAAGCCAGGGGCGCCTCTATGTTGCAAAAGGTTCATGCCCAACCAAGTGTGTCGGAGGGGGGCTCGAGAGTGAGACCAACATGAAGGCGAAGGTATGGTGGACTCCTGAAAAGGGACAGCCTCATATGAGGGATAAGTCGAAGATAAAGGGCCGCGCACCCTAGTCGCGAACTCGAGTGATACTCTAGTGGACCACCACTCCTGGAATATGGGAACTCGTGGGCAGGAGGTAAAGACCGCTAGTAGTGGGCTGCCCGATATTCAAATAAGGGACACTTAGTGTGAAAGTTTGTCTGAGGAGGCTATAGGAACGGTGATAGGTGGTAGCTTCGGCAGGAGGTATTCCGACAGCTCGGACCTGAATCGCTTTATATGGGAGAACTCGCTAAGAAGACACAAGTAATGTAGGCGAGATATAATATTGTACTTCTGGATAGATAGTCGAGGTATTGGTAACAACAAGATAAAAACTTCTTATATTGATAAGATCTGTTCTCCGTGCTTGTTGTTCTTAATTGCAGCGAAGCTGCTTGGATATTTATATTCCACGTCTGACCAATCGCGGTATACATGCTTACTCTATACTAACTAATTATCTTGCCCGTAACTCTACGAGCTTCACTCGAGTGCGAACACTCATAGACACTGAAAACTCTCTACCACACCTTTTGCTCCCATGGGCAACTTATGAGTCAGCGCTTCTGTTATTCCTGATGGCGTGGAGACCCTGACAGATGTCAGCTCATCCGTTTACCCATTGACAACTAGGGTTACGAATTATCTTGCCCTCATGCTTGTCGAGGGTAGTCTAACTCGCCGGACAGCAGATGGCCAATCTTCTTTGCTTGGTTCCGTCGAGAATTCGACATGCAACTGCATATCGTATTCTGGGCTTCCGGCATTACACGACTTGTCCGCGGGATCGTACCTCTAGGCCTTTTCCCTCAGACTCCATCTTTTACCAACTTGTCCTCTGTGGATGCACCCGATCCACTTACTGGGCATAGTTACCTCCTTCATACTCTACACGACTTTGTAGGTACGAGGGGACAAACCTTCGTGCAAAATGTCCCGTTACCTTCAACCCACTCTTCCAGCTGTCTGTCTTCGAGTGTCTGTAACCTTATGCGCCATCGTCCGATTCACCTGCTTCCACTTGCATAAGGTGCCCAATGGCCTCCCCTCATATAGCCTGCGAGCAGGATCCGCGCGGACAGACGGCCACGACATTTACGGTGTCATAGGATGTGTTGCAGTGATTGCGGTGCCCGGTGTTTGGACGCAACTAGCCAGAGGGCCAGTGATGACGCGCCCTCCCAACGCCGAGGCTAGATCGGGATGTTATCTTTTCCTTTGAAGTTCGTCCCTGTCAAGGAAGGGTAACTTTGCGCAGTAAATCTGTGCGGGGAGTCTGTGCGCCTAACATGAGCTCCCCTCCTCGAAGTATTCGTCCCTCATACTCTATGTCTATTATACAATCTACCTCCCATCTCGTGCTCCACATAGTAGGGTCAAAACCACCACCGTTTACTTGTCCATAGATGGAAAACCTTTCTTATGTCACTCGACCTCTCTCGGGCCCGGCCTCTCTGTGTTTTCCCTATGAAACCTTTCCACTTCTTCCTGCGCGTTCTTCATACCCTCGGGTGGCTCCCAAGTATTCTCATCCTCTGCGCAGCCTTCCCATTTCACAAAAGACCGAAGGTCTTTCAGCGCTTTATTCCTTCCTCGAACCTTTCGCGTGTACGAAATGATCTTACTCTTGACGATCCTTTCTACCTCCCATTCTAAATCTCCCTCACTGTCTTCGGGATCTCGTGGTGGTTGCTCGCGATTCGGTCGGTTCGATGTTGGGTAGGGTTCTAACAGGGAAACGTGACACACGGGATCAATCTTCCACCCTGGCAATATTTCTAACTTGTAGGCCCGGCTTGCTGTCTTTTCTAACATTTTGAACGTGCCATACAGGTTCGGACTCACCTTCTTTGACGGTCGCTTGGTACGTATGTTTTTGGCATCAATCATTACAAAGTCGCCGTACTTGATGCTGTGTTGTTCCGTTGCCTTCCGCTCTTAATATGTCTTTGTCTATTGCCGCTTATTTTCAAGCATTCGTTTCGCCTGTTGATGGATGTCCTGCATCCAGTGAGCATACATTGTCGCCCCGGGGTTATGAGCTTCTCTCTCGATGATCCATTCCGTCTGTCGATGAAAGCCGTAGTTGGCGAAGACTGGGGTCATCTTGTGTGCGTTGGTTGCCGAGTTGTTGTAGCCATGTTCAGCTAACGGCAATAGTTGGTACCAGTGGTCCTGATGGTAATTGACAAATGTTCGTAAGTAACCTTCCAGCACTTGGTTGGTTCTTTCCGTGTGTCTGTCAGTCCGAGGGTGGTACGCCGTCCACATGCGCCTCTTGGCTCCTAGCATCTTCCACAATGATTCCCAAAACTCGCCGGAAAACTTCACCTCCAAGTCCGATGTAATCTCGGTTCGCAACCTGTGTGGTTTCCTGACTTCCCTGAGGAAGGTGTCCGCAACATCTTTTGCGGTCGCGTTTTCGTGGAGGCCCCTGAAGTGAGCCATCTTTGTAAACCGGTCTACAACTACCATTATCTGGGTTTTCCCCTGCGATTCGGGTAGCTGGGTGATGAAGTCCGTCGATATGGTGGTCCAGGCGGCATAGGGTACTTCTAATGGTTGAAGTAGTCTATATATAGCATGCCGCGGGGATATACTCTGTTGACATTCATCGCATGATTGTATATAGTCTTTGATCCAGTCTGCGAGCCTTTTCCAGTAGAAATCCCTAGTTACTATCTCGATCGTTTTGTCCTGTCCAAAGTACCCATGCTACTCCCCAGTCGTGACAGCCTTGGGCTATCTCGGTCTGAAGGGCTTCGTCCTCGGGGATGTACAAACCCTTTTTGTAATATAATAACCCGTCCGTTTCTATCCATTCGTCCGGCATCTTTTTTCCACCTCCTCTTAACCTAACCAGTTCACGGCCCCGTGCCTGCCACTTCTCATCCTCTTTGCCAGCCACTCCAATTTTCTCTAGAAATGAATCATTCATCGTTGCCACCAGGGCTGCATTGACGTGAGCGCTTGAAAACCTTTCTCTGTCTTGAATTAACCGAGGGTGATAGCCGATATTGGCTAGGCTAAAGAATTTGTTTTCACTTCTGTCTGCGTGAAGGAAACATATTTTGACTTCTTCTTCTTTAGCCGTGATAGATCGCTTCAGGTTTAGATCGCTTGATCCAAAGACCATTACTCCTCGCTGAGTTACTCCTAGCTCGTCTACTTCTATGGTCTCGGCGTTCGCAATTTTGTTCATTATGAGTTGCGCTATCCGATCTCCTGCCTTAAATACGCAGTTCGCTTCACCATGATTTCGAAGTATGACCTTAACTTCTCCAGTGTAATCCGCATCTATTACAACGCCGCCCACCGCTATTCCCATCTTGCCAGCTATACTACTTCTTGCAGCTAGCCTTCCGTAGGTTCCCTCCGGCAATCCTATCGCAATACCCATTTGTACCATTGTCGGTCCTTTTGCCGGTACCAATCCCTCTGTCAGGGCATAGATGTCATGACCGGCCGCAAACCGTGATCGTTTTGTTGGAACTCTAGCCTTGTCCGAAAGGTTCATTATTCGGAGACTTGTGGCTTCGCGTCTTTCCGGGTTAAGGGCCGTCTCCGCACTTTGCTTCTGATCAATTACAGCAATTTGAAAGTGTTATGTCTTCAAAATTGACTGCTCAGTGTGACCAGCTTCCAGCTCAGGACAGTACTGGGACCGTCTACTTAACGCGTCGGGTTTCCCCCCCCTGCTCCCCGGTCGATAGACTATTTTCAAGTAATAGTTGGTTAACTCCTGTGCCCATCAAAAATTGCCGCTAGTTGCAGACCTTTTGGGTTAAAAAGGACTATAGGTTTTGGTGGTCCGTGTATACCGTCATGGGCATTTCTTCAATCTTTTCCATTCTTTGAACGCTTCCAGTATTGCGAGTAATTCCTTGTCACGTATCTCGTAATTTCTTTCAGCGCTGTTCAGCTTTCGAGAATGAAAAGCCACCTGGTGAGGCTGCCTTCTTTGGTACTCTGACAGTACGCATCCGAGCGCGAAGTCGCTTGTGTAAGTCTCAACCACGGTTCTTCTTCCTGGGTAGAAATGCGATAAAGTTCGTGCCATTGTAAACCTTATTTTCAACGGCTCAAACGCCTCCTCCAGTTCTCTTCCCCAGTGAAAATCCTTCGGGCTCCGGTTCGACGTTTCGGTTATTGGTTTGCATACGTTTGAGAAATCTTTGATAAACTGTCGATAAAGGTTTGCAAATCCAATGAAAATTTGTACTTCTTTAACCGATCTCTGGTGTGCCCAATTTTAAACGCTTTTCACCTTTCTGTCACTCATTGTAACTCCGCTTGTCTTGACAATGTATCCTAAGAATGTGACCTCTTCTTGGTGGAACACCGACTTCTTCAATGAGACAGCTAAGTTGTGCTGTTCGAGCCGGTCGAGGACCTTTTGGACTTGTGTGATGTGGTCGTCCATATTTTTGGAGTATATCAGGATATCGTCTAGGTAGACGACTACTCCGTGATCCAAGAATGCCCTTAGGATTTGGTTCATCATTGTCTGAAATGTTGTGGGGGCGTAAACGAGCCCGAAAGGCATGACTTGATATTCGTACTGTGCGTATCTTGTGCGAAAAGCTGTGTTATGTTCATCGCCTTTCCTCATTCGAATAAGATGATATCCATCTTTTATGTTGAGCTTCGTGAAGACCTTCGCGCCTGCAACGAGGTCTCGGAGTTCATCCAAGAGCGGTAAGGGGTATTTGTTCAGGATCGTCAGTTTATTGAGGTTCCTATAGTCTATGCAGAGTAATAGATTTCCATCCGGTTTCGGAAGGAAGAGAATTGGAGGGCCGTAAGGGGATTCGGTGTCCGCTATTTTACCCTCTGCCATCATTTTCTTGAGGTATATATCCAGTGTGTTCCACTGATGTTCTGACATCAGGTAAATCGGACCCCAAGGTGGTTCGGCCCCCTCCTTAAGGTTGATGGCGTGGTCGAAAAGTTCTTCGAGGTGCCAACATCTTAGCTTTTTTCTCTTCAAAAAGTTCCTTGTACAGCCAACATGGTTTTGGCAGGGTCTGCAACTGTACTCGCCCTTCACCCTCTCGTTCTATCCGTCCCACATACGGTCCTTCCTCGTCGTAAGCCACAGTGTCATCCCACTCAAACAAATACGCCTCCGCTTCATGTTCTATATGAGCGTGGCACTTTGCTTTTTCAAAGACCCATTTACTTGGGTCTGCTATATTTTTGAGGGGGTGTTCGTTATGCCACCACACCAAGGGTATGATTAAATCATATCTTCCTGCGTTCGCGATTTCGCAGGATATCAGGGTTCGGTGGTTGTTGGCACCCATTTCTAAGAGAATAGATGGGTGAAGAATATTCCTCCGGTAGGCGTGGTTTCGCCATCGAAAGTGGTGATTTTTAACAGTGAATCCGTAGCTTCGGTCGGGATTTCAACCCGCCGTGCGGTATTTTGGTACATGAGAAAGATATTTATACAAGAATCTAAGAGTACGCTTATCGCGTGTTTTGGTTCTTTTAATTCAATAAATGCCCTCCCTTCTGGGCAGGCGTAATGCTTAGGTTTTTTAATGGGTCTTGAGCTTTCGCTCAGGTCTTGATGAAATCTCTTCATCGTTAAGGTTACAAACAGCGTGGGCGTTTATTACCGGGCCTGGGCAGTTTCGGCTCTTGAAGTCTCCTCAGACAAACCTTTTACAATAAGTGTCTAAATTTTGAATATCTGGCTGCCCACAACGAACAGTCTTTATCTCCTGCTGAGGAGTTCCCATATTACAGGAGTGGTGGTTCACTAGAGTACCCCTCAAGTTCGCGACTAGGGTGCGCAGCCCTTTATCGTCAACTTATCCCTCATATGATGATGTCCCCTACGAGGAGTTCACAGTACATTTGCCTCTGAGTTTGGTCTCACTCCTGAGACCCCCTCCGACATCATTCGTCAGGCATGAACCTTGTGCACAATAGAGGCGCACCCAGCTTCTATTTGCGCGGCTATTTGACCCTGAGAGAAAGTCAGGTTCCCCAGGATTTCGACTCCCCTTTGCCTGTCGTGCAACTCAAGCCCCATTCTGAGGGATGATAGTCTTCTCTTTCCCTCTTTAGTCCCGTCGACCGCTTTCTTCACTTGTGATTTTTTATGGTTCCGGTAGTAAGCACGGACTACCCATTTTTGGATGTAAAATGGCAACCGCGATCCTTTGGTCTTTTAGCCTTCCGGTGGGATATCGTCAACGACTACGCCGCAGGTCTTTCGATTCGAGGCGGCCACCTCACTACGCGAACACCGTTGTTGTCGGTACCAGGATGACTTTTTATAAAATGTCATCATCTTGAAAGGCCCAAGCTGGGGGCCTTTGAACCGCTCGTCTCGAGCTTTCTGCCTGGCCATCCACTGCCACAGTGGCTACCTGGGGGCGTCGCTTTGGTGTGAATGTGGACTGTCGTTTGGGCTTCACTTGCCCTGGATATACAGCCGCTACTTGTACCGGCTTCCGACAGTATTGCCAAGCATGCTTTTTCATTCCACACCGCGTGCGCCCCTTGGCAGATTTTCGCTTATCGACAATTTTCTGATCCACGCCATTGTGGGCTTCTGCCCACAGCGTGTGTTTAACCTCCCCTGTCAGGGCCACCGACCCTTTCTTTTTCACCTTTCTTTCCCCAGGTTTCTTGTTCTGATAGGCCGCCTTTTCCTGAACCATGTATTGCTTCTTTACACGCTTTGCGGCGACCGTCGGCTTTGAATCAGCGAATTTGCTTTTTTCGCCCCTGGCCCCACTGGAGGGACTGCCCCCTCGAAGATCTTTTCTTTCCTTGAAATCTTCTTCTGCTCGGGTTACGGTCCTGACTGCTTCCAACTATTCCCCATCGGCGACACACTCTCTGTGTGAGAGCCGTCGCAATGCTTCTACGGGAACTTCGTCATCAATCATTTTCCTCCAGGCGATTCTGGTGACTCATGCATGGATATTGAGATTTTGCATTTCGATGAAGAATTTGGCGACCTCACCGCGATGTTTGCCCGATCCCATTTCTCTTAGGCATTTTTCCACTTCATCGGTGGGAACAAAGCGTCGCAGCCCTTGTTCCCCAAAGAGGTGCCAGAACTCGTATCCTTCTTGTCTCGAATAACCTATTTCTCCAGTGATTTGTCGTCTGTAGGTTAACGCAAACGGTGCGACTTCCTTCCCGTCCATTGGGCTTATGGCGTATCAGGTTCGTTGTGCCTCGTTTTCCCACTGACAACCCTTTCGGCCAAAATAATCGGTACATGCCAATAGCTACATACGTATATCTTTGTGGTTCTCATTTCTGAACATGGCCGGGGGTTCCGCTGGGACTCTTGTCCGTTGTCCCAAGGCATTGGCCATGACCCGTGAGAACAGGATAAACTGTTCCTCCTTTTCGGCATTATAGTCATCCTCTTCTGGCTGGGGTGCGGGTCCCTCGTCCTCTCTTCCTTTCCTACTCTCATCTGGCTTCCTTCCAAATCCTTCTCCCTCATCATGAGGGTCTCCACCTCCGCCGGGGGGTCCTGCCGCCCCTTCTTCTGGGGGCGGAGATGGGTTCCTTCCTCCTGCTCCCTATGCCTCTCGTGTTGGATCCGACATCTTTCCCTTCCCCTTCACCTGTCCCATTAACTGTTCTACCAGGGCCTTAAGCACAGTGATCTCACCATCCTGGGCCTGTCTCGACTCCTGGTTTGGCCTAAGCTCATCTTTCATGAGATTAATGCTCATTTCATGGTTTTTGAGTTCCTGTTTGTGTTGCACGTTGATTTGAGCGATCTCCTAGTCCAAGAGTATGTCTCGGTGCATGGACTGTTCGCCCGTTCCTTGCACTACCTCATGGAGCTGGGATGTGACAGCCTCGTGTCTGGTCTGTCGTTCATCTGTTTCGCCAAGTTGCTGAGGGACTTGAGTGGCGAAGCTCTGTTGGACTTGCTGAGACTCCATGTCCAGAAGTTGAACTTGCTGGTCGATTCGGGCGAGTTCTCGACCAACTATCTGGACCCCTGCTGTTAACTGATTTTTGACAGTTACGAGTTCTTGGGCCATGAATAATATGTCGGGAGGGAGGGAACTGAAGGCAAGATGCTGTCTATCTTGGCTGACGGTAGGCTTTGGGACAAATCGGCCGAGGATCTGTTCGAATCTTCGGATCCGAAAGGTCATGAGGGACTCGCTGGTAGGTTCGGGGGTTCGGGGAACTTGTCTTGGAGCGTGCACATATTTGGCTAGGAAAGCTAGTCCAACAGGGGATCGAGGTGTCCGAGCGGAATGCCCTCGGGCGTGGTGGGTGACCGTGGACACCACACTGGGAGCCGCGGGTGTGGACAGTTCGTCTCCTCCTTCTTCTCCGTCCTCCTTGCCTGCTTGCCATTCCATAACCTCCGGAGCTTTGCAGTCAGAAGACATTCTGTAGCCTTTGTCAATGGAAACTTATCTTTTGTTTCCTCCCCAAACTATCGGTATCTCAAAACTCTGACTTGCGTGTTGATCGCTTTCTGGGTACTGTTTGTACCAAATGGAGTTTGATTTCTCCGAGGGGGTTTTGCAGGTAAAGTTTTCACGGTACTGGTATTGGTAAAGTGCTATGAGGTCTTCGAGTGAAATAGTGTTTTCCGGGTTAATTCACCAGAAATAAGATTCGTAGTAGGGCTCTTGTGTCCCTAATTCGGGTAGAGGGGTGAGGACTTCGCCTATTGAGATGGTCCTTAATGGTCTTGGTTTGAAAGGTTTTTTGGGTTTGGGAGTAGAAGTGTCTCTGCCAAACATTCGTCTCGGTAATGATCACAAGTATCAATATACTGTTAGCTGGTAGCTTCGGCGTGAGGTATTCCGACAGCTAGGACCATAATCGTAATTATATGGAAGAACTCGTTAAGAAGACATGAGTAATGTAGGCGAGATATAATAATTCACTTCGGTATAGATAGTCAAAGTATTGGTAAGGATATAAAAGTCTAGATAACTTATTATATTGATAAGATCTCTTCTCCGTGCTTTTTGTGTCCAATAGCAGCGAAGATGCTTCGATATTTATATTGCGCGTCTGACCAATCGCGGTATACATGCTAACTATATACTAATTAAGGATCTTGCCCGCAACTCTGCGAACTTCACGTGAGTGCGAACACTTGTAGACCCTGAAAACTGACTACCACACCTTTTGCTCCCATGGCCAACTTATCGGTCTGCGCTTCTGTTATTTCTGATGGTGTGGAGACCACGTCAGGTGTCCGCTCATCCGCTTATCCGTTGACAACGATGGTTTATGAATTATCTTGCCCTCGGGTTCGTCGAGGGTAGTCTAACTCGCCGAACAGAAGATTGCCAATCCTCTTTAGTTGGTTCTGTCAAGAATTCAACCTGCAACTGCATGTTGTATTCTCGTCTTCCGGCATTACACGACCTGTTCTCGGGATTGTACCTATCGGTTTTTTCCCTCGGGCTCCGTCTTTTTCCAACTCGTCCTCTCTGGATGCACCCGATCCACTTACTGGGCATAGTTACCTCCTTCATACTCTACACGTCTTTGTAGGTACAAGGGGACTAACTTTCGCGCAAAACATCCTGTTACTTTCCACCCACTATTGTGACTGTCTGTCTTTAAGTGTCCGTAACCTTATGCGCCGTCGTCCGATCCACCTGCACCAACTTGCATAAGGTGCCCGAAGGTCTCTCCTCATATATCCTCCGAACAGGGCCCGGTCGGTCAGACGGCCGCGACGCATGTGGTGTTATAAGATGTGTTCCCTTGATAGTGGTCTTTGGTGTTGGGACGCCATTACCCCGGCGGCCTGTGATGACCCGCCATCCCAACACCGGGGCAGGAGGGGGCTGTTATCTTTTTCCTTCGAAGTTCGTGCCTGTCAAGGTATGGTAACTTCGCCCTGTAAATCCTTACTACTGGGAGTCCGTGCGCCTAACAGATATGAAGGAAATGTTCAACATGACGAATCATCAGCCTTCTTTCTGCACGGACAAACTACAACTGGAAAGACATTCTCATGCGACTGTCTTGCCAGCTTTTTCATGGGTCAGGGCAAGATTGTTCTCTGTGTTGCATCATCTGGAATTGCTGCACAGCTATTACCTGGCGGTAGAACAGCTCCCTCACCTTTCAAAATTCCCTTATCCAACGATATCAATGCAGTCTGCAATATTAGTAATAACTCATTTTTGGCTCAGTTAATTCGCAAGCCTGCTCTTATTATTTGGGACCAGATTCCAATGCAACACAAGGCTTGCTTTGAAGCCGTCAATCGAACACTAAATGATATCCGCAAAGTGTGCGATACCTGTACTTTTGGACGAATTCCAACTGTCCTTAGTTGTGATTCTGCTCAGATACTACGAGTTATTCGCCGCGGTTCAAGACAAGCAACTGTTCTTGCCTGTATTCAACATGGGTCAATTTGGAACAGACTTCAGATTTTGAAGCATAAAACCACCATGTGAATTGTACCAAATTCTGCCAATCAGATATTTCTCAACTTTCTTCATGCTCTTGTCAACAATCCAAGCCTTTATGGTCAAGTCACAATTCTATCATACATTCGATCAGTTACTACTACTGAGCAACTATGTTGTTCAATATATTCAGACCAACTTCTCAACCAAGCTACTACTATGCATAAGTCTTTGATTGGACGAGCTATATTAGCCTTTCAAAATGAGACTGTTAATGAATTTAATAATGTTGTATGTTAGGCGCACGGACTCCCCGTAAGGATTTACAGGGTAAGGTTACCCTACCTTGGCGCATACGAACTTCGAAGGAAAAATATAACACCCCCCTCCAGCCCCAGCGTTGGGACGGCGCGTCATCACTGGCCGCCTGGGTAGTTGCGTCCCAACACCTAAGACCACTATCAATGGAACACATCTTATAACACCATATGCGGCGCGGCCGTCCGTCCGACCGGATCCTGTTCGCAGGATATATGAGGGGAGACCTTCGGGCACCTTATGCAAGTAGAAGCAGGTGAATCGGACGACGGCGCATAAGGTTACAGACACTTGAAGACAGGCTGTCGGAAGAGTGGGTTGAAGGTAACGGGACGTTTTGCTTGAAAGTTAGTCCACTCGTACCTACAAAGTCGTGTAGAGTACGAAGTAGGTAACTATGCCCAGTAAGTGGATCGGGTGAATCCACAGAGGCCAAGTTGGTAAAAGATGGAGTCCGAGGGAAGATGCCTATAGGTACGATCCCGAGGACAAGTCGTGTAATGCCGGAAGAACAGAATACGAGATGCAGTCGCATAACGGATTCTCGACGGAACCAACCAAAGGAGACTGGCCCTCTTCTGTCCAGCGAGTTAGACTACCCTCGACGAGCACGAGGGCAAGATAATTCGTAACCACCGTTGTCAACGGATAAACCGATGAGCTGACACCTCACGTGGTTTCCACACCATCAGGAATAATGAAAGCGCAGACCGATAAGTTGACCATGGGAGCAAAAGGTGTGGTAGAGAGTTTTCTGGGTCTACGAGTGTTCGCACTCAGGTCAAGTTCGCAGAGTTGCGGGCAAGGTACTTAGTTAGTATAGAGTCAGCATGTATACCGCGATTGCTCAGACGCGGAATATAAATATCGAAGCATCTTCGCTGCTACTAAGAAAAACAAGCACGGAGAAGAGATCTTATCAATATTATAAGTTATTCTATACTTTTATATCGTTACCAATACTTCGACAATCACTACTGGAGTGAATTATTATATCTAGCCTACATTACTCGTGTCTTCGTAACGAGTTCTCCGATATAATTACGATCTTGGTCCTAGCTGTCGGAATCCCACACGCCGAAGGTACCACCTAACAGTATATTGATACTTCTCATCGTTACCGAGACCAATGTTTGGCAATTGAAACCCATACTCCCAAAACCAAAAAACCTTTCGAACCAAGACCCACGAGGACTATCTCTATTGCCGAAGTCCTCACTCCTATACCCGAATTAGGGACTAAAGAGCCCTACTACGAATCGTATTTCTGGTGGACAAACCCAGAAAACAACGTTACCTTCGAAGATATCACCGCACTATACCAATACAAGTACGGTGAAGAATTCATCTATCACACCCCCTCGACGAAGTCGAACTCCGCTTGGTACACTCAGTACCCATCCAGCGATCGACACTCAAGTCAGTGTTTTGAGATACCGATAGTTTGGGGAGGAAGCAAAAGATAAGTTTTCCTTATAGAAACCATAGAGATGGCTTCTGACCCCAAGGTGCCTGAGGCCATGGAATGGCGTTGAGAAGAAACCCCTGAAGGAGAAGGACAAGATGAATTGTCCCAGGACACAGCCCCGAGCGTGGAAACCGACAGCACCCGATTAGCTCGGTCACACTCTGGAGGCCCCGCGCCCCGATCCCCAAGCCTTGGAATCGGCTTCTTGGTCAAGCAAAGAAGCAGACGAACAAGAGGCTCAAAGAGCCCGGCCCCTACCCGCGACTCTGTCATGACAGGTCGGATCGAACGGTTGGACAGAATCCTGGGCCATTTCGATCCCACGCTCAAAGAAAGCCGAGATGCACGACATCTATCTTTCAACTCCCTACCAGCCGAGGTTCTAACCATGGCCCATGAACTGCTGAAATTCAAACCACAGTTAAGGGCTGGCGCCCAAATCGTTGGGCAGGAACTTAACCGAATGGACGAACAAGTACGGATTTTGGACCAAGAATCCCAGAAGGTCCAAGAAAGCTTCGCTTCCAGGGTAGCCGAGAGGCTGGGCGAAACCGATGATAGACAAGCCAGACACGAGGCTGTCACATCCCAGCTACACGAAACGGTACAAGGAACTGAGGCTCAGTCAATACACAGAGACCTACTCCTCGACCAAGAGATCGTTCGGTTAAATGAGCAGCACAAAAGGGAGCTGGAAAACCATGAGATAAGTCTTAATCTCATGAAGCAAGAGATGTTAGAACACCAGCTGGCAGAGCAAGCACGAGATGGTGAGATCTCGGAGCTAAAAGCAATGGTGCAGACCTTAATGGGGCAGGTTAAGGGAAAAGGCAAGGTGTCAGATCCGACACCAGAGGCTTCAGGGGCGGGTGGAGGAAGACCACCACCACCACCGCGACACGGAGCGGCAGGAGCTCCAGGCGGAGGAGGGGGAGGAGACCCCGATGATGATGGAGAAGGATCTGGAAGGAAGCCACATGAAAGAAGGAAGGGAAGACGGGACGAGAGACCCGCACCCCAGCCAGAAGAAAACGACTATGACGCTGAAAACGACGAACAGTTTAACCTGTTTTCACGGGTCATGGCCAATGCCTTGGGACAACAAACTAAAGTCCCAGCAGAACCCCCCGCCATGTTTCGAAATGAGAAACACCAAGATATACGCATGTGGCTGATGACATGCACGGATTATTTTGGTCGAAACAGTTGGCAATGGGAGGAGGAGGCACAACGAATCCGATACGCTATAAGTCGAATGGACGGGAAAGAAGTCGTGCCGGTTGCGTTAACCTACCGACGACAAATGACCGGGGAAATAGGTTATACGAGACAAGAAGGATACGAGTTCTGGCACTTTTCGCAGAACAAGTCCTGCGACGCTTCGGACCCACCCATGAAGCGGAAAAATCCCTACGAGAAATGGGATTAGTCAAATATCACGGTGATGTCGCCAAATTCTTGATGGAAATGGAAAATCTCAATATCCATGCAAGTGTCACCGGGATAGCCTGGAGAAAAATGATTGAAGACCAACTTCCTATTGAGGCATTGCCAAGGCTCTCACATCGAGAATATGTCGACGATGGGGAATGGTTAGAAGCAGTCAGGACTGTAACCCAAGCGGAAGAAGATTTCAAAGAACGAAAAGATCTTCGAGGGGGCGGTCCCTCCGGCGCGACACGAGGCGATAAACGGAAATTCGAGGATTCGAAGCTGACGGTTGCCGCGAAGCGTGTAAAAAAGCAA
>Ga0307513_10003003_pt1 | contig 23007 bp, 16 predicted proteins | sample 15_EM_MG_FD_202174 | JGI IMG/M metagenome (GOLD analysis project Ga0307513, IMG submission 202174) | Populus trichocarpa ectomycorrhiza microbial communities from riparian zone in the Pacific Northwest, United States - 15_EM | ecosystem: Host-associated > Plants > Roots > Unclassified | place...
CGCAGGAGACCGACGACGGCACGATCGTCCACCTGATCGAAGGCGCCGCGCCGTCCGTCGGCGCCCGGGTCACCGGCGAGCTCGACTGGGCACGCCGCCGCCAGCACATGGCGCAGCACACCGCGCAGCACCTGCTCAGCGGCGCGCTGCTCGACCGCGCGCAGGCCCCGACCGTGTCGGCGCGGCTCGGCGAGTCGGCGCTGACGATCGACGTCGCGCGCGATCGTATCCCCGAGGCCGAGCTCGCCGCCGCCGAGGACCTGGCCAACGATCTGATCGACGACGACCTCGCGATCCGCCAGTGGTTCCCCGATCCCGGCGAGCTCGCGACGCTCAAGCTCCGCCGCGATCCCAAGGTCACCGCCGACATCCGCGTCGTCGCGATCGGCGACTTCGACCTGTCGCCGTGCGGCGGCACGCACTGCGCGCGCACCGCGCAGCTCGCCGCGGTGCGGATCACCGGCGCCGAGCGCTACAAGGGCATGACCCGCGTGACCTTCACGGCCGGCCGCCGCGGCCGCGCCGAGCTGTTCTCGCGCGACCAGGTCCTGCGCGGCCTCGCGAGCCAGCTGTCGTGCGCGCCCGCCGACGTCCCCGCTGCGTTCGACAAGCTGCGCCGCGACCTCGAGGCCGCGGGCGGCGCGCTCACCCAGCTGCGCAGCCAGCTCGCCTCGGCGATCGTCGCGCAGCTCCCCGGCGAGAGCCGCGTGGTCGCCGCGGTCGCCGGCGACGCCGAGCTGCTGCGCAGCGTGGCCGCCAAGCTCGCCGGCGCCGGGCGTGACGCCGTGCTCGCCGCGCCCGATGACACCGGCGCCACCGTCGTGCTGGTCCGCGCGGCTGGCTCGAGCCTCGACTGCGGCGCGCTGTGGAAGCAGCTCGCCGCGAGCTTCGGCGGCCGCGGCGGCGGCCGCGCCGACCGCGCCGAGGGCCGGCTCGCGACGCCTGTCCCCGACTGGGCCGCCGCGGTCGCCGGCTTCACGACATAGAGCCGCCCGCCGCGGGACGATTTTGCCGCCGCGTGCGCCCGGCGGCGGCCCGGCGCGCGAGCCCGTGTGGCAGCATGCGCCCATGCGCTTGGTCCCGTTGAGCTGTTTTGTCGCCGTGGTGCTCGGGCTCGGAGGCGCCGCGCGCGCGGCCGACCCGGCGCACGAGTTCATCACCGAGGCCAAGACGCTGCTGGTCGTCGGCGCGTGCGCCGAGGGCGCCGCACCCGAAGGCAAGGCGGAGATCGTCGGCGCGCACTGCAAGAAGGTGCGCGTCGCGCAGGCCGAGTATCGCAAGACCTGGATCGCCGTCGCGCGCGAGTTCTTCGCGGCGCACGTCCCGGCCACGATCCCCAAGGTCGTGGTGTATCCGTTCGCCGGCGGCGATCTGTCGAGCGCGCTCACCGTCTACCCCGACGCCGACGAGATCACGACGCTGTCGCTCGAGCCGGCGGGCGATCCGACCGCGCTGGGCCACCTGAGCGACAAGCAGCTGACGACCGCGCTCGCGGTGGTCGCGACCGAGCTGTCGTCGCTGTACCGCGCGAACTTCTCGGTGACGATGAACATGATCGAGGCGATGCGCGGCGGCATGCTGCCGACCCAGCTGATCTTCAGCCTGTCGGCCCTCGCGATCCACGGCTACGAGCCGACCTCGCTGCGCTACTTCACGCTCGCGCCCGACGGCAGCATCACGTACCTGAGCGACGCCGACGTCGCGCGGCTCGCCAAGCTGACCGACGTCGGCCGGCGCAACCGCGCGTACGCCAACATCGAGCTCAAGTTTCGCAAGCAGGGCGCGGGCGGCACCGCGCGCGAGCAGATCTATCGCCACATCCAGGCCAACCTCGACGACGCGCACATCAAGACCAACCCGGCCGCGCTGCGCCACCTCGAGAGCAAGGGCAAGGTCGCGGCGATGACCAAGGCCGCGAGCTATCTGCTGACGTTCGGCGACTTCAAGACGATGCGCAGCTACGTCATCGATCACGTCACCTGGATGGTGTCCGACACGACCGGCTTGCCGCCGTCCTACGGCAAGAAGGCGGGCTTCCGCTACGAGACCTGGGGCACGTTCGAGAACCCCAACATGAACGCGGGCTACGCCAACGCGCCCGAGTGGCGCGCCGAGTTCGCCGCGCAGGACAAGCGCCCGCTCGCGTTTCGCTTCGGCTACCCCGACCACAAGCTGCACGGCCACCTGGTCATCATGAGCCGCGCCGACGCGCCCGCGACGACGCCCGCGCCGACGACGCCCGCGCCGCCAGCGAAGACGCCGGCGCCAGCGCCCACGCCGCCCGCCAAGCACTAACCCGCAAGGTTGCCGGCGCGGCGGCTACCGGCCGCCAGCCTGAACCTCGACGACCGGCACGCGGATCGTGCCCATGCCCGAGGGCGGAAAGGCCGGCGGCACCTGCAGCCCGAAGTCGGTGACGCCGAGCTTGCGGAAGCGCTCCATGATTGGAGCGGCGTCGCGATACTGCGCGGCGGTCGCGGGCGTCATGCCGGCGCGATTGGCCGCCATCGGATTGGCCTTGGCGGCGAGCAGGAGATCGACGATCGCGAGGTTGTTCTTGATGACCGCGTAGTGGAGTGGGGTGATGCCGAGGATGTCGTGGTGATCGACCCGCGCGCCGGCCGCGAGCAGGTGCTGCACGCACGCCACGCAGCCGGCCTCGGCGGCCATCGCGAGCGGCGGGTAGCCCGTGCCGTCCTCGCCGGTGCCTTCGAGCTTCGCGCCGGCGGCGAGCAGCGCGGCGAGCGCCTCGACATGACCGCCGTTGGCCGCGAGCGACGCCGGCGTCTCGTCGCGGCCGCCATCGCCGTCGAGCCGCGCGCCGTGCAGGATCAGCGGATAGATCGCGGCGACGTGGTTGCCGCGCGCCGCGGTGTCGAGCGGCAGGTCGCCCGGCGAGCCCATCATGCTCGGATCGCGGAGATTGGGGTCGGCGTGATCGCCGAGCAGCAGCGCGAGGGCGACCGCGTTGTCGGTCTGGATCGCGGCGGTCAGCGCCGTCAGCCCGTAGGTGCCCGATGCCAGCTGGAACGAGCCGACTGCGTTGGGATCGCCGCCGCGGTCGAGCAACTCCGCGAGCTCGGCGTTGTCACGCGCCTGGATCGCGGCGAGCACGTCGCTCGGCGGCGGCTTGCAGCCGGCGAGCACGAGCGCGGCGATCCACGGCGCGAGCCTCACGCGACGATGATAGCCCCGACGGCGGGCGCGATCACCAGGTCGGTCGCGCCGGATTCTTCGCGGTGTGAAAGCTCGTGACGTCGAGCTCGCGCGGCGGCAGGCGCACGCCGTCGGGGCGCTCGACCTCGACGCGATGGTGACCGAGCGCGACCTCGAAGCGATTCGGCACGTAGCCGACCGCGACGCCGTCGATCAGCACGCGGGCGCGCAGCAGCTCCTCGCCGATGACCTGCACGTAGCCGTGGCCCACCGGCGCCGCGACCGGGGGTGTCGCGCGCACCGCTGGCGTCGCCGCAGGCTCCGGCGGCCGCCGCGACGCGACCGAGGGCGGCTCGGCCCGGCGCGCACCCGGCGCGGCCGCAACGACGCGAAGCGGTGCGCCCGCGTCGATGGGCGCCACGCCGGCGAGCTCGGGCGACGACGCGCCTGCATCGATCGCCGCGGCGGCGAGCACGCGTGGCGAACCCGCGCCGACGGCCGACGCCGCGGCGATCTCGGGCGACGACGCGCCTGCATCGATCGGCGCGGCGGCGAGCACGCGTGTCGAGCCCGCGTCGACGGCCGACGCCGCGGCGAGCACGGGCGACGAGCCCGCGTCGATGGCCGCCGTTGCGGCGACCTGCTCCGAGCGATCGCGCGTATCGAGCGCGACCGGCGCGCGGTCCGCCGGAGCCATGCGCCGCGTGACCAGCCCGACGACGGCGACGATCGTCAGCGCGCCAGCGGCGACCACGAGCCAGCCGACGCGACGACGCGGTGCGCCCGCACGCGCCGGCGACACCACGGTGGGCGGCTCCGCGACCACGGCGCTGTCGCGCGCCGCGACGCTCGGCGACGGCGCTGCATCCGCCGGCGGCGCCACAAGAGACGACGCCTCGGCGCCACGACGCGCCGACGCACCCGCGCCCCCGTGCCTCGTCGCGTCGGGCTCGTCGACAACGCCACGCGGCTCGGCCGCACCGGCCGGATGGATCGTGGTCGCCGCCATCGGATCGATCACGGTGGCGTAGCGCTGCACCGTGCCCGCGGGCTCGTCGAGCGGCACCAGCTCGACGCCGAGCAGCAAGTCCAGCGCGCCGGGCCGTCGCGGCGGTGTCCGGAACCCGGACACGAAGTCGCGCAGCGCGCCGCGCGGATCGCGCGCACCTCGCGCCGCCAGCGCGGCGCCGATCGCGCTCGCGAGCGTCGCCGCGGTCGGCCGATCGCGCCGGTCCGGGGCGACCGCCGGGGCGATCAGCGCGCGGAGATCGTCCGGCAGGCTCGGATCGAGCACGAGCGGCTCGCCGCCGAGCAACCGCGCCTCGGCGACGATGTCAGCGAGCGGCGTCGCGCCGGTGCACAGCGCGTGCAGCGTCAAGCCGAGCGCGAACACGTCGCTCCGGCCGTCGAGCTGCGCGCGCGTGCGCTGCTCGGGTGCGATGAAGCCGCGCGTGCCCGCGACGCTGCCGGTCTCGGTATGCGCGACGCGATCGTGCGCCACGGCGATGCCGAAATCGGCGAGCTTCACGTCGCCGTTCCACGCGACCAGGATGTTCGGCGGCTTGACGTCGCGATGCACGATGCCGAGCGACCGCCCCGCCGCGTCGCTCGCCATGTGCGCGTGGTCGAGCGCGTGCGCGACCGCGTGCGCGAGCATCAGCGCGATGTCGACCGGTAGCCGGCCGCCCGCGCGCTGCGCCAGCGCGTGGGCGTCGAGCCCGTCGACCAGCTCGAGCACCTGGAACGGCCGGTCGTCGAGCACGCCGACGTCGAGCACGGCGACGATGTTGGCGTGGTGCAGCTGGCTCGCGATCCGCGATTCGTCGACGAACCGGCGCGCCGCCACCGGGTCGTGCAGCGCGCCGGCCAGCAGCTGCTTGACCGCGACCCGGCGCACGAAGCCGTGCTCGCCGACCAGCTCGCCCTCGAACACCTCCGCCATTCCGCCCTGGCCGAGCCGGCGAACGATGCGGTAGCGTGACGAGACCCCGGCCATGATGCGACGTGTGGACTGTAGCTCGCCGCCGATGGTTATTTGCGCTCTCGCGATCGCCGTCGTCGGAGCCGTCGGCTGCGCCGCCCGCCCCGCCCACCCGATCCCGCTCGCGGTGCTCGTCGAGGGCGCCCCGCCTGCGAAGCTCCCCGAGGTCGCCGGCCTCGCGCCGCACGCCCTCGTCTTGCCGCCCAGCCCGCCCGCGCCGGCCGATCGCACCGCCGGCCCGCTGGCGCGCGCCCGCAAGGCCTACGCCGCCGGCGACTTCGACACCTGCCGCGCCGAGCTCGCGCGCATCGACGTCGCCGAAGCCCTCGCCGCCGGCGAGCGCGACGCCGCGGCCCGCGCGCTCGCGTTCGACGCCGCCTGCGCGTGGGGCGGCCAGGGCGTCACCGCTGCCCGCGCGATCGCGGCGCGGCTCGCGGCTTACGGCCTCGCGCTCCCCGACGCGGCGATCGCGCCCGACATCGAGGCCGTGATCGGCGAGGCGCTCGTCGCCGCCGGCAACGCACGCGGCTACCCCATCGCCGTGCGCGGCGAGCCCGGCGCGCGGCTGCGCGTCGACGGCCGCCCGCCGGTGTGCGCGCTGCCGTGCACCGTGGACCTCGTGCCCGGCGATCACGTCCTCGCGGTGTCCGCCGACGGCTTCGCCGACGCGCACCGCCAGCTCCGCATCACCGACCGCGCCGAGATCACCCTCGCGCAGCCGCCCGCCGACCCCGCCCTCGCCGCCGCCCAGTGGCGCGCCCGCGCCGGCCGCGGCCTGCCCGCGCTCGACGCGATCGGCGCGCGCCTGATCGCGCGGCTCGGCGAGCCCCGCGTCGCCGTGCTCACCGGCGATCCCGCGACGCGCAGCGGCGCGCTGATCATCGACGGCGCGATCGCCGCCAGCGCCTCCGCCGCGAGCGACGCGACCCTGCTCCGCGAGCTCGCCTACGAGGCCGGCGTGCTGCACCGCCCGACGCTGTGGCAGCGCCCGTGGTTCTGGATCGCCGTCAGCGGCGTCGCCCTCGGCGTCGCCGCCGGCATCGCCGCCCTGACCTACCAGCCGACCGTCGTCACGGACCTCACGCTATGAGGCCCGCCGCCGCCCTCGCCGCCCTCGCCCTCGCCGCCTGCGAGGACCACCGCACCATCACCCTGCTGCTCGGCCCGGACGACCACACGCTGACCGCCGGGTTCGCGTGCCGCGCCGAGACCGGCGAGCTCCTCGTCGAGCGCAGCCACCGCGACGCCGACTACACGTTCCAGCTCGTGATCGACACCGTCGAGCTCGGCGCGACCTTCCCCGGCTGCCGCGGCGAAGAAGTCCTCGCCGCGTGCGCCGATCAGCCCTGCGATCTCATCGGCCGCTACTGCACCACCGTGACGATTCCCGAGACCGACATCGCCGACCCGGCGTCGATCCTCGCCGCGCTCCACGCCCAGATCGGCCATCCGTCGCTGATCACCGACGCGCCCGATCAACCGATCGTCGTCCGCGCCGTCACGACCCTGCAGTCGTGCGCCGAGCTCACGCCTGGCGACGGCAGCCTGCCTCGCCTCGACCCCGACCAGGCCGTCGGCTGCGCCTACAGCTGTCCGGTCATCCTCGACGACCTCCGCGGCTCGCTCGGCCTGGCGCTCGACACACTCGACGACCACTGCGCCCCCCAGGTCCGCCAGTGCGCCAGGTTTGGATCGTAGGGCCGTCAGGAATCACAGGTGCGCCGCCCCGCTCCGCGGAGCGCATCAAGCCCCCTCTCCCTCTCCCGGGATCAAAGATCCCGTCCGGTCACCATCCGCTCGAGGGCCAGGACTGAGGGCGGCGGGAAGCGCGCGGTGAGCTGCGCGTCCAAGTCGTCCATGTCCGCCTCGGCGCGCAGGTCACGGTGCGCCCCGCCGTCCTCAGGCACCTCGACGGGTCTCCCGCACTTCCGTTCGAGGGCTCTGCTCTGCAGCCACACAACCTAAACGCCACTCATATTTTAGCCTCGTATCATCATAAAACGATTGGCATTTAAATCCGCCCTATCAAGTTGCCAATCCCGAACGCAACAGCTACAAGAGCTCATGGCGGGATCGGGGTCGCGAGCTGCGCGCAAACGCAAACGCCACGTGCAGCAGCAGCTGTTCAAGCATGGCGGCAAGCGCAAAGGTGCCGGGCGCAAGTCGAACAGCGGCCGCGCTGGGACGCCACACAGGCAGCGCCGAGCGCTCGACGAGCGTGCGGTGCTCCACGTGACGCTTCGAACCGTCGACGATGTGGGGAACCTGCGAAGACGCGAGGTCTACAAGGCGGTACGCGCGGCCTCGGTCACCGCCGCGCGGCGAGCGGAGCTCCGGATCTGCCACCTCAGCATTCAGCATAATCATATTCACATGCTGGTGGAGGCGAAGAACACGGAGGTGCTCGCGAGCGGCATGCATGGATTCCAGATCTCGGCGGCGCGCCACATCAATACAGCCTTGCACACCAATGGCCGTCGGCGCCGTGGCTCGGTGTTCGCGGATCGCTATCACGTCGTCGTGATCCGGTCGCCGAGGTATGCGCGCAACGTGCTCGCGTACGTGCTTTCCAACTGGCGCAGGCATGGAGAAGACCAGCACGGTCTGGCGCGGACCTGGCTCGTGGACCCCTTCTCGACTGCCGTCTTGTTCACCGGCTGGAAGGAGCTCGAGGGTCAACCACCGTGGAAGATCCGGCCCGACTACGAGCCGCTGGTGGTGACCGCGGCGCAGAGCTGGCTGTTGACGACGGGCTGGCGGCGCCATGGCGCGATCAGCGTCCACGAGGTGCCCGGGCGACGCATCGGTGCGTCGTCGCCTCGGTAGTCCGCGCGAGTCCGCGCGACGACGGGCGGCGCGGTGGGCGTCGGGCTACTGCGTGCAGGAGCCGCGGTCGCCCGGCGCGGGGTAGACCAGCGACAGCGCGTAACACATCTCCTGCTCGGTGTGCTCGCCGAACCGGACCGACACGGCGCTCGGGTTCATGTACGTGCAGTCGACGGTGAGCTTGTTGCTGCCGTCCGAGGTCATCGGCGCGGCGAGCAGCTCGTAGCGCTGGCCATCGAAGGTGTAGTTCTGATCGTAGACGACCTGCGGCGTGGCGGCCTCGTAGGTCACCTTCATGTGGACGCCGAGCAAGTGCATGTGCGGCGCCATCGCGAACACGGTCGTGCCGGCGGGCAAGGAGCAGGATCCGGTCTGGGTGGTCAGGCCGGGCCGCACGATCAGGCCCTGGTCCTTGCCGGCGAGCAGCGCGCCGGCCTCGTGGACCACGGCCGAGGCTTCGCTGGTCTTGACCTCGATGCCCGAGGTGCCGGTGATGGTCGCCTCGGACGCGTTGAACAAATGAAGGTTGAGCAGCAGCTGCTGCCCCGTGGCGATCTTGATCGCGACGCCCTCCGGCAGCAACAACGCTTGCGTGCCGACGCCGGAGGCGTAGATCGACGGCTTGACCAGCGAGCTGTCACACTCGACGTTGCCGTCGGGCCCGTCGGGTGGCCCGAGCATCAGCACGGTATGGTGCGTGCCGAGCGGCGCGATCGGATGGATCGCGGTGACCCAGGTGTCCGACGTCGCGGTCAGCCGCACGCAGCGGTAGGTCTCGGTGCCGGCCGGCAGCGACCAGGCGCCGCTGATCAGCTGGGTGTAGCCATCCGAGATCGGGGCGTCGGTCCCGGGGTCGGCTCCGTCGGAGCCGCAGGCGGTGAGGGCGAGCAAGACGAGTGCGAGGCGCATGGAGCGGGAGGGCAGCACGCCGCGTGCCGCCGCCCGAGCGAGGCGATCCGCCCGGTTGCGCGAGGCGGCACTGTCCGCTCGACCGGACACCGCCTGCTGCAGCGGACAGCGCGTCACCCGCCGCGCCGCTTGGCGAGCAGCTCGCTCAGGTGCGAGCGCGTCATCCGCGCCGTGCGCGCCGCGGCCGAGACGTTGCCGTCGGTGCGCGCCAGCAGCGCCTCGAGGTAGCGCGCCTCGAAGTCGTCGAGCAGGCGGGCGCGCGCCTCCTTGTACGGCAGCGCGAGGTCGGTCGCGAACGCCTCGGCGCCGCCGCTCGCCGGCGCGCCGGCGACGTCGGGCGGCTCGCCCATCGCGACCGCCGCCTCGACCAGGTTGCGCAGCTCGCGGACGTTGCCCGCGAAGTGCAGCCGGGTCAGCGCGTCCATCGCCGCCGGCGACACCAGCTCGTGGACCGGCGCGTCCCACCCGGCGTCGCGCAGGAAGTGCTCGACCAGCAGCGGCACGTCGTCGGGGCGCTCGCGCAGCGGCGGGATCGCCAGGGTCACGACCGCGAGGCGATAGAACAGGTCGAGCCGGAAGCCGCCGCGGTTGACCTCGGCGCGCAGATCGCGATGCGTCGCCGCGATCACCCGGACATCGACCGGCAGCTCGCTGCGGCTGCCCAGCCGCCGCACCCGCCGGCGCTCGAGCACGCCGAGCAGCGTCGCCTGCACGGTCGGCTGGAGCTCGCCGATCTCGTCGAGGAACACGGTGCCGCCGTCCGCCGCCTCGAACGCGCCGACGTGCGCGCGATCGGCGCCGGTGAACGCGCCGCGCTCGTGGCCGAACAGCTCGCTCGCGAGCAGCGCCGGCGGCAGCGCGCCGCAATCGACCGTGACGAACGGCCGGGCGCGGCGCGGCCCGAGATCGTGCAGCGCGCGCGCGACCAGCTCCTTGCCGGTCCCGGTCTCGCCGTGCACCAGCACCGAGACCTCGCTCTGCGCCGCCTTGGCGATCTGCGCCATCACCCGGCGGATCAGCGGCGAGCGCCCCAGGATGCCACCCAGCGCCTCGCCGGCATGGAGCTCGACCTCGACCGGCGCCGCATCACCGACCCGGAGCACGCTGTCGCCGAGCCGCAGCGCCGTCCCCGGCGGGATGATCGCGCGCTCGATGCGGACCGGGCCGACGAACGTGCCATTGGTCGAGCCATGATCGATCACCGCCAGGCCGCCCGGGCATGGCCGCAGCTCGGCGTGGAACCGCGACACCGCCGGATCGCGCAGCCGGATGCCGCAGCCCTCCCCGGTGCCGACCGTCAGCTCGTCGCCGGTCGCGCGCAGCCCGGCGTCCGGTCCCGCGGTGACCTCGACCGACACCGAGCGCACCGGGATGCGCTGCACGCCTAGCTTGGTCGTCTCGTTCACCGCTCGCTCACCTCGATCGTTGTAACCGATTCCGTGACGGCGACGCGCGATCCGGGTGTGCGCCTGCGATCGAACACCGCCGATCGTCGTTCAAACCCGCGACACGTTAGGAGTGACAATACCGCACATGCCGCGCGATCACGCACGGCGATCTGGGCGCACAGCCTCGAACGGTCGCGGACTTCGGCGGCGCGGCCTGCCGAACCGCGCTGGCCCGCAGGTTGAAGTGACGCTTCTCGACCCGCATGCCCGACTCATCCCCGCCAGATCCCGCGCCGGACGTCCCGCAGCCACCCACCGATGGCCGCATCGTCGGAATCGGCGCCTCCGCCGGTGGACTCGAGGCGCTCGAGCAATTGTTCGACGCGCTGCCGCCCACCACCGGAATGGCGTTCGTCGTCGTGCAGCACCTGTCGCCCGACTTTCGCAGCTTGATGGACGAGCTGATCGCGCGTCACAGCGAGATGCCGGTCGTCGTGGTCGAGAACAACATGCCCGTGCTCGCGGACCACATCTATCTGATGCCGCCGCGCAAGCAGATGATCATCCGCGACCGCCACCTCGTGCTGACCGACAAGGAGCCACAGGCGTTCACGTTGCCGATCGATACGTTCTTTCGCTCGCTCGCGCAGGACGTCGGCGAGCAGGCGGTCGCGGTCGTGCTGTCGGGCAGCGGCAGCGACGGCTCGCGCGGCGTGGTCGAGGTCAAGCGAGCCGGCGGCCTGGTGCTCGCCGAGACCGCGGCGAGCGCGAAGTTCGACAGCATGCCGCTGTCGGCCGCCGCCACCGGCGTGGTCGACCACTGCCACCCTCCGGCGGATCTGGCGCGCGTGCTGTGCGGCCTCGAGCCGCGCGAGGTCGCGCCCGACACCGCGCTGCTGTCCGACGACCCGGCGATGGACGCCGTGCTGCGCCTGCTGCGCGATCATTTCGGCATCGACTTCTCGCTCTACAAGACGACGACGGTCGGCCGCCGCATCCAGCGCCGCGTCGATCTGCTGCGCGTCCAGAGCCTGGCGAGCTACGTCGACCAGGTCAAGACCGACCCCGAGGAGCTCAACTCGCTCTATCAAGATCTGCTGATCGGCGTCACCCAGTTCTTCCGCGATCCCGAGGCGTTCGAGCGCCTCGCGCAGGAGGTCATTCCGGAGCTGATCGAAAAGCTGCCGCGCGACGAGGAGCTCCGCGTCTGGGTCGCCGGCTGCGCGACCGGCGAGGAGGCTTCGCCGCGCGCGATCGCCCGGTCCGCCTCAAGATGCTGGCGACCGACGTCCACCAGGGCTCGCTCGAGCACGCCGGCGCCGGCGTGTACGGCGACGAGCAGCTCCAGTTCGTCACGCCGCGGCGGCTCGCCCGGTTCTTCACCAAGCGGTCGAGCGGCTACCAGGTCTCGCAGGACCTGCGCCAGCTGATCGTGTTCGCGCGCCACAACGTCACCAAGGACGCGCCGTTCACGAAGATGAACTTCATCTCGTGTCGCAACATGCTGATCTACTTCCAGCCCCAGCCACAGCGCACCGTGATGTCGCTGTTTCACTTCGGGCTGGCCTCGGGCGGCGTGCTGTTCCTCGGCGCCAGCGAGACCCCGGGCGCGCTGACCGACGAGTTCGTCGCGATCGACGATCACTGGAAGATCTATCGCAAGCGCCGCGACGTCCAGCTGCTGTCGCAGATCCGCCTGCCGCTGCACCGCCAGACGCCGCGCCGGCCCGCGCTGATCGACGTGCCGCGCTCGCACGCGCCCGATCCGCTGATCCTGCAGACCTACGACCAGCTGCTCGATCGCTTCATGCCGCCGGGCTTCCTGATCGACGAGGACTGCGCGCTGATCGACAGCTTCGCGGGGGCCGAGCAGCTGCTCAAGGTGCGGCGCCGGCGGCCGAGCAGCAACCTGCTCGACCTGCTCGACGACGAGCTGCGCGCGGTGGTGTCGGGCGCGATCCAGCGCGCGGTCAAGGAGCGCGCCGCCGTGGCGTACTCCGGCGTGCGCGTGCCGTCCCCCGAGGGCAGCGACGGCGAGACCCGCGCGACGCTCACCGTCGAGCCGCTGCTCCACCCGCGCACCGGCGCGCGCCACGTGCTGGTGACCTTCCAGGGCATCGGCGCGCCGCGCGCCGTGGCGGTGCAGCAGGAGGCGCCGCGCCCCGCCGATCAGGCCTCGCAGGCGCACATCGACACGCTGGAGTCCGAGCTGGCCTACACGCGCGAGACCCTGCAGGCGACGATCGAGGAGCTCGAGACCTCGAACGAGGAGATGCAGGCGACCAACGAGGAGCTGGTCGCCTCCAACGAGGAGCTCCAGAGCACCAACGAGGAGCTGCACTCGGTCAACGAGGAGCTCTACACGGTCAACGCCGAGTACCAGCAGAAGATCATGGAGCTCAAGGAGCTCAACACGGACATGGCGCACCTCCTCGAGGGCACCGACGTCGGCACCGTGTTCCTCGACCACGAGCTGCGGATCCGCCGGTTCACGTCGCGGATCGCGGGCGTGTTCCGGTTCCAGTCGTTCGACATCGGCCGCCGCATCACCGATTTCTCGCACAACATCGAGCGCCCGCAGCTGATCGACGACATCGAGCACGTCCGCGCCAGCGGCCAGGTCATCGAGGACGAGGTCCGCGACCGCAACGCCGTACCGTACTTCCTGCGCATCCTGCCCTACCGGACCAGCCGGACCGACGACGCAGACGTCGACGGCACGCAGATCGACGGCGTGGTGCTCACGCTGACCGACATCTCCGCGCTCGACCGCGCGCGCGCCCACCTCGCCGAGCTGTCGGCGATCGTCGAGTCGTCCGACGACGCGATCATCGGCAACACGCTGAGCGGCACGATCACGACGTGGAACCGCGGCGCCCAGCGGCTGTTTGGCTACCAGGCCGGCGAGGCGATCGGCCAGCGCCTCGATCTGGTCATGCCGGACGGCAGCGACGTCGAGCTCGCGCGCCTGCTCGCGCGCTCGCGCGCGGGCGAGATCATCGAGCACGTGCGCTCGCTGTCGCGCAACCGCGGCGGCGAGCACGTCGAGGTCTCGGCGACGCTCTCGCCGATCCACGACCGCGACGGCGGGATCACCGGCGTGTCGGCGATCGGCCGCGACATCGCGCCGCTGGTCGAGGCCCAGCGCGAGCTCGAGGATCGCCAGCTCCGGATCGCGAACCTGCTCGAGCAGGCCGAGGAGGTCGCGCGCCGCCGCGAGCAGTTCATCGCGATGCTGTCGCACGAGCTGCGCAACCCGCTCGCCGCCGTGATGAACGCGACCACGCTGATCCAGCAGCAGCCCGACCTCGAGTCGATCGCGCGCTGCCAGGCGGTGATCGAGCGCCAGGCGCGCCACATGAAGCGGCTGCTCGACGATCTGCTCGACGTCTCGCGCGTCACGCGCGGCAAGTTCCAGCTGATCAACGACGACATCGATCTGCGCGTGCCGATCGAGGCCGCGATCGAGTCGACCGCGCCGCTGTTCAACGAGCGCGGCGTCGCGCTGCACCGCAGCCTGCCGACCGCGGCGATGCCGGTGCGCGGCGACGCTGGCCGCCTGGTCCAGGTCGTGGTCAACCTCCTGTCGAACGCCGCGAACTACTCGCCGCGCGCCAGCACCGTGCGCCTGCTGGTGACGATCGAGGATGGCCAGGGCGTGCTGCGCGTGATCGACCACGGCGTCGGCATCGAGTCCGAGCTGCAGAGCAAGATCTTCGACCTGTTCGTGCAGTCGGAGCAGCGGCTCGACCGCTCGCGCGGCGGGCTCGGCGTCGGGCTGTCGCTCGCCAAGAGCATCGTCGACCTGCACGGCGGCACGATCGAGGTGCAGAGCGATGGTCCCGGCAAGGGCAGCGACTTCAAGGTCACGCTGCCGCTGATCCAGGGCGCGACGGTGTCCCGCAGCATGGCGCCGAGCTCGCCGCGCAGCGATCGCTGCCGGATCGTGCTGGTCGATGATCAGGCCGACTCGCGCGAGATGCTGCGCATGCTGCTCGAGTCGCGCGACCACGTGGTGATCGACGTCGAGGATGGCCCGAGCGCGCTCGAGGTCATCTCGCGCGAGAAGCCGGACGTCGCGTTCATCGACATCGGCCTGCCGGCGATGAGCGGCTACGAGGTCGCCCAGCGCCTGCGCGTCCAGCCGGCGCTCGACGACGTGCTGCTCGTCGCGCTGACCGGCTACGGCGCGCCCAGCGACGTCTCGGCCGCGCGCGCGGCAGGCTTCGACGAGCACCTGATCAAGCCGGCGGAGCTGTCCAAGCTGGAGAAGATCCTCGCGAGCAAGAAGCCCAGCCTGGTTGGCTGACTCGGGGCTCAAACAGCGGCGTCGTCGGTGGCGCCGGGCACGGCAGGCGCGGCCGCGTCGAACAGCTCGGCGCTGCGGCGCGGTGGTCGGCCGCGCCGCTTGCCGGTCGCGGTCACGCCCGTGACGATCGGCGGCGCGGGGTCGGACAGCGCCGCGAGCGCGGTCGCGAGCGCCGCTCGATCGGGGTGGGCCTCGCTGTAGATGCGCGCGTAGGCGACCGCGCGGGCCGCCGTCGCGTCGAGGGTCGCCATCCGGGTCGCCAGGCCCGCGAGCGCCGCGTCGAGCGCTTCTCTCGCGCGCGCGACGACCTTGGCCTCGTTGCGTACGTCATCGGCCTGGCGGCGCAGCGACCCGGCGTCGACCTCCGGAAACGCGACCTTGGCGAGCTGGGTCGCGAACAGCTCGATGACGGCGTGGATCGCCGGGGGCACCGGATCCTCGACGGCCGGGCTCGACGACAGCGACGGCGCCCCGACGCTCGGGGCCGCCACGACAGACATGTTGGGCGATGGCATTGAACATATGTTCAGTACGCCAAGTCGGCGGCGGCGTCAAATCTTTGCACGCGGCGGTTCCGCGGCGTCCAGCATCCCGGCGGCGATCGCGTCGACGAGCGCGGCGAGCTCGGCCGCGCCGAAGTTCGAGCTGCTGGTCAGCCAGTCGCGGTGGCGCTGCCCGGCCGGCACGCGGTCCGGCGCGCGATCGTCGCGGAAGTGACCGAGCACGTCGAGGTGATCGCCGAGCCCGGCCCACACCAGCGTGCCCCACAGCTGCGATCGGATCGGGACGATGCCGTCGTTGGCGTCGAGCGGCGGCGGGCCGGCGAACACCCGCGCGAGCATGTCCTCGTTGCGCTCCCCCGACCACGGCGCGGTGTCGCGCATCGCCGCGCACGGGTAGCGCGCGTTGTATCGCGCGGTCACGTGGTGCAGCGCGAAGAACAGCGACAGCGACACCGAGCGCCACGGCTGGCCCAGGGTCTCGAGGAAGCGCCGCGGCTTGGGGCTCGGCGACATCGACGCGGTCGACTGGTAGACCACGCCCGGGCGATCCTCGAACCCGGCGACGAACAGATCCATCGCCTCGGGGCTGAGCTGCAGCATCGAGCCTTGATCGTCCTCGATCGCCGAGAGGAAGACGCGGACCTCGGGGCTGCGCGCGTCGTCGATCAGGCCGACCACCGACTCCATCGCGCGATCGAGCAGCTGGAGCTTGAACGGAAACACGCCATCGATGCCGCGCAGGAATCCGAGCAGCACGCTCGCGGCGGCCAGCGGCTGCGCGCCGAGCGACAGCCCCGCGACGGTCAGCACCGAGAGCGCGGCGAGCACGCGCTGGCCCTTGGCGGTCGCGAAGAAGCTCGCGAGCGGCGTGCCGAAATGCGGCGTGTTCATCGTCGTCACGCTGCGCAGCCGCGGCAACCAGGCCAGGCTCTCGGTCGCGATCGACCGCGTGGCCGGCGACGCGACCAGCCGCGCGTCGAGCCCGCCGGTCGAGTGCCCGAGCAGGTGCACCGGCGCGTCGCCGGACGTCTCGCTCACGATCTCGGCGAGCCGCACCGCCCGCCGCCGGATCGACGCGGTCGGCAGATCCTCGATGATGTGCGCGACCAGCTCGTGGCCGGCCGCCGCGAACCGTGCGGCGAGCTCGCGCTCGAGGTGCGCGAAATAGGTGTACGAGCCGAGCCGTCCGAACCCGAACATGCCCGGCGAGAAGTACACGTGCTGGCGCATCGCACGCAGTGTCCCCGGTTGTGTCCCCGGGTCAAGCGCGCCGGGCTCGCTGCGCTCGGCTACGGCGCGGCGATCGGCGCTGACACCGGCGCCGCGGGCAGCGGCGTGCCACCCGGCCCCGCCGAGAAGTCGAGCGGCGAGATCGCGGCCTGCTGGCCGACGCCCGGGCGGGTGTAGTCACACACGCCGTTGGGGAACACGGCGCGCAGCCGGGTGAACTGGGCGTTGCTCAGCCCGGGCGGCGAGTAGTCCGCGCGCACCAGCGGCCGGAGCTGGCACTTGAGCACGTTCTCGGCGAGCGGCCCGCCAGCGACCTGGCGCGGCGAGCTGTGCGGCCGCAGCAGCGGATCGGAGTCGCACTGCCCGAAGTCGGCGACCTTCGTCGCGAAGATCGTATCGCTCGTCAGGTAGCAGAAGTCGAACGCCGCCTCCGGCCGGTGCCCCGCGACCTTCTGCACCAGCGACAGCCCGCTGGTGTCAGCGGTGATCGCCGCGAGCCACTGATCGATCGTCAGGAACGACTGCAGCGACAGGCCCGACGCTGCCGGCGCGATCAGCCCGGTGCCGTAGCGCCACAGCACGTGGTTCGCGTGGTTGCCGTTGGCCGCGTCGAGCCGCGCGCGCAGCGCGAAGCTGCGCCACACGTGGTGGATGCCGAACGAGCCGGGCGGCGCCGGCGGCACGATGTTCGAATCGTCGTAGCCGCGCAGGTCCACGATCGCCGTGCGCGCGAGGTGGCGGCCGTCGGTCACGATGCCGGCGCGGTACACCGTCGCCAGCGCCTCCGGGTCGGCCTGGCTGCGCGCCGGCGTGAACACGTTGTCGAAGTTGCTGCCGCCGATGAGCTCGTTGAGCGTCACGAACTCCTCGGCGGTGATGCTGCCGCCCAGCAGCGCCTTGAGGCCGTACTGCACGCCGACGTTGTCGCGCGTGTCGCGCGCGTGCGTCGTGCCCGGCACGGTGCCGAGGATCGCCACCGCGTGGTCCGCGCCGGTACAGCGCACGCCGGTCTCGTTGGAGCCCGGCGCATAGACCATCGAGCGCGGCAGCTGGCAGTTGTTGGTCTCCGCGCCGACCGCCGCCGTCGCGCCCGTCGTGTTGTCGACGACGAACACCGGGACGTAGTTGCCCGGCCGGCCGAGGTTGGAGAACGAGTTGACCCACGCGTGGCAGCCAGTCTGATCGACGTGGCCGTTGATCGCGGCCTTCTTGAGGTTGATCGTCGCGCGCGACTTGCCTCGCATCAGCGCCGTCCACTCGACCGTGTTGTAGAAGTTGACGAGCAGCGTGCAGTCCGCGACCTCGATGCCGGTGGTCTCGGCGTCGGGATACGTGCAGGTCGGCTGGATGCCGTCGAGCAAGCCCGGCACGATCGACGCGGTGGTCAGCTGGTTGATCGAGCCGCCCGAGCAGCCATTGCCGATCGTGTAGCGGATCTCGCCGTAGCTCTCGATGATCTTCTCCTTCATCATCAGCACGGTCTCGCTCATCGACACGCGGTTCGAGTTGTAGAGCGAGTCGGTCATGCTGTTGAGCGCGACCAGGAAGCCGCGCGACAGCGCCGCGTCGTCGGTCCACGACTGCTCCGAGCGGAACTGGCGGCGCGGCTGGCCGCTCGACGCGCCGAACGTGTAGACCACCTTGCCGTTCCAGCCCGGCTGCGGCGCGTACGGCTTCCAGCCGCGCGCCGGGTCATCCGCGCTGGGGTCGAACAGCACCGCGATGTCGTAGATGCCGCGGTTGAGCGTGCCGCGCTCGACGCGCACGATGTACGGCACGGTGACGCCGCGATCGGTCGTCGTCATCTTCAGATCGGCCGGCGCGGCCGCCGTCGGATCGTAGGTCTTGAAGCACGGGTTGGCCGGCGGCTGGGTCGGCGGGTTCGGATCGGGCAGCGCGTTCGAGCACCCGGTCGCGGTGGTCCGGTAGTACAGCTTGACCTCCGTCGCGATGTTGCACTGCGCGTCGATCGCCTCGGTCGACAGGCCGCTGGCGTTGCTCGCCGGCGTGTCGCCGTTGGCCGGGTGCGCGACCGGCGTGGCGCACACGAACGGCACGACCTGCGCGCCCGACAGCACCGGGCCGCCGATCTTGTGGCTGGTGATCGTCAAGCTCGCGCTGATCGCGCCGGGCATCGTCGCGATCACCGTGTTGGGGCCGTCGGCGAGGCCGCTGATCACGCCGAGGATCCGGCCGCTCGCGCGCGGCGCGACGTCGGCCGAGACCTCGCGCGCCTCGACCGTCACGCTGACCGGCGCGGGCGCGAGGCCGCTGGGCGGCACGATCTCGATCAGCGCGTCGCCGCCGCTGATCAGGTCGGCGCGGTTGGACAGGACCTTGATCTGGAGCGCCCCGCGCTCGCCGGGCGGCGCGTCGGGCAGCGCCGCGTCGGGGATCCGCGACGCGTCGGGTGCCCGCGCATCGATCACGGGCCGCCCATCCGGGAAGGGCAAGGCGGCGTCCGGCGGCCGGTTGGGCGACGAGTCGTTACATCCGACCGCCAGCGCGGCCAGGCTCATCAGCAGGAGCGATCTCTTCCACATCACCATCACAGCTCTCCTTGGTTCCAGTCGACAGCGCGCGGCCGACGACAAGTCGAATTGCGCAGAGTCTCCTCCTCTCTCGCGACGCCGGTCAAGCGGGGAGTCCGGCAGGATCCCGACGAGCCTGGGCGCACGGCGAGCGGATCACATCATCGTGTCGGGCCGCGCCGCGTCATTTCGACTGCGATGTACACCCAGCTACGCTGGAGTGCGTCATTGCCATTCACCGCGCTACGCCGAGACGGTGAGCTTGACCTCGATCCGGTGATCCTGCTCGCCGTGCGGGAACCCGGCTGCCTCGAACACGCGCTGGATGCAGGCGCCGAACGGCGTGGCGCCGACCGCCTCGGGCGCGAACGTGATCGTCCTGGTGCGCCCCGCCGGCGCGACGATCAGCACCATGCGCGTGCCCGGCGGCGGGCTGCCGTGGCTCTCCACGCAGCGGTTGACCTCGGCGCGCTTGCGTCGCACCGCGTCCTGGAACGGATCGCCGGCCGGCCGCGGCCTGGGCTTCACCGGCGCCGCGCTGTCCGGGTCGGCAGCGCCCCCGGATGGCGGCGCGGTTCCATCGACCGGCTCGGCGACGCTGGGCTCGACCACCAGCGTGTTGGAGCCCCGCCGGATCACGCCGCCGCCGCTCTCGATCACCAGCGTCTGCTGCGGCTGCTGGGTCTGCCGCCACACCAGGAACAGCGCGCCGCCGGCGACCAGCACCATCGCGATCGCGAGCAGCGGCCAGACCATGCTGCGCCGGTGCTGGACCACGACGACCGGCTGCGGCTGGGTGCCGCCGCTGCCCGAGACCGCGCGCAGCTCCTCGAGCGCCGGGCCGGTCACGCTGGGCTCGTTGAATGCGTGCTCGCCGCTCGCGGCCTGGATGTGGCGCGCGTCGACCGGCGTGCCGGCGACCGCCGAGTCGACCGGCGGAAACTCCTGCGTGCCGTCGTCGATCTCGGTCTCCTCGTCGGGCTGCTCGATCAGCGGCATCGCCTCGGGCGCCAGGCTGGTGCGCACCGCGCTCGCGATCTGCTGGTGGCGCTTCTGGATGTCTTCGGCGAAGCTCGCGCACACGTAGTCGCCGAGCTCGCCGTGCGTCCACGGCCGCCGGATCGGCGCGATCGCCTCCTGCACCGCGCTGCCGAACTGCCGCGCGGTCGCGAACCGGCGCTCGGGATCGCGATCGAGCGCGCGCGCCAGCGCGACCGCCAGCGCATCGGGGCAATCCGGCCGGTAATGCCGGATATCCATGATCGGCTGTTCCATCACCGCGCGAAACGTCAGGTAGTCGGTCTTGCGCTGGAACAGCCGGCGCAGCGCGAGCAGCTCGTAGGCCGCGACGCCGAGCGCGAACACGTCGGCGCGGCGATCGATCGCGGCGCCGCGCAGCTGCTCGGGCGCCATGTACGCGTACTTGCCCTTCACCGTGCCGGTCTGGGTGTGCGCCGAGGCGTCCTTGACCTTGGCGATGCCGAAATCGAGGACCTTGACGATGCCGGACTCGGTCACGAAGATGTTCGACGGCGTGACGTCGCGGTGCACGATCCCGAGCGACTGGCCGCTGCGATCCTTGAGCTCGTGCGCGTAGTGCAGCCCGTCGGACGCCTGCTGGATCACGCTGCTGACGCAGCCGAGGTCGAGCTGACCGGCCTCCTTGGACAGCTTGCGGAGCAGCGGCAGGATCGTGATGCCCTCGAGGTACTCCATCACGATGTAGAGCTGGCCGTCGGTCTCGCCGAGCTCGTGGACCTGACAGACGTTCGGATGCGTCATCATCGACGCGATCCGCGCCTCGCCGATCAGCATCGCGCGAAACCGCGGGTCATCCGCCAGGTGCGGCAGGATGCGCTTGATCACACAAAGCTTCTCGAACCCCGCCGCGCCCTCGAGCCGGGCCAGGAAGATCTCGCCCATGCCGCCCGATGCCAGCCGCGCTACCAGCTCGTAGCGACCGAGGTGAGCGGGCCCAGGCCCCGGAGTTCCCATCGCCGCGACAGCCTACCAGAGTTCTTCGCTTCGCTCAGTCACGCCCGACCGCAAGCTATGGCGTCCCCGGCGGCAAAGCCTTGCGTTCAGCGCGCGCGAGCTGCTTGCGCTCGCGCTTGTCGCGGCGAGCGGCGTCACGCGCGGTCTCGCCGGGCAGCCGCGTCGTGACCTCGAGGTTGCCGAACCGCACGGTGCCGACGATCCGCAGGGTCGGGCGCGCGGGATCGTCGTCGGGCGGCACGCGGTGGCGCTCGGTCACCGAGCCGGCGAACGACGAGACATCCACGTCGATTCCCAGGTTGGGCGGCAGGATCACCTCGACGTTGCCCATCATCACGCGGACGTGGATCGTCGTCACGCCGGGGCCGAGCGAGGCGTCGCGAAAGTCGAGCTCGATGCTGCCCCAGAACACGCGCAGATCGAGCGCGCGCGGGACCGACCAGCGGCCGCGGCGCTCGACCGCGCTCATGATCACGCGCTGTTTTTTGATCGCGAGCCGCGCGGGATCGTCGATCGCGGTCGGCGCCGCGACGACCAGCGCGGTCGTGGCGACCGGCGGCCCGAGATCGGCGACCAGCGGGTCGAGCTCGGCGACGCTGCGCGCGCCGTGCGCGAGATCGAGCCGGCGCTCGAGCTCATCGACGTCGAAGAGATCCTGCGCGTAGCTATTCGACAGCTGCGCGATCACCTGCTCGCGCCGGTCGCGCAACGCAACGAGGCTCTGGGCCATGGCTTGAGGTATACCGCGGCATGCGCTTCGAGCTGCACTGTCACTCGACGTGTTCCGACGGCACCGAGCCGCCGGAGCGGGTCGCGGCGCGAGCCGTCGAGCGCGGGGTCGAGATCTTCGCCCTGACCGACCACGATACCTGCGCCGGCTCGGCCGTGGTGGTCGCCGGGGCGCGCGTGATCCGCGCCGTCGAGCTGTCGTGCGACGACGACGGCCGCACCGTGCACGTCCTGGCGTTCGATCGCGGCGGCGCCGGCTGGCCCGCGCTCGAGGTCCGGCTCGAGGCGGTGCGCGAGGCGCGGCGCAACCGGCTGCGCGTGATGGCCGCCAAGCTGGCGCGACGAGGCATCACGATCGACATCGAGGCGCTGCTCGGCGACGCGGCGCGCCGCTCGATCGGCCGGCCGGATCTCGCGCGCGCCATGGTGGCGGCGGGCGCGGCGTCGTCGATGAAGGACGCGTTCGCGCGCCACCTCTACGACGGCGGCCCGGTCGACGTGCCGCACCAGGGGCTCGCGCTACGCGAGGCGATCGAGATCGGCCAGGCGGCCGGCGCGGCGCTGTCGCTGGCCCATCCGCACCTGTACGACCAGCGCAGCGCGCACTACCTGCGCCGCCACAAGGCCGACGGGCTGACCGGCATCGAGGCGTACTACGGCGCCTACGACCCGCGCGAGCGTGGCCGCTGGATCGCGCTCGCCGATCAGCTCGGCCTGACCTGCACCGGCGGCTCGGACTGGCACGGCCCCGAGGCGCCCAACGCCCAGCCCGGCGTCGACCTGCCCGACGATCGCAGCGCCGCGCTCCTCGCCTGGCTGGGGTGATCGCAACCGCTACCGCTACTGCCGCCGCCGCCGCCGCTGCCGCTGCCGCTGCCGTTGCCGTTGCCGTTGCCGTTGCCGTTGCCGCTGCCGCTACCGTGCCGAGCGCTTCGTCGGCCTGGCGCGCGCCGGCTTCGCGCGCACAGCCGGCTTCGTCTTCGGCGGCGCGGGCCTCGTCGCCTTCCCCGGCTTCGTCTTCGCCGCCTTCACCGCCTTCGCCTTCACCTTCGGCGGCGCCGGCGGCGGCTCGATCTGCCCGAGCGCGACGATCGCCTCATACTCCGCCTCGCTCACCGGCTGCACCGACAGCCGCATGCCGCGCCGGAGCAGCAGCATGTCGGCGAGCGACGGCTCGGCGCGGATGCGATCCAGCGGCACGAAGTACGGCAGCGTCGAGACATACTCGACCTCTACACAGTCCCAGATCGGCGCCTCGCGCGTCGCCTTGGGGTCATGATACTTGCTGCTCGGATCGAACTGCGTCTCGTCGACCACGCCGGTCCGCACGACGCGCGCCGTCCCGGCGACCCCCGGCGGGGTCGCGTTCGAATGATGAAACAGCACGGCGTCGCCGACCGTCATCGCCCGCATGTGCGCGCGCGCGAAGTAGCTGCGCACGCCAGTCCAT